>Ga0302321_100002138_pt1 | contig 16952 bp, 10 predicted proteins | sample Fen_T0_1_FD_202505 | JGI IMG/M metagenome (GOLD analysis project Ga0302321, IMG submission 202505) | Peat permafrost microbial communities from Stordalen Mire near Abisko, Sweden - Fen_T0_1 | ecosystem: Environmental > Terrestrial > Soil > Wetlands > Permafrost | place: Sweden: Abisko...
TTGCCGTCTTCATCAGCGGACGTCTCACATCACCTCTTGCTATGCTGGGTCAGGGACTGGCAACTGTAGGTGTAGGGAAAAAGAGTGAACATCTCACTTATGAAGGGAATGATGAGATAGGGGAGCTGGTAAGACAATATAACAGGATGGTTGATGAGATTGAGGACAGTTCTCATAAACTAGCCAATTCTGAGAGGGAATTTGCATGGAGGGAAATGGCAAAACAAATCGCACATGAGATAAAGAATCCTCTGACACCAATGAAGCTTAATGTGCAGCAGCTTTTTAAATCATGGAATGATAAAGCGCCTGAATTTGAAAAGATGCTTGAAAGGTTTACCAAAAATCAGATTGAATATATCGACGATCTCTCATCTATTGCATCGGCATTTTCTTCATTTGCAAAAATGCCCCTTTCGAACCCTGTTGAAGTGAATATTCTCGACCAGATCAGAATCTCGCTTGAGCTCTTTAAAAATTCTGATAATGTCAGTTTCGAAGTTATTTGGCCTAAGGAGACAAAAGTAGTTGTATATGCTGATAAAGAGCAGCTTAACGGAGTTTTTTCAAATCTGATCAAGAATGGCATACAGTCAGTCCCGTCAGGAAAAGCGGGAATAATCAAAGTCAATCCGGAAGTGAAGGGAGATAAGGTTGTTGTTTCCATATCAGACAATGGCTCAGGTGTGCCTGACGATTTGAGAAAGAACCTTTTTACGCCTAATTTTACCACCAAATCATCGGGTATGGGCTTGGGATTATCAATAGTGAAAAAATATATCGAGAGTGCAAACGGAAGGATCTGGTTTGAATCGGAGGTTGATAAGGGTTCAGTGTTCTGCTTTGAACTCCCGGTAATGTATACTGTTGAAAAACCAATTTAATGGTGCAGCGGTTAATCATTCTTACTACTGTAAAAAAAAATCAGTGAAAATATTCAGGATAATAGTTATATTAGCAGTCCTGATAAACCAACGATGACAGTAGATTTTTTGCATCATTGTAAGAGGCTGTATCTTAGTATGCTGATAATCCTTATTGGCAGTGCTGCCGGATATTCCCAAAAGAAGCTTTCAGGTAATCTTAATCAGCCCAAGGCTCATGTTACCGCGATCTCAGGAACGGACAAAATGACTGTTGATGATATAACAGGCTTTAATCCCAATGATACTGTTATGGTTATTCAGATGCAGGGGGTCGGTATCCTTGCAGGTATTTCTGATTATGGGAATATCAATGCAGTTTTCGGCAAGCCCGGGACGCATGAATTTATGATTGTCCAATCCGTAACCCCAATAATTGGATTAACCGGAGATGTGCAGTTTAAGAGAGATCTTCTTCCAACCGCTTATGATATAAGAGGTAATATTCAGATAGTAAGGGTTCCTTATTATGATTTTGCCACCGTTACGGGTACACTTACCTGTGATCCGTGGGACAGTAACACTAAGAAGGGCGGTGTTCTTGCTTTAATAATCGGTAGATCTCTGAAGCTTAATGCTGACATTGATGTGTCAGGCAAGGGTTTCAAAGGCGGGGCTGATCTGGTTGGTGACGGAATATGCGCCCAGACAGCGCCAACAACAACAAATCGTTCTTATCCTTTGACATTCACTAATGCAGGTTTAAAGGGAGAAGGACTCGCTCTTCATGATGACTTCGGCATACTTCTTTTTCCGGCTAATGCTAAAGGCAAGGGACCTAATTTTACCGGAGGTGGCGGGGGAAACGGTCGTTATTCAGGTGGTGGTGGTGGTTCAAATAGTGGAGCAGGAGGTGATGGCGGTTTCGAATCTAACTCTTGTGCAGCCCCTCTGCCCGGAGGGCTGGGTGGTATAAAAGCAGAACAGCTTTCGTTTCCCTCTCTTGTTAACAGACTATATTTGGGTGGAGGAGGGGGGGCCTCAACATCATTGTCCGGATTATCTCAACCGGGGGGCAATGGGGGAGGAATAGTAATTATTGTGACTGATACTATTGTTGGAAATTCACATAGAATAGTTTCGAATGGGGGGAATGGCGGGCTGGCTGTTGCAAATGGAGGATCAGGAGGCGGCGGAGCAGGAGGATCAATTGCTCTTTCGTTAACAAGCTATGGCTCAACTAATTTAACTTTGTCTGTAACAGGAGGCAACGGTGGTGATAATCCTGGTAGTTTCGGTGAAGGTGGTGGTGGCGGCGGCGGACTCGTTTATGTCAATACCAATCCGACAGCGAATGTTCTGATTACCAATGATGGAGGAAATCCCGGAAATTTTTCAAATCAGCCAAGTAATCCTGCTTTGCCAGGTGAAACAGGGGTAACCAAACCATCCGGATTTAAAGCAATCCTTAATGGGTTTTTATTTAACTCGATCCGTTCGTCTGTTTCAGTCAACCAGATTGATTCTGTCTGTTCTGTTCCCGGAAAGCCACCAAAAATAACAGGAACTATTCCTGTAGGCGGCATTGGTCCATATACTTATGTGTGGGAAAAGAGCTATGATGCTCTATTTACAGCTCCCATCATATTGACAAATGATCCTGATCCAACCAATTATAGCCCTTCAAAAGACCTTCCGGAAACTCAGACTGTCTGGTTCAGGAGAATTATTACAGACTCTTCCCCGACTGCTCTTACTGACATCAGTAAATCTGTACAAATTATTGTTCATCCTTTCATTAGGAATAATCATATAATTTCCAACCCTGATACAATATGCTATCATGGTGATCCTCTGCTGCTCACACAAGGAATCCCGGATCTTATCGTACCAACCAATAAATATCTTAAATATATCTGGCAGGACAGTATAATAGGTGGCCATTGGGGATTACAACTGACAGCTGCTACAGCTAAAGAATTTGATCCTGCTCCGGCAGGGGTTTTGACCGTAGATACTTGGTACAGAAGAACAGTTATCTCAGGAAGCTGCATTGACAAAGGACCGGCTTCAATCGCAAAAATTACCGTTCTTCCAAAACTTCAGAACAATGCATTTTCTAAGCTGAATGATACAATTTGTTTTGGAGGAAATACAAACCTGAATATGATCCCCGGTCTTACAGGGGGACTATCAACGGATTACAGGTTTAAATGGGAGACAAGCACAACAGGTACTTCCGGACCCTGGTCGGCTGTCGGTGTGACTACCCAGGATTTTGACCCTGACTTATCAGTAAATTTGCCAGTCGGAGATCACTTTTACCGAAGGACAGTATACTCAGGTGAATTGAACGCATGTACTGATATTACTAATCCGGTGGCTGTAAGAAAAGTCTGGCCAGTAATTACTAATAATGCAATTAAGTCAGATCAGACTATCGGGTATGACAGTATTCCTCAAAAACTTATAGAATTGTCAGGAATTCCAAATGGAGGTGACGGTGTAAAATACTCATATCGCTGGGTCAGGGATACAGTAACTTTCCCAACAGCTCCACTTGGCTCGAATGGAATCTCAAGCGCTCAGTATCAGCCTCCGAATCTGATCCGAACATTGTCATTCAGACGATTAGTCAATTCCTCTGTTTGTGCCAGTACCAGTAACTCTGTTAAAATAATAGTTGATAAACCCATTATAAATTCAATATCACTGGCAAATTCTTCATTGGATATTATATACGAAGCGCAGATTTCATCCAAATTGCAGGGTTCTGTCCCAACAGGTGGCAGCGGTGTCCCTGGCGATTATTCATTTAAATGGTATAAATCGCTTACAGGTAGTAACTTGCTTAAGGACTGGATATTGGTTTCCGATAGTAGTAGGATCTCATTTTTCCCCGGGAATCTTAATATCACAACCTGGTTCAGGAGGGATGTTGGTTCACCTTTAACAGTACCCAGGTCAATTTATCAAAGTAATTACATTAAGGTTATTGTGCTTCCAAAAATGCAGAATGTAAATATCTCAGCCAGTCAGGCAATATGTTTCGGAACCAGGCCATCCCAGATTAAAGGCGCTCCTTCCCTTTCAGGAGGAGATGGAACTTATAAGTTTACATGGCAGGACAGCACAACTTCACATACCTGGCAAAACATTTCTGGCTTAGTTCATTGTGATTCAGCCGGTTATAAACCACCTGCACTTACAACTGAGACAAAGTATAAGAGAATTGTGTATTCAGGGAAAAATGATTGCGGAGTTGAAACTTCTAATACTGTAAGAATAAATATTAATCCTCTCCCAGTAGCCCCTTATGCCGGCCCCGATACCACAATTTATTCAATCGGGAAAATATATCATATGGAAGCTCTTAAACCTCTGTCTATAGAAACCGGAGCGTGGAGTACTCTTGACAATGGGTCAGGACAGACCGATGATCCTGCAAGCTTTCAAACTATTGTCAGGAATCTGAGCCAGGGAAAAAATTCATTTTTATGGACTGTTTCAAGAGGCCCCTGCAGCCTCATGGATTCAGTAAACATTGAGCTTCTGAAAGATTTCTACCCGCAAGGCTTTTCTCCAAACAGCGATGGTATAAATGAAACATTCAATATTGAGGGATTGAATGCGACTGATTATTTCGTTGATATGACAGTCGTAAACAGTGCCGGCACAGAAGTATATTCTTTTTCGAACAGAAATCAGGAATGGAAGGATTGGGATGGGAAAAATAACAATGGCGTTGAACTTGCTCAGGGAACATATTACTACCTGGTGAAAATGACTTCGAAAAGTACAGGGAAAGTACTTCCTCGGAAAAGCGGTTTTATTATTCTTAAAAGATATTGATGAGAGGGTTTTTATTAAAGAAATATAACAACCTCAGAGGGATGAGTAAGATAATAGGATTACTCTTTGTATTTTCCATGTCTTTTTATACCATTGTTTCCGGGCAGGCTACTACTGAATCGACGAAGATAAGCCTGGGATATCCTGTATATAGCCAGTACCTGCAGAACGGATTATTAATCAACCCGGCATACGCTGGCAGCAGGGGATCGCTAAGCGGATTTTTATCATACAGGCTGCAATGGATGGGAATACCCGACGCTCCTGTTTTTCAGTCTGTATCGCTTAATGCACCTATGAAGAACGATAAGGTTGGCCTGGGGCTGATGGCTCAGTTCATGAAGTTTGGCTTTACCAAATCGCAGAGTATTTACGGCAGCTATGCTTACCATATTAAACTCCGGACAGGAAGAATCTCACTCGGGTTACGTGCAGGATTTGACAGGTCCAATACCGATTATACCGGCATTCTGACTACCACAAAGGATGATCCGGTATTTATTTCAAATGATAAGCCATATATGCTCCCTAATATCGGTGCCGGTGTTTATTACTTCAATGATAAGCTATTTGCCGGCGCTTCCATTCCTTCATTCCTCAGCTACAGGAAAAACAGTTCAACAGGGTCTGTTGAGGCTTATCAGAGCTTCAGCACCTATGATGTAATCTTCTCTGCAGGAGGCCTGATAACTTTTTCTCCAGCAGTTAAATTTAAACCTTCCGTTCTCATCGATTACTCCTTTGATAAAACAAAGAAACTGACACAGTTTGATATAAATGGCAATTTTATTATTGGTGATCTTGTCTGGCTGGGAGGTTCATACAGGACCTCGGAGCAGGTCATGGTTGGGATTCTTCAGGTTCAGATTAATCCGCAGTTTATGTTCGGGTTTTCCTATGATTATGCTGCAGGCAGAATGAGTTCTTATTCAAAAGGATCAAGTGAGTTTATTATGAGATATGAATTCGGATATAAAGTAAGTTCAGCTAACCCAAGGTACTTCTAGTTTTATGGCAAAAAGAATTTATTATATCCTCTTGCTGACATTGTTTATACCTCTGGTTACGGTTCAGATTGTAGCCCAGCAGCCTTCAGTTTATTCTATAAAACGAATGCCGTTTAATATTAATGGTTTCAGCAATATTAACCCTGTTATTGTAAAAGACGGAATAATATTCTGCTCCGACAGGCGATTTAGCGGAATTGAGGATGTTACCGGTTACAATGGTAAACGTCTCTATAATATCTATATAGCAGAGAAAAGAGATACATCTGTTTATAGAAAACCAAGAGTCTTAAAGTCCGAAAGAAGTAATAAGTTTAATAATGGTCCGTTTTGTATTGCACCCGATGGAAAAACAGTGTATTTCACAAGTGAAGTTGAGACTGGGAAAATAGCTGAAAATAAAAATTTCAGGAACCATAGCGGTATATTTATAGCTGATCTTACAGGAACTGATCTGATATCAATACGTCCGTTTAAGTATAACGATCCTGCTTTTGATTTAGGCCAGCCTTCAATCAGCAAGGATGGAAAGTACCTGTTTTTTGCGTCTGATATGCCAGGTGGACAGGGTGGATCTGATCTTTATTTTTGTGAGATGGTAAACGGCAGCTGGACAACACCGGTTAATCTTGGCCCAAAAGTAAATTCACCGGAATCTGAGAACTATCCCTATATGCATCCTTCGGGGAAATTGTATTTTACGTCAAACAGGCCAGGTGGAATAGGTAAGCTTGATGTATACTTTACTACTCTCACCGGGGGAGCATGGGATGATCCATTTCTTCTTCCCGAGCCAATTAATTCGACTGCCGATGATTTTGCTTTTGTCGCAGAGGAAAACCTTCAGAAAGGGTATTTTTCATCGAATCGCGGAAATGAAGATGATATTTATGAATTTGTATCGAATATAATTAGGAAAGCCAAATGTGACTCGATTCAGGAAAACAATTACTGTTACCGGTTTATTGAGGAGAATGCTGTAAAATATGATACCATGCCGTTTCGTTATGAGTGGAAATTCGGAGATGGTAATAATGCTACGGGTCCGGTGGTTGAACATTGTTATGATAATCCCGGCACCTATACTGTTCAGCTTGATGTTGTTAACCTGGTCACCAAAGAGGTTACCTATAATGAAAAGTCTGAAACTGTAGTGGTAACTGAAATTGAGCAGCCCTACATCTCAGCTCCTGACAGAGTAGAGGTAAGTCAAAGAATTTCATTGAATGCTGACAGTACGAATCTTCCGGGATGGAATATATCTCAGTATTACTGGAATTTTGGGGATGAAACAATCGGAGTTGGGAAAGAAATACAAAAGAGTTATCTAAGACCCGGTATTTACAATATCCAGCTGATTATTTCAACTCCGCCATCTGCAGGCTCGGGACCGAAGGAGGCTTGTGTTTCAAAAAATATAATTGTGTTCAGGAAGCAGTGATGTTGAAATTACTAATTTTGAATTTAATGAAATTGAAAAACCAAGTATATAAAATTATCCTCATCCTCTGTTTATCAGGATTTCCGATTTTTTCGAGGTTATCAGCCCAGCCTGTCCCAGGGAAGGATGAAAATATTCCCTTCCTTGTAACCTTTGGTAAAGATGGAAAGACATCGTGGGGCGATAATGATTTTTATCAGGTATTTTTCTTCAGTATACCAAAGGACTACACCAAACCGGTATATATCAGAGTGTTTGATCCGGATTGTGGAGGAGAATGGGATGAAATTCAGGGTGAGTTCGATACAAAAACCAAGTTTTCTGTTTACGGTGGCAAAGGAGTAGATCCTGATGTTAATGAGGAGTCCAGAGGAATATATAAAGGACTTAACTATAAATCTGGGACAATGTTGGGTTCCAAAATATTTGGGAATGAAGCGAAATACGATAACAAGTATTACTCTTTTGGTCCGTTTAATCCCTCCGAAGGTGATTTTAATGCAAAGTGGAACAGTTATATGTTCAAAATGGTATGCGAAGGCATAAGTGGTGATGACGGTAATCTGTATAAGTATTTCCTGAGCAGCGATCCCGACAATAATGTTCCTATTGAGGGTGCAAATGCATTTACATATGCCTATCACTTCAGGATGTGGAATGATTTTAAAAGTGTGGCACATATCTATCCGTACATTGACACGGGAATTGTTTCTATTAAAGAGAAAAACTTTGATTGGGATAATGATGGTAATATTCTTGTCGTATCAAGATACAAGCAGGGTATTAATGTTCCGGTCTCTAATGAGGATGACGAGGTCATCTCAAATATCTCCATTGAACCTCAGGAAATAGGCAGTTCGCTTGATTTTCAGTTTCATAAGCGACAGGACGAGCTGGTTAAAAATAATAATGTGGTAATTAAACTTGAAAACCAGCGGGGAGACGCATTAAAGTTCTTCAGTTCCCCCATCGGCGGTGTTCCGGTGTACCAGCCTAAGATCAATGTTCAGCAAGTCAAGAAGCCTAAGAAATAAGCTGATATGAAATTTATTATCAATTCTAAAATATTAATCAATATAGCAGGTTTACTTTTTCTGGGTACCTCCTTATTAAGCGGACAAACTTATAGCTTCAGGAATTATGGCACTGAACGGGATATCCCTGACGGATACGTCTATAACATTTCACAGTCAGGTGACGGGTTTCTGTGGATCGGGACTACAAGCGGCATTTTCCGGTTTGACGGATATAATTTTTTTTCTGTACAATATCCGGATTCTGTCTCTGGCAGGTATCCTTCAAAGAGTTTAAAAGATAAAAACGGAACAATATGGTATGGCTTTAGCGATGGATCTCTTTTTTATTCAAAGGAAAGTAAGCTTATTCAGGTGCCTATCCCGAATAATAAAAGAATTTCCGAACTGATTGAAGGACCCGATGGATTAATTTACATAATCCCTCAGGCTAAATCGGTTTTCTCTGTTAATCCTGTCAAACCAACCGAGATTCATCAGTATCCGCTGTCAGTTGAACCTGTGCTGTATTCAGCATCCTTCACAAATTCGGGGAATATCCTTATCGGTACCGAAGAGAACCTGCTTGTTTGCAGCATTGGGAAGGATTCAGTTTCCGTTAAAAAAGTTATTGAGGGGTTTGACTCTCATGTAACATCGATCCATAAAACCGGAGACGGGTCGGAGTTCATACTTGGAACATCAGATAATGGCTTGTTTCGTTTGAATATATCGGATAAAGGTGAAGAGCTTAATCGATTTGCAGAACATCCTGAATTGAATTCATTAAATATTCAGTCAATCACTGAAGATTCACAAGGCTCGTTCTGGGTCGCAACTACCGGATCGGGAGTTATCCGTTTTTCACTGGCAGATAATTTCACTACAGTTAACTCTGAGAATTTCTATAATCTTAATTCCGGGCTCCCGGGAAATGATGTCAGACTGGTTTTTCAGGATATTGAAGGTAATTACTGGTTTGGATTATACGGTGAGGGTATTTCAATGCTTACTTCTTCTTCAATAAGCTATTATTCACCTGGAAAGAGCTCAGAGGAAAATAATATCCTTTACGTTAAAAATTTTGAAAACAAATATCTACTCGGGACACCCGGAGGGTATCATATATTTGATCCGTCAACAGGTAAATCTACTTCCTACACGGATTTGAAAAAGCAAACCGGGAATTCAGAAATTAAGTCCTATTTTCTCGATAATGAAAGTAATTTATGGATAGGAACCGGAGGTGAAGGATTATTTGTCAGAAACAAAAAGGGCTCAGTGAAACGTATTTACAGGTCGGGTGACACCGGAGCCGATGATATTAAAGATATCGAGATGGATAATAAGAATATCTGGCTTGCTACGACAAACGGCGTCATTCTTCTTGACCTTGCCGGAAAAGTTATCAGGACTTTTGATATAAATAATGGTTTGCCTCATAACAGTATAAATAAAATATTGCTTAACGGAAAAGGGATAGCTTATGTTGGCACCGAGAGTGATAAACTCTATTATATCGATTCCTCCTTTCATGTTGGAAGCAGTAAATACTCAATGACGGGAAACACAAGGAATAAAATAAACAGTTTTGCTCAAACAACCGGCAGAAATATCTGGGCGGCTACCGATGGTAATGGAATTTTCAGGTTTTCAGAAGATTCGATTGTATCAGTTAACAGATCGAATGATCTAATGTCAAACTATTGTTACAGCATACTGGCTGATGATGAAAATAACATTTGGGTAGGCCATGGTAAAGCAATTTCGAAGTTTAATTCCGTTTCAGGCAATGTAAGTGTTTTTGGCACTGATTTCGCTAAAGTCGGAATATGTAACCCTTGCGGGATGTTTGAATCGCCTGATAAAAAAATCTTTATCGGAACCACAGAAGGTTTGATTATATATGATTTGTTAAATGAAAATAAAACTGCAATAGCTCCTTTCAGCAACATAAACATGATTGAGATAAATGATGTAAGGTATCCTTATCAAAGGTCATTTGTACTACCCTATATGAAATATAAGGTCAAAGTATATTATTCTGCAATCAGCTTCAGATCTCCTGAGAAAGTTTATTACAGCACTCTTCTTGAAAACTTTGACCTTGACTGGAGCAAAATGACTACTTCAAGGGAACAGCTTTATAGTCTTGGGGAAGGAAAATACAAGTTCAGCCTTATAGCAGTTAACCAGGATGGCATGTCACAGAGAGCTCCGGTTTCATTCAGTATCCTGATAAAGAAGCCTTTCTACAGAACCTGGTGGTTTATACTGCTGTCGTTAGCTTTGATAACACTGATCGTAATTCTGGTAATTCGTGAAAGGGATAAAGTTCAAAAGAAAATTCAGGAATATCTTGAAAAAGAGCTTGATGCAAGAACCAGTGTTGTGATGAAGCAGAAAGGAGAAATCGAACTTCAGAATATTGAGATTACTGATAGTATAAATTATGCAAAGCGAATTCAGACAAGCATTCTTCCGGATATCTCAAAACTGAAAGACACATTTAAGGATGCATTTATACTGTTTCATCCAAGGGATATCGTCAGTGGTGACTTTTACTGGTTCGACAAGCTTGATGATGACAAATTCGTATTGGTATGTGCTGATTCTACAGGGCATGGTGTGCCAGGCGCATTTATGTCGATGATCGGTTCCACCCTTCTTCAGGATATTGTAACAAGGAAGAGGATTTCGAAACCATCCGAAATTTTAACCCTTCTTGATAAACAGATTTTCTCAACCTTGAATCAGAATGTGGAACTGGGTGTCTCTAACGATGGGATGGATATGGTTGTCTGCGAATTCAGTATATCGACAAGGCATATAAGATTTGCATCGGCAATGAGGCCTGTAATCCTGGTACTCGATGGAGAACCATTCTATATCAAAGGTAACAGATCGTCAGTAGGCGGGGAATCGGTGATTGAAAAGTTTTTTGACGACCAGGAGTATTATTTAAAGGAAGGAGACACTGTTTACCTGTTTTCCGATGGTCTGCCCGACCAATTCGGCGGTCCTGACGGTAAAAAGCTGAAGATTGCCCGGTTGAAGAGGATGATAGAACAAATATCGAGACTCCCAATGGATACACAGAAAGAGGCTATGTCGAAGTTTTATTTCGACTGGAAAGGAACATACGACCAGGTTGATGATGTGCTTTTGATGGGAGTGAAGGTCTAGCAGGCTATTTATAAGTATTATTTACCGCGATTATAATATCATTGGTGGAAGCAATATTGCTTGAATTCAGTGCCCTGTCTTTGAGATAGAAATCATACCTGATAGTATCTCCCTGATTATAAAATAGATAGAGAAAAGTTACTGAGATTGTTCCTTTGAGTATTTTATTTTGTCCCTGCCGGTACATATATGGTATTCTGTAAGAAGAAGGCTTTAAAGGATCATTAGCAGGGGCAAGGGTAATAACTCCGTTTATTTTCCTGTAAAGAGTAAAAAACAGGTTGGTAGAATCTGCCAGGCTATCTGTTACAACAGGCAGACCAAGATCTCCGTCTCCATCCTGGAAACGAAAACGAAGCCTTCCTCCTTTGGATTTATTACCCAGGATGTCTGTAGTATCAAAAATAGAGAAGCTTGTATATTCAATACTTGGGATGGCAGGGAGTTTCTCTATCTTATGACAGGAACCGAGACATATCAGAATGATGCCGGCCGATATCAGGTAATTAGTTGTTTTCATGGTTTTAAGTCAATAATTGTTAAGGAACAAAAACCACACCAAATTTGATCATTTTTTTCTGAAAAATATTCTAATCGGTACCCCGGTAAAATCAAATTTTTCTCTCATCCTGTTTTCAAGGTACCTTTTATAAGGATCTTTTACATATTGCGGAAGGTTGCAGAAGAAAGCAAATGCCGGAGTATAGATAGGCAGCTGCGTAACAAACTTGATCTTTACATACTTCCCTTTCAGCGCCGGAGGAGGATTGTTTTTAATTACCTGCAGCATGACATCATTCAATTCAGATGTGCTGATCTTCCTGTTCCTGTTCTGATTTACCTGTTCGACCAGTTCAAGAACTTTATGTATACGCTGTTTATTGATTGCAGAGATGAAAAGTATCGGATAATCGGTAAATGGAGCGGTTTTTTCCTTTATGTCATTTTCAAATAGAGTAGTTGTATTGTTTTCTTTTTGAATAAGATCCCATTTATTTACAAGAACAATCATCCCCTTATTATTCTTCTGGATAAGCGACATGATGTTGAGATCCTGTGATTCAATTCCTCTTGTTGCATCGATAAGAAGGAGGCATATATCGGAATTTTCAATGGTCTTTACAGCCCGCATGACAGAATAGAACTCTATATCCTCACTGACTTTACCTTTTTTGCGTAATCCTGCGGTGTCAACAAGGAGAAAGTCATGCTGAAACTTATTATACCTTGTATAGATCGAATCGCGGGTGGTTCCGGCTACAGGAGTCACAATATTTCTTTCTTCGCCAAGCAGCGAGTTTACCAGTGATGATTTCCCAACGTTCGGACGACCTACTATTGCAATTTTTGGCAAATCAGGAACCTGGCCTGGCTCTTCAACCGGAAGGTTTTTTACTACCTCATCGAGTAATTCACCGGTACCGCTTCCGTTCATTGAACTCAGCGGGAAGTAATCTCCAAGACCAAGATTATAGAATTCAGTAGCCTCAATCAGCCTTTCTCCATTGTCAACCTTATTCACAACTACAAGGACTTTTTTCTTTGCCCTCCTTAATAAAGCCGCAACTGACGTATCCATCTCATGAATTCCGGTGGTAACATCAACCATAAAAAGAATAAGATCCGACTCTTCGATTGCGAGCAGCACCTGTTTATTTATTTCTTCTTCGAAAATGTCATCCGAATTCTGTACATAACCTCCCGTATCAATTACTGAAAAATCAACACCATTCCAGAATGACACTCCATAGTTGCGGTCGCGGGTAACTCCGCTTACTTCATCAACTATCGCTTCCCTGGTATCGGTAAGCCTGTTGAAAAGTGTCGATTTCCCAACATTTGGTCTGCCTACTATTGCAACTATTCTACTCATAAATCCTTCTTAATTATTGTCTATTGATAACCAAATCGTCTGAGAGCCAAAGGCTTATCTCTCCAGTCCTTGGTGACTTTCACATAGAGCTCAAGGAAGACTTTTTTATTGAAAAACCTTTCCATATCGCGCCTTGCTTCAGTGCCCACCCTCTTTAACATTGATCCCTTATGGCCGATGATTATTCCTTTCTGGCTGTCACGCGTAACATGGATCACCGCTCTTATCTTTATAATCGCTTTTTCTTCTTTAAAACTTTCCACCTCTATTTCAACCGAGTAAGGAATTTCTTTCTGGTAATGGACCAGGATCTTTTCACGGATTATTTCTGACGCAAAAAACCTCTCATATTTATCTGTCAGCTGATCCTTGGGGAAGAAAGCCGGTCCCTCCGGAAGCTTTGCGAGAACAGCATTTAGCAGTGAGTCGAGATTAAATTTTTTGAGCGCTGATATTGGTATAACAGGTGATTCAGGAAAAGCTCCATGCCATGATGCAACAACTTTTTCAAGATCTTCCTGGTTCGACAGGTCAACTTTATTAAGGGCAATAATCACAGGTATTCCTGATTCCCTTATCTTGTCGATATATTCCCCCTCGAATGCATTCTTTTCCTCAATATCTGATACGTATACTATAGTGTCTGCATCGGTGAGTGCCGAATTAACAAAATTCATCATCGTTTCCTGAAGCTTGTACTGAGGCCTCAGTATTCCGGGAGTATCAGAATAAACAATCTGAAAATCCTCTCCGTTTACTATTCCCATTATGCGGTGGCGTGTAGTTTGCGCCTTTGCAGTTATAATAGATAGCTTTTCGCCTACGAGGGCATTCATTATTGTGGATTTCCCAACATTCGGATTTCCCAGAATATTTACAAAACCTGATCTGTGATTCATTTTTAAAGATTAAAATATACCCCTCTTAAGCATACTCACCTCCTTATCATTCAGATACCTCCATTTACCTCTCTGGACATTCTTCTTTGTCAGCCCTGCAAAATACACACGATCGAGCTTTTTTACTTTATAGCCAAGAGTTTCAAACATTCTGCGGACTACTCTGTTCTGGCCCGAATGAAGTTCAATACCGATCTGGCTTTTATCATCAGGATCGGCATAGGATACAGCATCTGCAATAACGGTAATCCCATCGAGCTCGATGCCTTCAGTCAGCTTAAAAAGATCATTTTTTGTAACCACGTGATCGAGAAAAACATGATATATCTTTTTCCTTTTAAACTTCGGATGGGTGAGTTTTCCTGCAAGGTCACCATCATTGGTAAGCAGCAGCACTCCGGTTGTTGCCTTATCAAGCCGTCCTACCGGATAAACTCTCTGTGGACAGTCATCACCTATCAGTTCCAGGACCGTATGTTCCGCGTGGGGATCTTCAACCGTAGTAACATAATCCTTCGGTTTATTCATAAGTATGTAGACCTTTTTTTCAGCAGAAAGCCGTTTGGTTTTAAACTTTACATCATCCTGGTAGGTCACCTTTGTGCCAAGGTCCGTAATAATTTTTCCATTAACTGATATAAAACCATTTTTTATATGTTCATCGGCATCCCTTCTTGAACATACCCCGCTATTTGCAATGAACCTGTTAAGCCTGATTAATTCAATTTCTTTTTCAATTTCCTTTGGGGCCGGTTTTCCGGTTTTCGAAACTGATTTTCCTCCGGGCCGGCTGCTCCTTTTATTGCCTGTATCGGATCTCTCATATCTTTTCCCGGGCCTGCCAGCAGGTTCTCTGTTCTCCATATCAATTAATTATCAGGGTGCAAAGGTACAATTATTTGGCGATATTTTGGTTTGATGTTTTTTTTGCACCTTTGTAATTCCTAAAACACTAACATTATGGCACTAATAAAATCTATATCCGGAATACGCGGAACAATAGGTGGCAAACCGGGAGAAAGTCTCTCTCCTGTCGATATAGTAAAATTTTCAGCAGCATTCGGAACCTGGCTACAGTTAAGACATAAAAGGAGCGGTTTGAAGGTAATCGTCGGACGTGACGCTCGCAAATCAGGTAGTATGGTAAACAGTTTAATAATTACCACATTACGGAGTCTTGGTATAGGAGTCGTCGACCTGGGTATGGCTACAACGCCAACTGTTGAGATGGCAGTCACAGGAATAAATGCTGATGGTGGTATAATAATCACTGCGAGTCATAATCCTGCCGAATGGAATGCTCTTAAACTCCTTAACGAAAAAGGTGAATTTTTATCATCAAATGATGGTATGAAGGTGCTGGAGTTAGCTGCAAATGAAGATTTTAATTTTATTTCCAATGATTTTACCGGTTCTCTTGAAAACGATGATTCATGGGACAGGAAACATATTGATATGGTTCTTGCATTAAAGCAGGTTGATGTAAAAGCAATCAGTAATGCCGGATTTACAGTAGCAATTGATTGTATAAATTCAGTAGGAGGCATAATTCTGCCAGTTCTTCTCGAGTCACTCGGGGTAAAAAAAGTGATCGGGTTGAATACGGTTCCTGACGGTAATTTTGCACATAATCCTGAGCCAATACCTGAAAATCTGACAGCCATATCGGAGTTTGTAATTAAAGGTAAAGCAGATCTTGGGTTCGTCGTTGACCCTGACGTCGATCGTCTTGCTATCGTTTGTGAGGATGGAAAGATGTTTGGAGAAGAATACACCCTTGTATCAATATCTGATTATATACTTAAGACTACACCGGGTAGCACTGTGTCTAATCTGTCTTCGACAAAAGCATTGAAGGATATTACAAAAAGTCATGGTTGCAGTCACTACTCTGCATCTGTAGGTGAAGTAAATGTTGTTGAGGAGATGAAACTGAGAAATGCCGTGATCGGGGGGGAAGGTAATGGTGGAGTTATTTATCCCGAATTACATTATGGCCGCGATGCCCTGGTTGGTATAGCCCTTTTCCTTTCACACCTTGCAAAAAGCAAAATGTCATGTTCTGCGTTACGTAAAACATATCCGGAATATATTATTGCCAAGAAAAAACTTACGCTCAACCCTGAGGTTGAATTCAGCAAGATCATAAATGCTGTGAAAGACTATTTTAAAGGGAACAGGATAGATGAGAGGGATGGTCTGTGGATAGAAGATAAGAATGGTTGGGTTCAGATCAGGAAATCAAATACAGAACCAATTATGCGTATATATGCAGAAGGCCGGAATACTGAAGAGGCAGAGAACCTGGCTGAGACAGTTATAGGAATTGTTAAAAAATCCTAATTTAAAATGTTTTGTCATAATCTTCGGAATAAATAAGCAGCAAAGCATGTCTTTATATCAGAGAACCTGTTAATTGTTCATGTTAAATATTGTTAATGTGTAAAAAGGGTATGCCCTTTTTAATACTTTTGCAGCTGATTTTTGAATCTACTAAATATTATATATTCAGATGAAAAGAACACTTATTATAACTGGTATTATTGTGTCTGTTGCAATCATTTTATTGATTGTTATCAGCAAGATTACCTCCAAAAAAGAAGTGGGAAATCTATTCGCCAGGGCAGAGAAGGGACAGTTTGATATTATTGTTACCACTACCGGAGAATTGCAGGCAAAAAATTCAACAGATATTTTCGGGCCTGATTTTACTCAGAGCAGAGGCATAAGAGTAATGGACATAAAAATAACAGATATTGTAGCTGAAGGGACTGAAGTTAAAAAAGATGATTATGTAGCAACTCTAGACAGAACAGCT
>Ga0302321_100002139_pt1 | contig 16947 bp, 12 predicted proteins | sample Fen_T0_1_FD_202505 | JGI IMG/M metagenome (GOLD analysis project Ga0302321, IMG submission 202505) | Peat permafrost microbial communities from Stordalen Mire near Abisko, Sweden - Fen_T0_1 | ecosystem: Environmental > Terrestrial > Soil > Wetlands > Permafrost | place: Sweden: Abisko...
TGGCCAACGCGCGCAGGATGATGGCCTCGATCGAGGGTGGCAGAAGCGGATTGATGGCGCGCGGGGAGGGGACGGCGGCCGTAATGTGCTTGACGATGATCTCGCCGTAGCCTTCGCCTCCAAACGGGACCTTCGCGGTCAGCATCTCGAAAAGGATCACGCCGAGGGAATAGATGTCAGCCCGGTGATCGATGTTGGCTCGGCCTTCGCACTGCTCGGGCGCCATGTAGTACGGCGTGCCCATGACCGATCCGGTGCGAGTCTTGTGGGTGGCCTTCTCCTCGCCTTGGGTCAGCTTGGCCAGGCCGAAATCCAGGACCTTCACGAAATCGGTCGTGTGTGACCGGTTGATGAGGAAGATGTTCTCCGGCTTGAGATCTCGATGGACAATGCCGTGCTGGTGCGATGCGCCCAGTGCGTCGGCGACCTGCGCGGCAATTGTCAGCGCGCGCGCCGGATCGAGCGGCGCACAACGCTTGAGCAGATCGGACAGCGCTTCGCCCTGCAGGAATTCCATGACGAAATAGAATTCCCCGTCGGGGGTGGTGCCGAAGTCGTGGATGTCGACGATGTGCTCGTTGCCAATCTGGTTGACTGACTTGGCCTCGGTTACGAAGCGTGAGACGACTTCGGGGTTGCGCGACAGCTCGGGATGGATCGCCTTCATGGCGACCTTGCGGCCGATGACGGGGTGTTCGGCGAGATACACCACACCCATCCCGCCCTCACCGAGCTTGGCAGTGAGCGTGTAGTTACCGATCGTTTGCCCGACCGCGATCATTGGATGGGATGCTCGGCCAGCTCCACTTGGAGACTGGAGAAAAATGGCTCTAGTACCTTCGGACATTTCAACCACCCCGTCAAGGAACGGCCCAACGGATCAATGGATTAGACACCGCAGGGAAGGAAATCTGTCAAAACGCGCTGCCGATTTTCGGGCTCACCGTGGCGCGCTATCCGAAGATCACAGAGCGCCGCGCGGCCAGGAGCTCGGCGATCATCCGGTCGAGGCGACCGCGAACGGTCTCTGCCATTTCCAAGGTCTCTTCCTTCGAGCCCGAGCCGGGTGGAAATGTCATCGGCTCGCCGATCTTGATGCTCCACTTGGTTGGGACTGGCAGAAGGCCAATTGGGCCAAGCCACGGGAAGGTCGGCGTAATGGGAATGTAGGGCAGGCCGAACGGCCGCGCCAGGCGTGTCATCTTGCCGAGCACAGGATGGGTCTCCTCCGCGCCGACGATGGCCACGGGGATGATGGGCACGTTCGCGGTGCGGGCAAGGCGGACGAAGCCGCCGCGACCAAAGTGGGTGAGGCGATAGCGCTCGCGGTACAGCTTGCCCACGCCGCGCAGTCCCTCCGGGAAAACGCCTATCAGCTGTCCTGCCTGGCACAGCGCCAATGCATTGTCCATGGAGGCGCGAACGCCGCCCACGCGCGCCACCACAGGGCGAATCCACGAGGACTGAAACGCGAAGCTAGCCACCAGCGGTCGTAGCGGGCGCGCGGCCGGGTGATGGGTGTGGGTGGCGTGCATCAGCATGGCGCCGTCGTACGGCAGCCCGCCTGAATGGTTGGCCACCAGCAAGGCGGCGCCGGTGGAGGGAACATTCTCCATTCCGGTCAGCCGAATGCGGAAGTATTTGGCCCAGAGGAATTCCAGGACCGGCGCGGTCTTGTCCAGGAACGCGGGGTCGAAGCCGAAGTCGGGCAGGGTGGCCGGATCCGGCATCTTCTGCCGGACCGCTTCGGCCATCGCGGCCAGCCCTGCTTTGATGGCTGGGTCGAACATCGATCGATCTATCGGCTGCTTTCGCCTGAGCAGGAGGTTCTGCTAGCCCACCTTGGCGAGTTGCTCGCGCAGCTTGGCCGTCCAGCCATCGATGACCTGGGCCAGCGTCTTGCCTTCCGGCATGGCGCCTCCACCCTGGGCCATGTCGGGCCGACCGCCGCCCTTGCCACCGAGATCCTTCGCCAGCATTCCTACGATGGCGCCGGCCTGCACCTTGTCCTGTGCTCCCGGTGTGACGGCACAGACGATGGCGACCTTGCCTTCTGCTACACCGGCCAGGACCAGCACACCGGGATCCATCTTCGCGCGCAGCTTATCGGCACTCTCTCGCATAATCTTGGGGTCGGCGACGCCCGTGTCGTGGACCAGCAGGAGGTACTTGCCCACTTGTTCGCGTGCGGCCAGCGGATCGCGCCCGCCACCCGAAGCGATTTGTCCCTTCAGCTTGCTGATCTCTTTTTCCGAGTCGCGTAGCTCGGTGGTCTGCTTGGCCACGCGGGCAGCGACCTCGAAGGTGCCGGCCCGGAAGCTTTCGGCGGCTTGGGCAAGCTCGTCTTCCAGTTTGCGCAGGTAGTCCATGGCGCCCGTGCCAGTCACGGCTTCCATGCGGCGCACGCCTTGGGCCACGCCGGACTCCTCGACGATCTTCACCATGCCGATGTCGCCAGTGCGCGCGGCATGGGTGCCGCCGCAGAATTCCTTGGACTCGCCCATGGTCAGCACGCGCACGGTGTCGCCATATTTTTCGCCGAAGAATGCGACGGCGCCCTTTTGCTTGGCCTCGGCGATCGGCAGCACCTCGGTCTGGACGGGCACGTTGCGTAGTATGTGCTCGTTGGCCAAATCCTCGACTTGGCGGCGCTCGGCGGCGGTCATCGGGGCGACGTGTGAAAAGTCGAAGCGCAGGCGGTCGGGGCTCACGAGAGAGCCCTTTTGTGCCACGTGACCGCCCAGCACCTTTCGCAAGGCCCAGTGCAAAAGGTGGGTCGCCGAGTGGTTGCGGCGGATGGCATTGCGGCGCTCGACGTCGACGCAAAGGTCGATGCGGTCGCCTACCTTTAACTCGCCCTGGCTGACGGTGCCGAGGTGCACGGTAAGCGGTGAGAGCGGCTTTCTGGCGTCGGTGACGGCGAAGCTGCCATGCGCGACCTTGGCGGTACCGGTGTCTCCCGCCTGTCCCCCTTGCTCGCCGTAGAACGGCGTCTCGCGCGTGATCACGGCGACGGTGCCCGCGTGCCCAGCGGCGATGCTCTGCACCTCTGTTCCGTTAGCAACCAGGGCAACGATCTCGCTTTGCGCCTCGGTCTCTTCGTATCCCAGAAACCTCGTCGGGCCGACACGGTCGAGGATGGTTTGGAAGATCGCCTCGACGGCGACCTCGCCCGAACCCGAGAATTCGGCGCGGCTGCGTTGCTCATTCATCGCCTTCTCGAAGCCGGCCTCGTCGAGGTCGAGCCCGCGGCTGGCGCCGATGACGGTGGTGAGATCTTTCGGGAAGCCGAAGGTGTCGTAGAGCTTGAAGGCGATTTCGCCCGGGATGACCTTACCTTTGAGCTTGGTGGCTTCCTCGTCGAGGATGCGCATCCCGCGCTCGAGGGTTTCGCGAAAGCGTCTCTCCTCGAGCTCGGTGACTTCCAGGATCAGCTTGCGGCGTTCGAGCAATTCGCCGTAGGTGTCGCCCATCTCGTCGATCACTCGGCCGGCGAGGTAGGCGAGGAAGGGCTTCTCGATGCCGAGCAGCCAGCCGTGGTAGATGGCGCGCCTCATGATCCGGCGCAGGACGTATTCGCGGCCGGTCTTCTCGGGGAAGACGCCGTCGGCGATCAGGAACGCGGCGGTGCGAGCGTGGTCGGCGATGGCGCGCATGGAAGACGAGATTGCCGCGGGGGCATAGTCGCTGGGCACGAAGGCCTTCGTGGTCAGCTTTTCCACCTCGGCGATAAGCGGGCGCAGCAGATCGGTTTCGTAGTTCGAGCGGAAGCCACCGATGACGGCGCACAGCCGCTCGAGGCCCATGCCGGTGTCCACCGAGGGCTTGGGCAGCGGCCTGCGTGTGCGGTCGGGGAGTTGCTCGAACTGCATGAACACCAGGTTCCAGATCTCGATCCAACGATCGCAGTCGCATGCCGGACCTTGGCAGGGGCGGCCGGCGGTGACCTCGGCGCACGGGATGTCGTCGCCCTGATGGAAGTGGATTTCGCTGCATGGACCGCACGGGCCCACGTCGCCCATGCTCCAGAAGTTGTCCTTGTCGCCGAGGCCAATGACCCGCGAATCGTCGACGCCCGCCACTTTTTTCCAGAGCTGCCGGGCTTCGTCGTCGGTGTGATGGACGGTGTAGACCATCCGCTTGGGATCGATGGCCAGGTTCTTGGCCAGAAGCTCGTAGGCGAATGCGATGGCGTCGGGCTTGAAGTAGTCGCCGAACGAGAAATTGCCCAGCATCTCGAAGAACGTGTGGTGGCGTGCCGTGCGGCCGACGTTCTCGAGGTCGTTGTGCTTGCCGCCGGCGCGCACGCACTTCTGCGAGCTGGTGGCTCGGGGGATGGCGCGCGTGGTCTTGCCGGTGAACACGTCCTTGAACTGGTTCATGCCAGCGTTGGCGAACATCAAGGTCGGATCGTTGGCCGGAACCAGTGACGAGCTATCGACTTCTTGGTGGCCTTTGCCGACGAAGTAGTCGAGGAACGCACGCCGGATTTTCTGGGAAGGACGGTCTGACATTGGGCGCGGACATTAGCATTTTGGCGGCCGGGCTGGGCATGAAAGCGGCGCGGTCAGCGCCCCTGCTGACCGCGTTGGGATTTCCGTTGCTACCGTCTATCCCGCCCTTACGGGCGCCGCGCGCTTCTCCGCCCCCAAGCCCACTCGGATGGGCAGCACCGCCATCGGCAGTCCTTTCCAGTGGAGCCGTCGTTCGATCTGGTAGGCGGTTTCGTTGTGCAGAATGCGCTGCCACCAGGTCTCTCGCTTCCAGATTAGCTTGCCCGCGAAGAAGGCGGAACGAGGGAACTCGGCGGCGAGCGCCGTGCAAAGTGCGGTGGCCTCCTTGACGGCGTCGAGGCCGGCGGCCATGCGGGAGGAGGCGTTCCAGCCGAGGCCACGGGCGAGCTTGACGTATTGGTCGAGAGATTCCCTGGTGCGTCGGTTCAGGCTGTCGACTTCCTCCGAACCCTTGAACGTCCCGGAATCGAGCACCGCGACCGAGACGAAGACGACGTTCTGGAAGTATCCCGCGTAGCTGCGCTGGATGGATAGCAGCGAGTGAATACCGATGCCGCCGTAGCTGCCAACCATCAGCACAGCGGTGGGTGTCCGTGGGTCGGGCTCGCCCCCTATACCATCGATAACGCCCAGGTCGCCAAGCTCCTCGTCAAGGCGGCGAAGCTGCCTGGCGACGTTTTGATAGTGGAGCTCTATGGCGATGCACAGGAGAATGATAGCCGTGGTGACCACGATGGTAACCCACGCCCCCTGGGAGAACTTTTGCACGATGGTGAAGGAGAGAATGCCGAGGCAGAGCACGAGGGCGACGCTGTGGAGCGAGAACTGTCTCTTCCAATGTTGAACGAGCTTACTTTTCTGCCACCAGAAGCGGGTCATGCCAAGCTGGGACAGCGAAAAGGTGACGAACACGTTGATGGCGTACATCACCACGAGGGTGTCGAGATTGCCATGGGTGCCGATGAGCAGCACCAGCGCTGCCGAGCCCAGGATCAGCACGCCGTTGGCCGTGGTCAGTCGGTCGGACAGCGACGCGAATCGGTGCGGCAGCCACGAGTCCACGGCCATGTTCGACATGACCCGCGGTCCGTCGATGAAGCCGGTTTGCGCGGCGACGAAAAGCAGCGCACCTTCCGACGCGAGCACAAGCAGGACGAAGACCTTGCCCAGCGGCAACCCGAACAGGTTCCAGTTGCCGGCGAATGCTTCCACGAGGACGCCGTTCAGGGTCTTGCCCTCGCTGGGCTCGACGTTGAAGAGCAAGTAGCAGAGCAAGATGCCGGCCGAGGTGATGGCAAGCGAGAGGGCCATGTAGACCATGGTCTTCTTGCCGGTGTGGACCTTCGGCTCGCGCATGAGCTGCAGACCGTTCGAGACGGCTTCGATGCCCGTGTAGGTGCCGCTGCCGCGCGCGAAGGCGGCGGTGAACACCATGAACAATCCCCACACACCGATCGTGGAAACGCCCTGGTGAAGTCCAGTGGTCACGTCCGTCGCGACGGTACCGAAATGGGTGAGGTGAGAAGCGATGCCCCCCACCACCAGAATGGCGTGCGTGATGAGGAAGACGAGAAAGACCGGGAGCAGCGCAGTGATCGATTCCTTGACGCCCCGGAGGTTGAGAAGGATGAGGGCGAGGATCGCGGCGACCTCGACGGCAAGCTTGAATCGGTGCATGCCGAGCGGAAGCATGTTGAAGATAGCGTCCGCGCCCGACGCAATCGACACCGAGATCGTGAGTACGTAGTCGACCAGCAGGGCGCTGCCGGACACCAGGCCGGCGTGGCGGCCGAGAAGCTTGGTCGCGACCACGTAGCCGCCGCCTCCCGAGGGAAAGTGCTCGATGATCTTGCTGTACGACACCGACAAGATCATGACCGTGACCGCGGTGGCTAGCGCAAGGAACACTGCCAGGAAGGTATAGTTGCCGTGCTCGCGCAGGGCGCGGAAACATTCGTCGGGACCGTAGGCAGACGACGAAAGTCCGTCGGCGCCGAGCCCGACCCAGGCCAGAAATGCAATCAGCGAGATGTTGTGGAAGATCTTCGGGTCGCGGAAGTTCTTCGGGCGCCCTTGCAGGACGTTCCAGGCGCGCTCGAGGTACGAGGGCCGTTCGAGCAGACTGTACTGACTACTGTCTTCCTCCGCAGGCTCAGGCTCGGCTGCTGTGGAATCGGTGCTGGCATGCTTCGACATCGAAAGGCTCTCCTATTGGCCACGACCCCGTCTGGCCACCGCCTACGAGGTTAGCTGTCGGGCTCGGAGGGAGGGAGTCTCCGGCGCTTGCGCGCTTAGCCCCGGGGATGGTTTGGTTCCCCCGTTCGGACGTTCGGTCCGATTCGGCGTTGGCGCGATCTACGGCCTGCGGCCTGCAAAGTCAAGCCGAGCCCCACTTGGACAGTTGATTGGGCGAGGGTTCTGCTAGTCTGTCGTCAAGAGAGGTCGAGCATATGGCAACTGTGACACTCAAAGGAAATCCAATCGAAACATCTGGGAAACTTCCAGAGGTCGGGACCAAGGCTCCGGACTTCAGGCTGGTCGCCGAGGATCTGCAGGATGTGACGCTTGCGAGTTACGCAGGCAAACGCAAGATCCTGAACATCGTCCCCAGCCTCGACACGTCGGTTTGCGCGACGTCGGCCCGCAAGTTCAACGAGAAGGTGAAGGAGTTTCCGAACACCAAGGTTCTGATCGTTTCGGCGGATCTGCCATTCGCATCGGAGCGATTTCGTTCCAACGAAGGGCTGAAGGAGATCGTGACGCTGTCGATGATGCGCTCGAAGGACTTCGCCCGTGACTACGGCGTGCTCATGACCAGCGGGCCGCTCGCGGGTCTGTGCGCGCGCGCCGTAGTCGTGCTCGACGAGAACGACAAGGTCCTCTACAACGAGCTGGTCCCCGAGATCGCCCGCGAACCCAATTACGACAAGGTGCTCGAGGCTGTGAGGTCGTAGCCGTCATCTGACGTCGTCTGACGTCATCCGACGGCGATTCTGGGTTTGTCCGCGACGACGGCGCGGAACATTCGAGCCACCTCGGTGATCGCAGGCGTGGTCGCCATGCCAGTGTTTACGGTGGGAGCGGCTGGCACTTGGGTAATCTCGGAACGGGGTGTGGCCCGCGTGAGGACCTGACTCAGCGACAGAATGCGATGGTTCTTTCGCGCTGGCGCGTCTCCGAAGAACGCTAGGTCGTCGGGGGTGCCGAACCGGTCGACGATGAGTTGAAGGATGGATGTATGGTCGAGGAGCCCGTGGAACGCGCTCGCCGGCTCTACCAAGGGCGATACCACGATGCCAGGGATGCGGACACCAAGGGTGTCGAAGGGACGGGGATCGTCCCACTGGGCTCCCGGAGGCGGGCCGTATTTCATGCTTGGCGGTGCAACATGGTCGAAGAATCCGCCGTGCTCGTCGTAGCAAATCAGCAGCATGGTGCGGGCCCACTTCGCAGGATTCGAGGTCAGCGCAAGGTAGACCCTCCGCAAGAACTCCTCGCCATAAGCGAGGGGCAACGGCGGATGGTTGCAGTTGCCATGCAGGCCGATCGCAATGGCGAAGTCGTTGAAGAACGGCTCGCAGTAGATCACGCTCGGTGCCTGGCTGGCACTTTGCCAGGTGCTCTGCAAAGACTCCAGGGTGCGGGCGCGGCGAGCCACGTGCTTCCACTGCGACTTCATGAGCAGTAGGCCAGACGGTGGTCCCACGTCGGCGAGGGGTTTCGCATCGACGTAGAGCTCGAACGGCTGGCCTTTGGATTCTAGCCAATCGAACAGCGTGGGCTGGTCCGGCAGCAGGTGGGCGGGAGGCTTGAGCGCCGACGTGGAATCGATGAAGGAAGTGCCGCCAAGCGACATCAGGCGATTGGGCCATGTGTCATTGGGCAGCGAGGCGAACCAGCGGTCGCAGACCGTGTAGCCTCGGGCCAGCGCCGCAGTGACCGGAATGACGTCGGGGCCGCAGAAACGCATCGGCACAGGACTGGTATCGACCTTCTGCCAATCGAAATACGCTTGGATGAAGCCGTTCATCGCACCCTTGTTTAGCTGCGCGGCGACCAGGTTGCGGCCGTGAGGCAGGTCGCAAGGCACATACCCGTCGGGCGTTGCCGTCGGGGCGAACAGATTTCCCTGCCCGTCCGGATTGTCCCAGTCGAAGTCGTTGCTGTGCTGGTGTAGCCCATCGATGTCGGACCGACCGTCGAACGATTCGTGGCTGAGAAAGCCGAGCAAGTGATCGAAGGAACGATTTTCCATCATCACGATGACAACGGTATCGACGAGTTCGCGAATGTCGGGCATGCGGCCTCCGTTGGTTGATCAAGGGCACCCGAAGCCAAGCTGGATTCGCAGTTGCGGGTCGGGCGGCCCGGCGTAATCGTCCGGGAGATCCGTTTCGAGCTCCCAGGTCCCGTCTGCGGGGACAGCGATGGTGAGCTTGTCGTCGGCCGCAAGACAGGCGGGGGCGAGCCCAGCGTGGCTCACGCAAATCGTGGCTGGTTGCACATGACCGGCCACGACCACCCGGGGGGCCGCGATGGTCTGCACCTTGACCGTGTTGTCCGTGGTCCTCAGAGCGAAAGAGCCACGGCATTTTCTGGAGGCCGTATCGCAGGTCGCGTTCGTGCCCTTGTCCACCGGCGCTTGCGCCACGTCGACGGACTTGCTGGCGAACGATGGCGGGTTGGCCGGGTTGGCATCGAGAGCCCTTATCGTGAAGGTGGTGCGATTCTGCACCACCGAGCTGCGCTCGCCCTGTGAGGGCACCTCTTCCTCCTTCGAGTCGCCCGCGCCGCGGTCGGTCTTGAGCGATGCCCGGCCCTCGACGTCCCAGTCCACCTTGACTGTCTGACCCTCACAAACGAGCGGGGGCTCGACGGAAAACGAGACGACCTTGTGGGCGCAGGAGGCTGGAAGAAGCAGCGGGAACAGCCCGAGTAAACCGCAGAGTGTCTTGGCCAGGATCCGCTTCATGTCCATCTCCCGCTCAGTCGCCCGAATCTGATTTCGTGAAGATGCGGCATGCGGGGCGTTGGATTCACGAAAACTGCGGGGCGTGCGGCGCGGCCTGAATCACCCCGGGCCAGATAACCAGCGCTCGGCCTTCTCGATGCGGGGCCATGTATAGTCGCGATGGATGGAAACGTCTGCTCTCGATCCTCCGATCCGCTGTCGGCGACTTCGGCAAGCGTCGCCGTCGGCCATCGTTGTTGTCTGCCTGGCGGCGTGGCTGCTGCCGATTTCGCTTGAGCGTCTCATCGACGCAGACGAGGGATATCTGTTGATGGCGGCTCGCCTGGTGGGCGAGGGACGCTGGCCTTATCGCGACTTCTTTCTTCCCCAGGTTCCGCTTCTGCCAGCCGTGTTCGCAACCGTGTTTGCCGTGCTCGGAAGGAGCTGGCTGGTGGCTCGGGCGTTCTCGGGCGTTCTGGCTGTGGCGATGGGCTGGCTGGTCTATCGGGAGACTCTGTCGGCGACGCGGCGGCGGGGAGCGGGTGTGTTTGCTGCCGCACTCTTCGCTTTGAATGGGTGGACGATCGGGTGGCTGACGATTGTGAAGGGCTACGGATTGGCAGCCCTGTTTCTATTACTCGGAGTATGGCTGGTGGGCAGCGCCGTCAGGCGCAAAGACGAGACGGACCGCTACGCAGTCGCCCAAATCGTCGCGGCCGGCGTTGCGGTGGGACTCGCGGCCTCTGCCCGCCTTTACGCGGTTCTAGTCATGCCGGCCGTGGCCCTCTATCTGGCTTCCAGGCTGGGTTTCGGCCGCGCGTCTCTGCGGAGGCTCGGCCTGTATACCTTGGGTTCTGTGCTCGGTCTGGTTCCGGCGCTTGTCTGCTTCATGCGGGCACCCAGCGCCTTCGTCTTCGACACACTCCTCTATCATGCGGTTCGAGAGTACGGCCAAGACAGTCTGCTGGGAACGGTCGGCGCCAAGCTGCCCGCCGTGCTCAAGACCATGGGACTCGACCCGTACGCGACCTATGGCGAAAGGCAGTGGATGGCGTTTGCCATCGTGGCCGTCTTGGCAGCCGCCGCTCGTATTCGCTGGCCCAATACGCGGACATCGCCTGCTCTCCTCGTCGCGCTGGTCTTGGTTGCTGCCAGCCTGCTGCCGAATCCGTTTCAGCCGCAGTATCTCTGTATGGTGGTGCCGTTCTTCGCGATCGAGGCTGGGCGTCTGCTGGGCACCATCCTCGACGGCGTCGAGCAAAAGCCTCGACTTTGGGCCCTCGGCGCGGCAGCCGCGGCGATGGCCTATCTGGTGTACAACGGCTGGGTGGGCCTTCAGGACCGCCATCGCTTCGTGCGGACGGGCGTGAGCGTGGACGGCGTCGAATCCATCGAGCGCACCTCGAGGTGGCAGATTCGAACCGTCGAAACCGTTGCCCGCGCCATCGACGAGCAGCACATTGCCGTCGGGGCGTCCTGGTGGCCGGGGTATTTCGTTTCCTCGAAGACTGCCATCGTCGTCGATCTGGCCAACGACTTCGGTTTTCGTGCGGCAAGTGTCCTGCCGCCGGAGGAGCGGCGCCGATTGCACATCGTCACCCATCCCGAGGTCGCGGAGATGATCGTGCAGCGCCAGCCGCGCTTGTTCGTCGAAGGAAACTGGGCGAGCTATCCAACCGCTTTGACGATTCCTCTCCATCGCTACCATTTGCGTGCGACGGTGGAGAACGTAAAGGTGTGGACGGCGGATTAGGCGGTGCTGCGCGCGAGCGTGCGCCTTCCTGTAGGATGCAGGCCATGCCGAAGCAGACGAATTCATCATCCAAGGCCGAGTGGACTGTGACACCGATACTGGTGAAAGCGACCACCACCCCCGAGATCGTGACCGTGCCCGCGCGCGTGGCCCTGGCCATTGACGGAACGGGGGCGCCTGCCAGCGATGATTTTCAGCAGGCATTGGGGGCCCTCTACGGTATTGCCTATGGCCTCCGATTCGGACGAAAGAAATCCGGCCGAGGTACCCCGTTCAAGGTGGCCGCGCTGGAAGGCCTGTGGAGTGCTGAGGGATGGTCCGACGCCTCGACGCGTCCCCCGCCCGACAAGTGGATCTGGCGGTTGCGGATCACGGTTCCGCCCGACGTAACCCAAGGCGAAGTCGCCGCCATAATCCGCGATGTCACGACCAAAAAGGGGGGCAAGCTGGAAGGCAGCACGGTGGCCGGGCGCGTGTTCCTCGAGGAAATACCCGGGGCCCGCTGCGGTCGCATTTTGCACATCGGCCCCTACGCCGACGAGCCCCGCAGCTTCGCCGCTCTTGCACCTGTGATCGCCGCCGCTGGCGCTCGCGCCAGTCACCACCACATCGAGGTCTACCTGGGCGATCCAAGGCGCGCAGATCCGAAGAAGTTGAAGACGGTGTTGTTGAAGGAGCTGTCGTAATCACGGCGGCTGGGGGGCCGGAGCAGGCCCGAGCCGACAGGACCCGCCACGCCGAAAGCCCGCGGTTCGCCCCAAATACACGAAGGGCACGGCCAGGTCTCCCTTGCCGTGCCCTCATGCGATCCGGAGCTCTGTGCGCTCTCCGGCTCTCTGCGCTCTCTCCTAGGCGAAGATCTCTTTACCGTGGCCGGCCGAGCCGAGCACGTTCTTGTTCTTCTCGATGATGAGCGCCTTGAGCTCGTCGCGGGCCGGGCCGAGGTACTTGCGCGGGTCGAACTCCTTCGGGTTCTCCGCGAAGGCCTTGCGAATGGCGCCGGTCATGGCCAAGCGGCCATCGGAGTCGATGTTGATCTTGCAGACGGCCGAGGTGGCTGCCTTGCGGAGCTGACCCTCGGGAATGCCCACGGCGTCTTCCATCTTGCCGCCGTACTTGTTGATCATGTCGACGTACTTCTGCACGACCGACGAGGCGCCGTGGAGAACGATGGGGAAGCCCGGGATGCGCTTCTCGATCTCTTCGAGGATGTCGAAGCGGAGGGGCGGGGGCTCGAGGATGCCCAGGGCGTTGCGCGTGCACTGCGCGGCCTTGAACTTGTAGGCGCCGTGCGAGGTGCCGATGGAGATGGCGAGCGAGTCAACGCCGGTCTTTTCCACGAAGTCCACCACCTGGTCGGGCTGCGTATAGATGGACTTGGCGGCGACCACGTCGTCCTCGATGCCGGCCAGAACGCCCAGCTCGCCTTCGACGGTGACGTCGTACTTGTGGGCGTACTCGACCACCTTGCGGGTCTCCTCGATGTTCTTCTCGTACGGGTGGTGCGAGCCGTCGATCATGACCGACGAGAAGCCGGTCTCGATGCACGACTTGCACAGCTCGAAGGTGTCGCCGTGGTCGAGGTGAAGCGCGAACCTCAGCTTGCTGCCGGATGACTTGATCATCTCGAGCGCGCCCTGGGCCATCCAGCGGAGCAGCGTCTGGTCGGCGTACTTGCGCGCGCCAGAGCTGACCTGGAGGATGAAGGGCGAGTCGGACGCCACGCAGCCATTCACGATGGCCTGCAACTGCTCCATGTTGTTGAAGTTGTAGGCCGGGACGGCGAACTTGCCGGCCATGGCGGCCTTGAACATAGAACGGGTATTGACGAGCCCAATTTCCTTATAGAGAGCATTCTCTGACATAGCTTTTCTCGCTCCTTGGTCCGTTGTTTACTTCTTGCCCATGATCTTCGCGACGGCAGGCGCCTGGAAGCGATCCTGTGTCGGCATCTCGCCCGCGAGCGGGCGGCAGTACTTGAGGAATGCCTCGGTGACGTTGTTGCCCTCGGCATTGATGAACGCGTCGTCCATGTGACGGGTCTTGGCCGCTACCGAGTCGAGCGGGATCAATTCGTAGGTGACGGCATAGTCGCCCACGCGCTTGATTGCCACCGAGCCATCGGCGTTGTGAATCGCAGCCATCTGGACCGCCTTCTGACCGACAGCGCGAGCTTCCTCTGCGTCGGTCTTGCTGATGCAGCCCAAGAACGAGCGCTGCAGGTACCCGAGGGTATCGGCGCGAACGCGCTTGATCTTGGTCTTGGCCTTGATGAGGTCGGCCAGCAGGTCACCGAGTGCTCCAGTGCCGGAGAGCTGCACGTTGCCGTGCGAGTCCTTCTCGGAGCCCTTGAGGGTGGTGATGATGGGTGCGCCCGACTTGTCGCCGACGCCTTCGGAGACCGCGATGATGCAACGACCGTACTGGTCGTAGACCTTCTGGACGTCGGCGACGAATTTGTCGGTGTCGAAGACCCGTTCGGGCACGTAGATGAGGTGCGGTCCGTCATCCTCGAACTTGCGGCCCAAGGCCGACGCTGCGGTCAAGAAGCCTGCGTGTCGGCCCATGACCACGCCGATATACACGCCGGGCAGGGCGCGGTTGTCCATGTTGGCGCCCGCGAAGGCCTGACCGACGAACTTGGCGGCCGAGCCGAAGCCCGGGCAGTGGTCGGTGCCGACCAGGTCGTTGTCGATGGTCTTCGGCACGTGTACGCAGCACAGGTCGTAGTTGGTCAGGCGGGCCTGCTCGTTCACGATGCGGCAGGTATCCGACGAATCGTTGCCGCCGCAGTAGAAGAAGTAGCGGATGTCGTGGGCCTGGAGGACCTTGAACATCTCCGCGCAGTACTCGACGTCGGGCTTGTCGCGGGTCGACCCGAGACCGGAGGCGGGCGTGACGGCCACCTCTTCGAGGTTCTGGGTCGTCGCCTCGCCAAGATCGATAAAGTCCTCGTTGAGGACGCCGCGAACGCCGTGGCGTGCGCCGTACACGTGGGTGATCTGGGGGAATCGGCGTGCCTCGAGCACGACGCCAACCACGCTTTGGTTGATGACCGCGGTCGGGCCACCGCCCTGCGCGACAAGGGCTTTTCCGGTCAGATTTGCCATTTCTTTCTCCGTATTCTGGAAACTTCAGAGCTGTCCGGGCGGGAACAATAGTCGGGCTAGGCCGGGTTGACCACTGCATTTTTCATGCGTGGGCCGCACGCCGCAGGCAGGCGTAATCCGCGGCGGTTCGACGGTCGGAAACCCATCGAAACCTTTGAAGGCTTTCTACCTGCCCGCTAGGGACAGCGATGACGCGACCAGGGCCCCAGCCGCTCTCGATCTGCAGTCGCTACTCCTTCACGGGCCACGGCGTGGGTGCCGCCGACCCGCCGGGTGCAGCTTTTGTTGCCGGTGCCCTCGTCGGGGCAGGTGCTGGCTCGGGCGTATTCGCCAGGGTCCCCGCACAACTCCCTTCTCGGTTCGGGAACCAAAGGGTCTTCGGGCTTTCGCACGCCCGGCGGTAGCGTTCGGCGAGGCGTTTGGCTTGCTTCGAGCCAGCGGTGAGCTTCGTGGGCTAGCACTTGCGGGACGGATCGCACGAATAGGCTCCCCAGCCCTCCGTCCCGTTCCGACCGATGACGAAGACGGTGGCCGGACCGATGTCCGCCATGGGGATGCCGACGGCGTATTCCGTGCCCAAGTTGGGGAAGCCCTTGTCAATCGCGCTTGCGGCACAGCGGCGTGCGTCCTCGGCACTGACGTCCTTGGCGGTCGCCTCCATGCCACCGCGGTCGACGCATGGTTCTTCACCTTCCACGGCCCAGTTTTCGAGGCCCAGGGCCTTGTTGATGGCCACGATGACGTTGGTCATTTCTTTGGCCACTTCAGGTTGCAGCTTGGTCGCCGGCGAACCGGCAATCAATAGGGTCCACGCGAGGGTCGCTAGCATGCGCGCGATAATACCTCCAACCGGAAGTCGGGCACGCGCCTTTCAGACGGAAGTACTGGCGGCGACCCTCTCCACCCTTTCCAGGATGGCGCTGGCGCCAAGCGCGCGGGCGTAGACGTAAAGGGACGCCGGGAGCTCGTCTGGAAGGACCTCTTCGCTGACCCGCAGATGCTTGCTCACCGCGAAGACGATGGGCTGGCCGATTCCACGTTCCACCATTTCCACACGCTTCCACACGGCCGCGCGGCTCCAGAAGCCGAGCAGTTCGAAGTGGACACGCTGGCGGGTTTCCCGGTGGACGAATTGCAGGTCAGGGACGCACACGCCGATGCCGGGCACGTCCAGAATGGCGTCCGACGGTGAAGCATCCCAAGGGGAAGCCAGCAGGCGCAAATCTGCGAGCAGCGCCGTGACCTCATCGGGCAAGGCCTTGGACTGCGATTCCTGTGAGAGGTTCCATTCACCACCGCGCGCGTGGTACTGCAGTGGCCGACGATCCTTTCCCCACCGGAGCTCGGCGGTCACGTCCCACTGTGCAGACGCCATGATGGCGGGCAGGGCCAACGCCAGACGCAGCCCGTACTTGGTGGTTTGCTCGAACATGCTGAATGGACCGTCGATTTGGATGGCGTACCCGACCCGGCGATCGAGCTTCTCGATGGTGTAGAGCAGCCTGTGGAATTTTAGCCTGCGAAACAGCTCGCGGTACCCGCCAGCGTCGCTGCAGAACACCCGCGCGCGCACGTTCACTGCGCGCAAGAGAACGGCTTGGTGTTGGGCCACATCGTAGCTGGCGACCAGGCTGTCCCCGGACGGCAACCGGGCTTCGCGCAAGACATGGGCGGTCGGGAGATCCGCATACAGCGATTCCTCGATGATTTCGGGGCCGACCTGCCGACTGGCGGCTTCCGCTCGCAGCAACGCCTCTCGGTCGAAGGCGGGTCGACCTTCTTTCCGGGCACTCGCGGCGCGCAGAAAAAGCTGACGGCGAAGCGCGACCGGATCGACGGCATGGCCTTCGTCGAACTCGCAGGCATCGAGCGCAAGCTTCCACAGTCCTCGCGCCAGGCGATTGTCCGACGGTGCGATCGGTATTTGGTTCCAGGCTTCTAGAAGGGCGCCCCGCGGACAGCCGACGTGTGCCTTGATGAGGGAAAGCGCCGTTCCGGCAAGCTCCCGCGCACGAAGGCGTTCGGGCTCGCTCAGGGGAACCACCCGCAGGCTGTCGCCACGACGGCGGACGTGAACCAGGTCAGCGGTAAGCAACGTGATCTCGACGCCTCATGCTGGTCATGGACTCGCTGGTGCCGCCGGTGACCAGTTCGTACAGGATTGCGCGCTTGCCTTCGCCCTTGCGCAGAATTCGCCCGAGGCGCTGCACGTGCTCGCGGACCGATCCGCTGCCCGACATGACGATGGCGACGTTTGCCTCGGGGATGTCGACGCCTTCGTTCAGGACTTTCGAGGTCGCGATGGCGGAATACTCGCCGCGGGAGAAGCTGCGCAGGATTTCGCTGCGCTCGCTGACGCGGGTGTGGTGGGTGATGGCGGGGATCAGAAACCTGCGCGACAAGAGATACACGGTGGCGTTGTCCTGCGTGAACACGATGCTGCGGTCGTGCCGGTGTTGATGCAGGAGCTTCTCCACATAGTCGAGCTTCGCCGGGGCGGTGAAGGCTATGTCTCGCTGCCGTCGGTATGCGGCGAAGGCGCGGCGACCTTCCTCGGTTCGTGACGATCGGATGATGAAGTCGGAAAAGCCGCTCGGGCTGGCCATGGAGATCCCGTTG
>Ga0302321_100002140_pt1 | contig 16946 bp, 16 predicted proteins | sample Fen_T0_1_FD_202505 | JGI IMG/M metagenome (GOLD analysis project Ga0302321, IMG submission 202505) | Peat permafrost microbial communities from Stordalen Mire near Abisko, Sweden - Fen_T0_1 | ecosystem: Environmental > Terrestrial > Soil > Wetlands > Permafrost | place: Sweden: Abisko...
GTTCTTCCAGGTCCGGACAGGCCTTTTAGGCGATGTGCGCTGCCCCAAGGGGGCCTATACTCCTGCTATATAGAAAAGGAGAATTCCATGTCCAACGTATTGTCAGACCTTTCCAACGCACTGGCCGCCGCCGCCGAGCAGGCCGGGAAATCCACCGTGCTGGTCAACGCCCGCCGCCGCCTCCCGGCCAGCGGGATTGCTTTTACCTCCGACCTCGTCATGACCGCCGACCACGTCGTGCAGCGTGACGAAGACATTACCGTTACCCTGGCGGATGGCAGCGCAGTCTCTGCCCATGTCGCCGGCCGCGATCCCGGCTCCGACCTTGCCGTGCTGCGGCTGGAAAAGCCCGTAGCCCTCCCGGCTGAAAAGGCCCCCGAAGCCCGCATCGGGCAGATTGTCCTGGCCCTCGGCCGCCCCTCCACCGATGGGATCGAAGCCAGCCTGGGCACGATCAGCGCCATCAGCGGACCCGTGCGTACCCACCGCGGCCAGCTCGACCGCTACTATCGCACCGACGCCACCCCTTATCCCGGTTTTTCCGGCGGCCCGCTCGTCGACCCGGACGGGCGCGTGCTCGGTCTGAACACCTCCGGCTTTGGGCGCGGCACCTTCGTGACCATCCCTGCCGACCTGGCTTGGAAGGCCGCAGACGAGCTTGCCCAACACGGCTCGATCAAGCGCGGCTACCTCGGCATCCGCTCGCAGCCCGTCGAGCTCACCGACGAAGCGCAAAAGGCCCTCGAGCGCCAACAGCCCACGGGCTTGCTGCTCGTGGGCATCGAAAAAAGCAGCCCCGCCGAGAAGGCCGGCCTGCTGGTTGGTGATACCCTGGTGGGCATTGGCGGCCGGCCGGTCGCCGACCCCGACCAGCTCTTCGCTAGCCTTTCGGGTGACGTCGTCGGCAAGCCCACCCCGCTCCAGGTCCTGCGCGGCGGCGAGCCCCGCACCCTTTCGGTAACCATCGAGGAACGCAATTGATCCGTGTGGCTGTGGTCACCGCAGCCGTAGCGCTGCGCGTTGGCCTGCGGGAGGTCCTGAACGGCCTGCCCGATGTTCAAGTCGTCGCTGAAGCCGCCCGTCCCGAGCAGCTCTTCGTGCGCGAGCTGGACGTGCTCGTCCTGACCTCCCCCACGGACCTGGAGTCGCTGCCCAAGTCGGCCGCCTTCCTCCTGCTGACCGACGACCCCACTGATGCACAGAAAGTATTGGATCGCTCGCCCGGCGTCTGGGGCGTGCTGCCGGTCAACGCCAGCGAAGATGAGCTGTGCGCTGCCCTGCGCGCCCTGGGCGAAGGGCTGTGGGTTGGCGCCCCTGCGCTCCTGCAGGATTTGTTCTCGCGCCGGCTTGCCCTAACCCTGGACGATCCCGACCCCCTCGGAGAGCCGCTCACAGCCCGTGAAGCCGAGGTCCTGCAGTTGGCCGCCCAGGGACTTGCAAACAAGCAAATTGCGGCAGCGCTCGGTATCAGCGAGCACACCGTCAAGTTTCATCTTTCGTCGTTGTACGCCAAGTTGAGGGTCACCAGCCGCACCGAAGCCGTGCGCATCGGTGCGCGCCGCGGCCTGGTGGTGCTCTAATCTCACTTTTCCCCCTGACATACGAGTACAAAACAATAACTATCGCTGGGATACAGCTACCATTCAGCTAGGATACAGCTACCATACAGCTACCATTCAGCTGCTCTGTGGCCTACGTGAAGGCTGGGTATCCGGGCTAACGCCATTCCTTGCGGCGCATCAGCATCGGCACCACGATGATCCCCACGATCAGGATGCCCATCAGCACGATCCCGTCGCTGTTCCCCGCCTGGGCCACCAGCGACGGCGTCGGGGAAGCTTTGATGCGGGCCGGCATGGGCGTGGGCGTGATTGCCACCGTGACGACGTTCTGCGTTGGCCGCCGGGTCAGGCTGGGTCCGGGTTTGCGCGGCCACGGCGTGCTTGTCTGCGTGGTCGTCGTGGCAGTCAGCGATGCCGACGGGGATGCGGCGGCTTTCCTGGCCGCAGGGGTCCGCAAACGCGCGGGCAGCCCCTCCCCGCCAGGGATCAGTGCCATGCTGGAGAACGCCACGAGAAGAGTTACGATAGTCAGGCCGGTTAGTCGGAGTAGGTGTCGAATCATCGATTGTAAAGTCGCTAAAATGGGTGATGAAGTTTCACCCTAGTATAACACGGGCGGAAATGGGGTAATTCTTATCAAATATTAACTTATAAAGTATAATGCGCCCCGACCAGTGAGTTGTAAAAGATTTTCACAATCGGAATGCCATTTTGATTATTACAGATCGGTCATTCCGGGAACCAGTTCGTCGACGCCCGGAATGATGATGGCACACAGAGAGAACTCAGTCGGTGGACGTCCTCGGCTAGGCCGATCTTCTAGACGCTAAATCAACTTCGCAGGAGCATAGTATGGAGAAGTTGTTTGAAAACAGCTTGATGAAGCTGCTTGAAATACTAAAGAAACCGCTTGTCCGGGTGGCGTTGTTGATCGCGGTCATGGCAGTTCTCAGTGGGGCAGGTTGGGCCGTCTACCAGACCCAGATCACTCCCGAACAACCCATTCAATTTCCGCATAATATCCACGTCAATCTGGGCATTCCCTGCCTGTACTGTCACCCCGGTGCCTGGCGCCAGGCCTCGGCCGGTTTGCCGACAGTACAGAAGTGTTGGGCCTGCCACGACCAGCTCGCGATCTATGCCAAGAGGCCGGTCAGCACCTGGCCCGTCCAGTTGCAGAAGCTGGCTTCTTACGTGGTCCAGGACCAGTCCGGCGTGACCTTCAAGCCCATCAAATGGGTGCCCGTCTACCAGGTGCCTGACTTCGTGCACTTCAACCACCGCCCCCACATGGCGGCCGGCCTGAACTGCGAAAACTGTCACGGCGATATGAGCACCAAGACCGTCGAGACCGTCGAACAGACCGTTAACATGGGCTGGTGTCTGAACTGCCACCGCGCCAAGACCGAGAACAACGCCCAGAACAACCCCAACAGCGACCCCCAGGTGGCGGCCCTACTCGCCGAAAAACGCACCAAGCTCCTCGATTGCAGCACCTGCCATTACTAGTACCGGATCTACCTTGTGCTATCTGTGTCATTGCGAGGAGCCGTTACCCAGGCGACGCGGCAATCTCCTAGAAAGTCGCGATAAAAGGCTTTCTACGAAAGTATTCTGCTTCTGAAATCGCAACCGCACATATTTCTTAAACAGTTTCTTAGGTACAGACACTAATCTAGAAAATAGAATATCGTGAGAATGTGGGCATCCCCGGAGTGGATTGGGTGCCAGACCGGGCGACGAAAGGATAACGATCAATGAGCGAAAAGATTTCCCGGCGTGATTTTCTAAAGATTGCGGGGACAGGTGCCGCCGCCGCGACCGTTTTGACGGGCTGCGGCCCGGCTTCACGCTATGTGACGCGCGAGCCCTACGCCAAGATGCCGGAATACACCATGAACGGCCAGAGTACCTACTACGCCACCACCTGCCGTGAGTGCGCCGCAGGCTGTGGCCTGGTCGTCCGCACCATGCAGGGACGTGCCCTCAAAACCGAAGGCAACAAATACAACCCGGTCAACCTGGGCAAGACCTGCGCCCGCGGCCAGGCCACCCTGGATGGGCTGTATAACCCCGACCGCGTTACCGGCCCCGTCAAGAAGTCCGGCAAGGGCAGCCAGGATTTCACCGCCAACGCCACCTGGGACGCCGCCGTCCAGGTGGTGACCGATGCCCTGACGAAGAACAAGCCCGCTGAAGTCGCCTTCCTCTTGGGCCTGGCGCCCGACCATCTCTTCGACCTGGTCTCCGACCTGTGCACGGCCCTTGGAGCGCCCGCCCCTCTGCGCTACGGCGCCCTGAGCCTGTTCGAAGCCCGCGCCACGCTCGGCGAAGCCGCCCGCGCCGTCTTCGGCAAGCCCGACCTGCTCTTCTTCGACCTGGCCGGCGCCGACGTGACCTTCTCCTTCGGCGCGAACTTCCTCGAGACCTGGATCTCCCCCGTTGCCTATACCCGCGGCTTTGCCAACATGCGCCGCGGCAACCCGAACAAACGCGGCTACCTGGTGCAGTTCGAGCCGCGCATGTCCCAGACGGCTGCCAAGGCCGATGAGTGGATCCCGATCGTCCCCGGCACCGAAGGCATGGTCGCCGCTGCCCTGGGCAGCCTGATCAGCGAGGCCAAGTTTGGGGTCGCCTCGGCCGCCTTCTCGAATGCCAACGTTGCCAAGGCCTCCCAGCTTTCGGGCGTCCCGCTCGCTACCTTCGACCACCTGGCGAAGCTCTTCCTGGGCGCCGCGCACGCTCTTGCCATCCCCGGTGGCGCCGCCCTCGGCCAGACCAACGGCCTGGAGAACGGCAAAGCCATCCTGACCTTGAATGCCCTCGCCGGTAACCTGGGGCAGCCGGGCGGCGTCTTCTTCACGCCCGCCTCCCCGCTCGGCGACGAATATCACCGCCCCGCCAATGCCAAGGAACTGGGCGACCTGATCGGCCAGATGAAGAGCGGCTCCATCAAGGTCCTGTTCATCCATGGCGTCAACCCGGTCTTCGAGATTCCCCAGGCCCTCGGCTTTGCCCCTGCCTTGAGCAAGGTCCCGACCGTCATCTCCTTTTCTTCCTTCCAGGATGAGACGGCCGTGCTCTCCGATTATGTCTTCCCCGACCATACCGGCCTCGAGTCCTTCGGCTACCAGCGCGTGCCCACCGGTTCCGGCCAGTCCATGCTTTCTGGCGCGCAGCCCGTCGTGGCGCCTGTCTTCGACACCAAGGCCACTGCAGACGTGCTGCTGGCCGCAGTTGCCAAGGCCGGTGGCTCACTGGCGTCTACCCTGCCATCTAAACACGAAGTCGAATATATCCAGAACAAGCTCGGCAGCCTGTTGACCGCCAAGGACGGTTTCTACGCCGCCAGCGAGATCGAGTCCTTCTGGGTACAGTTCCAGCAGTTCGGCGGCTGGTGGAAGAACACGCCCGAGCTGGGCACCCCCACCGCATCCCTCGATACCCCCCTGACGGTTTCCCAACCCGAGTACGCCGGTGATGGCGACTTTTATTTGTTCCCCTTCGTCTCGCCGGTGCTGGGCGAGGCCGGTGCCAACAAGCCCTGGCTGCAGGAAATCCCCGACCCCACCACCACCGTTACCTGGAGCACCTGGGTCGAGATCAACCCCAAGACCGCAGACGCGCTCGGCCTCGATAACGACGACGTGGTGCTGATTACCTCGCCGGCCGGTTCCGTGGAGGTCTCGGTCTATAAGTACCCGGCCATCCGCCCCGACACGATCGCCATCCCCTTCGGGCGCGGCCACACTGCCTATGGCCGCTATGCTGTGCAAGGCCAGGGTGTCAACCCGGCCGATCTGTTCAATTCACAAGTAAACCCTGCCGGCGACCTGGCTTTTGGCGCGATGAAAGTCACGATCACCAAGACAGGCAAGCAGAGACAACTGGCCCGGCTTGAAGGTATTCTGGGCGTTTATGGGTATGCCACCCCGGCAAAATAAAGGAGAGAATAGACCATGAGCCACGCGCATGAGCACGCACACGAACATCAGGACGCAACGCCTAAGGCCTTGAGCGCCACGGGCAAATGGGGCATGGTGATCGACCAGGATCTGTGCACGGGCTGCCAGGCCTGTGTGGCCGCCTGTGCCATGGAGAATAACCTTTCCTTTATCGGCGAGGACGACGTGGCCTACGGCCGCAGCATGCAGTGGATCCGCATCGAGCGCTACTGGCAAGGTGAGTATCCCAAAGTCAGCATGACCGATTACCAGCCGATGATGTGCCAGCAGTGCGGCAATGCACCCTGCGAGCCGGTCTGCCCGGTGTATGCCTCGGTGCACAGCGCTTCGGAAGACCTGAACGTGCAGGTCTACAACCGCTGCATCGGCACCCGCTACTGTGCCAACAACTGCCCCTACCAGGTGCGCGAGTTCAACTGGCGCGACTGGCCTTTGCCCGAGCCGATGAGCAACCGCCTCAATCCAGACGTGACCGTGCGCCAGCGCGGCGTCATGGAAAAATGCACCTTCTGCATCCAGCGCATCCACACTGGCGAGAACACGGCCGCTGCCGCAAACCGCGATGTCTTGGATGGTGAAGTCGTGCCCGCCTGCGCGCAGGCCTGCCCCGCCAACGCCATTACCTTTGGCCGCATCGACGATCCCACCACCCAGGTCGCCCAACTGGCCCAGGATAGCCGCGGCTATCACCAGCTCGAAGAAATGAATACGCTGCCCAGAGTGACATATTTGAAGGGAGGCTCGAAGCATGGCAGTAACGGCTAAGGCACTTCCGCATGCTCACGCGCAGGAAGAACACGAAGATCCCCGCGAACACTTGATGCTCGACCCTCGCCCGCGTGGCGAGATGAACGCCATGGCCATGGAGGCGATGCTTTCCACCAACTGGAAGTTCTGGCTGGTGATCGTCATCCTGGCCGCCACGGTGGCTTATTGCCTGTTCTACGAATGGGGCGTCCTGATCTTCGAAGGCCAGGGCGTCGCCGGTGTGACCCGCCCGGATTACTGGGGCGTCTTCCTGGTCGACGTCGTCTTCTGGATCGGCATCAGCCACGCCGGGACCTTTATCTCGGCCCTGCTGCGCGTCCTGAAGGTGGAAGCCCGCCGCCCCTTCACCCGCGCCGCCGAGTTGATGACCACCTTTGGCCTGGTTCAGGCCGGCATCAGCGTCTTCCTGCACCTGGGGCGCGTCTGGCTGACCTATTGGATGATCCCGCTGCCCAACCAGCGCGGCCTGTGGCCCGATTTCCACTCCCCGCTCATGTGGGACTTCATGGCCATCACCACCTACCTGTTGTGCAGCACCATGTATCTCTACATGCCCCTGATCCCCGACCTGGCAATGGCGCGTGATCGCAGCACCGGTTGGCGCAAGCTGCTCTATCGCGTTATGGCCCTCGGCTTCCGCGGCAACGAGTTCCAATGGAAACACCTCACCACGGCCATGAACATCTTTGCCTTCGCCATCATCCCGGTCATGTTCTCGGTGCACACCATCGTTTCGTGGGACTTTGCCATGGCCAGCCGCCCTGGTTGGTCGTCGACGGTCTTCGGCCCCTACTTCGTCATCGGCGCGCTGCACTCCGGCATCGCCGCAGTGCTGCTGGTACTCTTCCTGATCCGCTCGACGATGAAGCATATGGACTATTTCCTGCGCCTGGAACACTTCGATTTCCTGGGCAAGCTTAGCCTGGTCATCTCCATGATCTGGGCGTACTTCTACTTCAATGACTATATCGTGCCCTGGTACGGCGGCGGCACGATTGAAAAGACCCTGCTCGACTTCCTGGCGCGCGGCCCTGCTTCTCCCTTGTGGTACGCCATGTTGTTCTGCAATATCGTGGTCCCCTGGGCCATCTTGTGGAACAAGAACTGGCGCCGCAAGCCCTGGCTGTTGGCCTTGGTGGGCATTGCCGTCAACATAGGCATGTACCTCGAGCGCTATATCATCATCCCCGTCACCGTCACCATCACACGCGATCCCTTTACCTGGCGCCTTTACCATCCCGCTATCGAAATCCCCATCACGATTGGCATGTTTGCGCTTTTCCTGTTGCTCTACATGCTGGCCTCCCGCATTATCCCGCTCATCCCCGTCTGGGAAGTGGAAGAGGGCCAGGCCGCTCATAGCCTGCGCAAGCTGGGCAAGACCGAAGTTGTTTCGCTGAGCGAGCTCGAATAGCGCCCAGGAGGAAAAGATGTCTGAAAATCTGACTTTGCTTGCCCTGTTCTCGGATGTCGAGCCTGCTTCGCGTGGCATCGAAACACTCCACGAGCTGGGCCTTGAGGATAAGGATATCAACGTCCTTTCCGGTATTCCTCTTAAGAACACCATCCTTGGGCGCCCGGCTGCGAAGACCAACGTCCCGCGTATTGGCATGCTGGGCGCGCTGCTCGGCCTGGGCCTGGGCCTGTTCTTCATCCAGGGTATCCCGCTGATCTATCCACTCTACGTAGGCGGCCAGTCCCTGTTCCCGATCCCTCCTACCCTGATCATCAGCTTCGAAATGGCCATGCTCGGGTTGATGGGCTTTTCTTTCATCGGTGTATTCATCGAGAGCCGCTTCCCCTCTTTCGAGCCGGAAAACTATGTCCCCGAGGTCAGCGATGGCAAGATTGCGGTCTTCTTCAGCTGCCCGCCCGACCTACAAAATAAGGCCACCGGCCTTCTTTCCACCGCAGGCGCGGAAGTGGTCAAGCCTGTGGAGGCACAACAACTATGAAATCGATGCATCCTGCTTACAAGAGACTGCTCGCCGTGGTTGCCGTTGTCGCCGTCGTGGCACTCTTTAGCCTGTTTGGATTGTACGATGTGATCAAGATCGATTGGATTTCTTTCATGGAGATCCAGCCTTCCTACAAGCCGATGGAAGACCCCCTGCCGGTTGCCACGGGCTCGATCCCGGTCGACGGCGTGGCCGCTTACGTCCCCGGGCTCGATCCCTCCTTGACGAAGAACCCCATCCCCGCAGACAAGCTCTCCATCGAGCGCGGCCGCCTGCTCTACACGGTGACCTGCATCCAGTGCCACGGCCCCGATTACACCGGGAATGGCAACGTTGGGGTCGCGCTCGTCAATCATCCCGCCGACCTGACCAGCGGCGTGGTCCAAAGCAAACAGGACGTCGATCTGTTCAACACGATTTCGAATGGTATCATCGTCAATGGCCAGATCCACATGCCCGCCCTCAGCGAGAACTTGACCATTCGTGACCGCTGGGACCTCATCAATTTCATTCGCTCCTTGAAGGCCGGGCCCGACCAGGCTACGTCTGCCATCACCCCAACCCCCACGCCGACCCCGAAACCGTAAGAGGCAGCCATGAGTGATTCCCTGAAATTTATTGTGTACGGCGTCCTGATTGGCCTGGTCGTCCTGGTTACTTCGTGGGCATTCTGGCTGGCTACGACGAGCTGTTCTTTTGCCAATTCCTGTATCTACAACCACCTGGCCGATAAGACCTCCATTCCGACCCTGCCCGCTGCGACCCTGCCGGCGCCGAAGGTGGGGGCCGATGCGGTTGCGGGTGCTCCCAAGTGCCATATCGAGGCGGTGAAACTGATCGGCGCCTGGGTGACGGCTGGGTATGACGAGACCAAGCCGTTCACGTTTACCGATATCAAGGGCGCGACCTGTACCGCCACCTTCAAGGACGACGTCCAGCCGCTCTTCGTTACGCCGAACCTGTGGTTCAACGGTTCCCCGGCTTGCACGACCTGCCATTTTTCCGACGTCAAGAAGGCCACCAAGAACATGGATTTGAGCAGTTATGCCGGCATCATCGCCGGCTCGGGCCGGGCGAACGGTGAGCCGAAGGGCAAGGATATTCTGGGCGGTGGCAATTGGAACCAGGCTCTGCTTTACCAGATGTTGTATGCCCCCAATGGCCAGACCACGATTGGCCGCCCGGCCATGCCGTTTGGCCGTTCGGCGGTTCAACCGCCCGTTCCGGCCAATGGACCGGTGGTCTCTGCCGGAACCCCCGGAGGCAGCGCAGCCGCCGCGCAGCCCACCGACGCCTCTGCCGTTGAAGTAGCTCGCCCAGCCAATGCGGGCGACGCCGGCCCGGCTGCAAGCCTCACCGGTGACCCGACCAGCGGCGCGGCCATCTTTGCCGCCAACTGCGCGGTCTGCCACGGCCAGCAGGGCAAGGGCGGCATCCCCAACCCCGGCTCGGATGATGGCACGGTGCCCACCTTGAACCCGATCGACCCTACACTGGTCAATCCGGATGCCAAGGTTTTCACCTATAACCTGGACCTGTTCCTCGAGCACGGCTCCACCCCCTCGGGTGCCAACCCCACCCTGAAGATGCCGGCCTGGGGTGATAGCAAGAAACTCCTGCCCAAGCAGATTGCCGATGTGATTTCCTATGTGATCGGCCTGAACCCGGCTGCCCCAGCCGGTGGCGCTGATGGCGCTGTGCCAACCGCTGCGCCGGCGCCTACCAGCTCCGCTCCCGAGATTGCGCGCCCATCCAATACGGGCGGCGCCGGGCTGGCGGTCACGCTGACAGGGAATGTCGCCTCGGGCAAGCAGCTCTTTGCGGCAAATTGCGCAGTTTGCCACGGCCAGCAGGGCAAGGGCGGCGTCCCCAACCCCGGCTCGGACGATGGCACGGTTCCCACCTTGAACCCGATCGATTCCACCCTGGTCAGCAAGGACAGCAGAGTTTTCATCTACAATCTGGACCTGTTCCTCGAGCATGGTTCGACCCCCTCGGGTTCCAACCCCACTCTGAAGATGCCGGCCTGGGGCGACGAGCAGAAGCTCTTGCCGCAGCAGATCGCCGATTTGATTGCCTACGTGATGAGCCTGAACACCCCATAAAGACTGGTTTCAACTGGAATAAAAAGGCCCCGTCCATTCGACGGGGCCTTTTCTCTTGCTACTCGCTTTTCGCGCTCGTGTCCGGCTGGGCCTGTTCTACTTTCTTGTCTTCCTTCTCCTCGCGGGTCAGCACGTGGATCAGGATCAGCGCCAGCCCAAAGAAGGTCGGCAGCAGCCCGAGCAGCATCCACGGGCCGAACCCGAAAGGGGCGTTGGTGTTGATCAAGGCGCCCACCGGCAGCAGGCCGACGATCAAGGCCAGCCCGATGGCGGTGATGATGATGCCCGAAATCAGGGCGGATTTCCCGTTGTCGTTCGAGCGGATCGGCTTGACCAGTCCTTTTTCGGCCAGCTGCATGGTTTCCCGGTAGTTCAGGTAACGCATGAGCAGGATGAAGCCAAGGATCAGGAACAGCAGGACGATGCTTCCTGCGCAGGGAATGAATTCGTTCATGTTATTTCTCCTTTTATTTACTTGGATGATTGAAGTGTGATGTTGCCGTTGTTGGTGTTGATGGTCAGCGTGGCGCCACCGCCATTGATGCTGCCGACCGAATGCGTGGTGCTGATGGCGCCCTTGACGACTACGCTGAAATCGGAAGTGATCTTGCCAAAGCCGGTCTGCAAGTCGACGCTCAGGGCTGACTCTGCCGGCAGTGTAACCTGGATATTGCCGAAGTCGCTCTTGAGGGTGTGCGGGCCGGCGCCCAGAGAGCCGGAGAAGCTTACGGCTCCGTTGTTGGATGACAGGTTGATGGTGGCGTTTTGGGCGTTGGACACGCTCACGTCGCCATAGTCGGAGTGGGCCTTGATCGGGCCCTGTGCGCCATCCAGGCTGATCTTACCGTTCTGGGTGCTCAGGTCATAGCTGGCCGCCTTGACGTTGGTGAGTATGAGCGTGCCGAAATCGCTTTCCACCGTGCTCGCGCCGGTAACGTTCAGTTGGTCGAGTTTCACCTGACCGTTGTTCGTTTTGACCTGTAGCACGTTGGTCCGGCTGGTGTTTATATCGATACCGCCGAACTCGCTCTCGACCTTCAGCAGCCCGCTGGCCGTGACGTTTTTTAGTACGATATGCCCATTGCTGGATGATGCCGTCACGTCGCCGCCTGAGACCGTATCCAGCGAGACTTTGCCGAAGTCGGAGGAGAATACAACGGAGCCGGTCGAAGAAATGTTGTGGGCCGTCACGGACCCGTTGCTGGATTTGCCCAGGACACTCCCGCTGAGGTTGCTGAGCGTCACGGCTCCGAAGTCGCTCTCGACGTCCACGCTGCCGCTGATCCCATCCAGGCTCATGTCGCCGTTGGATGAGTGCAGGGTGGCGGAGCTGGCTTTGGGGACGGTGATGGTGAATCTCACCCTCCCGCCACTGGGTTCGACACCAAACACACCCACCTGGGTTGGCTGCTGCACCGAGATCGAGATGTTGTTCCCGTTTTGCTTGATGATGATCTGCATGTTTTTCAGTGCGGCCTGCGCATCGGCTTCGCCGTTGCCCCAGGTGGTCTTCTCGGCTTTGACGATCACCTGACCATCATTGCCCGCCTGGACGGTGACATACCCGGTGTCGTTTTGCACGTTCAAATTGGCGGGGCCACTAACGGCCAGGTTTTTTTCTTCCGTGGTCGAGGCTGTGGTGGTGTATGGGCCGCGCAGGTGGATCCCGCTGGTCTGTGCCAGCTGGACGCCTTGCCACAGGGCGAATATGCTGCCCGCGCACAAGGCGATCAGGGCTACAATCAGGATGCCGGCGATTAACCATTTAATCTTCATGTTTTGTTTTCCTCCGAAATTGGTTTCCATAGAGTATGACAGCCCACCTGCCCAAAAGTTTCAGGAAGAACAGTAAATATCCACAATGCACTTTTCTCTACCATCTATCTTCTATTCTCTATTCTCTATTCTCTTTTCCTTTGCTCTTTTCGAAACTTTTTCGCTTTCTCCCGGTCTAACTATTGAAGGATCCCCTGCGTGGAAGCACCCGAGACCCAACTGATTGGCAAAGCCAGGAAAGGCGATACCGAAGCGTTTGCAGCGTTGGTTGTGCTGCACGAACGTTTTGTATATAATCTTGCGTTGCGCACCCTGGGAAACGCCGACGATGCCGCCGACGTTGCGCAAGAAGCCTTCGTGCGTGCCTGGTTAGGCCTGCCTACCTTTCGCGGGCAGGCCCAGTTCCGCACCTGGCTGTATCGCATCGTGTTGAACCTGTGCCTGAACCGCTTTCCACGCCTGCGCCGTGAGCTCAATGAGCTGACGCAGGATGAAATGATGGATATTCACGAGCCGGCGGCTACCGGCCTGGACCCTCTGGCCAGCCTCGAGCTGCAGGAGCTGCACGCTTTTCTGCACCGGGAGATCGACCACCTGCCCGAGCAGTACCGGCTGCTGGTGAGCCTGCGTTACCAGCACGAGCTTTCGTACGACGAGATTGCTGGCATGCTGGGCCTGCCGGTTGGCACGGTCAAGACTGGCCTGTTCCGCGCTAAGGCACGCTTGCGTGAAGCTTTATCCGTTATCGAGTGCGAAAGTGACCTGTGTCGACAACCGCACAAGGAGCAACTGGTATGAATATCCACCCCGATGAATTGATCGAAGACGCCCTGCATACTTATCCGTTGGCGCCGGTGCCTGCGCGTTTTTCGGACGGGATAATGAAACGGGTGCGCGTGCTGCCCAACCGGCCCCAGATGCAGGTGCCGGTGCCTTTCCGCCTAACCTGGATGGACTATGCCCTGGCATTCTTCGTCGCTTTGCTGCCCCCAGTCGGTTTCGGGTTGTGGTCGATTCTGCCCTACCAGGCTGTGTTGCGGCTGCAGATCCAGTGGCAGCTTCTACAGTGGAGCAGCCTCCAGCCGGTGGTTGGGGGTTCCCTGGCGGCGGCAGGTGTGCTGTTGTGCCTGGCAATGTTGTTCAGCCTGAACCTGGTGCTGCGTCCCAGACTATCATAAAAGAAAAAGGCCCATCTCGAAGGTTCCTTCCGAGATGGGCCTTTTTCTTTTGATCCAACCGGCTTCCCTAGCCCAGGGTTCTTATTTCGGGTGGGATGTGGCCGCTGTCGTTGTGTGACATGAGCATGATCCGACCATCGGCCTCGATGATGATTTCACTGAGGGCGCAGTTGTAGATATCCGTGTTGCGCCAGGCTTCGGGGGGAACCATGAGCGCGCGCATGACGAAGTAGCGCAGGATGTTGCCGTGACAGACGATGATGTCGTTGCGGTCCTTGCCGCGCGCCGGCACGAAATATTTCTGCCAGGCCTGCCTGGCCTGGTCGAAGCCTTCTTCGATCTCCCTGGCGCTGGTCTCGTTGGTCCACAGCCCTACCCAGGGTGTAATTTCGGGGGGCACCTTGGTGGTGTCCGTATCGACGTTGGCGCGGGACTTGTACCATTCCACGGCAAAATGGGGCATGGCGGGGATGCACTCCCACAGCAGCGGCGAGGGGCGGATGGGAATGTCGGAAAATTCGAGCGCAATGATGCGGGCGGTTTCCATCGTCCGGCGCAACGACGAGGTGTGGATCACGTCGATCTTGAGCGGGGCAAGGCGGCGGGCCGTGTAGTGCGCTTGTTTCCATCCGAGCAGACTCAGGCCCGGGCCGAATTCATCCGGGCCAGCGACCGGCTCACGCTGGGCGTGTCGTACAAGGTAAACGTGCCGTACAGCCATCATTTCTCCAACTGGTTACATAGATTGCGGGCAATCTGCTCGCGTAGCTTGATGAGTTCGGGAAATCCGTAGAAGAAGAGCACCTTTTGATCGGCAATGGTCCCCGCGGTGGGCTTGGGCCTCAAGACGAAATACGACCAGCTCTCGGCAATATCCTCCTCCGGGCTGGTAGGGGCGTAGTCGGTGACAAACTGGTCCTGGTACTTCTGGTAGAACTGGTCGAGTTTCTCGTTGTAAACGTCCTCGTCTTCGATGTTGTCGACGACGGCCCACTCCTTATAAATCTTACTCCAGAAACGGCCGAAGAAGATGTCGATGTAAGAGTTTGCCCGGCTGCAGCCTTCGCCGGGAAAATAAGTCGGGCAGGCGCGGACCTCTTTGGCGTAGATCGAATCGCTATCGGGGTTGTCGAAGACGGCTTTGTCGGGCGGCACCTGGTTCGGGTTGAGCGTTAGCAGGTGGCCAAACTCGTGCACCAGGGTATAGGTCAGGTCCTTGGGGTCGCTGGTGTCCATGATATCGACGACCAGGTCCCATTGGTACATGTCGGTTTCGGACTGCGCAACCGAGGCCAGGATGTTGTCCTTGCCGTCCGTATAGATCACGTAGTGGGTCAGGAATGTGCGTTGGTCGGGCGGGATCAGCGCGGCGAAGTAATCCCAGATTTCCGTTTGGGCGAGGCTGTCCTGCTGGTAGGGTTGCAGGGTCTTGGGGGCTTTTCCAAGCAGCGGGTCTTTGATCTGGTCGCCGAGGATGGTGTAGGTCACCAGCGTGTATTCCTCGCCGCTGGAGAACTTGCGCCGCTGGGTATCTTTGCCGTTGGCGGTGCCGCCCGGGTGGACGATGGCGCCCAGCTTCTCGACACAGGCGCTGATGCAGTTGCCGTTGGGGCAGGTATCGGGCGTGGCTGTGGGGGACGGGAAAGCAGATGGCGCAGCTGTCAGCGCGGGGAGCGGCGCAGTGGTCGGCGGTAGGGTGGGGGTAGCGCCGAAGAGCAGGCGTGTGGCTGCCGCGCAGGACAGGGAAGCCAGCGCCAGCAGGGTGAAAAGCAGAAAGGGCAGGGGGCGTTTGATCGGGTTCATGGCAGAGGGTACCAGCAAGGGGAAAACGGAAAACGCAATACACAATTATACCGACAATCTCATTCGACGCTTTTGTCGGGGCCATTCGTCTTTGTTGCGTTGTTATTGTTGCTTGCATCCATCGATAAAATTCTTTTGCTTTGGCAGAGTGTGAGCATCCAGGTGTAGTCCGTTACGCAGTAACCAGCAAGGGAATTCACGAGTAGAAGCGGCAACGAGCAATTTATCGGGGACGAGGAGCGGAATAGCTCCCATGTATGTATCATGTATGTATCATAGGTGTATCATGAAGCTCTCAAGAAGGTCACAACCTAGCGGATGCCACATCCGAAGGGTGTAACAGCCGAGGGGCGCATACATTATCCGCGTTATTTTAGTGAGAACAATGTTCGCACTTTGGGATACGGAATCGAGTGATAAGCACCTCGCGTTGATAGATTGGAATGGAGTGACACCACTTGGGTTCGAAGGGGTTCTATCAGGCAGTTCGGCAGTACAATAGGCACGGCACTGTGTCTGCCTTTGGCAGCAGAGGCTTATTCTTTGTAAATACGAAGAGGACAAGCGATGTCGATCCAAAACGAGTACACCCGCTGGAAAGAAAACACCCTCAGTAAAGCAACCGCGAAGTTCGCCGAGCGTAAGGCCCGCTTTGCGACAACGGCGGGCATTGAAATCCCGGCCATTGGGCTGCCCCAGGACGATGACCCCGATTACGTGGAGAAGCTGGGCTTCCCGGGCGAATATCCCTACACCCGCGGCGTGCAGCCGACCATGTACCGTTCGCGTTTCTGGACGATGCGCCAGTACGCCGGTTTTGCCTCGGCGGAGGAAAGCAACCGGCGCTACCGCTACCTGCTCGAGCACGGCCAGACCGGGCTTTCGGTGGCCTTCGACCTGCCGACCCAGATCGGTTACGACGCCGACGACAAGATGGCGTTGGGTGAAGTCGGCAAGGTGGGTGTCTCGATCTCGTCGGTCGAGGACATGGCGCAGCTCTTCGACCAGATTCCGCTCGACAAGGTCTCGACTTCGATGACGATCAATGCCCCGGCGGGGGTGCTGCTGGCGCTGTACATTGCGGTGGCGAAGCGCCAGGGTGTCGAGATGAAGGCGCTGCGCGGCACGATCCAGAACGACATCTTGAAGGAATACATTGCGCGCGGCACGTACATCTTCCCGCCGGCGCCTTCCATGCGGTTGATCACCGATATCTTCCAGTTCTGTGCGCGCGAGGTGCCGAACTGGAACACGATCTCGGTCTCGGGTTACCACATCCGTGAGGCCGGGTCGACCAGCGTGCAGGAGGTGGCGTTCACGCTTTCGAACGGCATCGCCTACGTGGAAGCGGCCCTCAAGGCCGGGTTGGCGGTCGACGAATTTGCCCCGCAGATCTCGTTCTTCTTCAACGCGCACAACGGCGTGCTGGAAGAGGTAGCCAAGTTCCGCGCGGCGCGGCGCATGTGGGCGAAGATCATGCGCGAGCGCTTCAAGGCGCAGAAGCCGGCTTCGTGGCAACTGCGCTTCCACACGCAGACCGCCGGTTCCACGCTGACTGCCCAGCAGCCCGAGAACAACGTGGCGCGGGTGACGCTGCAGGCGCTCTCGGCCGTGCTGGGTGGGACGCAGTCGCTGCACACCAACAGCATGGATGAGGCGCTGTGGCTGCCGACCGAGAAGGCCGTGCGGGTGGCGCTGCGCACGCAGCAGATCATCGCCTACGAGAGCGGCGTGGCCGACAGCATCGACCCCATGGCTGGCTCTTACCTGATCGAATACCTGACGGACGAGATCGAGAAGGGCGCCGAATCGTACATTGCCCGGCTGGATG
>Ga0302321_100002142_pt1 | contig 16936 bp, 21 predicted proteins | sample Fen_T0_1_FD_202505 | JGI IMG/M metagenome (GOLD analysis project Ga0302321, IMG submission 202505) | Peat permafrost microbial communities from Stordalen Mire near Abisko, Sweden - Fen_T0_1 | ecosystem: Environmental > Terrestrial > Soil > Wetlands > Permafrost | place: Sweden: Abisko...
GAGGTCCAGGCGCTACCGTCCGATGCGCCCCCGGCGTCCCCCGTGGGGCGGTACTCCGAACAACCGATCCGCCCCGACGAGGCCGCGCTCACAGGTGCTGCGAAGCTCGTGCGGGACGCCCGGCGCCCGGTCATCATCGTCGGTCACGGAGCCCGTGGCGCCGAGGCAGAGGTCATCGAGCTCGCCGAGCGACTGCACGCGCCGGTGCTGACCACCTTCAAGGCGAAGGGGCTGGTGCCCGACACCCACCCGTTGGGTGCCGGGGTCCTCGGCCGAAGCGGCACCCCGGTCGCCAGCTGGCTGATGAACGAGTCGGACCTGCTCGTCGTGGTGGGTGCTTCGTTCTCGAACCACACGGGTATCGCGCCCTACAAGCCGATCGTGCAGATCGATGACACCCCTGGGTCCATCGGTCGGTTCGACGCCGTGAGCGCCCACGTCCTCGGCGACGCAGCGACGGTGCTCGAGGCGCTTGCCCGTGCCGTGGCAGGCGCCCAGCCCGAGGACCAGACCGCCGAGATCGCGGAACGATGGGCGATCTGGCGCGCAGAGAAGGCCCGGCGGGCCGATGACGACCGTGGAGCCGGCGTGTCGGCGGCCGCCGTGTTCGCGGCGCTGTCGGACCATCTCCCGGCCGAAGCGGTCGTCACCGTCGACGTCGGCAACCACGCCTACTCCCTGGGGCGCTACCTCGAGTCCCAGGGCCAGCCGGTCCTGATGTCCGGCTACCTCGGCTCCGTCGGCTTCGGCTACCCGGCCGCCCTCGGTGCCTGGGCGGCCGATCCGGACCGACCGGTCGTGGCCGTCACCGGGGACGGCGGGTTCGGACAGTACGCAACCGAGCTCACGACGGCTGTGAAGTACGGCATCCCGATCAAGCACGTGCTCCTCAACAACAACGCCCTCGGCAAGATCAGCAAGGAACAGCTCGCCGCCGACTACCCCGTCTGGCACACCTCCCTGCACAACCCGGACTGGGCGGCGTACGCCGAGCTGTGTGGGGCCACCGGGATCAAGGTCACCAACCGAGACCAGCTCGGCGACGCCATGAACTCCCTCTTCGCCACCACCGGACCGGCGCTGCTCTGCATCGAGCAGGACGCCGAGCTCCTCTGACGTTCCGCACCAGCATCCGCCACCTGCCCGTTCCCAAGGAGAGACCATGACCGACACGACCAGCGTCCCCGACGCGACGTACGGGGCCGACCTGAAGGCCCTCTTCATCAACTGCACGCTGAAGAGGTCGCCGGAGCCGAGCAACACCCAGGCCCTGGTGGACGCGAGCCGGCACATCATGGAGCAGCACGGGGTCGAGGTCGACGTCGTGCGCGCCATCGACCACGACATCGCTACCGGGGTCTGGCCCGACATGCGCGAGCACGGGTGGGAGACCGACGACTGGCCGGAGATCTTTGAGAAGGTGAAGGAGGCCGACATCCTGGTGCTCGCCGGCCCGATCTGGCTCGGCGACAACAGCTCGATCATGAAGCAGGTGCACGAGCGGCTCTACGGCGGCTCGCACCTGCTCAACGAGGCCGGCCAGTACCTCTACTACGGGCGGGTCGGCGGCTGTCTGATCACCGGCAACGAGGACGGCATCAAGCACTGCGCGCACAACGTGCTCTACACGCTGCAGCACATCGGGTACACGATCCCGCCGCAGGCCGACGCGGGCTGGATCGGGGAGGCAGGCCCCGGTCCTTCCTACCTCGACCCGGGCAGCGGCGGTCCGGAGAACGACTTCACCAACCGCAACACCACCTTCATGACCTGGAACCTGATCCACCTGGCCCGGCTCCTCAAGGACGCCGGAGGCATCCCCGTCTACGGCAACCAGCGCTCGGAGTGGGACGCCGGCTGTCGCTTCGACTACGAGAACCCCGAGTACCGATGAGGGGTTCCCTGCTCAGTCCGGTGGGGTGACATGGCCGAGCTCACCTGCCAGGGGCTCGTCGAGCTCGTCACCGACTACCTCGACGACGCCCTCGACGAGCGGACGGCGAATCTCTTCGAGCAGCACGTGTCCCTGTGTCCCGGCTGCGCCACGTACCTGAGCCAGATGAAGGAGACCGCGTCCCTCGTCGGTGAGATCCCCGTGGAGACCCTCTCCGAGGAGATGCACAGGACGTTGCTCGAGGCGTTCCGCGACTTCGCGCTCTGAGCGCCGGTCGCGGCGGTCACGCGGGCAATCGGACCAGGAACCGACAGCCCGGCTCGTGGTTCGCCACCGCGACCTGACCGAGATGGGCCTCGACGATGCCCTTGACGATCGCCAGGCCGAGGCCGGCGCCGGCTCCGCCGGAGCCGTCGACGTGGTCCGGGGTCCGCGCCGAACTGCCCTGCCAGGCGACGTCGAAGACCCTGGCCATGTCGTCGTCGGTGAGGCCGCCACAGCCGTCGGTCACGGACAGCTCGACGCCGTCGTCGACGGCTCGGCCCTGGACCTCGACGACGCCGTCGGCGGGGGTGTGGCGGATGGCGTTCATCAGCAGGTTGGACACGACGCGCGAGAGGCCGGCGGGGTCGGCGGTGACGAGCACGCCCTGGTCCACCGCGCCGTCCAGCCGTACGCCGCGGGCGCGCGCGACCGAGTCGGCGCTGGCGAGGGCCTCGCTGACCACGTCGCCCAAGGCCACCGGCTGAGGACTGAGCCGCATCACCCCGGCGTGGATCCGGGACAGCTCGAACAGGTCGTCGACCATCCGCACCATCCGCTCGACCTCGGCCCGCATCTGCGCGTGGTAGCGCGCCGGGTCGTCGGCAAGCCCGTCCTCGAGAGCCTCGGTCATTGCACGCAGCCCGGCGAGCGGCGTTCGGAGGTCGTGGGAGACCCAGGACACGAGCTCGCGCCTCGACTGCTCGAGCGCGACCTCGCGGTCGCGCGACTCGGCGAGCTTCGCGCTGGTACGCCGTAGCTCCGCCGAGAGCTGTTCGAACTCCGCCGGGCCGGTCGCGGCGGTCGCCGTGAACTCGCCGCTCTCGCCGAAGACGCGGGTGCGCTCCTGGAGGTCACGGGACCACCGCGCGAGGGCGGTGCCGACCGCGAGCGCGAAGAGGAGCGCCACGACGCCGGCCACGGTCGCCACCAGCGCGACCACGCCGAGATCGTGCTGGGAGAGGAACATCGCGCGGGCGGTCGCGAGCGTGCCCGCCAGGACGGCCAGGACGGCCACCATCGCCACACCGATCGTGAGCCAGCGTACGGAGGCACGCCGACCCAGCCAGATCAGGACGCCGCCGATCACAGCGACCCCGCCGGACCAGGCGGCGGTGGTCCAGATGATCGTGACCTGGTCCTGGGTCACGAGGCGGGCTCCCAGCGGTAGCCCACGCCCCAGACGGTCGCGAGGCGAACCGGGTGGGTCGGGTCTGCTTCGACCTTCTCGCGCAGGCGGCGTACGTGCACCGTCACCGTGGACTGGTCGCCGAACGACCACCCCCACACCTTCTGGAGAAGCTCGTCGCGCGAGAACGCCTGGCCGGGGTGGGACAGGAAGAACCGCAGCAGGTCGAACTCTCGTGCGGTGAGTGAGAGCCGGTGGCCGCCCAGGGTGGCGGTGTGCTCGGTCGAGTCGACCACGAGGTCTCCGTCGGTGACGGTACCCCGGGCGCCGCCACCTGCCCGTTCCCCGGCTCGGCGCAGCACGGAGTCGACGCGCAGCACGAGCTCGCGCGGACTGAACGGTTTGGTCACGTAGTCGTCGGCCCCGCGCTCGAGCCCGACCACCCGGTCGGTCTCGGAGCCGAGGGCGGTCAGCATGATCACCGGCAGGTCGTCGCCGCGGGCGCGCAGCCGCTCGCAGACCTCGAGACCGTCGATGCCCGGCAGCATCAGGTCGAGGACCACCAGGTCGGCAGGGTGGTCGCGCAGCAGCGCCAGCGCGCCCTCGCCGTCCGCAATCTCGTCCACCTGGTGCCCGGCCGCGCGCAGGTAGGTGACCACGACCTCGCGGACGGTGACGTCGTCATCGACCACCAGCACCCGTGTCATCGTCACCCCCTCGAACCGCGGTACGCCGCCTCGTCGCCACGGCGCCGACGAGGACGCCGGCGACGACCAGTGTGACCATCACCGACCAGCCGAGCCAGTAGGGCCGGTCGAGCAGGGTCGGGTTGTCCGGGCGGGCGCCGAACCGGCCGAGCTCGGGGATGCCCGCCAGGGTGACCGGCACCAGGATCACGAGCGCCACGACCCAGGGCGCGAGGCGGTCGCGGGGCACCAGGCGCAGGGCGACGAGCGCGACGGCCAGGACCAGGACCGCGAAGACGCCGTCGTGCAGCACGACCCCGCCGACGAGCCAGAGCAGCGTCGAGCGGGTGTTGGCCCAGCCGAGGTCGAGCAGCAACCACACGCCGTACGCCGCCGCCAGGACGCCCGTGCCCACACCACCGGCGCGGATCACGCGCATCACGTCGCCACCTCCAGCCGGCCGACCCACTTGGTCTGCAGCACGCCGGGTCGGTCCGGCGCGATGAGCCGGCACGGGAAGCCGTGGTCGAGCGAGAGCGGCTCGCCGTCGAGCGCCAGGGCGAGCAAGGTGTGGGGGTGGTCGGCGACATTGCCCGCCAGCGTGCTGAGCCGCTCGCCCCCGTGCTCCTGCAACGACTCCACCAGCACCTCGCTGCCACCGGGGGTGCCGACGAGGTCGAGCAGCGCACGCACCGGGACGCCGGTCCAGGTCGCGCCGGCACTCCAGCCCTCGACACACGCGATCGGGAGCGACGCGGTGGTCAGGGGCATGGCGCGCAGGTCGGCCAGGCTCAGTCGCGCCTGGCGATCGCCGTACGCCACCGTGAGCCGGTACGCCGGGCTGGTGGCGGCCGCGACCACGCCGCGGTAGACCGCCGAGTGGTTGATCGGCACACCCTGCGGCCCGGTCCCGGACCGGACCCCCAGCACGGAGACCTTCCGTAGCCAGGGCACGGTCGACCCGGCGGTGGCAAGCACGGCCACTCCGGTGGCGACCCAGGTGGTCCGCAGCAGCCCGCGTCGCGAGATCACGCCGGGGCCGCGCTCCAAGGTGGGCCGGTCCAGCGCGGTGCTGTCGACGTCGCTGCCCAGCGCTGCGCTGATCAGTGGCAGCTTCACCGCGATGTGCACGACGAGGGCACCGATCGCGATCCAGGCGAGCGCATAGTGGGTGGGGCGGAAGTTGAAGCGCCACGGGTACCACTGGGCGGCGTTCGCCAGCCCGGTGACGAGCTGGAAGATCGCCGCCGCGACGAGCACGGCGATCGAGATCCGCTCCAGGCCGTGCAGCACGAGATCCCGGGCCTCCTTCGGCGGGCGGGCCACCAGCTTCGGGAAGACGGTCCAGAGCTTGACCAGCAGCAGCGGCACGGCAGCGGTCCCCGCGATCACGTGCACGCCCTGCGTGACCCGGTACCCCCAGCTCGGGCTGGTCGGGAACGGCAGCCACGGTGAGGGGGTCTGGGCCCAGTGGCTCACCAGTCCGGTGACGAAGGCGAGGCCGAAGCACACCCCGAGCCACACGCCGACCCGTGCGGTGACAGTGGGGCTGCGCAGCCAGGACGTGAAGTCGCGCTCGTCGGGAACGCGCGGGCGGGTCATCGTCCGCATGACCGAGCCTCGACCACGGCCCACCAGCGGTCGGCGTACCGGTGCTCGGTCGCCCGTCCCAGCCCCGCGGCGTGCGCCACGGCCTGGATGGCGTCGGCGCCGACCGTCGTCCACGGGAACTGCCCGCTCCGACCGTGGGACGTCTCGAGCCGGACGTGCCGGGTGACCACGCCGTGGCCCCACGGCGCGATGTCGACGACGACGCGGCCGTCGGGTGCCGCCAGCTCGGCAGCACGCTCGAGCAGGGCCACCGGGTCCCCGCCGATCCCGATGTTGCCGTCGGCCAGCAGGGCCGTCTCCCAGCGGCCCTCGCCCGGCACCCGGTCGAAGACACTGCGACGCAGGGCCGCCACACCGCGGGTACGGGTCTGTCGGACCGCCTCCGGCACGACGTCGATGCCGAGCACCGCATGGCCGGCCTCCGCGAGCGCTTCGCTCATCCGGCCGGGGCCACAACCGATGTCGATCGTCGGCCCCTGGCAGTGGGCGAGGAGCGCGAGGTCGGCCGCCCCGGCCCGGGCGAGCCAGGCGTGGGTGGGGAGCCGCTGCGGTGCCAGGTCGCCCTCCCACACCGTGCAGGGATGACCCTGCAGGGCGTGCGTGTAGACGCTGGCGAGGGGCAGGGTGGTCATGCGGTCACCGACCGCCAGGCGCGGAGGAAGTGCCCGTCGGTCAGGGAGTCGGCGACCGACGCCGCCTCCTCGACGGTGTCGACGTCGGTGAGCTCGTGTCCGACCCGGACGGTCTGCCCGGCCGCGGTCAGGGCGGCGCGGGTGGAGGCGAAGGTGTCCGGCCGTGACATCGGTACGTCGACCAGGACCGCCGCTGCTGACGCGTCGCTGAGGGCCAGCACCCACCAGCCGCCGTCGGCGGCGGGGCCGAGCACCGCGTCCCCGTCGAAGGCCGCCTCCGCGACCGCGAACAGGTCGGCCGGCGTGACCTGCGGAGTGTCCATGCCGAGCTGGACCGTCGGGCCGGCTCCTGCGGCGTCGGCGTGGGCGTGTGCGAGGCGCTGGCCCAGCCCCTCGCCGCGCTGCGGGTGCACCGTCCACCCGTCGAGGCTGCGCCGTAGCGCGTCCGACCGGACGGCGTCACCGAGGTGGCCGTCGAGAGCGAGGTGGCACTCGGCGAAGGCCGACCGACAGGCGGCGATCGTGTCGAGGAGCGCGGCCGCGGCGAGCTCGGCGGCCGCGTCCATGCCGACCCGGGCGCCGAGCCTGGTCTTCACCCGACCGGGCACGGGCGCCTTGGCGATCACCAGTGCTCTCACGCGTCGGCCTCCGCCGAGGACAGCACCCTCCAGAAGTCGCGGGCCGTCCGCGTCGTACCACGCAGGCTGCCGCTGACCTTCGAGGTCGTACCAGCCGCTCGCTGCCGGTACGTCACGTCGTGCTCCTCGAGCCGCCAACCGGCCAGGGTCGCCTTCCGGAGCAGCTCCAGCGGGTAGCCGAAACGGCGGTCGCGGACGTCGAGGTCGAGCAGCGCCTGGCGTCGGCACACGCGCATCGGGGCCAGGTCGTGCACCGGGAAGCCGATGGACCGACGCAACCACCGGACGACCAGCGCGTTCCCGGCCCGCGCGTGCCACGGCCAGACGCCCGAGGAGACGGGGCGTCGGCGCCCGAGCGCCATCTCGCACCGCCCCCCGACCACAGCGGCGAGCAGCGCAGGCAGCTCGGCAGGGTCGAAGGACCCGTCCCCGTCCATCACGGCGACGTAGTCCGACGTGGCCGCCTCGATGCCCGCGTGCACGGCGGCGCCGTACCCGAGCCTCGACTCGTCGACGACGCGGGCCCCGTGGCCCCGCGCGACGTCGGCGGTCGCGTCGTGCGAACCGTTGTCGACCACGATCACCGAGAAACCGGGCGGCACCTCCGCGAGCACGCCCGGCAGGGCTCCCGCCTCGTCATGGCACGGGAGCACCAGGTCACAGGCGGCCTCGATCTCCATGGCGCTCACGCTAGGAGTTCGAAGGCCACCGCCAGGACGGATGGAATTACGGAACCCTGACATCGACCCGATGCCGTCGTTCGCGTGGAAAGGGGCCCCTAGCCTGGGCCGCGTGCCAGCCGCCCGTTCCGACCGCGCCTCCTGGTTCGGGTTGGCGGTCGCGCTGCTGCTGATCGGCGTGGCGATCGCGGTGCCGCCCCTCGCGCACTGGCAGGTGCACGCCAGCCTGCATCCCGAGCATCCGTTCGCTCCGCTCGCGGGCTGGTTCGATGCGCGAGTCGGGCCGGGGACGCCGGTCGCCGTGCTCCTCGCGGCGCTGGGCGTGTGGCAGGGCTTCGAGCTGGCCGGTCGTCTCGGTTGGCACGGGCTGCTCATGACCTCGTACGCCGCGACCGTGGCCTGGACGCTGTCCCTCGCCTACGTCGACGGCCGGTCGGGCCTGACCAGCGAGATCGTCAACCACAACGAGTACCTGCCCACCGCCCGTCGGATCCACGACGTGCCGGCGATGCTGCGCGGCTTCGTGGATCGCATCCCTGCGGACGCGCCGGGGAGCTGGGAGACCCACGTCGCGGGCCACCCGCCGGGCGCGCTGCTGTTCTTCGTGGGCCTGGTGAGCATCGGCCTCGGCGGAGCCCTCGCCAGCGCTCTCGCCGTCACGCTCGTGGGATGCACGACCCCGGTGGCCGTGCTCGTGACCCTCCGGTGCCTCGGAGCCGAGGACGTCGCGCGGAAGGTCGCTCCGTTCCTCGTGCTGGCGCCCGCGGCGATCTGGGTGGGGGTCTCGGCGGACGGGGTGTTCGCGGCCGTGGGCGCCTGGGGGCTGGCGACCGTGGCCGCGGCGACGGTGTCGACGGGTCGAGCCGGGGTCTGGGGCTGGGGCCTGCTCGGGGGCCTGCTGCTCGGCTGCTGTCTGTTGCTGTCCTACGGCCTGTTCCTGTTCGCCCCGCTCGTCGTCGCCGTCCTGCTCGCCGGTCGATCGTGGCGACCCCTTCCGGTGGTCGCGGTCGGTGTCGTCGTACCGGTGCTGACGTGCGCGGCGTACGGCTTCCGGCTCTGGGAGGCGTACCCGGTGCTGAACGACCGCTACTGGGCGGGCATCGCCGCGGGTCGTCCCGCCTCGTACTGGTTCTGGGGCGACCTGGCGGCGCTGGCGATCAGCGCCGGGCCGGCGCTCGGTGCCGGGTTCGGCTCTCTCCTCGCAGCCGGGAGGCGATCACCACGCGTCGTACGCCTCCTGGCGGGGGCGGCCGCGATCGCGGTCGCGGCCGCCGATGCGTCGCGCATGAGCAAGGCCGAAGTGGAGCGGATCTGGCTGCCGTTCGTGCCGTGGCTGCTGCTCGCGACCGCCTGTCTCCCGCCGCGATGGCGCCGGCCGATGCTCGCGGTGCAGGTGGTCGTGGCGCTGCTGGTGCAGCACCTCGTGCTCACCAACTGGTGAGTCAGGCGCGCAGGGGGGCGTCCGCGAAGCGCGCCAGACCCTCGTCCGGCGTGATCTCGGCCCGGAACCCGAGCTCGATGCGCGCTCGCTCCGGCGACGCGACGATGTGCCGCACGTCGCCGAGTCGGTACTCTCCGGTGACGGACGGTGGCGGCCCCCTGTGGGCGACGAGTCGGGCGACCTCGTGGATCGAGACCGGCAGGCCGGAGCACACGTTGTAGGCGGCCAGGGCTCCGGTCGCGGCCCCGGCCACTGCCTGCAGGGCGAGCACGTCGGCCCGGGCGACGTCGTCGACGTGCACGAAGTCGCGCATCTGGCCGCCGTCCTCGAAGACCCGCGGCGGCTCGCCACGCTCGAGGGCGGAGCGGAACATCGCTGCGACTCCGGAGTACGGCGTGTCCCGGGGCATGCCCGGCCCGTAGACGTTGTGGTACCGCAGCGCGACCACCGAGCCGCCGGTCTGCCGCGCCCAGGCCGACGCGTAGTGCTCCTGCGCCACCTTGCTCGCGGCGTAGCTGCTGCGCGGGTCGAGCCGCGCGCCCTCGTCGACCAGCGCCCAGCCGAGCGGGCTGCCACAGACCGGGCAGTGGTTCTCGAACCGCCCGTCCTTCAGCGCCACCTCGGAACGCGCTCCCGGCTCCTGCGGGCCATGGTCGGGGCAGGTGTAGCGCCCCTCGCCGTAGACGACCATGGACGAGGCGAGCACGAGTCGCGAGACGCTGGCGTCGTGCATCGCGGCGAGCAGGGCCGCCGTGCCGAGGTCGTTGTGCGAGGCGTACGACGGCAGGTCGGCGACGCGGACGCCGAGCCCGACCAGCGCTGCCTGGTGGCAGACGGCGTCGACGCCGCGCAGCAGGTCGGCCCACGACGCCGCGTCCCGGACGTCGAGCCGGTGGGTGCCGTCGGGTGCCTCGGCGGCGCCGTGGGCGTCGGGCAGCATCAGGTCCACGCGCACGACCTCGTCACCCCGCGCGGTGAGGGCGCGGTCGATCGCTGAGCCGATGAAGCCCGCCGACCCGGTCAGCAGCACCTTCACGGGACGTCGTAGGTCAGGTCGAGGCCGTCGGCCCAGGTGTTGCACGTGCAGCCCTCGGGGTCGGGCAGGTCGGCCACCACTCCGGCGAGCATCGTCTTGAGACGCTCGGTGTTCGCGGCGAAGAGAGCGAACACGTCCTGCTGCCGCACTGCATCCTCGGCCTCGGCGCCGGCGTCCATGTCGGTGACCAGGGCGATCGTCGCGAGACACATCCGCAGCTCACGGGCCAGCGCCGCCTCCGGTGCTCCCGTCATGTTGATCAGGGTCCAGCCTCTGTCGGCGTAGTCGCGGGACTCGGCGCGGGTGGAGAAGCGCGGGCCGTCGATGACGACCATCGTCCCGCCGAGCCGTACGCCGTCGGGCTGGGCGAGCGCACCCGACAGGCGTGGGCAGTAGGGGTCGGCGAACGGCAGGTGGATCGCACCGCGCTCGACGAAGGTGCGCCCGCGGCCGGAGGTTCGGTCGACGAGCTGGTCGGGCACCACCAGGTCGCCCGGTGCGACCTCGTCGCGCAGGCCACCGACCGCGCAGGGCGCCAGCACCTGCCGCACCCCGAGCGACCGCAGCGCCCAGAGGTTGGCGCGGTAGTTGATCCGGTGGGGCGGGTACTCGTGGTGTCGTCCGTGGCGCGGCAGGAACGCGACGCGGTGGCCACCGACCTCACCGACCGAGATCGGCGCCGACGGATCGCCGTACGGCGTGCCCACCTCGACCTGCTCGGGGTCGTCGAGGAAGGAGTAGAAGCCGCTGCCGCCGATCACCGCGACGTCCGCACGAGAGCTCACGGACCCAACCTGCCACTGACCCCGCAGCGATCTCCATCGGCGGGGCGACACGTCAGCGCAAGGTAAGACCTCCCCGACGAGAGCGTTCCCGGTCGGACCGCGTTCTCAGTCGACCCGGATGGGGAGCCCTGCACCGGTTGTCGAGGTTCGTCGGGCATGGCGGACGACCCTGGTCCGTCGGTACCTTCGGCGCATGGGGGGGACCCTCGAAGCGCCCGAGCGCTCGGACGACGCCGCCCTCGTCACGCGGCTCCGGGCCGGCGACGAGGAGACGTTCGCTGCCCTGGTGGACGCCTGGTCCTCGTGGATGCTGCGACTCGCCCGCGAGCACGTGCCGTCGGCGAGCGTGGCGGAGGAGGTCGTCCAGGAGACGTGGCTGGCCGTCCTGGAGGGGCTCGACCGGTTCCGCGGCGAGGCGTCCCTGCGCACCTGGGTCTACCGGATCCTGGTCAACCAGGCGAAGCAGCGCGGCATCCGCGAGCGCCGTACCGTGCCGTTCGCCAGCCTGGCCCCCGAGGACGACGGCCCGACCGTGGACCCGGCGCGCTTCCGAGGTGCTGGCGACCCGTACCCGGGAGGCTGGCGCCAGTTCCCCGAGGAGTGGCCCGAGCAGGTCGCCCTGACGCGCGAGGTGCGCGAGGTGGTCACCGTCGCCCTGACCGAGCTGCCGACCCGTCAGCGCATCGTGGTGGCGCTGCGCGACCTCGACGGCCACACCGCCGACGAGGTCTGCGACCTCCTCGACATCTCGGCCGGCAACCAGCGAGTCCTGCTCCACCGCGGCCGGGCCGTCGTGCGCACGCATCTCGAGCGCTACTTCGCCGGCACCCCGTCTCGGAGCGAGGTGTCCGATGACGTGTGAGGAGTTCGTCGAGCTCGTGACCGCCTACCTGGAGGGGACTCTGTCGGCGGAGGATCACGACGCCTTCGACGAGCACCTGGCGCTCTGTCCCGGCTGCGACCGGTACCTCGAGCAGTTCCGCGCGACCATCGACCTGCTCGGGGAGCTGCCCGAGGAGTCACTCTCCTCGCCTGGTCGTGAGCGGCTTCTCGATGCCTTCGCGCACTGGCGCCGTACGTCGGATCCCGACGCGACGTAGCACTTCGGGCGGCGGTTTCACAGCCCGCTGGTGAAGTTGGTGAGGGTGCAGCCCAGGCGGAGCAGGTGGGCGTGGTCGGTGCACAGGGGCAGGCCCAGCGTGACGGTCTCGAAGTCCGGGGGTGCACCGACCCTGGGATCGATGACGACGGTGGCGGACCCCATGAGGTGGGCCGACTCGAGGCATTCGGCGATGCTGCAGGGGCTGTCGGCGAGCTCGGGACTGACGGGTGCGGTCACGGTCATGGCGGCGTCCTCCTGGAGCTGGGGGCACGCTCCGTCGCCCCCGTGCGGGCGCGGTCCCGAGCGGCGGAGCGTGCGGCGGAAGGGGCTAGGCCTGGATCGCGGTGCGCTCCGTGGTCTCGGAGCTCACCTCGATCTTGCGTGGCTTGGCGCGCTCGGCCACGGGGATGCTGAGCCGGAGGACGCCGGTGTCGTAGTGGGCCTCGATCCGGTCGAGGTCGAGGTTGTCGCCGAGGACCAGCTGCCGGCTGAAGACGCCGCGGGGACGCTCGGAGGCCAGCATCTCCCAGTCGCCGTTGCGGCCGACCCGTTCGGCCCGCACGGTGAGCACGTTGCGTTCGACGTCGAGGTCGATGGAGTCCGGGGACACCCCGGGCAGGTCGAACTCGATCTGGAAGACGTCGCCCTGGCGCCAGGCGTCCATGGGCATGACGGCCGGTCGGTTCGTGGTGCCGAGGACCTGGCCGGCCAGGCGGTCGAAGTCGCGGAACGGGTCCGTGGTGCGCAGCAACATGGTGGTTGCCTCCCTTCGTACATGTATCGAGTGTTATAGGTTTTATATAGCGTCAGATTCACGTATCGTCAAGCCGGAACGGAGGTCGTGCGATGACTGCGGACAGGCGAGGAGTGTTCGCGATCTCGGTGGCGGCCGAGCGCGCTGCCCTGCCGATCCAGAACCTCCGCGTCTATGAACGCCGCGGCCTGCTCGAGCCCGCTCGCACCGCCGGTGGGACGAGGCTGTACAGCGAGGCCGACATCGTCGTCCTGCGCCGGATCGGCGAGCTGCTGGCCGATGGACTCAACCTCGCCGGCATCCGGCGAGTGCTGGCGCTGGAGACCGAGGTGTCCCGCCTTCGCGCGAAGCTCGACGCCGTGCGTCAGTGAGCCGTCAGCGCACCTCTGCGACCGCCGGACCAGCGTCGGCCTGATCCGCGGTGGAGCGGATCCACCACAGAACGCCGATTTCTCGACCCCGAGTGGGGCGAAGAACCGCGAATCGGGGCTGGTTCGTGACACACTGCCAGAAGATGAACAACAGGTGAACGGAAGGTGACACATGCGCGACGCGGAGCGACCCACCCACGGTCTGACCCTCAGGTGGGTCCCGGTGCAGGGTGCGGACGGACGTATCCGCATGGAGGCCCGTTGGCTGGTCGAGGGTTCCGCCGACCACCCCGTCGCTGCCTGAGGTCGAGCCCGACCCGGCCCGCGAGGGACTCGACGCCGCGTCTGGAGCAGCGCCACCCCGGGTTCGGTGAGCGGGCCTGCTGGTGCTGCTTTCGCACGGACGCACGGGCGGCCCCAGAACTCACACCCTTCGGGGGGTTGCGATATGTCAGGGGTCCGGAGTTATTATTCCTCCAACTCCTCGAGACCCGGCTCACACCATCGCGCAGACCGAGGACAGCGCCCCGCCGCTCACGCAGCTCGCGGGGCGCGACCATGTCCGACGGGTGTCGTTGCGGACGTGGCGTCAGGCGTCGGGGATCGGCCGGCCGAACCTTTCCAAGGTGAGGTCGGTCGGCTCCGGGCCGCCGCGCCGGCCGGTGTCGAGACCATCGATCGCCGACAGATCCTCGTCGGTCAGCTCGAAGTCGAAGACGTCGAAGTTCTCCGCGATGCGGTGCGGTTTGGTCGACTCGAGCAGTGTCTCGAGCGCCCGATAGGCCTCCAGGGTCCTGTCGAAGGCCGAGGGCAGCGCCTGGTGCAGGATCAGCAGGTCGATCCGGTCGACGCCGAGCTTGGCGGCGCTCTTCTCGTATCCGTGCAGGGTTGGCGGTACCCGGCCGACAGCGCCGCCCGGAGGGCTGCCCGCGTCTCGTCGGGCGGGGTCTGGAACACCCCGAGCCCCAAGGCGGGCATCTCGACCTGGTTGTCGAGGGTCACGTGCGTCATGTCTCGACCGTAGGCAGATGAAGCCGCCGCTGGGAGGGACCGTCGTTACCCCCTTCAGCCGCGTACGCCGAGCGTCTCCGGCGGAGTGACCCGGGTCACCGCGAGGATGACCACGACCAACGAGCAGCTGACCACGACCTCGTGCGCGGCCGCATCCAGGTCGCCGGAGGCCGCCCGCGGCAGGGCCACCACGGCGAGCCAGAGGATCTACCGGGCCGACTCGAACAGGAGCGGCGGCAGCAGCGTGACGGGGTAGCGCAGCCCTAGGAAAGCCAACAGCGACATGGCGGTCAGGATGCACGCGACGACTCCCTCGAGCAGGGGCAGTGAGTCGGCGCCGCGGAGGATGAGCGGCCACTTCACGACGGCGAGTCCGACTCCCATCAGGAGGTATCCGACGCGCATCAGGTGCAGGCGATGCAGCGGAAGAACGGGTGCGGTGGTGGGTCGTTCAGCGGTGAGAGCGGACATGGGCTCATCCCTGGTCGGGCGGTCTCGAACCTGGGCGCGAGGCGGCAGCGGTGCACACGCATCGGGCTCCGGCTGGTGTCCGGGGGCCACGCATGGTGCCGTTCCCGGGAACTCGGCACGTCAGGCCAGCAGCGCGACCGAGCCACAGCTCGGTCAGGAACGGTCGCTCGCCTCCACGACCTCGCGGAGGCGCTCGGCCAGGGCATGGTCGAAGGCGCCGTCCGCGGCTCGCCAGGTCCAGTTGCCGTCGGTCACGCCGGGCGTGTTCATCCTGGCCTCGGTGCCGAGACCGAGCAGGTCCTGTGCCGGCACGACGGCCAGCCGTGCTCGGGACGCGTACGCGAGCCGCACCAGGGCCCACGGCATCGGCTCCCGCGGGTCCGCCAGCAGGGGACGGACCAGGTCACGGGTGCCGTCGGAGAGCGACTGCCACCAGCCCAGCGTGGTGTCGTTGTCGTGGGTCCCCGTGTAGACGACGGACCACTCCTCGTGGTGCGGCGGGAGGTGGGGGTTCGCAGGGTCTCCGTCGAAGGCGAACTGCAGCACCTTCATCCCGGGGAGCCCGACGTCGCGCCGCAGGCGATCGACGTCGGGCGTGATGACGCCGAGGTCCTCCGCGACGAGCGAGCCTGGTCCGGCGGCGTCCACGAGCGGGCGGAGCAGGTCAAGGCCAGGCCCGGTCTCCCACCAGCCCTCCCGTGCGGTCGGGGCGTCGACCGGCACGTGCCAGGCGGCCTCGAAGCCACGGAAATGGTCGATCCGGACCAGGTCGAACAGGTCGCGCTGCCGCGCGATCCGCCTGCGCCACCAGGCGTAGCCGTCGGCCGCCATCGCCTCCCAGTCGTAGTGGGGGTTGTTCCACCGCTGGCCCTCCGCCGCGAAGTAGTCGGGCGGGACACCCGTCACGGTCGTCGGTCGTCCCGACGTGTCCAGCCGGAACAGGTGGCGGTGGGACCAGACGTCGGCACTGTCGTGGGCGACGAAGATCGGCAGGTCGCCGTAGAGCAGGACGCCGCGGTCCGCGGCGTACGTGCGCAAGGCTCCCCACTGCTGGGCGAAGCGCCACTGGTCGCTGCGGACCCGCTCGGCCAGCGCGGGAGCCGCGGCGACGACCTCGGCCACGCGCTGCGGGTCGCGGTCGCGCAGGGCCGGCTCCCACTCCGGCCAGGGCCGGCCGCCGAGCGAGGTGCGGACGGTGAGGTACTCGACGTACGGGTCGAGCCAGTCCGACTGCTGCTCGCACCAGGTGAGGTACGCCGGGTCGTCGGGCCGCGGGTCCGTCCGTACCGCGTCGAGCAGGCCGGGGTGGCCGGCCATCGCGGACAGGGCGCGGTACGGCGACCCCTCCTCGTCGGGCGGCACCAGCGGCAGCACCTGCCAGACGCTGCACCCCGCCGCCGCGAGGAGGTCGACGAAGGCGTAGGCGTGCGGACCCACCGTGCCGCCGGGCAGGGAGGACACGTGGAGCAGCACACCCGCCCGACGACGCGCGAGCGGGCCGGTGTCGATGGTCACCGCGGCAGGCTAGCCGGGTGGACCGCCCGCCTCAGCTCAGGGTCGGAGGACACCGCGACGCCGGGATCCGTGGACCCGGTCGGCTCAGGGCCGCGCGGCCGGATCCGTCGTCTCGTGACGGATGGTCAGGACCGGGATCCGGAAGTGGGCGAGGCGGTGCGCAAGGTCCTGGTGGAGCCAGGAGGAGACGTGGTGGGGCGGCACGTCGAGGATGATCTCGTCGACCGGCTCGCTGAAGAGCGTCTCCTCGATCGCGTCCATCGGGTCGTGGCGGACCGAGACCGAGCCGATGACGGGGGCGTGCACGGCCAGCTCCAGCTGGGGCAGGGTGGAGCGGAGAGCGGCCTCGGCCTCCGTCGCCCGGTCGTGGCGTTCGGGGTGGAGCGGGTGCAGCTCGGCCCGGGCGGGGTTCAGCACGATCAGGCGGAACTTCACGTCGCCGTTCTCGGCCCGGTCCCGGAGGGCCTCGCGCAGCGACCTGGTGGGCTCGGCCGTGTCGGTCACGACCAGGACGCGGTGGGTACGGATCTCGGGCATCGTCTGCTCCTCAGGCTTCGTCCGCGACGGGGGTCCGCTGCCGGAGTTGTTCGTGGGCCTCGGTGCGGTCCTTGTCGGTCACGGTCAGGTAGACCACGACCGCCAGGATCGTGCCCAGGAACACCACGCTGGTGCCCAGGGTGCCGAGACCGAGGCCGCCGTCGGTGCGCGGCGAGGCGAGGTAGTCGCCGATGTTGGCGCCCAGCGGACGGGTCAGGATGTAGGCCAGCCAGAACGAGAGCACTGGTCCCATGCCCAGCTTCCAGGCGACGAGCACGGCCAGGATCAGCGCCAGCGGGAGGAGCACGGACTTCCCCGGGGACCAGCCGGTGAGCTCGAGGGTCCAGTCGCCGACCGCCGTACCGAGGGCGAAGGTGACCAG
>Ga0302321_100002143_pt1 | contig 16933 bp, 18 predicted proteins | sample Fen_T0_1_FD_202505 | JGI IMG/M metagenome (GOLD analysis project Ga0302321, IMG submission 202505) | Peat permafrost microbial communities from Stordalen Mire near Abisko, Sweden - Fen_T0_1 | ecosystem: Environmental > Terrestrial > Soil > Wetlands > Permafrost | place: Sweden: Abisko...
GTTGACCAGAAGTTGATGGGATGATCGACCACGATGCACCACATGGCAGTGGTCGATATGACCTTGTGGATCAGCACGCCGTCGATGACGAACCAGACACCCGCGATGGAGTAGAAGATGTCGTAGATATGCTGGTTGGTATCAAGCGTGAACGAGGCAACGCCGCCATTGAAGGAGCCACTGGCGACCGTCGTCACGGTCGTCGCTGTCACCGTGTTGATCGAGAGCACTCCACCGCCGTCGATGCTGAAGAAGGCCCCATTTTGTGGTGCGACCGCGGCACTGAGCGAAACCGGTCCCCACGCTCGATAGGTATTCGCGATCGTCACATTCGATGTGCGAATGACGGCACGGAACTTGTGGGGCTGGTCGATGATAAATCTGGCCGCCCGCACCGACGTGAACTTCGCATAGCCGCCGCTTGCCGTTCCCGAATTTACGATGGCGCGACCATTCGCGACCGTGCTCGTCGCAGCCGCGCCACTCGTGACTGGCGTCCAGAAGTTCAAATCGATGGCGGTGCCAAAGGTCGTCCCCACCAGGCGATAGGGTTCTGCGACCTGCAGCGCCGATGATGGCGAGAAGTGCCCGTAGAAGCCAAATACATCGTCCAGTTTGACGGTCGAAAAATAGCTCATATGATTCTCCAACCGGTGCCGGTCGAGTAGACGGTCATCGCGGAATCCATGGGGATCGTCTGCGTGAGGATGCCCTGAATAAGTTCGCCGAACCCTGTATCGACAGTGATGCTGCCGATGCTCGCGTTGTCGATGGTGAACACGCGCCCGGTCCTGCCCGCGGCGGTCGGTAGCGTCACCGTGCAGGGCGTGACCGTCACCGTGATGATGGAATCGGTATCGGCGACCGCGTAGGTCGCAGCGGCGTTGGCGGTCACCGCCTGCAGTCCGTTGATGACGCCGCCGACGATGACGGCCCCCGCCACGGTGAGTGCATCATGTCCGGGAACGGGCGGCCCGATGATAATCGTCCCAAACGTATTGACGCTGAGGGACGCCCGCCAGGTAACCATCGCCCCGGTCAGCCCTGTCGCGGCTCGATACCAAGTGTGGGTTCCGGACGATTGAACATAGAAGGTGGCGAAGCCGTTGGCCTTATAGCGCCACGAACTCGCAGCATCGAAATACGCATTGTTCCCCATCAGCACCGAATGCGGATCAGCGCCGTCGATGAACATCCCCGGCATCTCGATGACCCGCTCCGACGCTTTCCACGCACTGGGCGCTCCACCGAGTCCGACATTGCCGGCCACGTAGACGAAGTTCGCGTCTCCTCCGAATACGCCGCCCTTGTTGTACTGAATCGACGTATCAGGGGGCGCAGGCAATCCAACGCCCCCGCCGCCGGCGAACAGCGCGACATTGTCCACCGTCCAGATAGGCGAGCCGTACTGATCGGTGAGCACGAACTTGTAGGTCAGGTAGGGATCGATCCACACGCTCGCCTCGCCGCGGGAATTCGCGACCACCGGGTTCGAGTTCGGTACAAGCCCGGTCGAATCGGTGTAGGTGGCGATCGGCGTCGAGGTGCCCGCAGTGTAGGTGTAGAGCAGCCCTCCGATGAGGGCTTCCCCGTTGTTGTCCACGAATCGCTGGATGAGGAGGGGCGCGAGGTTCATAGCGTGAAGTACGTGATGGTGAAGGTCCCGACACCCTTGGTGCCGGCCGCGGTGAACCCGCCGTAGCCCCCGCCTGCGAGCGTGTAGAGCGTGATCTCGCCCACGGCGGTGATGTACGCCGCGCCGATCGCAAGCACGCCGTTATTCCACACCGGCAGGAGCGCCGAATACCCGTAGGTGTTGGGCATCACATCCGGCGGTAGTCCCGTGATGGTCGCGAGCGTCGTATTGCTCGTGCCGGTGAGCGGCCCTGGCAGGTTCAGGGTCACGAGGTTGCCGATGCGAACCCAGTAGCAGGTCGTGGTGGGGACCGTGGTGCAGCCGGTGAGGATCGCCGCAAAGCTGCCCGACTGGTACGCCGCGGCTTGACCTGAGGACACCAGCACCCACTGGCCTGCCTTGTAGAGAATGGTGGTCGGCTGGTTCGCAATGATTTCATTCGCGATCAGCAACGAGCCGTCCGGGTTCACGATGGAGACGTAGCCGAGTCCATTGACCGCGATCTGCGCGGGTCCCGTGTTGGTATGCGCCGGGAACCAGACGATGTAGATCCCGTCCGTCAACGCGGTGAAGTTGCCCGCGAAGTTGATGATGTAGTTGTTGCCGATGCCGGTGTCGATGCCGCCATAGAGCGTCAGGAGCTGGTTCTGGTAGACGTTGTCCACGCTCCAAATGAGCCCACCGTACTTGTCATTCAGGATGAACTTGTAGCCCGTGTTCGGGATCAGCCAGACATCAGCCTCGCCGCGCGCGTTCAGCACGATCGGGTTCGTATTGGACGAGAACGCACTCGAGTCCGTATACGTCGCAATCGGCGTCGAGGTGCCGGCCTCGTAGGCGTACAGCAGGCCACCAATCAGCGCCGCGCCACTGTTGTCCACGGCGCGGAACTTGTACGGCGGGCTGAGATAGGCGGCGGTCATGCTATTCGCGCCCTAGTAGTAATGTTATACTCAGCATGTGTTGGACAATTCCTATTAGTAACAGGCACTTGCGTGTCTGAATTCACTGGAAAAGGCTCATTTAATGGACTGGTGGCTGCTCGTCTGCCTCAATCTTTGGGTTTCACGAGTTGCTCGAGCGGCACGAGCTTCTCGCCCCAACGATTTAGAGCGGCTTTTTCCGCGAACGTCGCCCCGAGGCGCCCCCCTGCGGCTTCGCCGATTGCCGCCCCTACCGCTGCTCCCGGAGCCCCCAGCACCGATCCCGCCAGCGCCCCGACAGATCCACCACCGCGACTAATCGCGTGGCTCATCATCCCGCGCTTAAGCATGTTCGCGGCTTGCGCCGCGGCGCCTGGATAACTCTGCGGCGTCTTTAGGATTCGCCCCCCCGCATCGAGGGTTTGAATGTCACCGAGCAGTTCCGGTGTATCCCCGAACGCCGTCTGGAACTTCGAGGAGTTCGCTTTCAGGATTCTCGAGACTTTCGACGCCGCCCATTGCCCCTCGGTGCTCATGCCCGCCTCGTGCAGCCGGTTCGCGCCGTGGGCCTTGATCTCCGCTAGCGCCGCCTGGGCGTGCTGCTGAACTTCCGGCGGCATCTTCTTCAGGGTGTCCACGATGTTCGTGAACTGCTCGGGCGCCAGGCGCCAAAGCGTGTCGGGGATTTTTGAGTAAGCCGTCTTGCGGTTGATCGGCGTCTTGGGATCGCGATCGAACAGCGTCGCAACGCCATCAGGATTGTCGAGGAGCTCGTGCTCGAGCTGCACTCGCTTGCGAGCGGGACCATAGATGTCCTCGCCGGCTCCCTTCAGCACATCCTCATCTACCGCCGCCTTCAGTTTTCCAAGCGTCGCGCTGTTCTCCGGGGTCCAGACCTGGTTCATCCACTTGCGGAAGTTTTCCGCATTGGCGACCGTCCATTGGGCAGGACCTGCCTTGTCCTGCGTTGCAAGGCTGTTGAAGCGGTCGAATTGGCGCTTGACCGAGTCGAGCAGGCTGCCCTGACCCTTCGCCAACAGCGTCTCGGTGAAATCAGGATCGCTGAGTAATTCGCGAGTGCTCGACAGATCGCTGACCGGAGCGCCCTTTGCCCTCGCGTCAGCGGCGGCGTAATCCGCTTTCTTCTGTTCGCTGAAATACTGGCGAAGCGCATCGAACGGCGCCGCAATGGTCTGTCCGCGACTCCCCAGCGAGTCCTCGTCCATCCCGAGTGTGCCCCCGGTCTTTTCGACAATCTTCGCGGCATGATTCTCGAGCGCGGCCTTCTCCACGTCAAAATGGGCCTTGGCCTGGACCCCCGCCGGCTCGCCACTAAACTTTGATATCTGGTAATCCGTTGCTGCCGCGAGTGAATCACCGGTCAGCGCACTTTCCCTCGCCGTATCGAGCCCAAGGCGGCGCAACACGGCGGCCCGTGCCGGGATGTTGCCTTGTGGCACGCCACCGGCGACGTGCTCGGAATCGAAGCCCGCAGGCGTATGCACAGCACCCCCGGGTTCGCCAAGGATAGAGGGCGGCTTTTCGCCAAGCCCGAGCCCCTTCTTGGCCCCATAGGTGCCGAGCGCCATGTTCGCGACGCCCTCGAGGACCGGACCGACGTAGACACCCGCCTCGCGTACCTTCTCCGGCATCACATTCGAGGTCATGGCAGCCGTGATGCCTTTGCCTGCGTACTTGAACGCGGTACTCGGCCAGTTCAGTGGGTTCGCGGGCGAATCGAATGCGGCAGAGGCCACCTTCGCAGGTAAGCCGGGGGGCTTGAACGTGCCCTCCTCGATGGCCCTTTGAGCACGCCGATCTGCGTCGGAAATGCTCTTGCCGGTGGCGAGGTCATAGATCGCGCCAGCGCCCGCCTTGAACTGACTGCGAAGCGCCGATCCCTCGTGTTCGGCGAATTGGCCGATGGGCCAGTTGAGCGGGTTCGCAAGCCCACCGCGATGCATTGTTTCCGAGAGGGTGGGCTTCTGTCCCTCTGCGGTCGATTGAGCATCCGTTGAGTCCGGGAATGCGTCGAGCACTTCGGGGTCGTACTGCGTGTTAGACGGGGCAGGTGCAGCTTCACCCGAACCAAAAGCCGCTTCGACTTCGGGATCGTAGGTGCGCGGCGTTGCCATCAGTCGAGCACCTTCGTGTGGCGCTTCAGGCCCTGTATGCTGTGGAGAAACTCCTGCGCGTCATCCTTGCTCGAGAAATTGCGCTTCAGGAAAGCCGCTCTTTTCTCTGCCGTGGGCAGCGAGGCGTATTCGTGCTGCAGGGGGTTTGTGCTGTTGGCGATCACGCTATCCGATGCCTGGAAGCCGCGCAGGCTCGCGTCAGCCTGCTGATGCTCGATCAGGTTGGAGCCGCGCTTGATGTTCTGTTTCGCGACACCGCGAAAGTAGTCCATCGCGGAATGAATGGTGGATGCCGGCGTCGTATTGGTCGGATAGCCCTCGAGGATGGTCGCGGCGCGTGAATCGGAACCGGCACGCGCGATGGCGAGTCCCTTCAACTGACCGAGTTCCTTGTCGAGTTGGGTGCGTGCCGCATCGATGTCCGTGAACCCAAGATGACGTAGTCCCTCGGTAACTTTGCCGGCGATCTTGCTCGCGGAGATCTGATCGGCGAGTTCGTCCACGCGGCGCGTCGTCTGGATGGCGGCTGATGAGGGCTGCTGCAGATCGGACACTTGTGTACCGCGCTCGATATCCTGCGTCGCGGCACCCGTCTGGCGCGCGATATTGCCGGCATTGACCGCCGAGGGAATGTTGTGGCGCGCGGCTTGCGGTGAGATGCCAGGAGGTGCGGCGGGCGGCTGCGCGGAAGGCGGTCCCGCAACCGGCGGCGCACCCGCCCCTGCGGGCGCTGCAGGCGGTCCTGGCTGTGCGGGCGGCTGTTCACCGCCCTGCTGTCCCTGCGTCGGCTGCGCCTGCTGCGCTTCTTCCGGCGTTGCGTAGCGCCTTTCACCTGGCATCCAGATCTGAGCCGAGCGCGGATCGCGAAGGCCGATCGTGCCGTCTGGCATCGCGAACTGCTGCGGATTCTGCTGCCCGCGCTGAGTGGCCGCATCCGCGCCCATCAACTGCACCGCACGCAAAGCGCCCTGGCGGTGGGACGGATCTGTCTTTGTGACAAGCCCGCCGAAAAGATCCACGGCCCGCTTGTTGTCAGGCCCAAGTTCCCCAAATCGCGCGAAGGCATCGGCAACGGCACCGGTGCCTGCATCCGTGCCGATATCGGGATTTTCAGAAAGCGTTCCGGCGAGCGATGAGAACTGGTGAACGACATCGCTATTGAGCGTTGCCAGCGCCTGCTTCGCCGCCTGCTGCTTCTGCTTCATCCCCTGCATCTGTTCGATCACGGCCGGCTTCGACATCCCGAGTTTCTTGAACGCGGGATCGGCGAATGCGGACTCGAGCGAGGTCGTGCCATCAGGGCCAACGTGTTCGGAGGGGTCGAATGACTGATAAAAGTCACGGATCTCCTGTTGCTTCTGCGTCTCGATCTTCGCCTGTGCCAGCGTCTCCTGGCCGACCTTCAGCGCCTGCTTGGACTTCTGCAAGTCCATGATACCGGCCATCATGTTCATCGACTGCATCGGGTCCTGGGGCTTGATCTGGGTCGCGACAGGTGCTGGAAGGTCCATGAGCTATCCTTTACTTACCGGCCATCATCAGCCACGGGACCACGTTACTGATCGCGCCTGAATAAGCGTTCGCAGCGCCCACCTGGCCTGCGGCGAGTGAGGCGCCCTGCGATGCCATCAGCGATGCCTGGTTGCCGGCGAGTGCCGTGCCCTGCGCGCCGGTATTGGCCGCGGCGTTCTGGCCGAGTTGCGAGATCCCCATCAGGCGGTTGTAGGTGTTGCCCTGCTGCGTCTGGTACTGGCTGAAGGCGTTGTTGAACGAGGTGTTGGCGAGGTTCTGGTTGTAGCCCATCAGGTCCTTCATCGTGGCGCCTGATTCGGCTCCCTGATTCATGCTCGCGGCGTTCAGCACCCCCTGCCCGCCCTGTTGCAGTTGGAACTGATACGCGGGGCTGTACTGCTTCATCATGTCGGCCGTGAACGGCTGATTCAGCGAGCCGTAGCCGCCCGGCACCGATTGACCCGCGGGCGCATCGGGCGTGCGGTAGGAGACGTTCGATCTGCCGGCCGAGGTGGGAGTGCTGCCAGCTCCCATTGGCTGCGCGGCAGCGGGTCCGACCTGCGCACCACCGCCGCCGGGTACATAGCCTGTCTGCATCCCAGGACCCGAACCCGGATAGGCGCCGCCACCCCCCACGATGCCGCTGCCCGGTACGCCGCCAGGGCCGGTTCCGGGTTGCCCGATGATGCCGCCGTTGTTGGTCGTCTGCTGCCCGCCGTGGACGCCACCGGACGTGCCCATCAGGTAGTTCAATTGATCCATCGCGCCGTAGCCCGACTGCATGTAGGGCTGCTGCTGCGCCGTCATCGTGTTGAACTGCTGCATCGTCGCGTTCTGGCCGGCCTGCAGCGCATTCGCCTGCGTCTGGGCTGCCGATTTCGCGCCCTGTGCGCTGATGACGCCACCGGCTACGCTCGCGCCCGCGACGACGGCAAGACCGACCCAGCCGATTGCGCTACTCATACCAGTGACTCCAATAAGCGTCTGTTGATCTGTCTGTAATCGACTGTAATCTCCTCGCCGTCGAAGCCGCCGCGGCACCCCTCGATATCGCGAAGCGACATCAGGTACGCGTCCGCACCCTGGTCGATGATGCGGGCATTGGGGGCGCCCGAATGATTGGTGTATCGACCGGCGGGCGTGCGCCGATCGCCGATACGCATGTGGCAGATCACCTCATCCTTCGCAATATCCGCGGTGCAGATCAAACCGCGGCCTTCGATGTCTGATGTCCCGATCTTGACCTTGTAGGAGCCGAACGGAAACGGCACGACATCCTCGACCTCGCTGATGCGGCGCACGAGCTCGGCGCTTGCACCGATGTCCTGCAGCATCACCTCGTAATCCCCATCCGGCTGGTAGGTCACGAGTTTCTGCGGCATCGGGCTCTTGTCGAGGAACAGCGCCTCGATGGCTTCGACATCCGTTTCATCCGTCTCGTGGACGTTGATGAATACCGTGTCCTCGAGCGTGATCGCGACCTTGCGCCCGGGCGGCGCCCAGAATTCGACAGGGCCGTGCAAGTCCGTCGTGGTCCCATCGTCATTGAGGAACCGCAATGCCCCCGTGGGCATGCGATTCAGGTGCTCAGTGCGATGCTTGTGCCCGACGATCACGTAGCCCTTCTTCGCGGTCATCTCGCGCATGTAGACGCCAGGCGCAAAGATGTGCCGAACCGGAAGCGGGTCCTGCGGCATCGCGGCGATCTGCTGGCCGACAGCCTCGATGGCGGCATCGAATGTGGGGTACTGCTCGCGCCAGTTGACGACCGCGCTCACCCCACCCTCCAAGTCACGCCGTCATAGAACACCGGCACGAAGAGCGCACCGCCACCGGCGACGACGGAGTAGAACGTCGAGGCAGTGGCATCGGTCACGAACGTCCGACCGCCTGGCAATACCTGCAACGGTAACTTCGCAAACGGGCCCGGTTCATATCGAGGGGTACTCGCGCTATTCTGGAAGTACCGATACCAGATGCGGTTATTACGCAGCTTGCCATCGCTCATCTCATCGACCATCGGGAGCTCGTACACCGGCACCGAATGCACATTCGCATCGCCGCCGTAGGGATTGAAGGGCGTGGGCGTGCTCATGCCGCGAAGTCCTCCTCGGCCTCGGCGAACATCGTCGCGCCAATGACATCGCGCGCGGTGGGATCGCTGAAGCACAGTTCCCACACGCGATCTCGCGCGGTCCCGAGCAGTCGCCAGATCGCACGGTTCTTGGTGATCCCGACGAGCCCGATGCTCATCCAGTGCTCACTCGACCATGTGAAGCCGCCATCATCCGACCAGCGCATCATCGCCTGCGGGTTCGTGCCCTGGCCGAACTGAAGTCCGACGCCTGGCGTGAACTCGACCTGCACCTGCGAGAAAAAGAGCCGCGTGCGCTTGTCGATGTTCCACACGTGCGGGGTACGCCGTGCGCAGCGCAGCACCCGATCCGCATCGGTGTAGATCGCGCGGGACATCTGGTGGACCTGACCTGACGAATAATCGCCCACCAGGCGCAGATCCGCGAAGTTCATGAAGCAATTGCCGCGAAAGCGGTGATAGACGCCCGCGGCCGAATCCCAGCTCGCGCGTTGATGCCACGCAAGGCCCGGTCCCGCGGCCTTCAGGGTCGTGATGTCCAGGCACCAGGTCGTATCGGCGGTCGGGAATACGAGGATGTAGAAAAGGTGTCCTTCCTCCTCGTATGCGAATCCGACCGCATCGCTGACGACCGGATAGCCTGAAATCGCATGCTCGACGCCGTGCGAGGAGACGCGGTTCCAGCCATAGCCTTCCTGCAGCACGACGATGTTCTCGCCCTGCTCGTTGCGCCCGAGCCAGATGAGCTGCGCACCGACCCGCGTGACGGAGTGCTGAGCCGCACATCCCATCTGCGGACCGACGCCTGGCAGGCGCGCGAACGCGAAATTCTGCCCACCCTGGTTGACCCATACCTCGGAGGTCCGCTCCCCGATCAACCATGCCTCGCGGTTGTTCTCGAAGAGCGTCACGAGGTTGTCGGACGATGAATCCTTCAGCGCGTAGAACGACGCGGGCCACATGATCGTGTAGGGCGTCGGGCCGTTCGTCTGGAACTGCCGGGAGCCTACGTTGTTGACGAGCAGCCAGCCCTCGATGAAGGCCAGCCTCGAGGGGTACGGGGGAATGCCAGGATCTGTCAGGCGCCCGAACGCCGCGATGTTGAGCGTGATCGTGTCGGCGGCGTTGGTGTTGGTCGCCGGGAGCGTCATCGTGAGCGCAGGCGTGTTGAAGTCGATCGAGGCGAGATACGTGCCGCCCTGGATGAATCCCGCCGAATCGGTCAGCGTCGCACCCGGGGACGCAAGGAGGCCCGCCGGCAGGGTTCCGGGGAGCGAGATCGTGGTACTGCCAATGCTCACCCCGCCGGTGAACACGTACGTGCCGGCCCCGAGCAGGCGGTAGTAGTACATGTAGAGGCCGTCCACCAGTACCGCATAGCCGCCGAAACCGAGTGTCAGGGGCCCATTGTCGCGGATGATCACCGGACCGGTCGCCGTCAGCAGCGATCCCACGAGCGCAAGAGCAAACTGCGCAATGGCCGTCTGGGTGGCGGGTACCGTGATGGTCATCAGGTAAACGTTCGCCGCGATCACCACGAGCGCCTGTGAGCCGCCCGGCAGCGTCCAGCAGCCACGCACCTGACCTGAGATGCCCTCCACGACCGGACGCAGCCCAGGGCAGCCCAGGAGCGCCCTCGGCTTCTTGCTGTTCTCGTCCTGCGACACCTCGACGTACCAGTTGATCAGGCGCTGCGCATCCTGCAACGTCATCGGTGCCTCGTAGGAACCGCCGACGAAGGGGATGTCTGCAACGCCGATGGGCATCAGACGAAGCCCCCGTGCTGCGCCCAGCTTGCGTCATTGGTCTGCGAGCGGCAGATCGCCGTGTCGTAACTGAGCGGCACCGGCGGCATGGAGTTCAGTGCCTTGATCAGATTCTTGGCCTCCTGTGCCTGCGCGCGCAGTTCACGCCCCACCGGCTTCATCAGGATCGGCGCGAACTCGAGCGCGAGGAGCTTCTTGAACGCGCGGGTGTAACCCTGCGGCATGCTGAAGTGCGCGCTGGGGTTCGCGGCATCGGCGAGGATGACATCGGTGAACAGGTGCGCGGTGTAGGCGGCACCCGGGGCGGGGTAGACGAACAACTGACCGAGCGGGAAGTCGGGCCGATAGGCCGCGATGTAGGGCCAGGGACCTGGCACATTCTTCAGGAGCTCGCGCTTGTACTCCTCGTACGACTTCAACTCAAAGAAAAAATCCAGATTCGAGTTGCCACTCGTGGTGGCGCGGGTATAGCCGTTGCGAAACCGCAGCGGGCGCTCGATTGGGATGTCTCCCGGCACCGTGAAGGTGAACTGCGTTGCCGCGATACCCGCGCTCGGCGGCGCACTCAGGAGCGCCATGCCGACAACGGTGCCTGAAATCGTCGCGGCACTGCCAAGCGCCGCGGTCCATGTCAGAGCATTCGATCCGAACGTGAACGTGACCGCGCGGATCACGCCGTTGGAGAACTGCACATTGGAGATGGTGTTCGGATACGTCCAGATCGCCGTCAGGGTCGCGCTGGTCGAGAAGGCGATGAGCGGCGCACCGAACGTGATCGGGAGTCCCAGCGTCGTGACAGTGGTCCCCGCCGGCAGAAGCCCCCCCGTATCCATGACGGTGCTGCCCACCACAAGGTCGGTGGGAAACTGCGCGGCCTGAATGACGAGGTTGCCAACCGTGAGATCGCCCAGAAACGTGTTCTGCGACGTGTAGTTGCCGACCGAATACTGGTACTTCAGCGGCGTCCATGTGAACAGCGTCTCGTTCTGCGACCAGACAAAGTCGCGATCGGTGGAGTAGGAATCAAAGAGATCGTTGAGGAGCTGCAGCCCGACGTTGGTGATGTAGGGTTCTAGCGGCTCACCGGGGGTGTAGGAGTTGAGGTTGAGCAGGCTCCCCTGAATGATGTCCAATACCGTGTTTGCCATCAGTGACTCCTGAACGGCCGATACCGCACTTGCAGGTACAGGCTATGCGACCTGTCGAGCGGGTCGCCGTTGTGGCCCGGCAGCGGCGGCATCGCGGTGAAGCGGTAGCCGAAGTCGGCCTCCACGCGGTCGCTCACGTCGAAGCTGAACCCCGCGCCCACTGAGTAGCGCGGCTCCATGTGCATCTTGTCGCCGTAGCCGTCCTTGGGGTCGGGCTGCCAGTCGAAGCTGCCGCCGCCGCTGAGGTAGAACGCTGCGAGGAGGTTCTCAAACATCAAAATGCTCCCGTGCGCGCGTTCATCCACGCCTCAGTGCTGGCGATCTCCGCCGCCGTGCTGCTCGCGCCTCGGACGATCAGACCATACAAGTTCATGTTGCTTTGGAACGTCGGCGTAGCTCTGGCGCCTATGTTTAGGACATTGCTGCCGAACGTGCCTGTCGTGAAAGATCCCGGCGTATTGGTGCCAGACATCGAAGCGCCGTTTCTGCGTGGCACCACCGTGCTGGCGCTATTGACAGATACGTCATACGAGGTCGTCAGGACAGTCGCGCCGAGCGTGGAAACTACCGCGTCATTCAGGTATTGCGCTGCCGCCGTGCCGGATGCGGCGCTGTTGAAGTCCGTTGTAGCAGTCGTGAACATATCGAACGACTGCGCCGTTGCGGATACGTTCGGCCCCGTCTCAAAGATCACGCCGAAACCACCTGCTCCCGCGCCGAGGTTATTGACGCCTACGAACGCAGTCGCCTGCGCTGCCGTGAACGGGATGCTCGCCGTCGCCATCGCGCTCGACGTGCCGTTGAAGGCGAGGTACGGCAGGAAGCCCACGGCGTTGTAGCTCGTGGCGGTGGTGATGGATTGGTAAGCGAAGGTGGTGCTGGAGCCGACGCGGGCATCCGCACCGAATACTAGAATTCCGCTAGCCCCATCACCAAGGTAAGAATCGCCAAATACGCTGCTGGAAGTTGCTGCGCTACAAATAGCAATTCCTACATCATTTGTCACAGATGGCATGGTGATAGCAACACGCCACCAACTATTACCCGCATTCGTTACAGCAATCCCGATTGATATTGTGTTCTGGCTAACAGCGCCGGTCGTCAGGTTGACGACCAATAATCCAAGACTCCCGCTCGTGGCATCGTAGAACTGAGCGAATGTTCGCTCAACGGCCTTGACGTAGAACGTCGCAACCCTTGTTACTCCCGTGCTGGAAAGAATCTGTTGCACGGAATGCGCGCTAGTCGCCGCACCCTCAATCATCTTTCGCGCGTTGGTACCGCCAAGCGGGTCAGAGAATCCAGACGTTAATGTCACGCTGGCCTTGGTCCATACACCCTGCGAGAAATCCTCACTCTGCAACAGCAGGTTATACCGCGCCCGATACGTGGGCCGGTTGCCGGCGGTCGCTTGCGTGGCGTGGTTGCCGCGACCCGACTTGTCCAGCACCTTCCCAACCGGCTGCTCCACCGCAGTGACCGGCGTCGTCCCCGCGCTGTCCTGAAACAGCGTTGTGATATCGCTGTAGTCGAACCACGCGCCTTGCTCTCCGGCAAGGAAGAGCGCCGCCGGAGTAAAACTAGGAACGTACGGGGTGTATCCCCCTATGTTAGTGGTCCACTGCTTCGTGGCATCAATAGCGGCGGGATAACACGGAACATAGTCAACCCAAGCCGTAAGCCCTGTAACGTTCGTAAGAACGTTGACATAGATGCCGCCGTTGTTATCAAACCTATCGCGATTAGTAACTAGATCCGTTACTTGCGCCACAGGTAGATAGTCAACATACTCCTTAAGCCCTGTAATAGAGCTAAGAATATAAATGTTACGCTGGCGGGTAATCGGCAACATTACTTGTTTGCGGTGTCCGTATTCTGAGCCGCCCTACGAGAGTTCATAACTTTCTTAAGCCCGGCTGCGCTGGTAGCTTGCCCGTACTCAGAAGCACTAAGGCGCGGATCGTAGGGCGAACGTTCATCAGCCGCTAAGCGTTTGAACGCCGCCTTGGCCTTCGCCTCAATCTCAGGGTCTGCGCTAACCTCGATGTTATACCCAGCGACGTTAGCACGGCGGGTGCCATACTTACTTGCGTTTACGGTAATGTCGGGAAGGTCAGCCATGATTCTTGTAAGCGCCGGAGGCGCGCCTACTGCTGGGCTCCGTCCGTGGTCTGTGCAGCGCGCATACGCGCGTTGGGGTCAACCCCGTTCACTGCCTGATCCACAAGAGCGTCGATAGCGCGCTGGCGGTTATCACCGCCGGTACCAGTAGCAACCGGAGTCTTGACGCCCGGAGTGCGCGTATCTGCCTCCGCCTTGCGAGCCGGGGACCAAAGAGCGTCCTTCAGCGAATCAAGAATGCTCTTGTCGCCCATTAGTCATTCTTCGGATTAACAGCGCCGTTGCTGAACGTGCTGAAAGGATCCGAGGGACCCGAGGCGTACGGGCTGGGGCTCTTGAACGTAGTCTGGTTCAGCGTATCCGGCTGATCCGAAAACAGGTTTTCAGAAGCGTAGTTGGACGTAGCAGGGCCCACCTGTGGGCCAGCAACGCCAAGCGCATCTTCCATAACGTCACTGGTCTGGTTGTCGTACTGGGAAGCCATGTTAAAGCACCTCTGCGTCAATGATTTCGGGGACCCGGGCTTTCGCTCCGGTATAATTTTCAAGGATGATCCGCACGGCCGGGGGAGAACCCCCTTTCGCGCCCTCGGCACTCTCGCCTCTCGCAGAAGCGAGCATGTCCCCAAGGAGTAGTTTAATCATGGCTTTATCGCCCTGCTTGGCAAGCGTGATAGCTTGCTGCATGATAGCGATTGCGTCTTTTTCGAGTTTGTTGGTAAGCTTCTCTTCGATGAAGTGCTTTACCAGAGTGGCCCGGTTCTTGGAACCGAGCGGGCGACCGTGAGGGTTCGCCGTTTGGCCGGGTAACAGCCGCCCATTTTCGTCCCGAAGGGGTACAAGAACGGGTCCGACCCCCTCTGGGGGGTCTTGGAGCGCTACTTCTTGGGCTTCGGGCTCTTGGGAGAGCCCTTGCTCGGCGGCTTCTTGGAGCAAGCCACTAGGCACCTCCGTGCTTATCGTCGTCAGTTCCACTGGTTCCCCGATAGTTCGGACCGAAGTGTTTGATGATAGTCTCAAGCTCGCTAATGCGCGCATTCGCGGCGCTTAGGGAAGCCATGAGGTGCGAGCGTTGCTCGCGCATACGCGCTATTGTGTCATTAGCGCTCTGTAGTTTGGCGTGAAGCTCAAAACTGACGGGAAGGCCCCGGAGCATTGACAAGATTTCAGCCGCCCAAGGCGGAGTTGGCAACTGATAAGACACGGCGCTCCCCTAAGGAGGGCGCTTTAGCGCCCAGACGGCTTCCCCCAGCTACGGGTTACGAACAAGAGCCAGAGGATCGTGAGAATCACTAGCCAGAACATGGGGAATGTTCCAAATTGTCTAACAACGGGGCGATTATACCACACTTTCAGGGATTTGTCAAGAGGTCAAGGGCCATTTTGACAAAATAAAGTTACTTTACTACCCTTTAGCGCCAAAAAGGTGCCCGATATAGGCGGTAAGACTGTCCTTATCCACAAAAACGCTGTGTTCGGAGCGCTCCAGCGACCCTTCGGACGCTGGGAAGTAGGTGGTGACCATGCACCCGTTGTCCAACCAGAGAATCTGGGTCGAAATTGACCCTTCCGGGGGAGTTATAGTAATCTTAGCCATAGACGGTGTTCGCCTCTTCAACAAAGTACTGGGCACGCCGGGTGTTAAGCTCCGCCTCAAGGGCGGCGGACTTCTGGGCAAGTCCTTCCTGAATGTTAACCATCCGCTCCGTGAGTAGCACCTGACTTGCTGCACACTCAGCCATCGCTTCCTGCGCATCGGCGCTACGCGCATAGGCAGCGGCCAGCACCTCAATCGCGCTTACCGCCCGCTCTTCGTAAGTCTTTCCCACCTTCAAGTCCTTCGGGCCTTCGGCCCTTCTTATTCTTCGTTACACTCGACGCGCATTAACCGTCTAGGCCCTTCGGGCAATAGCACCCGGCGCTTACCACAAGGGGGCTACCGCCCCCTCTTACCCCTTCGCCGCCACCAAGGCGGCTGCGGGTGTGAGCGCTCGCTTCGGAGTCCTTAGGACTCCAGCGCGTCGCGCTCTTAAGAGGACGCTATTATACCACATTTCTTACGAAATGTCAATACCTAGACCATAACTTTTAGTTATGGAGATACGCTTACTCCATAGCCGTAGGCTATGAGGGTACCCCCCTTACTATCTAGTCAAAGACACCCCAAGACTCAACCAAGTGAGAATCATTCTCATTGGTATACTAAGGGGCTGATTATCTTAGTATAACCGGCGAGTTCTGTACACCCTTTGTACAGGCAGCGCGCTAGTAGTCTTTGTGTCCTAAGGGCGACATTTATCTATCCAGACGTGCATTCTGCACTAGTGCGTGCATTATTTCGTCTTGTCCACGGAACGTGAACATTCGTGCACTCCCTCTTTTTTTCATCCTGTCGGCTGAAACCGGGCGGGTGCACGGGACCACGGGGGTGGGTAAAAGGGGGGGTGGGTGGTCGCGCGGTACGTCGCTCGGGATGCGCCCGGCTGGGAGCACCCGCGCACGGGCATCCGTGCCGGGAGGGGCGGTGCCCGCTCATTGCGCCCAACTGGGCCGAAATGCGTGCGCGTTAGCATTGGCGCACGTTAACCGGGCATGTGCCCCCAGTGCGCACAAGCGCGCGCAGTGTGGTGCGCAGTGCGGCGTGCGCGCGCATCGCTTGCCGAATTGCCAGCGCGCGGGCGAAGCCTATGGTGCGGTACCCGCAAGCGTGCGCACCCCGTCACGGCAGGAACCCTAGCAGCACGGTCACGTTCTGCGCCGCTAGACCCAGCCAGACGCCCAGAATGATCCCAGCGCACGCCCAGCGGACTGCGCCACAGGCGTGTGCGCGGGCACGCTGGCGCGCCTCTGCGACCAGCGCCGCGTGTCCCCTACAGGTTTCGATGACCATGGCTCAGACGCTCCCGAGCCCTAGCGGGTCGCCCACGTAGGTGGGGGACTCGCGCTCGACCTGTTCCACGAGTACCGGCGGTACCGTCCAATCAGAGGCGGCGAGAGGCGCGCCGGGAGACGCTAGCGGCAACGGGCGACCGAGGCAGAGGGCGGCAGCAACGGCGCGCACGCCGTCCGCAAGGCTCTCGTCCAGCGCCACCGTCTCAGCATCCTGAGGCGTCGCCAGCGTCCAAGCGCGCAGCGCGCCGGGCACCGTGGACGTGCGAAGCACTCTGCGGAACGGCTCAGAGCCCGCACCGTACAGGGAGCGCGCGAAGTCCAGCGCGCCGCCCAGCGCGTCCAGCGCTGTGCCATCCATGACGAGAACGCACGGCGCGAGAGGCGCGGCGCGTTCGATTAGAAGGGTATTCGGTGAAAGCACGTTTACGGACTCCTACGCTAAAGCCGCGACTGCGGCCCTCTCCGAAACCTAGCGCCAGTGCGCGCGCTAGGCTTGAGAGAGGGTCGCGGGTTACGCGGCCAGTGCGACCCCGCTGCGCTCACAGATTGACTCCAAGGCCTTGGCCTTGACCGTGGCGCCCTTCGCGAACTGAGCGGAGTACGCGCGAGCAAGGCCCGTGCCGTCGCCGTTGGTGTCGCGAGTGCTGGCCTCGTGATCGGCCCAGTACGTCACGGCATTGTACGCGCCCCAAGCTGTGCCAGCGCG
>Ga0302321_100002144_pt1 | contig 16932 bp, 12 predicted proteins | sample Fen_T0_1_FD_202505 | JGI IMG/M metagenome (GOLD analysis project Ga0302321, IMG submission 202505) | Peat permafrost microbial communities from Stordalen Mire near Abisko, Sweden - Fen_T0_1 | ecosystem: Environmental > Terrestrial > Soil > Wetlands > Permafrost | place: Sweden: Abisko...
CTCGACACCCCTTGTGTGCCAGCGGCATCGTCCCGCACCCTGCGTTCACCGGTTCAGGGCCAGCGTCGTCCCCCTGCAGTTCGGGAGGAGGAACACCGTGTCGCAACCCCCCGTTCAGATCTCACCTTTCCAGCGTGACCGTTGCCTGTCGGGCTTCGTGGTCTCGGGGCGCTGGCCCGACTCGACCCGGGAGTGGGCCCAGTTCCTCACGCTGGCCGTCCGGCTGGCGGCGGTGCCGGGCCTGGTCCCGACCACCACCGTCTTCAACGCCGTCGAGGACGTGCCGGAGGACCCGCAACCGGGGGCCGTCGGGCTCGTCACGACCGCCGGGCCCGTCCTCGGCGACGGCGCGCCGCGGCCCGGCCAGTTCCGCTCCGCGCCGCCCGCACTGTTCCTGCTGCACCCGCCGCAGGAGAGCCGGCCGTCCAGTCCTGAGGTGGTGGGCGCGGCGTCCGGCTGCGTGCTCCTGCCCGGGCTGCCGCACCTGGGTCTCGGTCACCGCGCGGCCTGGGTGGAGGCCGAGGCCGACGGAACCGTCACCCGGCTCCTGGCCCAGGTCGAGATCAACCCGCTCGCCGATCCTGACACTGCGGTCCTCGCCATGCTGCTGGCGGCCTGACGCCGTCGACCTGACCCCGTCGACCTGACCCCGTCGGCCTGACCCCGTCGGCCTGACCCCGTCGGCCTGACCCCGTCGGCCTGACCCCGTCGGCCTGACCCCGTCGGCCTGACCCCGTCGGCCTGACCCCGTCGGCCTGACCGGCCGTCCGCCGCAGCTCTGCGTCAGCGCGGTGGGCGGACGGCGCCGGCGGCCCAGGCGGACAGGGCGTCACCGATGGTCACCTCGCTGCCGCCGGCCAGGCGGCCGCGGGGCTCTAGCACGACGGCGGGGCTGACGCCGTCCAGGTCCACGACGACGGTCGCGGCCCCCGGGACCTGCGACTCGACCCGGATGGTGACCCGCCCGGACGCCGTCCGCAGCTCCTGGCCGGGGAGCAGCGGCCGGTCCCAGTCCGCGGCGGGCGCGGTGGTCGCCGTCCCGGAGCTCCCGACCGGGGAGGCGTCGAGGAGGAGCGTGCGGGTCGGGTCCTGCGGGTCCACCCGCCGCACGAGGACGCCCGCGCGCAGGCCGCGCCAGTCGGCGGCGGTGTCGAGCCAGGCGTCGGCGCCGACGGCCGGGCGGTACTCGACGACGTAGACGCCGCCTTCGGGGTCGGTCACGCGCAGCGAGCGCAGCCCGCTGTTCGCCGACACCGGCCGCAGCACGGCGCGTGCGGGTCCGCTGACGGACAGCACCGAGCCGGTGCCCAGCAGGCCGAGCCGGTAGGCGTGCGCGGTGCTGAGGGTCCCCAGGTTGTCCCAGCTGATGCCCATCACGTCGTACCAGTCGCCGTAGTCGTCGTGACTGCACGTCGCCGGCCACTGCTCGACGAAGATGCCGTCGGCAGCGCCTGCGCAGGTCAACGCGTCCGAGTGCCCCAGCCCGAGGTTGTGGCCGAGCTCGTGGGCCACCAGCCCGGTCGAGATGCCGCCGACGACCACGTACCCGCCGGCGTCCGCGGACGCCGCGACGGTGCCCAGCCCGCTGGGGCAGCCCGCGCCCGGCGGCACGTAGAGCACCAGGTGACGGCGGGGGCCGGGGACGAACCCGGTGCGCTGCCGCGCCTCGTCCCACAGCCCCCAGACGTCGGAGCAGGTGTGCTGCAGGTGCAGCCAGCCGGTCGAGCGGGCCACCCCGAACGTGATCCGGCCGCCGCTGTTGCGGGACCAGAACCCTGACGCGCCGACCGTGATGGCCGAACTCAGGTGCGCGGCCGTCATCGCGTCCGGCGACGCTCCTGCGGGCAGGGCGAGGACGGCGGTGACGGTGTGCGGCGTCCCGGCGCCCGCCGTCGGCGGAAGCGCGCGGACGCTGCCGCCCGGCAGCACCTCCACCGAGCGGACCGCGCGGACGGCGCCCGTGGCCGGGCCGAGCCGGACCGCGACCCGGCTGCCGGTCGGCACGCCGGTGACCGCGTCGGGCGCGATCCGGATCCGGACGTCGGCGGTGTGCAGCCAGGTCGTGATCTCGCCGGACCGGTCGGGGTGGCCCTGCGGTCCGGTCGGTGCCTCCACGGCGAGCCGCTCCAGGACGCCGCGGAGCGTCCCGTCGGCCGGGGCGGTGGCCGAGATGCTCGACGGGGTCGACGTCGCCGGGGTCGACGTCGCCCGAGGTGGCGTGAGCGCGGCGGCCGGCGTGCTGCTCACGGCGGCCAGGAGAAGCGCGGCGACGAGGGTCGGGACCGGACGTGGAGCGTGGTGGAGGCGGGGCACGCCCGCTGCGTCGGCCGATCCGGCGCGGAGCTTGACCGCCTGGAGCAAGGATCGGGAGAACGTACCGGTGAACGACGCGCCGAGCGGCTGACAGGGCTGCGGCCCGCGTGACGCCTACCGTGGGACCGTGCCGGACGACGTCCTCGGGCGGCCGCTGACGATGCGGCCCGACGACCCGCGCGTCGCGCCTCGGAAGGGGGCCGCCGCCGGGTCCCTCGCCGTTCCCGCCGAACGACGCACGCAGCCGTCCGGCCTCTCGGTGACGCCGAGCACGCCGAGCACGCCGGGAACGGGCTGGCCGCAGGGCGCCACGCCGGCCCCGGCCGCCGCAGCGGACTCGGGCGCGGTGTCGACGAGTCGGCTGGGGTGGGTCGTCGTCGATCCCGCACCCGGTCCCGATCCCGCCGCCGCTGGGGACGCCGACCCCGAGCCGGTGCCCGCTGCCGACGCGGGCGGTACGGATGCAGGCGGTACGGACGTCGGGCCCGGCGGCAGCACGGACGGCGACGCGGACCACGGCCCCACCGCCGTGCCCTTCCCCACCCCCGTGCCCTTCGCGACCCTGCTCTCCCCGCCGGTGACCGCCACCGCCACCGCAGCGACCGCCTCGGCCGAGCCGTCCCCGACCGGGCCCGCCCCTGCCGCGGTCGCCGCCGCGGAGGGCACCGCCGACGAGCACCCCGCGGACGACGGCACCCCCCTGGGTGTGATCGACGCCTGGTGGGGCACGCTGGCCGCGGCACCGCTGCCCGACACGCTCCTTGGCGACGGCGACCTGGCCGCCGAGGGTCTCGACCTCACCCACGCGCACCCATCCGGCCTCGCCACCCTGCTCGCCGGGCGGCCGACGCGGCTGTCGAGCCTGTTCCGCGAGCCGGCGGCGCACAGCGCCTCCCGCCGCCGCGCGCGGGAGATCCGCCGGACGGTCGGCCGCCTCGCCGAGGAGCGCGGGGTGCGCGCGGGCTACCTCGCGCTGGGCCTCGTCTCCTGGTGGTCGGTGGACGTCCCCGGGCCGCGGCGCGACGGCCGGGCCGGAACTCCCGTCCGGGCACCGCTCATGCTGCGCGGTTGCGACTTGCTCCCGCGCGGCGCCGGCCACGACGACTACGAACTGCGCCTCGACCCCGCCGTGTCCGTCAATCCCGAGGTGCTGCGCCGCCTCCGCGAGGACCACCGCCTCCGCCTCGACTCCGCCGCGCTCGGCGGCCTCGCGTTCGGGCCCGACGGCTTCGACCCGGCGCCCGTCTACGCGCACCTGGAGGACGTCTGCCACGGCGTCCCGGGGTTCGCCGTTGATCCGCGGCTCGTCGTGGGCAGCTTCACCGCGGGTTCGGGCGCGCTCCTGGGCGACCTGGACGCCGCCGCTCCGGCGTTGCGCGCGCATCCCGTCGTCGGGCCGCTCGTCGCGGAGCCCCCGCCTCGCGCGACCGGCGTCCGGAGCCCGCTCCCCGCCGGCGAGCCCCCCGAGGTCGGCGAGGCCGGGGACGCGGCCGATCACGGTCGCCCGTTCGTCGGGACGGACGAGACCCCGACGCCGGAACTGTGCGTCCTGCCGCTCGACCCCGCGCAGCGACGAGCCGTCCGGGCCGTGTGCGACGGCGGGTCGGTCGTCATCGAGGGGCCGCCGGGCAGCGGTGGCACCCAGACGCTGGCCGCCGCCGTCGTCGCCCTCGTGGCCGCCGGACGGCGCGTGCTCGTCGTCACCCCGCACGCGGCGAGCGCGCGGGCGCTCGCCGACCGCATCAGCGCGGCGGGGCTGCCCGACGTCGTCCTCGACCTGCACGACGGCTCGGGCGACCAGACCGCGATCCTCTCCGCCCTCGCCACCGACCTCGCCGCCGCGATGAGCGGGGAGGCCGCCGACCGCGCGGCCCGCGTGGCGCAGACCGCCGGGGACGGCGACGTCGCGGCGATGACCGCGGCCACCGCGGTGCTGGCCGGCGCGAGCGCGGCGCTGCACGCCGTCCGGGGGCCCTGGGGAGTCTCGGCGTACGACGCGATGGAGGCGCTCGCCGCACTGATGGCGACGGACGTCGCGCCGCGCACCCGGGTGCGGCTCAGCGCCGAGGTCTGCCGGCGCCTCGACGGGGAGGTCCGCGAGCGGTTGCGGGTCGACCTGCGCCGGGCCGCCGAGATCGGCGCGTTCACGTTGACCCGGGCCGACACCCGCTGGCTCGACGCCGCCGTCCACTCGGACGACGACGTGGTCGAGGCCCTGGCGGCGGCCGTCACCGCCCGCGACGGCCTGCCCCGCGCGCAGCGTCTCATGGACGCCGTCGCGGAGGCGGCCGGGATCGGCCCGGCCGGGAGCGTCGACGGCTGGCGGCCGCAGCTCGAACTGCTCTGCGGCATCCGGGACACCCTCGACACCATGCTGCCGGCCGTCTACGAGCAGCCCATCGGCGACCTCATCGCCGCCACGGCCGCCGACGGCGCGCCCGGGATGGGCCGCCTGGCCCGGCGCTCGCTGCGGCACCGGGCGCGGGGGCTGGTCCGGCCGGGCGTGCACGTGCGCGACGTCCACCGGCTGCTCGTCGCCGCCCGGTACCAGCGGGCCCGGTGGCAGGAGCTCAGCAGCGGTGGCGGGTGGCCACGCGTGCCGAACGGGCTGGGCGAGGCCGGGGCGGCCGTCGAGTCGGTCCTCGCCGCGCTGGACACTCTCACCCGGTACCTGGAGGGCACCGACACCCCGGCGATGACCGCCCTTCCGCTGGCGGACCTCGCCCACCGCCTGGGTGACCTGGCCGACGACCGGGACGGGCTCGCCGCCCAGCCCGAGCGCACGGTCCTGCTGCACCGTCTGCGGGACGCCGGCCTCGGGGACCTGGTCGACGACCTGCGCGAGCGGCGGTGCCTCGCCGAGGACGTCGACGGCGAGCTGGACCTGGCCTGGTGGACGTCGGTCCTGGAGGCCGTGATCCGCAGCGACGTGCGCCTGGCCCGCCACGACCCGGCGCAGCTCGCCGGCGCGCTCGACGAGCTGCGCTCGGCGGGGGACCGCCTCGCCCTCGCCGGCCTGGCGCGGATCCGCGAGACCGTGAGCGCGCACGCCCGGGACGTCGTCGCCGCGCAGCCCGAGCCGGTCGCGTGGCTGCAGGGCGAGGTCCACCGCGGGCACCGCTCCGCCTGGCCGGCCGACCTGTTCCGCCGCGCCGGTGACGTGGTGGGCGCGCTGCGCCCGGTCCTGGTCATGAGCCCGGACGCGGTGGCGCGCTGCCTGCCCGCGGCGGTCGCGGGCCGCCCGCTCCTCGATGCGGTCGTCATCGACGACGCCGGCCAGGTCGGCATGCCCGAGGCGGCGGCCGCGATCGCCCGCGGTCGTCGGGTGATCGTCGCCGGCGACCCCGCGGGGCTGCCGCCGGCGAGCGGGCGCCCGTCCGTGCTGGAGGCGCTGACGCCGTTCGTGGCCCGGCACCGGCTCGACCGCGACCACCGGGCGCGCGACGGGCGGCTGCTGACCGCGATGCGCCGGGAGTACCCGGGCGGCTGGGCCGCGCTCCCGGGTGCGGCCGCGTCGCCGCCCCTCCTCCTGGACCACGTCTGGGAGTCGGCGGAGGCACGGGCGCAGGCCTCCGCGACGGGCACCGCTGCCGGCGCGGACGCCGAGGTGCGGCGCGTCGTCGACCTGGTCACCGAGCACGCCGGGCGCCGCCCCGGCGAGTCGCTCATGGTCGTGACGCTGAGCGCCCGGCACGCCGAGCTGATCAAGGATGCGCTGCGGGCCGAGGTCACGCTCCGGCCGGAGCTCGCCCGCTGGCTCGAGGTGCACTGGACGGGGCGGATCTCGGAGTCGTTCCTGGTCCGGCCGGTGCACCGGCTGTGCGGGCTGGAGCGGGACGCGGTCATCTTCTCGGTCGGGCTCGGCCGGACGGCGCACGGACGGGTGCTGCACCGCTTCGGCGTCCTCGACGGCAGCTTCGGCCGGGCGTGCCTCACCGCGGCGATGACCCGGGCCCGGCGCCGGGTGACCGTCGTCAGCTCGTTCACCGCCGGCGACCTCGATCCGGACAAGCTCCGGACGCCGGGCTCGCGCCTGCTCTGGCAGCTGCTCGCCCTCGCGGAGGACCCGGCACTGCGCGGGGACCACGACCCGCTGCCCCCGGCCGATCCGGTCGCCCTGCCCGACCCGCTCGTCGCCGACCTGCACGACCGGCTGCTCGCCGTCGGGCTGCCCGTGCGCGCCGGCATCGACGTCCCCGACTGGCCGGTCTCGCTCGTCCTGGCCGATCCGTCGGCGCCGGGCCAGCTGCTGCTCGCCGTGGACGTCGACGGCGAGGACCACGCCGCGTGCCCGAGCGTCTTCGTGCGCGACGTGCTGCGGCGCGAGGCGTTCGAGCGGGCCGGCTGGGGTTACGTGCGGGTCGCCGCGATGGACCTCTTCTGCGACCCCGCCACCGAGGTGGAGCGGATCCGCCGGGCGTGGCGGGCGGCCGGCGGTGGCAACGGGGCAGGGGCGACGGCGTCCGGCCTGCTCATCGTGGGACGGCCACGGGTGCGCGCCACCTGGCCCGGCGTCCCGATCGGGCGCCCGATCGGCGAGTACACCCCGGACCAGCTGCGGCAGGTGGCGGCCTGGGTCCTCACGGACGGCGTCGGCCGCGCGGTGGAGGAGCTGGTCGCGGCGGTCGGGGAGGCGTTGCAGCTCGTGCTGCGCGGGCCCCGGGTCGAGGCGCTGGTCACCGACGCGGCGCGCGCCGTCCTCGGGGTGGGCACACTGGTGGAATGACCCCCCAGCCCGACGCCGGCCGCACCGCCGGTGACCGCCCGCCCCGGCCCGCCCCGGTCCCCGAGGAGCCGGCGGTCCTGCCGGACCAGACCCGCGACGAGAGCGACGTGGGCTGGGGCGGTGCCACTTGGCGGGACGCTCCGGACGACGAGCGCCTCACCCGGGAGCGCCCGCCGCACTGGGAGTGACCGACGTCAGACCTGACCCTGCCGCTGAGCGAGCAGGTCGCGGATCTCGGTGAGCAGCGCGATGTCCTCGGGGGTGGCCACGGCCACCTCCTCCTCGCGGCGACGGCGCAGCGACATGAGCTTGTTCATCGGGACGACGACGGCGAAGTAGACCGCGGCCGAGGTGATGAGGAACGAGATCAGCGCGGTGATCGTCGTCCCGATGAGGATCCCGCCGATCGAGACGCTGTTGAAGTTCGGCGACCCGCCGATCTTGGCGAGGATGCTGCCGATGAAGTCCTTCGAGAAGGCCTCGACCACGGCGGCGAACGCCACGCCGATCACGAAGGCGACCGCGAGGTCGACGATGTTGCCGCGCATCAGGAAGTCGCGAAAACCCTTGAGCATGTGAGGTGTCCTCTCGTGCTGGCCTGCATCCTGGGGGACGGTGGATCAGTGGTGCGGGAGCAAGCTAACCATGGCGCCCGGTCCGCTACCGGACGCTCGACCCGCAGGTCAGGCCGATGGCGGGACATGTCCTGCGAGCGAGAGCGCCCGTGAGCCCGCCGTAGCCGCGAGCTGGAGCGCGTCACCCGGGGGCACCGCCACCAGGACGACGCCCGCGGGCGGCGGCGTCGGCCGGCCCGCGGTCCCCGCCGCTGCGCCGCCCGTCCCGCCCGTCCCACCCGGAGCGTTCCCACCGGTGAACGCGCCCAGGAGCCCGCCGCCCGCCGAGGTGCCGGGAGCCGAGCCGTCGGCCGAGTCGCCCGCCCCGGCCGCGCCGCCCGGCACCGCCAGCACGATCGCGTCCCGGACGATCACGGTCGCGCCACCCCCGCCCACCCCTCGGGCCGCGGTACCCCCGCCCGGGCCACCACCCGTCAACGGGTCGACGACCGGCCCGGCGAGGACGTCCACCGGCTCCCCGGCCCGCGCCACGAGCGCGGATGCCGGGTCCGACAGGCGCACCGCGACCACGACCCGCCCACTGCCCGCCGACCCCGCGCCACCCGAACCCGACCCCGCGCCACCCGACCCAGCCGCTGCAGGGCCCGCCCCCGACCGACCCGCGAGCCGCACGTCGGTCACCGGCTCGCCGCGGCGCAGCGCCCCACCGAGCACGCGCGCCTGCGGCGGGGCCACCACCCCGGCGGGAACGTCGGCCGCCGCCCAGCGCCGCTCGGCCAGGTCGCCCACGACGAGCCGGTGCCCGGACGCCAGGTCGCGCACGGCCACCAGGACCGCGCGGGTCGGCCCGGCCCCGGACGCCGCCGGGCGCACCGCGTGCAGGCCCAGCGTCACCGCGCCCGCCACCGAAACCGCCGCGAGCAGCCGGCGATGCCGCGCCACGACCAGCCGCACCCGCAGCCCTGGCCGGGCCGACCCACGCCCGAACCCCGCCCACCCACCCCGACCCGAATGCCCCCCGGCCATGTCAGGGCAGCTCGAAGGGCAGGGTGAGCCCGTCCAGGGCATGACGGCAGGCGCACCCGTCGTCCGCGGGGAGCCCGGCGACCACCCCGACCAGCAGCGCCTTCAAGGCCTCGATGCTGCGCCCGAACTGCTCGAACACCGCCGCGTGCGTCACCCCGTCACCGGACTCGAACCCGGCGTCCAGGTCGGTCACGACGGTGATCGACGTGTAGCACAGCGCCAGCTCGCGCGCGATGGACGCCTCCGGCATGCCTGTCATGCCCACCACGTCGCCGCCGAGCGCGGCGTGCCAGCGGGACTCCGCCCGGGTCGAGAAGCGCGGCCCGTTGATCACGACCAGCGTGCCGCCGTCCTGCACCGGCTGCCCGGCCGCGGCCGACGCGCCCACGGCGGCGGCCCGGCCGCGCGGGCAGTACGGGTCGGCGAAGCCGACGTGCGCGACGGGCCCCACCTCGTCGTACACGGTGTGCGGGCGCCCCCAGGTCCGGTCGACGAGCTGGTCGGGCACGAGGAAGGAGCCCGGCCCCAGCTCCGGGTGCATCGAGCCGACGGCGCACGGCCCGAGCACCTGCCGCACCCCCACGGACCGCAGCGCCCAGAGGTTGGCCCGGTAGTTCACCCGGTGCGGTGGGAAGCGGTGGTCACGCCCGTGCCGCGGCAGGAAGGCGACCCGGCGCCCGGCCACCTCGCCGAGCACGAGCGGGTCGCTCGGGGGGCCGAACGGCGTCTGCACGGCGACCTCGTGGGCCCCCTCGAGCCAGGCGTAGAACCCGGAGCCGCCGATCACGCCGATCTCGGCGCGGTCAGTGGCTCCGGCGACGCCGGCGGAGGCGAAGTCGGCGGCGGCGGGGGACTCGTCTGCTGGTGTGGTCACGGCCGCGACGTTAGTGCCCGACCCGCACCCGTCGTCAGCCGCCCGGATCCGGCTGTGGACAGCGACCCGACCCGCCCACCTGTGGACGAACCGACCCCCCGAGCCGGCACGCACGAGCGAGCCGGCACGCACGAGCAAACCGGGACGAGCCGGCCGCGACCCGAGGACGAGCAGGCTCAGGCGGCCGACGACGCCGGCTTGGTGGCGGACCCGCCGGAGGACGATCCGCCACCCGACGACCCGGACGAGCCCGACGAGGACGAGGACGCGGCCGACGACGAGGACCCCGAGGAATCGGACGAGGACGACGAGGAGGACGACGATGACGCAGCCGCCTCGCCCTTCTTGTCCGCCTTGTCCGCCTTGTCCGCCGGCTTGTCGGCCGAGGCGGCCGCGGTGGCCTTGCCGTCCGCGGAGCGCGAGTCCGTGCGGTAGAAGCCGGACCCCTTGAACACGATCCCGACGGAGTTGAACAGCTTGCGCAGCCGGCCCGCGCACTCGGGGCACTCGGTGAGCGCTGCGTCAGTGAAGGCCTGGTGCACCTCGAAGCGGTGCTCGCACGCGGTGCACGCGTAGGCGTACGTCGGCACGTGGTCCTCCTGGCGTTCTGGTCGGGGCGGGCTGTGGCCCTGCGGTCGCACCCTGCCCCGGGGGGTCGGCTTGGCACTCTACTGCCTCGAGTGCCAAGCGTACGGCATCGACCTCAGCTTTCGCCCGTCCGACCCGGCGGCCGGGACCAGCCGGCGAGCCGTCCCCGGTCCGAGACCTGCCGCAGCCGCTGCACCGCCGCACCGCGCACCGCCGCGGCGGTGACCACGATGAGATCGTCTCCGTGGCGCAGCGTCGTCGTCGGTCCGGGCACGAAGGCCTCCTCGCCGCGCACGACCAGCGTCACGTTGGCGTTCACCGGCAGCCGCAGCTCGAACACCTCCACCCCGTGCAGCCGGGAGGTCGGCCCCACCTTGACGTGGATCACGTCCGCGTTGAGCGCGCCCAGCGGCGAGCTGTCGACGTCCAGGTCCACCGCGGTGACACCGGCGCCGATCCGCAGCCACCGGGCCACGAGCGGCAGCGTCGGCCCCTGGACGGCGGTGAGCAGGACGACCAGCACGAACACCAGGTCGAAGACCCGTTCCGATCCCGGCAGCGACGCCGCCAGCGGGATCGTCGCCAGCACGATGGGGACGGCGCCGCGCAGCCCGGCCCACGACAGGAAGGCCTGCTCCCGCCACGGCACCCGGAACCACGACACCGTGACCAGCAGCGACAGCGGTCGGGCGACCAGCAGCAGCACCAGCCCGATCACCACCGCCTCCGCCGCGTGGGCGGACAGCCGCGCCGGGCTGGCCAGCAGACCGAGCAGCACGAACAGCCCGATCTGCGCCATCCAGCCGGCGCCCTCGGCGAACCCGCGGACGGCGGCCCCGTACGGCAGCCGGGCGTTGCCCAGCACCAGGCAGCACACGTACGTGGCGAGGAACCCCGAGCCGTGCAGCGTCGCCGCGGCACCGTAGGCGCCCGCGGCCAGTGCCATCACGGTGATCGGGTAGAGCCCGGACGACGGCAGCGCCACCCGCCGCAGGCCGATCAGCCCCACCCGCCCGACGGCCACGCCGAGCACCGCCCCGATCGCCAGCTCGGCCACCGCCTCGAGCAGCGGCAGCCACCACGGACCCGACGAGTGCCCCTGGAGTTGCTGGGTGAGCACCACCACGGCGATCACCGCGGGCGCGTCGTTGAACCCCGACTCCGCCTCCAGCAGCCCGGTCAGCCGCGCCGGCAGCGGCACGCGCCGCAGCACCGAGAACACGGCCGCGGCGTCCGTGGAGGAGACCGTGGCGCCGAGCAGGAATCCGAGCCGCCAGTCCAGGTCGAGCAGCCAGTGCGCGGCCGCGCCGGTCACGGCGACCGAGACGCAGGTCCCCACCGTGGCCAGCACGGCCGCCGGTCCGACCATCGGCCGCACGGTCGGCCACCGGGTGGTCAGACCACCCTCGGCGAGGATCACCACGAGCGCCGCGTAACCGAGGACGCCGGTCAGCGACGCGTCGTCGAAGCGCAGCCCCAGCCCGCTCTCGCCGATGGCGAGCCCGATGCCGAGATAGATGAGGAGGGAGGGCAGCCCGCTGCGCCCGCTCAGCCGGACGGCGGCCACGGCGAGCAGGATCACGGCGGAGCACCCGAGCAGGACCGGTCCCAGCGAGTCGACGTCCATACCTGCGAGCGTCCGGGTCTAGTCCGGTCGGCGCGCGCTCACCGCCGGCGACGGGGCAGGCGCAGGCAGCGCTGGGGGGTGACGGCGGCGTCCACGGGCTGGTCGTGCCGGTCGGCGGGCACCGGTTCGACGGCGGCGTCCAGCACCTCGCCGTCGTGCACCAGCGCCACCACGGACACGCCGGGGTCGACGAGCGGGAGCGTCCGGTCGTAGAAGCCGCCGCCCTGGCCGAGCCGGTTGCCGAGCGTGTCGACGGCCAGGGCCGGGACCAGGATCACCCCCGCCTGGCAGACCGCCGCCGGGCCGAGCACCGGACCGGCCGGCACCGGGCCGCCGACCGGGGCCGGCCGCAGGTCGTCGTCGTCCCAGGCCCAGTCGAGCGTCCCGTCGGGGAGCGGCACGGGCAGCAGGACCCGGACGCCGAACCGGCGCAGCGCGGCCCGCAGGTGTCCGGTGCCCGGCTCGCCGCCCGTCGAGGCGTACGCGGCCACGCACCCGGAGGAGGCGACCTCTGGCAGCTCGAGCAGCACGTCCGTGAGGCGCTCGGCGACCGCCTGCCGTTCGGCGGCGGTGCGCCCGGCCCGCTCGGCGCGGATGCGCTGCCGCATCGCCCGCTTGGCCGCGCGGAGGTCCAGCGGGTCGGCGAGGAGGACCGGGCCGAGGTGGGCGGCGGTCATGTCGGGCACAGGGTGACTCCCCGGATCGTGGGACGGACGTCGGAAGTGGGCAACTCTTCGTGCAGATCGGCTTACTACGCGCTCATATCGTGCCACGATCTGTGTGCACCGTCGGTGACGGCGCGGTTACGGCCTGGGGAGGCTGGCTTGTCGTTGCGCACGCGTCTGGCTCTGGTGCTCGCGGGCATCATGGTGGGGCCTCTCCTCGCCGCGGGGCTCGTCGTCGGCGTTCTGGTGCCGGCGGCCACCGACCGTGCTGCGGATGCTGCCCTGAGCCGCGCCGTGGCCTCCACCTCGACCGTACTCGCCGAGCGGTGTCTTGGGCTGGGTGATCTCGCACGTTCTGCCGCGATCCAGCTGTCCGCCGCCGGACCCGGGGCGCGTTCGGACGCCGCGACCGTCGCCGCGGTCGTCGGCCCGCTGGTGGCCGCCCGGCCCGGTGTCACCCTGATGGTCCTCACCCTGGACCGCACGGTGGCCGGTGCCGGCCCTCTCGCCACCCGGCTCGATCCCGCCTCGACCGCGGGCGCCTCCTGCTCCCGGCGGGCGGCGGGCGCCGCGCCGCCGTCCGTGCCCCAGCTCGTGGAGTCCGCCGACCTCGCCACCGCTGACGGCGCCGCCCCCTCCCGGGTGGTCGCCGTGCAGAGGCTGGACGGCGAGGCGCTCGCGGCCCTGCGTGGCGGCCTGGCGCTCGGCGACGTCCAGCTCGTGCTCCTCCCGCCCGCCCCGAACCCGGTGACCGGGACCGCAGCGGCCACCACCGGCGCAGCCGGCATCGGCGGGACGCCGGCCGCCACGACGCTGGACCCCGCCGGCGTCCGGACGGCGGCCGAACCCCTCGCCGACCTGGCGGCCGGTGGCGGGGGCGCCGAGGCGGGGGAGGCCGGCGGGTGGCGCTTCCAGCAGCGGGCGGCGCCGGCCGGTGTCCCCTACGCGGTGGCCGCGCTCTCGGAGTCGGAGGGGACGTCGCTGCAGCGCACCCTGCTCGTCGTCGTCGCGGTGGCCACGGCGGCCCTGCTCGTGACGCTCGCGCTGCTCACCAACCGGCTGACCGGCCCGCTCGGCCGGCTCACCGCCGTGGCCCGCCGGTTCGGCGGCGGCGACCTGACCGCGCGCAGCGCGATCCGCGGCACGGACGAGGTCGGCACGCTGGCCGCCGCCTTCGACGCGATGGCCGACGAGCTGCAGACCACCGTCGAGGAGCTGCGCGCCAGCCAGAGCGCGCTGTCCCACACCTTCGCCCGCTTCGGCGAGGCACTCGGCGCGACCCACGACCTGGACGCCCTGCTGCGCACCGTCGTCGCCGCCGCCCAGCGGGGCAGCGAGGCCGTGATCGGCGTGGCCTACCTCGGCGACGCCACCTCGCTGGACCTGCGCGTCGCGGCCTCGGCCCAGGGCAAGGACGTCGACGACCCGCTCCTGCTCGACACCCTGGCCGACCTCGCCGAGGACGCCGTCCAGAACGGGCGGCTCGTCGTCACCGACCTGGTGGACGTCGCGGGGCCGGCGCTGGCGGTGTCGCTCACCCGCGACGAGGTGGTGATCGGGGCGCTCGCCGTCGCCCGGGATGCCGGCGCCGCTCCGTTCGACCGGCTCGCCGTCGAGGCCGTGACCGCGCTGGCCGCCCATGCCGGGACGGCCGTGGCGAACGTCCGGGCGCACGAGGAGACCAGCCGGCAGTCCGTCACCGACCCGCTGACCGGCGCCGGCAACTTCCGCCACCTCACCGCGACCATGGCCCGCGAGGTCGAGCGGGCGACCCGGTTCAACCGGCCGCTGTCCCTGCTCATGCTCGACCTGGACCACTTCAAGCAGGTCAACGACACCCAGGGCCACGCCTTCGGGGACGCCGTCCTGCGCGAGTTCGCCCGCCGGCTGGCGGGCTGCCTGCGCGAGGTGGACGTGGTCGCCCGGTACGGCGGCGAGGAGTTCGTCGTCGTCCTGCCGGAGACGGCGTCCGAGGGCGCGTCGGCCGTCGCGGCCCGGATCGTCGACGCCGTCCGCAAGGAACCCTTCCGGGCGGGCGGCCACACCCGGACCGTCACGGTGTCCGTCGGCGTGGCGTCCTTCCCGGACCACGGCCGGACGGCGTCCGAGCTGATGCGGGCCGCGGACGCCGCGCTGTACGCCGCCAAGGACGGCGGCAGAGATCGCTGGGTGCTGGCCGGGGGTTCCGACGGGAAGGACGTAGCGGTCGCGCAGACCGGGTAGCGTGAGATCCTCGGGGATCGTCGTCATGCGCCTGGGCGATGCGGTCCGCAGGTGTCGAGGAGAGTCATGAGTGAGTCGTCGGACGGGACCTCGTCGGTGAACGGTGCCCTGCTGGGCCCCGTGGTGACCAAGGCGGTGATCCCCGCCGCCGGTCTGGGCACGCGCTTCCTACCGGCCACGAAGGCGACCCCCAAGGAGATGCTCCCGGTCGTCGACAAGCCCGCCATCCAGTACGTGGTGGAGGAGGCCGTCGCCGCCGGCCTGAGCGACGTCCTGATGATCACCGGGCGCAACAAGCGCTCGCTGGAGGACCACTTCGACCGCGCCTGGGAGCTCGAGGAGGCGCTGCAGGCCAAGGGCGACTTCTACCGCCTGGGCCGGGTCCAGAAGTCCAACGTCATCGCCGACGTCCACTACGTCCGCCAGGGCGACCCGCGCGGGCTCGGCCACGCCGTGCTCTGCGCCGACAAGCACGTCGGCCAGCAGCCCTTCGCGGTCCTGCTCGGCGACGACCTCATCGACGAGCGGGACGTCCTGCTCACCCGGATGATCGACATCCAGCGGCGCACCCTGGGCAGCGTGGTGGCGCTCATGGAGGTCCCGAAGGAGCAGATCAACCTGTACGGCTGCGCGGCCGTGGTCCCCACGGACTCCGAGGACGTCGTCCGGATCACCGGCATGGTCGAGAAGCCCGACCCGGCCGACGCCCCCAGCAACCTCGCCGTCATCGGCCGGTACGTGCTGCACCCGCGGATCTTCGACGTGCTGCGCGAGACCAAGCCCGGGCGCGGCAACGAGATCCAGCTCACCGACGCGCTGCAGACCCTCGCCACGGGCGAGGGCGAGGGGTCCGGCGTGTACGGCGTCGTGTTCCGCGGCCGCCGCTACGACACCGGTGACCGGCTGGACTACCTCAAGGCCGTGATCCGGATCGCCGTCGAGCGCCAGGACCTGGGCCCCGATCTGCGCGAGTGGCTGCGCGGCTTCGTCGCCGAGATGGGTGCCGGCCCCAACACCGAGAACCTGCAGGCGGTCGACGGCGACGTCGAGTCCCTGGCCGCCGCCACCGCTCTCTTCCACTGACCGGACCTCGGCGTGATCATGGACTTCAGCAGGCCGTCGGAGGGTCGATGAAGTCGGTCGACGACCACGTCGCCGGATGCCTGGCCGCGGTCGAGGTCCTGCCCCCGCTCGAGGTCGGCCTGCTCGCCGCGCTCGACCTGGTCCTGGGCGCCGAGGTGACCTCGGACGTCGACGTGCCGCGCTTCGCCAACTCCTCCATGGACGGCTACGCCGTCCGGCTGGCCGACGTCGCGGACGCCGCGCCCGGGCACCCGGTGACGCTGCCCGTCAGCGCCGACCTGGCGGCCGGGGTCGAGCAGGTGGCGGCCCTGGCCCCGGGCACGGTGGCACGGATCATGACCGGTGCCCCCGCCCCCGACGGCACCGAGGCCGTCGTCCCCGTCGAGTGGACGGACGCCGGCGTCGACGTCGTCACGATCGAGCGCGCCCCGGAGCCGGGCCAGTACGTCCGGCACCCGGGCGAGGACGTCCGGGTCGGGGACGTCGTCCTGCGGCCCGGCGTCCGGCTCGGGCCGCGGCACCTGGCGCTGCTGGCCGCGCTCGGCCGGACGTCGGTGCTGGCGCACCCGAGGCCGCGCGTCCTGGTCCTGTCGACGGGCAGCGAGCTGACGCCGCCCGGCGAGCCGCTGACCCCGGGCCACATCCACGACGCCAACGGGTACGGGCTGGTCGCGGCCGCCCTCGACCTGGGCGTCGACGCCCGGCACGGCGGGATCGTGCGCGACGACGCCGACGCCGTCCGGGCCGCGCTCGCCGCGGCCGTCGACGCCGCGGACGTCGTCATCACGAGCGGCGGGGTCAGCGCGGGTGCGTACGACACCGTCAAGGAGGTGCTGCGCGAGTCCGGCGGCGTGGTCTTCGAGAAGGTCGCGATGCAACCGGGCATGCCGCAGGGCTTCGGGACGCTCCCGGAGAGCCAGGTGCCGATCTTCACCCTGCCCGGCAACCCGGTGAGCGCGATGGTGTCGTTCGAGCTGTTCGTCCGCCCGGTGCTGCGCAAGCTGGCCGGCGAGGCGACCCTGCACCGACCGGTCGTGACCGCCGTCGCGGGGACGTCGTGGCGGTCCCCGGCGGGCAAGCGCCAGTTCGCCCGGGCCGTGGTCGAGGCCGCAGCCGACGGCGCGCTCGTGGTGACCCCGGTCGGCGGACAGGGCTCGCACCTGGTGGCCGACCTGGCCACCGCGAACTGCCTCGCCGTCGTCCCGGAGGACGTCACGCAGGTCGACGCCGGC
>Ga0302321_100002145_pt1 | contig 16927 bp, 16 predicted proteins | sample Fen_T0_1_FD_202505 | JGI IMG/M metagenome (GOLD analysis project Ga0302321, IMG submission 202505) | Peat permafrost microbial communities from Stordalen Mire near Abisko, Sweden - Fen_T0_1 | ecosystem: Environmental > Terrestrial > Soil > Wetlands > Permafrost | place: Sweden: Abisko...
CTGGGGAACTGGCGGCCATGTCGGTGTTCGACCAGGCGCTCAACGCATCTTTGAACGGCAGAAACCTGAAGCAGGACGCCTTCTCGGCCAATGTTCGCTCGAGCCAGACGGCATTCGACACTGCCAAAACCGGGTTCGGCTTCGATGTCTACGGCCTCGGTGCGGCCGACGCGGCGTTCCGGGGCCAGGCCGACTTCGGGCTGAAAACCAACTTCGCCAACGCTGACCTCGGGCTTGAAGGCGCAATTTCTGGCGCCGACTTCAGTTTCCAGCAGAGCCAGATCAATACCGAGGGTCAGCAATACAAAATTGACCAGACTTCGAACCTGACGATGAACTTCCTGCAAGGAATCAGCCAAGTGGCTCTTTGGGCTACCAATCCTGCCGTGGCCGGGGCGGCAACGGGGTTCAGCAAGTGGTGGGGAAGCAACTTCAATAGCACTCCGTCGTCCAGCGGAGGGGCTGGAAACGGATACGGAAATGATGCGTACTGGTAGAGGGAGAAACCATGGCTGAAGGCCAACTGTTCGACATTCTAGGCAACACAGCCAACGCCCTGGTGAACGTTTTCGGGCAGTACAACCGCGAGCACCCCAGCGACAACTCTGTCTACCTTGAATCGGCAAAGTGGGACGCGAAGAAACTGTTCGACGACCAGCTTGCCGCCTCAGGACTGAACGACGGCGCCCAGCGGGTGGCATTCATCGACCAGCTCAAGGCCAAGATGCCGGAGGCCATGAAAAACAACCCGCGCCTGTCCGACCCACTGGACCAGCAACGGGTGATCAACTCCCTGAGCGGCTACGTCGACGCCCAGCGGGGGGACGCTTTGGGTCTGGCTACGAAACAGAATCAGCTCCGTGGGATAGGAGAGATTCAGAACAACGCCGTACAGACCGGCGAAGCCTATCTCGCCATGGGGAAAGATCCGGCTCAGGGAATCAGGGATAGTATCACCCAGCACCTTGACGCCAATGGAATCTTTGAGTATCCCGCTCCAGTCATTCCAGGCGAGACTCAGGAACTAGGAGCCAAACCAAAGGCACAAAAAATCCAACTCACCAAGGAAATGGTCGATGCTCAAGTAGAGACTGGAGTCCAGACGGTCTATGGAAAACAGATTGAAGCTTTGATAAAATCAAACCCCAAGGCCGCAGAACTAGCCATACCCACGTCTCATTTGAACGAGGCTAATAAAAAAAACTACCTTGAAGCGGCGAAGGGAGCCCAGGTCCAGATGCAGTACGACAACTCGGTCAAAACCACCGGGTGGTTGGCCGATGCTAACGGGAAGGTCTACGATGCCTTCTCGGGGGCCATGAAGACTCGAGACACGAATGGAAAGATCACCGACCAAGGGGCTCTTCAAACGATTGCCGGATACGTGGCCCAGGCCGACACCCAGGTCCAGGCAGGAATTGATCTTTTCTCGAAGGGAATGCTTTCCAAAGACGATCTCACGGCCATGAAGGATCACCAGGAAGAATGGAACAAGCTGTATTCTTCGGTGCGTGATTCTCAGCTTGAGAAGAAGATGCCTGAGGCTTTGAAGGGAGAACTGGCCCTCATGATCGGACGAGTTCGCATGACCTTCCAGACTGGTCAAATTACCGATAGTCAGCAGAGGTCTGCCGCAATCATCGATCTTCAAAACCAACTCCAGAAAGATCCGAGATTCCGGTCCTACATCGGGTCAGCCCTGACTGATACCAACTCGGAACTCCAAGGCCTAGTTAACTTCAAAACCGACAGCCAGACCTCATTCGTATACAAGTTGGCCGACTCCTTCGCAACTCAGAACATCAAGGATAATCCGGCGCTAGCTGGAAAGGCCGACAAGATGGCCCAGGAACTCGTGATGGAGCTTCAGCAGAAGGCATCGGCCGGCGGAAAGGTCGCTGGTGCCATCACCTTTGACAACAACACGATTCAGAACGCCTGGAACAATAAGATTTCTCAAGAAATTGGGGCCTGGGGAAATCAGTTTGACGTGCTTCGGGATCAGAACATCATCGACATTGCCGGTAGCGATAAAAAGGATCGTTCTTCGGGCTTTGGTGGGGACGCCACAAAAATGACCAAGGACGAGCAAATCCTGTCCTTGTTTGACGAGGGGAAGGCCTACGGGTACGGCAGGCTCCCTTTGACGCAAAAGCAGTGGATCGACCGCCAGGCCATGAGTGCGGCCGCATACGTTGGAAAGGCAGCCGTACCATCCGACGGTTTCTTCAAGGATGCCAAGATGGGGTATCTTGATCTCGAGTCCACGAATGGGCAGTTGATCATCACGGCCAAAAAGGGAGGCGAGACGAAATTCTATAAGTGGTATCCCGACCAGAAGGCCGGGCGCAATCTATGGAACCTGTTCGAAGTCAACGTCGGGGGTCCAGTGGGACAGAGGATTGAAGTCCTGTCCGACAAAAAGGACTGGAGAACGCAGTGAGCGACTTCCTTCCTCCTCCGATCCAGGCTCCGATTCCATCTCTTGATCAACCCAAGGGGGATATCCCTCCCCCCAACTTCGTCCTGCCCAAGGCTCCTGATTATCCACTTGGGTTCGATCCTGCTGGAGCGCGGCTTTCCGACTACGCCCTACGATCGCAGTTCCTGGCTCAGGCACTCCAGAATGCTCCCGACAAATTCAGCGAGAAGGCTAGGCAGGACGTATCTGGCGTCATCAGCTCCCTATTCGACGTACCCTACGAGGAAGCCTACAAGAATCCATGGCAGTGGACCAACCAGCTCACTAGCTTTGACCCTCGCAAGGAACAGCCGCCACTCGAGAAGGTGACAGGCTTCTGGCGGGCGCTGTCCGATTCGTGGAACTCGGTACAGATCGAGAATGACATTGCCGAAAAGCAGTGGCGGGCCTCGGAAAGCAAAGATCCGGCTCAACAGGCAAGGCTTCTGGCTCAGGCGTCCCAGCTCAAGAAACAGCTTCCAGGACCGGATGTGTGGGCGGACGGCGGACCCCGGGACGCTTTCAAGGTTGCGGCCGGGATCACCTCAGGGCTTTCGGACATGACGTTGGGGTGGATCGAGGAATTCAAGACGGAAAAAGTTCTCGACTACATGGCCAGCACGAAGTTCCCGCTCGGGTCGGTCCAGGCCAACGAAAGTCTCATGGCCCTGGTGGACGGGAGAAAGCGCTTTGCAGAGAACGCCCAGGACATGGCGACCTACGTTCCGGTTCCAGAACAGGGATTAAAAATGTGGGCGCTCGGAGCCATTCCCCTCATGGGCAAGAGCTACGAACAGCTTGCCGGCCGGGCCTACTCGGACATGCTTGAGGCCGGTGTCGATCCGAACTCTGCAAAGAACGTGTCCCGGGTCATCGGTGTCGGCGGAGACGCGCTCAACCTCGTCACGCTCGGCGTTGCAGGAAAGGCCCTTATGGATACCGTCGGAAAGCCGATTGCCAAGAAACTCCTGGACACTGCTGTGATGCAGGCGGCCAAGCGCACCCTCATGGACGGGGGTGCTACGATGATGCCCGGGCTCAAATCGCTCGGGGCCCAGCTTGCCACCACAGGAACAGGACGACTCCTCAAGTACACGGTCGCCCGGGGAGTAGAGGGGACGGAGATGGCGGCCCTGAGCGCAGTGCAGGAAGGGATCAACCAGTTTGGGTACAACCTCGCAATCGAACTAGGGAAGGCCGACGGCGACGCCGCCAAGTACGCGCTCCAGATGGGCCAGGATAAAGGCCTCCAGGGCAAGGCTCTGGACGAGTACGTTCTGACCACGACCGAGAAGCTCCACTCTGACTTCGGAACGGTGATGCCCGCCATCGTGCGTTCTTTCAAGGACAACCTTCCCGGAGCCCTTGTGACCACCGGGGCCTTGGGAGTGGCCGGGAAGGGCCTCAGTGCTTTGCTGAAGGCCCAAGAGACGAAACGGCCTGTCGCCGATGTAGTTGCCGAACAGGAAGCGGTCGCCATGGCCCCCAAGTTCAACCCGGCGACCGACAAAATCGACGTAGCCCAAACCAAGGCCACAGTCAAAGTCGGAGAGGCCACCACGGAATTCCCCATCACCCGGGAGAACGGAGCCATCCGAGTGACCGGCGACGTGGCGCCCGAGATCGCCCCCCATCTTGCCCAAAAACTCGCCGACGCCGGAGAAGGCCAGCGGATCGAGCCTGAAAGCCCCGCCCTTCGCGCCGCCGTCGAGAACTTGAACCCAGATGCCCCGGTGATTAGGGCACGGATCAGCGACCTGGAGTCGGAACTTGCCAACGCCCGGAGCGACGAGGCTGGTACGCCGCTGAGGGATGCCGCAGAAGAGGCCAAGGTTCAAGCCATTGCCGACAAAATGCGTGAGGGCAACAAAGACTGGACTCCTCAGGAGCAAGAGACTCTGGCCGCAATCACGAACGGCCAGAGCCATACGAAGCGCCTTGAGGAGATTCTTGGCGGTCCGAAGAATCCTCGAATCAATGACCTTGAGGTCCAACTCCAATCCGCCCGCGACGAACTGGTGACCCCGACCGAGACGTGGAAGGCCCCCCGGCCCGAGATGATGACGCCGGCCGAATTCTCCGCCCACCAGGAAAGCGTCATGGCCTCCCGGGCCGGCCTGGGGAATCAGATTCACGAACAACTTTTGAAGGCCGCTCCGAACGTCACCGAGGAACAGGCGGGAACTTTCAAGGAAGTCCTGGGCCGGATGCAGACGCGCCACGCGGACCAGATCGTGATCGCCATTGTCCACGACGAGGGTCTGGACGGAAAGAACGGAGCCGCCGAGGTTCTAACCGGTGTCATGCGACTGGGCAAGGACGCCACGTTCGCCACAGCCATGCACGAGCTGATGCACCTATCTTGGAAGACACTACGGGAGGATGAGAAGGACACCTTCGTCAAGGAACTTGGCCTGGAGGTTGACGGCAACGGAGAGCTTACTCGGGCTGGGCACGAGAAGTTCGCAGACTCCCTACCAACCTACATGAAGCAGAAGGAAGGCGGAAGTCCGCTCATGGAGAAGGTGAAGCAGTTCATCCGAGACCTGGTGGATGCCATTTCCGGCAAACTGTCGGACAAAGCGATGAAAGGATTTGACGAACTGCTGGGTGAGAGCGATAATTCCCTTCATGACGCGGGTAGAACAAATGGTCCTGATGGCAAGCCGGGTGGTGAAGTACGAACTCCATCCGATGTACAAGCTGGTGAACGACCTGTTCAGACAGCCGAGGCGGTGGACCGTGCAGGGACCGAGGGTGACGCTTCTGCCGTCTCGGGGCTCGATGAGAACACAAGCCCTAGTGAGCTTTTCTCCACCCGGACCCAGAGCGAACACGAACGCCTGATCCAGAAGGCCCTCGCCGACGGCAAGTACGTCCCCGACCACGTGATCGAAGTCTACCTGGAGAAGCCCTGGGCGCTGGAGGAATGGAACAAGCGCCACCCCGAGAGCCAGCGAGCCCTAGAGGCCACCGCCCTGACCAGCGAGTCGGCCGAGGACTTCGTTGCTCGGGTGACCGATCCACTCTACCCAGAAGAGAACATCCCTGAGTCGATCAAGGGCCTGGCTGGAGAAGACCTCAAGACAGAACTCGCCGACTACTGGGAGCGCACTACCAAGAAGGACTCGGCGGTCGAGTTCAAGCAGACGCTCAAAAACTTCACCCCCGAGGAAATCACCGCCGCCTACCGGGATGCCCTAGTGCAGGGGTCCCGCCGCGAGGGCGCCCTCAAGACTGAGTTGGGCCAGGCCCGTAAACGCTCCGAGTTCAACGCCCGCATGGAGACTGAGGCCCGGGTGAGGATCAAGGGGCTCGAGGAAGCTCTCACCAGCGCCAGGGCTGAAGCTAAAGCCACGGCCAGCAAAACCTACCAGACAAAGATCAAGAGCCTGGAGAACGCGCTGACCGACGCCCGGGCCGAACACGAACTGACGCTCCGCCATCTTGCCGACGCCAGGCGCGAACGGGCCACGATGGAGAAGCTGGCACGGAGCATCATGCGGCCGGTTGGCACCAAGACAATCGACGTGCATTCCCAGGCGTTCCTCAAGGCCATACAAAACTCCATCGACCCGCGCTTCCGTCGGGAGTCCACGCTGGCCCGGCGCATCGACGCCAAGAAGAACTTTGACACGTACCTCAAGATGATCGAGGACGATGGGTTCCTTGGCACCGGATTCAAGAGCAAGGAATCTTTAGAGCGTATTGCCGGTATGGCAGAGAAGAAGTCACTCGACCAGTTCACTCTCCAGGATCTTGCCGACGTGGCTAACGTGTTCAACCAGGCCTACCAGCACGGTAAAAAGGTTCTGGAGGCCAGGATCGCCAACCGGAAGGCCGAAGAAGTGGCGATGATCAACGATATACTCACCCGGGCCGAGAAGGCTGTTAAACACCGTCTGGGCACCGGAATCGTCACGATGCAGAACATCGAGAAGGTCCAGGGCACCGTGCTCGACGTGGCGGCCAGGTACTCACTCGACCCACACCGGTTCTTTGACCTCCTGGACGGCGGCCATGCCACCTGGAATGGCCCCTTCTACGATTCGTTCATCCGTACCCTAGACAAGGCAGAGGACGCCAGGATCGAAGGGAACAGGGCATTCCAGGCAGAGTTCGATTCAGTGATCCTCAAGAATGGATTCAAGAATGCTCTTGGCCATCCCGACGCCCACGAGTTCTTCATTAAGATCGACGTAGAAGGCCGGTCGCTCTACGTTCAGGAAGCCATGGACGTGTACCTGAAGTGGATGAACGACAAGAGCAGGGCCGCCCTGATCGGAGATGGGGAACGAACTGGGAACCGATACACCCAGGAATTCCACGACAAGGTCGTCGATGCTCTTACGCCCGGGCAAAAGGCTGTAGCCGACTGGATTCTGGAATACTACAACCGGCCCGAGACCAAGGACGCGTACTTCAGCTTCGTTGAGGAAAACCAGAACTACACCCCGGTGGATGAGCCCAACTACACCAGAATCCGTCACCTTGGGTTCTTCAAGGAACGCTCGGACACGAACATTCGTCTGGAGATGGCCGGCCGGTCCATGGGCCCCATGGCAGTACTCCCATCGGGAGCCGCGATCAACCGGGTTGAAATCTCAGAACACCACCAGACGCCGCTCCAGCTTGGGATCATCGACGAGGTATTCGAATCGGTAGACTTCAACAACCGGTACATGAACTTCCTGGAGCCCATTCGAAAGCTCGAGGCTGTCTACTCCGACCGGTCGATCCAAGAACTCGTCCAGGACAAAATGGGCAACGAAGGCATGGCTCGGATCAGAAGCTACATCGACCTGGCCAAGAACCCGAACATGGGCAAGAATCCAGACACGATTTTCCGAGTCATGCGGGCGATTAAGTCCAACATCTCGAAGGCGTACATGGGATTCAATCCCAAGACCGTGGCCATGCAGATAGCGGCGCCGCTTCTCTACGCCGGGGAACTTGAGAATCCGGCCATGCTTCTGGTCGGGATTGCCGAGGTCAACAAGGGTTGGAACGACACCTTCCGCAAGATCGAACAGCTTTCTCCCCAGCTTTGGGCTAGGTTGAACCACGGCACCATGCGCCAGATCTTAGCCAGTACCGACGACACCTACCTTAGAATGCTGGGCGACAAATCCATGGCAGGGATTGGCCACGCCGACACGCTGTTCGCCGCCTGGGGATGGTGGGCCGTGTTCAAGGAGAAATCCGAGAAGATCAACATCAAGACAGGAAAGCAGAATTCCGAGGCCGAGGCCGCCAAGATGGCCGACGAGGCGATGAACCGGACCCAGCAACCAACGTTCATGAAGGACAAGGCGGAGCTGTTCGGAAACAACGAAGCCCTTTCGTGGATGACGATGTTCCAAGGACCGCTCAACAAGGTTTTCAACCAGATTGCCTACGACATGCCTAGAGGCCCAGGGGGATTCCGAAAGGCCGCCACGCTGTTCGGAGTCCTTGCCACCGGATACGTCACGTGGATGGTGGCCTCTGGCAAACCGGCTCCTACAGACGACAAGGAGTGGGCCCAACTCGTCGCTGGCCAGATATTCGGAGCTCCGGTTCCCATCATTGGTTCGACGATCAACAACATGGTCTACGGCTACGACAAGACGGGCCACTTCACACCGGCCGAACCAATCCAGGAACTTCTCGACGCCGGAAAAGTGGCAATCAACGCATCCCAGGGCAAGTATTCGACCGAGGAAGCATTCCAGAAGTTCATCGACAAAGCCTATGGGTTCTACGCCCTTGCTAACGGGATTCCCTTGGTCGAAGTGCGAAGGGCGTTTCAAGTGACCAAGGACGCGATGGATGGGAAAGGTCTTCAGATCCAGAATCTCATGGGTAAGGACTACGGAAAATAATGGACCAAGCCACAACCGACAGCCTGAAACGCCTCACCGACCGCATCGACGCCCTGGAGAAGTTCAAGACCGATGCCGACGCGAAGCTCAACACCCAGACCCAGAAGTACGAACAACTTCTCCGCGAGACCGGTTCGGGCCGCAACACGTTCACGAACACGGCAACAGGGCTGACGGAGGCTCAGATAGCGTTGCAAAACCTGACGGACACCTATAACACCCTTTCCGGTAGTTTGTCGTCATTCTTTGGAATTACCTTGGACACGGACGGCACCCTGGCGGCGAACTCAGATGTTAAAGTACCGAGTCAAAAGGCGGTAAAGACTTACATTGATCCATACAGAGTCACATCGTCCCAGAGTATAAGTTCTGCTATGCCTGGAGCTTTGTTCATCAATGACACAATAGCCGCAATGTCAGTTGGAGAGACTATGATGATATCTTGGGTCATAACCAATTCGGCGGGAGGAGTTGGGGTGTATCGATTATTCACCCCATCCTCTGGAACGTATCGAGTATCTGTAGTAGCTCAGTCGTGTGATGCGGCCTTTGTGGCCACGGACACAATTTACACAGCCTGCTCTATCCGTGGTGCAACTTCTAACATTAACGCTAGTAGCGGAATTGTTAATAACGGATCTCAGCATGGGTCGGCAACTGTACAGAGGATCACGTGAAAAAACTAGACAAAGGAGAAAACTGAAATGGTAGCTGAAAACCTATACACCCCAACCGCATTCGGAGCTGACATCACGGGTCAGGTGCAGGCTGGGACGATCACAAGCGCCCAGATGTGGGAGAACTTCATCAAAAGCGGCCGCGAGTTCAAGTACGCCCACGCGCAGGCGAACGTAACAGCCAACGACGGCGGGCACAACCTCTACGACACCATCAAGAAGATGTCCATCGAGACCGACTGCCGGCTGGGAAAAATCTGGGCTGAGGACGACTTCAAGCCGCCAGTAGTATGGGACACCACGAGCAAGACGACGGTGGACAGCTACTTCCCGGCCATCGACATGTCCGCACTGACCGACACGCAGGTGATAGACTCGACCGGATCGTCCTCGGGTCTGACCTCGGTTCCGTTCACCAAGATCGTTTGCCCCGGAGCTGTCACGAAGCTTAGGGCCTTGAAGGCGACCATACGGCGCGGCAAAGCTACCCAAAAGACAGATTTTATCCTGTCCACCTTCGCGGTGAGCGGGGGGACGACGGCAACACTGGTGTTTGCGGTGGATACAGACACCACGGCTATTCTTGCGGCGTTCGGAGAGGATGCTTCGGTTGCAGGGGCCACGGCAGATCTATTGACCTACACTCCGGATTTCATGAAGTCCTGGGTAATGAATCTTTCGTCGTCGCTTATTACGGGGGGGACGACGATTCCTTCGGGGGACTATGTGATGACTTCGGTAAACTCCGGTACCCGCACCGTAGTTTTCACCATCCCAGCCACCACGAATGTCGGAGCAACAGCATCGGCGGCATCGTGTTCCTTCTATCCTCACCGCATCGTCGGTTCCACGACCACAGCGCGAATCTTCGCCAGTCAGGGCCGCGTGTTGCAGGGGGCCAACGATGGACTCTTGGAAAACGTCAGCCCAGGACGAAGGCGGGGGAGGTTTCAGGGGCATAGACAAGACTTAACACCAGATGGATCAAATAAAACATTACTTACAGCGACGGCTGGTACAGCTGGATATGCTGGTGGTGGTTCATTCTCACTTCAAACTACATCATCTACCGGAAATGCAACCAATAGTGATACTGCCAACGGTACCCCGCGCATCGGCCCTGAAACCGATGTCCGTTCTACCACTGTCCACTATTATTGGGGTCTGGGGGCCCTTGAAGCATGAGAACATTCATAATTTCCGGAGGACCCGAGGGCCTGCAAAGAATCCCGTTCGAGGACAAAGACTTTGGGTTGTACTATAGGGCGGTGGCGGGAGATGTTGAACGCCACAATGCCGTAAGCACTGTTGAGGAACGATGGGTTTTCGGTGAAGAGGGAACTCCTACAGACCCACAGATTGCACCACCTGGGGAATAGCGGTATGTTTATCCAGGAGGCAACCATGAAAGCAATCCTTTTTCTCTCGCTCCTCTTTCTCGTTTCCTGCGTCGATCCAACCAAGATCGGACATCAGGATGATCCCAAGGCTCCTGGTCAACCAAGTTCACCAGATATCCCATACGGACCGAATCATCCGATCTATGTCCCTCCTCACTATGACGGAGCCACACCGAACGTCCTTCGTCCTCCCCATGGGTATGCCTCGGCGTCTATTTTTAGGGGTGCGATGGCTCAGAATGACCCTATGTATGGGGCTTGTACCGAACCAGGGACCATCTACATGTTCTTCGATAACGGAGCACTAGTTCAATACATTCCTGATTCTGGGACGTACACCATTCTATCTCTAGCGTTCAAGGGTGATGTAGAACGCCATAATTACCAATATCCCAATGCTCAATGGGACGTGGTAACGGTTAGTGTTCCTGGTCTAGTTCATGACTTATCCCATGATCCGCCCTATAAAGTGCTGACCATCCGATTCCTGACCAATGCGGGGACGTTTGCCGAGCATCCAAATGTTTCTGGATACGTGTTTGACAACACCTTTTCACTCGAAGACTACCACACCTTCGTCAACCCAGACGGTTCTCCAAAGGCCATCATCCGTGGCGATTTCGAGGGATGGGGAGCCAGCGACGGCCACACGGTGATCCACATGCAACTTGGCGGCGACGGGGCCTCGATCCCGCCCATGACTTACCACTTCTAGGAGAGCCCATGACCTTCAAAAAGTTTCTGTCGTACAAGGATGAGGCCGCTGTCTACCTTGTTACCCTCCTAGGTGCCCTGGTCTCGCGTTACCAGACCGAGCTTTTATCTGGCGACAATTTCACCATCGGCTGGGGTCCTGTGATCTTCGCGGCCTTCACGTCGATCATTCTAGCCTTCCTTTCCGAGCGTAGCGGTGGCCCGGTGGCTCCTGAGGTCAAGATAGCCGGGAAGCGAAAGAATCTGCATTGGAGAATTATCAACGCCGCCCTGTACGGGTACGCCGGGCAGTTCATCATCCCTGCCCTAGTCAAGAGTCTAGCCGCCGTGTACGGTGCAACCTAAGGAGAAAACCATGAACCCAATCAGAAACTACTACGTCAAACTGCCGCTTGCTTGCGGGGTTGACGAGGAACTTGCCTCCGAGTTTGAACGGCACCTCGGGGAGCTGTACGACATTGACGGTCGCCGAAAGGACGGACCGCTTGCCCGAAAGCCTGGTCAGACTGTAGCGGAGCGAATGGATCTTGCCTTTGCTGGGTGGATGGATAAGGCCGAAGACTATGAGGGCATCGAGTACGGTTATCGGCTAGGAATCTATATTCCTAAAATGTACGGTCTGAACAAGAAAGGCGAAGGCGACGCCCATGAACTCGCGGTCGAGAAAGCCGAACTTATGGTCCTTCAACCCAAATTTCCAAAAATCTCCGCCCTGATGACCGTCGCCGACGCTTCGACGGTTGGCCTCCTGGTCAACGGCGTGGCTGGCCCTCTCACAAGCTGGAACTGACATGGACCTTCACCGGCAAGTAGGCGCGTTCTTCGGAATCTTCACCATGATCATGTTGGTTTGGAACCTTCTCACCCCGGACAATCATGACCACTGGCTGAACGTAACCGAACACTCGATTTTGTCGATGTTGTTCCTATTCTCTACCTCAGTCAAGCCTTCTTTCGGTACCATCCTTCAGATTGGCGCCTTGTTCCTTGGGGCTTTCATGACTGCCACAACTGGGGACATTCAACCGGCCGGAGTGGTAGGAATGACCGCCGCAATCCTGACTTACATCTATAGCCGATTCCAATCCTTTGGCCTTGTCACAGTTTCGCTTGTGGCTGGTCTCCAATTCTCCGTGGCAATCACTGGAGCCGTGGCGGCTGGTTACGATCCTTTGGTGTCGTTCGGCCATGCTATCGTATGGACAGCGATTTCCCTAGTTGGCGTTTGGATTTCCTGGGTGGCGCTCCAGCAGTTCTCGGCCCGAATTCTCAAGACTACCAAGGAAGTTCACGAGATCAACAAAACTTTGATGTCAGAGAGGAAGGCTGATGGAACCAAAAAAACCTGAAACCATGGAAGAGAGAATGCAAGCCATAGAACAGGAATTCGCGTTTTTCAAAGAGGACATTGTCGAAGGCAACGCCGCGATGTGCCAAGACATAGAAAAAGCCTTGGCGATAGGTAGGCAGAACGAAATATCTATAATCCAGCTCCCGGGTAAGGTCATCGAAGAACTGGACAAACGAGGGCAAGGAAAGCGCCAAGAGGGAATGGGATGGATCAACATCGCCATTGCCGCGGTGCTTCTTTTGGTGGCGCTCCCGGCCGCCTTGGAATCACTTGGGGAATTGCTTTCAAAACTCGGAGGTAACTGATGAGCGTAGGTAGATTGACCATCCTGGTCGAGCGCAAGCGCACGAGCTACAACTTCAAGGCCGACATTGCCTCGCCGGACTCCTGGGACGGCGACCACAACGCCAAGCACAACATGGAGGATCATTTGGTCCTGCTGGCCGACGGTCATCCAATCTGGGAGGCCTGGGGTCAGACCGTGGCGAACATGCCTGGGGCTCGGCACACCGATACCATCGTCCCCGGAGACTTCTTCGTGAAGTGGGACGTTCCCCGCAGGGCCTTCAAGGGCCACGTCCACGGTATTGTAGGGGCCAAGGACCAGGACGGTCAGGCCATCGACGAGAACAGCGTTGAAACCATCCCCGGGAAGAACGGTGCTCCGACTGACTGGGCCCGGTGGATCTTCGGGCATTCTACTCGGAAGAACGACCCGGCCCCCGACGGAGAGGTGACGCGGTACGCCTGGTCCGCTGGGTGCTTCATTGTCAGCCCGGCCGCCCAGGACGAGCTATTCAGGCTTGGCACCATGGCCGGACTCAAGACCGGAGACAAAATACCGTGCAAGCTGATCGAGGTATCGTGAATTGGGACACTTCCTTCGTGACTTCTCCCTGGGCGCGTGTAGCGTCGTTTTGGCTGGCCTTCTGCTTCATTGGTCCTCTAGTGCCGGTGACCGCGCAATCGACAACGCCAGGGCCAACGCCGCAAGAATCCAGGCAGAGCGCGGTGTCAGCGTTGATCAGTCTCTCGGACGAACAAGTTCTGAGCTTGACCAAGCGAAAAACAGAGCTGAAGTCGCTGAACGACAGAATCGAGAGCTTACGGCAATCCTGGCTCGAGGCCGAACAGAAATCGATGGGATTGTTGGAGACGGTCAGCGGTTTGCGGAAGGACTTGAAGGCGACATCGAACGAGCTGTCAAAATCCGTGACGGCCTTCGCCGCCTACAAACAGTCTTCGGAGGACCGGGCCAAGAAGGACAATGACGCGGTGCTACAGGCCAGGAATGACAGACTTCTGTACACGTTGATTGCCTTGGCGGTAGGATTCGGGATTGACGAGATTGCCCATCGGGCAGGATGGATCAAATGAGTGATGAAGAATCAGAATTCTTCTTGCACAACGAGAGTGGGCATTGTTACTGTTCTGAGTGCGAGAAGTTCAGGAACAAGGAACATGACGACGATGAGTCGTGAAGGAGGTACCCCATGGCCAAGAAAGGATCGAAGAAGGGCGGCGGCAAAGGCTGTTGACTCTTCCGGGCCCGGCCGTCTCCGGGATAAGGAGAAAACATGAATGCACCGAACGCACCCTGGACGAATGAAAAGCTACTGATCAACTCCAACGCTCTGTCGGCCGCCTCTACGAACGCCACACTGGTGGCCGCCGCTCCGGGAAACAACGCCCAGGGACAGGCTCAGGTCCGGCGCCTATACAATGGTACCATCACGAACAACACTGCTGTGGCCAAGTTCGTCAAGTTCTACGACAAGGCTACAGCCCCGACTCCAGGAGGTGACCTTGGCAATTTGAAGTTCACCGTAGCCCTGGCCGCGAGCCAGACGTTTCCATTGTACTGGGGTGAACTCGGCCGAGAATTCGCCCTGGGAATCGGCTACACAATCACCCTGCTGGCCGCTGAGAATGACACGACTGCCGTGGCCGCCGGCGACGTGCGGGTAGACCTGAACTACTTCTAACCCTGAAAATCCCCCATCGGCGGCGGGTGACATGGTTAAACGAACGGCCACGGGGTGCAACTCCCCGAAGATGGGCAGGCTCCAGGGAGAAATCTCTGGGGCCTTTTTCATGTTAAAGCGTAGAAATACGCAGAAACACGTTGACACGTGTCGATACATGGCGTAGCTTGAGGGAAATGGAGCCAAGAAACGGCTCAAGGAGGCTTTATGGGCGGTGGAAGTTACAGTTCGAAAGACTGGGGGACCTACTCCAGCACAAGAAAGTTGGACGATGCGGGGACGAAAGTCCACGACATCTATAAGTCCAGGGGAATGGACGCGAGTCTTGACCCCAAGGGATTCAAGTTCCGGGAGTCGGTTGACTCTGACGACAACCCTGAATCGACGCCGATCATCCTGGGGGCTGATGTCACCGGGTCCATGTCGGCAGTGCTCGACGCGCTGATGCGCAAGTCCTTGCCCTTGGTGTGCAAGGAAATCTACGACCGGAGAGCGGTTTCCAATCCCCACATCTGCACCCTGGCCATTGGCGACGTGGAGTGCGACCAGGCTCCGCTCCAGGCCACTCAGTTCGAGGCCGACATCCGAATCTTTGAGAGCCTGGAAAAACTCTGGCTCGAATCGGGCGGAGGCGGAAACAACCACGAAAGCTACACGCTGGCGTGGTATTTCGCCAAGTTCAGGACCAAGACGGATTCCTTCGTCAAGCGCGGTCGCAAGGGCTTCATCTTCACCTTCGGGGATGAGGAGGTCACTCCCGTCCTCACCCGGGCCAATCTGGCCAAACACCTGGGGGACAGTACCGAGCGGGACTACACCGCCTCCGAACTGTTCGAATTGGTCCGTGACGAGTGGCACATCTACCACGTCATCATCCGCCAAGGCGGCGACGGCAAGAAACCAGAGGTCAAGGCCTCATGGGAAGCCGTTATCGGACCCCAGTACGTCATCCCTCTGGACGACTACACGAAGCTGGGAGAGACCATCGTCACGCTCATGGAAATGCACAAGGGCAAGAGTCTCAAGGACGTGACGGCCACTTGGGATGGATCGACCTCAGTGGTCGTGTCCAACGCTTTGGCAAACGTCGGCGACTTGTCGCCGGCTGTCATTCGGACTCTGGACAGCGTGCTGTAGGCGGCCGGGATGAAAGCATACGCTGTCATCGGAATGAACTACGGCGACGAGGGGAAGGGGCAAATCACCAATTTCCTTTCGGACGAGAACGCTCTCAACATCAGGTTCAACGGCGGGGCGCAAGCGGCGCATACCGTGGTTCTGGACGATGGCACCGAGCATGTCTTTCATCACTTCGGGTCCGGGTCGCTCAAAGGGGCCCGGACCCTTCTCTCCTCCCACTTCATCGTGAACCCATTGGTTTTCATGCGGGAGTTCGAACTTCTTTCGAAGCTCCGCAAGGGCTGGCGCGAGGTTTTGATCGATCCCTCGTGCCGGGTGACAACACCATATGACATGCTGATCAACGAGTTCGACGCCAAGTACCACAAGAAAAACGACACATGCGGACTGGGGATATACGAGACCATCGAACGGTCTGTCTTCCGCCAGCTTTGCATCACGGCCCGGGACATGGAACAGAAATCCGAGGCTGAAATCCTCAAGGTGCTTCGCGTGATCGAGAACGAGTACATCCCGTTCCGGCTCAAGAAACTGAGCTTGCCCGAGGGAGAGTTCAAGGCCTTCGCCACGCCGCACTTGGCGGCCAACGCTTTTGACGAGCGGTTCATCGAATGCACAAAGATCATCCTCAAAAACTCGGCAGTCTTCCCAGAAGAGCGAGTCGTCGAACGTTTTCTGGCCAAGGATGCCAAGCGAACTCTCGTCTTCGAAGGTGCCCAGGGTATGATCCTCGACCGGGCCCGAAAGGAGAGCTACCCGTACATCACTCCGTCCTCGACCGGCGTCAAGAACGTCGTTGAGCTTTTGGGGAAGGTGGCCAAGCCCATCGAACTAGAGGTGATCTTGGCGACCAGGGCATACTTGTCACGGCACGGCGACGGCCCGATCATGAACGCCGCGCCATTGCCCTACGCCAAGGTGGAAGACCCATCCAACCCGGAGAACTCTTTCCAGGGGAAGATCCGGTACGGATACCTGAATCTGGACTGGTACGACAAGGCTGTATCTGAGGCCCGGGCCGGTGTATCCAAGATCAAGGGAGCCAAGGTCGTCGTCGGAATGACGTGCCTCGACCAGCTCGACGAATTCAACAGGACGGACCCAATGCTGTCCCGGGTAAAATATTCCGAGGGCGGAGCCATGAAAGCTGGATTCCTTGGGAAAACCTTCCGGGATGTCTCGATCATCTCTACAGGGCGCGGCTCCTCTTCGGTGAAACGAGTATGACCCCCTTCACCATCCTCGTCCGCCGTGGCAAAGGAGATAGAGCATGAAACCAGCCGAAAAAAAACCCGAGGAAGTCTACCGTATCATCGACAAATCGACGGGCGCTCC
>Ga0302321_100002146_pt1 | contig 16927 bp, 12 predicted proteins | sample Fen_T0_1_FD_202505 | JGI IMG/M metagenome (GOLD analysis project Ga0302321, IMG submission 202505) | Peat permafrost microbial communities from Stordalen Mire near Abisko, Sweden - Fen_T0_1 | ecosystem: Environmental > Terrestrial > Soil > Wetlands > Permafrost | place: Sweden: Abisko...
TTATTACCCATACATAGAGACGCAAGGTGCCTTTAAAGGCTCTCATGTCTTTAATTGCAGCCTGGCTGGCTAGATAGGGCAGGGCCGCTCTTCCTACTGCTGCGAATATGACGCCTGTTGGTACTCCGTTGAATTTGAGAGCCGTATTCATCGCTGAAATGGTTCCCGAGGGTTGGTAGGAGCTAAAAAACTGGTCAAAAATGGGCGATATCATGCTGATAAGTGCACCGAAGAGAGATGGACTTGCATATGCCAGGATCGGTTTGAGCTCTGGCAATTTTAAATCTATTATCGGACGGTACACCATATTATTCTTGTGAGCACGGTAGCTAATAACTCCAAGTTCGAATAAGTTCCCTGCTAATGTGCCAATAGAATACATCAGAATGCCATATTTGCTGTCTCCTCCGAAGATGAAGATAACGGTTGTGAGAGGCACTAATAGGCCTGCATATGCCGGCCAACCGAACGTCCCATCCGCGTTGAGGAGACACTCCATAAAGCTGTTAAGAGTCATGAGTGCAAGGACTGGAAACGTATAGATCGCTAGATCTGCAGCCAGCGCTATCGTTTTTTGCGATACGCCGGGCGCGGATATCGTTAGTAACTGAGTTTTAAACACCAGTGTTATGGCCGTAGTTAGAATACAAAATATGATCAGGAGATTTAATAGGGTGCTAAAAAGCTTTGAAGCTTGCTCTTTAGCACCCTTTGTGCGTAAACGCGAGTAGATCGGGATAACCGAGGACTCCATAGAACCACTCACGATGGTAGCTATGGTAATTGGTAACAGAACGGAAACATTAAATGCGTCCAAATTTGGGCCTATGCCAATTTTGTAGGTTACGACAGCTAAATTAACTAGCCCAAAAATGCGTTGCAATAGGTTTGCTGAGGCCAGACTTAGTAGTGCCCGAAAGATATTTTTATTGGCAGATTTTAGTTTGACAGCAACCAGCCTGGCACTTGTCGTGCTAAGCAGCGGCTGGCTGTTGGTTCTATCGTTGCCCAAAGATTGAGACATTTTTAGTTACCATTCTATCGTAGTAGTAATCATAGATTAAAGTCTGAATATCTTTGCGTCATCAAGACCCTTGGTCATGTTGCGTGTATCTACGATTGACCTTGCTTCACGCACAATCGAGGGGATATCGTAATAGTTATGGTCGGTCACTAACGCAACACAGTCGGCGGCTTGCAGCAATCCACTGCTGATCGGTTGCGAATGTAACACACGCCCCCCCTGTAAACTGAGCGATGGCACGTAGTCATCGTTGTAAAGAACAACCGCTTTGCGATTGAGCAGATCTTGAATGATATCGAGTGCAGGTGACTCACGGACATCGCTGACATTGCGTTTGTATGCCACACCAAGCACAAGTACCGTTGCGCCGTTAAGGCTGCGTCGCTGATCATTCAGAGCCGTCGTAATCTTGTTGACAACATAATGGGGCATGCTGCTATTGATATCGGCTGCCAATTCGATAAAGCGAGCATTATAATCAAGGGTTTTGAGTTTCCATGAAAGATAATGCGGATCGACTGGAATGCAGTGTCCACCTAGACCAGGTCCTGGCTGGAAACGCATGAAGCCAAATGGCTTTGTAGCAGCTGCATCGATAACTTCCCACGCATTGATATTGAGCTTCTCACACATGATGGCGATTTCATTGACCATGCCAATGTTGACAGCACGGAATGTATTCTCAAGCAATTTTGTCATTTCCGCCACTCGTGCTGACGAAACCGGGACGATAGTACCAATTGCGGCACCATAATAGGCTTGTGCGAGCTCTGTACACAAGGGCGTAATGCCGCCAACAACCTTTGGTGTATTTTGGGTGCCGAAATTGGGATTCCCTGGATCAATGCGCTCTGGCGAGAAGGCCAGGAAGAAGTCAGTGCCGGCTTTGAGCCCGGTCTCTTCTAGCTCAGGAAGCAGAACCTCATCGGTTGTGCCTGGATAGGTTGTACTTTCCAGAATGATGAGCTGCCCGGCGTGGAGATACTCTCTTACTTGCTTTGTGGCAGCGATGATGTAGGATACATCTGGTTCGCGAGTTTTTCGTAAAGGTGTTGGAACACAGATGCTAACGGCATCAATATCTTTCAGTACCGCAAAATCCGTGGTGAAATCTAACTTCCCTGCGTCGATGAACTTTTGTAGCTGCTCACTGGGAACGTCAGAAATATAGCTCTTTCCTTCATTCGCTTGATCGACTTTTTTCTGATCGACATCGATGCCTGTGACATGGAAGCCTGCTTCTGCAAACGTTGTTGCCAGGGGGAGTCCTACATAGCCAAGACCGATAACGGCGACACGCAGTGAGCGTGAGGCGATTTTCTCCATTAACTGATGCTTCATTAATTACTCCTGAGAACTATATTCTATCTCGTATAGCCCGTGCGTACGGGCATGCGAGATAGAACGTATCTTTGATTACCCCCACCGCACTCATACACCTGTATTTCCACAAGTCCCTACGGTTAGCGTTTGTTGTTCGCGGAAGGGTAAGGATAGATAGCAGTGTTTGCAGCATCTATGCGGTTAATGGGTGGTGTGTTTGGGGGCATGGACATCGTGATATCTGCGCGTGGCCTCTGCTGAACATTGTTCAAGTAGTCATGCACCTTGCCATATTCTGGCCAGCGGCTCTTATTGAGTGCAACGCCCAGAATGCGTGTTCCTGTTCTACTCAGAATCTGCTTCGCGCGGACCATCGCTTTACGTGCGGTATTGGATGCGTCTATCACAAGGATACTGACCTGGATATAGGAGGCCATAATCTGTGCGTCGGCGACAGGCAGTAAGGGTGGCGCGTCAAAGATAATGTAATCAAACTTCTGAGAATTTCGGAAGTGATTGAATAGTTGACCTGCTAATTGCGACTGTAGCAATTCTGAAGGATTAGAAGGCAACACTCCTGCAGTTAAAACGCGCAACGAAGGAATCTCGGTCGGCTGACCGTCCAGCTCCATCTCGACCTTCGCCCACATTTCGAGGAAGACATTGGAAAGCCCCTTCTGATTGTTTAATTGAAAATGTTGATCGAGCACCGGGTGACGCAGATCTGCATCGACAAGCAAGACGCGTTTGCCCGACATTGCCAGGAAAGAAGCGACATTAGCGGCAATGGTGCTTTTCCCCTCGTTTGCCAATGCACTCGTAATCATGACCAATTTAAATGGGCGAACCATCTGTGCCATATTCAAGCTTGCACAGAGGACGCGGCAACCTTCTGCCAGTTCCGGTGTGTCCTCTGCATTCTTCGTACGTTGTTTCGAGGACAACTCTGGGATGACTGTTAGTGCCTCAAGCCCTAGCAAGGAGTCAACCTCTTCTGGTGAAGAGAGTCTATCATCGATCCATTCAAAAATGATGATGATTGCGAGCGCCAGACCGAGCCCAACTAACGCACCAAGCATCGCATCTTGCGTTGGGCGGGGCTTCGATGGATCTATAGGAACCGTTGGCTTAATAACGTTGAATTGGGCTGGAGTTCCAACTTGCGCGGTTGCATAGTCGGTAAAAGCTTTTGTCACCTCATACGAAAGTTGAGCCGCTAATACTGGATTATTATTATCAACGTCGACCAGGATTATCGGCGTATTAGATTGTGGCTTTGTGGTCACCATACCGTTTAACTGTGCTGCCGTCAAACCGTGCTTGGCCGCAACCGGCTGAATAACACTATCGCTTTTAATGAGCTGGTTGTATGTTGGCTGCATTACAAGCGCCGCCTGCTGGCTATCGTACTGCGATGAACCACTTACTGTGATAAAGAGTACTGTTTCTGCCGTATAGACCTTGGGCATCAATTTTGTGACGACGAAAGTGATACCGCCACAAATAACCACACCCAGGATGATTACCCATGCCCAACGTTTTGCAAGTATTATGTAGCGACTCAACGAACTTCGCATGTAGATACCGTCCTTACCAAGAATTTAACACTGTTGAAATCAACTCTGCAAATCTTCAAAATGCCAATTTTATCATAATTAAAGATGCCAATTTTACAGTAACAACATGCAAGCTTTTTGCCTCGCACCTTTTAAGAAGATACCCTCTTGTAGCTAGGAATAAGGTTGTTACTCATGTTGAGAAGGCGTTGAGAATGGTGGTCCTATGTTTAGATAGAAACTCCAAGCTCTTTCTATTGCCATCTTACCATTTTTCGGCGCTCTTAAATTTGCCTATGATTAATGATTTGCATCTACGTTTTTACAATAAATATTTTCTAAAAGAGACACAGAGCGAAAATCAGTGCTATCCTTGATTTTTTTATCCCCTGTATCAATATACAACGATTTGTTTCTCTTTTTGTTGCCTTTAGCTGCTTTTTGTCTCTCAATCTATCTCTACTTTGCACAGTATAGTGGATAATGCGGTGAAAATGTGAATAAGAGGAAAATTTTCCTACGTTACTTGCTCCTCTGCTTGCATTTATTCTAATATTTTCGTCATACTTGTGAATTTCTCTACATTTTTTCTTGAGGCTTCACTACTTCTCTACCACCATAGACATCTCTTTGCTACGCAGACTATGGTATTTTTGTAGGGGTTGATTGCCTGATATTTGCCCAATGCTATTCCAATGCTATAGTATTGGGTCGTATATGTGATGCATACAACTATGTGGATCGATAGATATATTATTGTACATGTGCAGAATGGCACGGAGGTTCCTGCATGAGTTCTAGAGCAGTTGTAACTATAGTTACTGTATTTGTCGTGGCAGGAGTTCTTCTAGGGTTCTTCTTCCTGGGTCCATCCCTTTTTAGTGGATCGGGTGGCTCCACTGGGACGCTGAGTCCTGGTGGCTCTACTGATATTAGTGGCTCTGGAAATCCTACTGGCTCGCAAAGTGACAATGCTATTGTGCGAGAGAATGATCAACCTGGAACATCGGCCTGGAAAATTCCCGATGGATATGCTGCGAATACAGAAATTCAGGCTTTTGCGGGGGCAACATCAGTGGCTCCGGGTAAGTCTATCACTTTTTACGTAAGTACGAAAGAAGCTGGTACGCATTACTCAATTAATATTTACCGCCTGGGCTGGTATGGGGGCATCGGTGCGCGCTTGATGAGTGCGTCTCCAGATCACATTGGGCAGGCTCAAGGGTATTATGACCAGAAAAACTATCAGCTTGTCAATTGTAATACATGTACTTCAAACCCTGTAGAGACAAACTGGAAGCCGTCCTACACTCTTCCTATTCCTAATGATTGGGTAACAGGCATCTATCTGGCAAAGTTCATCGATAAAAATAATATGCAGACATACGCACCTTTTGATGTGACTGGTGGCTCTAAGTCGGCATATGTAGCGGTGACTCCAGACACGACGTACGCAGCCTATAATTATTGGGGCAAGTTTAGCTTATATGTAGAAGATGGTCCTGTCACGGATAGTGTACACAAGGACGTGAAGGTCTCTTTTAATAAGCCGTACCAGGATCATTATGGAGCAAGCCAGATACTGTCTTTCATTGTCCAGGCTGTGCGTTGGATGGAGATGCGTGGCTATGATGTCTCGTACATGAGTGATGTCGATCTGCATGTTGATCCTGCTAGTTTGCTTACACATAAAGCATTTCTTTCCCTTGGTCATGATGAGTATTGGACGAAGCAGATGCGCCAGGGGGTCGAGGCCGCACGTGATAAAGGCATTGGCCTTGCTTTCCTGGGAGCGAATGCCGTTTACTGGCAGATGCGCTTTGAGCCAGATCATGCAGGGGTACCAAATCGCACTATTATCTGTTACAAGGTTGAGGCCGCTCACAACGATTATGCACATGATCCTATGTATGGTGTGGATAACACCGTGGTCACTACATACTTTCGCGATCCTGTGGTCAATAACCCGGAGAATACTTTAATGGGAGCGATGTGGAATGGTCTGACTCACGCCCAAAATGGTTTCCCGTGGACTGTGGACCCTGCATCTGCGGGTTCACCACTTCTGAAAAATACGGGTCTGCAGCCTGGTCAGACGTATGGTTGTGGCATTGTGGGATATGAATGGGATAAAGTGTGGCCGACCATAGGTACTGCTGATAATGCTGGGATGATATCTGTTCCTGCGAAGAATGTGCACATATTGAGCACCTCTAAAGTAAAAGACGAGGGAGGTCAGGATGATATCAGTAATTCAACATACTATATTGCCCCCTCTGGTGCAATGGTCTTCGATTCAGGTACCATTCGTTGGTCCTCGGCTCTGGATAACTATCGCCCTGACCCCGACAAGGTTTGCGATAGCAGCAGCAACAACAAGTCTGTCCCAGAGATGAAAGCATTGATGGTAAATATCATGGATGCGCTTATTGTGAAGCATCCAAGTAGCTTCTAACAGGCTCTCTCTGTTTGCCAGCAGCATCCAAAAGTCAGGTTCTGCTGGCGAAAAGGGCCAAAAATCTTATCAAAAATATCGAACATGTTGTAGATATTATATTGGTCTCTCAATGTTACCCGTGCTTGTCTCTATTCTGAGTCTAAGAAGTTGCAGCTCTTGGCGGGAAGTGGTGTGCAATGGAAACTTTGAAAATAATATTCTTGTATCTTATGATATGTATATTCCTGTGACTTTTAGTCTTGGTCCTGGTCCATTGTATCGTTTTGTTGTAGGTACGGATGCCAGATAGCAAGCTGTAGCTTAACAAGTAATTATAGTATAGATACATGTTGGGAGAAATAGCATATGCGAAAAAATGTACGTGTTTGGGTTGCGGCATTCCTCTACTACAGCGGCTTGGTAGCTTTATTTCGCTGGCTAATGAGACGTGGTGGACCGCGTCTTATCATTCTTAATTATCATCGGAGTAAAGGTGACCTACGTCAGCACTTACTCTATCTTCGCCGCCATTATCGTATGCTCCACCTTGAGGAAGCATTAGAAGAGCTTTATACGGGCCAGCGAAATCCTCAGCAAAAATTAGATCGGCGTACCCCGCTCGTTCTTACATTTGATGATGGGTATCACGATAATTATACATACGCGTTTAAGTTTGCAAATGAGTTGCAGGTTCCAATTACGATATTTCTCATTCCAGGGTATATAGATAGTGGCGATTTTTTTTGGTGGGGGGAAGGCGTGCGCCTGGTAAAATATGCGGGGGTAGAGCAGGTAACACTTGACGGTCGCGTTTATCAGTTGGGGCAAACGGACGATCGGGCGGCATTGTCAAAAGTGATTGACAGCCGTCTCCGTTTTTCTCACTCTATAGCTGAGCGTGAGACCTTTCTGCAGATGATACGCCAATTATTGGCTGTGCCAGCTGCAAATGGTGCAATAAGCTACGAGGGTGAAGCAGATCTTCCAATGTCCTGGGCTGAGGCTATGAAGATGCAGGAAAGTGGTTGGGTCTCCTTTGGAGGGCATACGATGCACCATCCAGTGTTATCTTATCTGACCGACCCGGCTGAGGTGCGCGCTGAAATTTCGTCTTGCCGTGAAGTTATGGAGCAGCGCCTGGGGCGACCTATCCGTACTTTTGCGTATCCCATTGGTAGAACTGAGCATATTGGCAGTGATGCGATAGACGCTGTAAAAGAGGCTGGTTACCAGTGGGCGGTTACGACGATGCGTGGTGTTGCTACTCCTGCTAGCGATCCATATCGCATTGAGCGGGTCCTGGGCGAGGCGAGTCGACACTGGCTACTGATGGCGGCCGAAACCTCAGGCCTCTGGCATAAAATTTCACCGTTATGGAAATCTTTTATTAAGGATGATGAGTAAGATCAGACCTCTAAAATAATAGAAGATTGATTTAGAACGAGGTGTTACGTGGCAAGTCATTCATCGGATCTAGGAGCGAAAGCTTCTAGCCAGCGCACTGTATCTCCCGCTCAACTGGATACTGGGCGTAAAACAAAAACATACGATGCGTTGGTTCTTGATGCTGCTTTGCGGCAATCTCTGGTTACTGTACGTTCTCTTGGGAAAAAGGGTTTGTCGGTGGCTGCTGCTGAGGCTGCAAGCGAAGTTCCTACCTTCTCTTCGCGTTGGTGTCAGCAATCTTTCGTCAGCCCTGCGGTTGATGGAACGGATGCGCTGTTGATCTATCTGGAAGAATTGTTGGAGCGGAGCGGTGCTCGTGTCCTGATAACTTCTTCTGATAGTACGATTGCGTTTGTACGCCAGCATCGCGAACGACTGGAAAAGCACGTCAAGATCGCATTAGCAAATGAGCCGGCTATGTCGATTGGGGTTAATAAAGAGCAAACTCTGGCGATCGCAGAGCGATTGGGGTTAAGTATACCGCGTGGCCTGGCCGTCTCGACGGTGCAGGAGGTGCCAGCTGCTTTGAAGGAGATAGGCCTACCAGCCGTGGTGAAGCCTGTTGAATCCTGGTTATGGGGCGATGGACAGGAGGAGGTAGGGGCGCGTCTCGCTTCACGGTTGGTGACAACTCCTGATGAGGCGAAGCGTGCTGTTGAGGATCTGACGCGCCTGGGTGGGACGTTGCTGTTTCAGCAGTATCTTACGGGTAGACGCGAAGCAATTAGTTTCTTTTATGCCAACGGTGAGGTATATGCGCGTTTCGCACAATGGGCGAAGCGTACCGAGCCACCTCTTGGCGGTACTTCTGTGTTGCGTCAGAGCATTGCTGTTCCGCCTGATAGTGGTGAGCAGGCAGAACGCTTGATACGTGAGATCAATCTTGATGGCTACTCTGAAGTGGAGTTTGTGCGTGATCGTGTTGGTATCCCTTATCTTATGGAAATTAACCCGCGCCTCTCAGCCTCCGTGGAGATGGCCGTTCATTCTGGCGTTGATTTCCCTTACCTATTATATCAATGGGCCAATGGTGAAGCGATTAATAAAGTTCAATCATATCGTACGGGTGGCTGGATGCGCTATTTGAAGGGCGACATAATGACGACTATTGAGGCTGTGAAACAACGTGGTCGGCCAGGCATTGCAGCGCCATCTCAAGTTATTCTTGATTTCTGCCTCTCTTTTCTTATGCCTATGCATTATGACTATATTGATTGGAATGACCTGAATCCCGCTGTGAAAGAGACACTAAGTTTCACCCATGATTGGGTCGGTGGGGCTATTATGAAAAGATTTTCACAATTTAAAAGGAGAACCTCATGACTGTCGTCTCAGGAGTGGAAGAATCACAAAAACTTGCCCCTACTACACACTATGATGTAGTAGTAGTTGGTGCTGGCCCTTATGGTTTAAATGCGGCCGCTCAACTGCTTGGCAAAGGTTTAAATGTTGCGGTTTTCGGGAAGACAATGGAACTCTGGCGCAATCATATGCCCGTTGGTATGTATCTGCGTTCTCATTGGTGGGCGACAAGTCTTTCTGATTCTCAGAAGAAATATAGTTTTGAAAACTTTTTTAAAGAAAAAAATTGTGAAAAAGTTTATCCTGTGCCAGTTGAGCTCTTTATTGAATATGCTTTGTGGTTCCAAAAAAATGCCGTTCCTAACGTTGATGAAACATATGTATCTTCTATTGAGCGCCAAAATAAGCGTTATGTGCTGACGCTTGAAGATGGTCGTGTGGTGCAGGCAACTGCAGTTGTTATGGCTGTTGGTGTCTACCATTTTGCTTATCGTCCAGCGGAGTACGATGCTTTCCCAGCAGAGTATGTTTCTCACTCTTTTGAGCATAAAAATTTCGATAGTTTTAAGGGCAAGAATCTGCTCATCATCGGTGGAGGTCAAAGCGCGACAGAGAATGCTGCGCTGGCGCATGAAGCCGGTGCTACCGTGCACCTTGTCTCACGTAGCCCGATCAATTGGCTTTCAGCAGATACCTTAGAAGATGAGCGCCCCTTGCTGACGAAGATCAAGGCGCCCAACGCTGGCATTGCCTGTGGCTGGTATAGCTGGATAATTGAGCATGTGCCTTTTCTATTCTATCGTTTCCCACAGGACAAGAAAGATACTTTTTTGCGCAACTACTATGGTCCGGCAGCGGCAGATTGGTTAAAAGATCGTATCATAGGAAAAGTGCATGTGCACGAGGGACGTAAGGTCAAAAAGATGGAGGCGCAGGATAGTGGAGTTGAGGCTACGCTGGACAACGGCGAAAAGTTGCATGCTGATCATGTGATGCTAGCCACCGGCTATAGCGTCGACTTGAAGAGATTGCCGATGGTGCATCCTTCACTCCTTGCACAGATCCGTTCTGATAATGACACGCCAGTTTTGAATAGTTGGTTCGAGAGTAACGTTCCTGGCTTATACTTTACTGGTTTAAGCTCGATCCGTACATTTGGTCCGTTGTTCCGCTTTGTTCTTGGTGCAAGCGCATCTGGCCAGCGTGTGGCAAGTGCCGTTGCTCGTTATGTGCGTAAGTAGTAGGAATGTAATGGAAATGGTGTTTAAAACCACTCTCTGTTTGAAAGTAGAGGGATGTTGCCATGCGTGAGCGTTTGCGTGTGTTAGCTGCAGCATCTTTCTATTATAGTGGCCTGATTAAGTTGGCTTTGTGGTGGAGCGGGCGCAAAAAGGGGCAGTTAATCATTCTTAACTACCATAACGCTCAAAATTACTTTCCGGCTCAACTGCGTTATCTAAGCCGTAACTATCGAATTCTACACCTGGAAGAGGCTCTGGAAGAGCTGTATGCGTCACCATCAGAAGCGCGTGTAAGTAAGAACAAGCGTGATCGCCGCATTCCCATGGTTTTGACATTTGATGATGGCTACCTGGATAACTATACTCAGGCTCTGCCACTGGCGCAGGAGCTCCAGGTTCCCATGACAATCTTTATTATACCTGGCTATGTTGAAAGCGGGCAGTACTTCTGGTGGTTAGCTACAAAGCGCCTGCTGAAGCAGATAGATAGTTCAAAAGTGAAGTTTGATGGGCAGACTTATCAGCTTGTTAATCCTGTTGAGAAGGAAGCGCTTATCAATACTATTGATAAGCATGTGCGTTATGCCTCGTCAATAATTGAGCGTGAAACCTTTCTCACAAAATTGCAGCAGGAACTGGATGTGTCGCTGCCTTCACGTGATATGGGAGGGGATGATGAAGATCTTCTGCCGATGTCGTGGGAACAGCTACGTACGATGCAAGAGACCGGCCTCGTCTCCTTTGGGGCTCATACTGTTAATCATCCGCTTTTGTCAGCTCTTACTGATAAAGAAGAGCTGCAGTACGAAATAGGCGAGTCGCGCCGTCTGCTTGAACAGAAATTAGGACGTTCAATACGCACATTTGCATATCCAGTTGGCAAAGCGGAACATATTGGCGATCAAGCTGTGGAAGCCGTAAAGTCCGCTGGGTATTCATGGGCGGTAACAACCATTGAGGATGTGAGTACGAATACAACAGATCGGTATCTTCTGCCACGTTTACCTGCAGATGAAAATTTGCACTGGATGGTAATGGCTGCAGAGCTCACGGGCCTACTGGGCATTGTGTCTCGATTTAGGAAAAAATATGCAGAACTCTTTGAAAAATGATGTGCCCTCCTCTGGTAATGCAATGACCGATGATCAACAGCGAAATCGCGCTCAGGCTGAGCCGCGTAAAGAGACATACGACGCTCTGATACTCGATGCAAGCTTGCGCCAATCGCTTACTTCTATACGTTCGTTAGGAAGTAGGGGGATGCGCGTTGCCGCGTTAGAGGCGAAGACGTATTTTAAAAAATCGAAATATATGCCTGCGTTTTCTTCTCGCTGGTGCCAGCACACCTATGTTGCGCCTGCTTATGATCTGCAGACAGAGACTTTTTTGGCGTATCTGTTGCAGTTGCTTGAATACACGGGTGCGCGTGTGCTGATTACTTCTTCGGATGGCACGCTGGCGCTTGTACGCAAGCATCGCGCGGACATCGAGAAATATGCGCATGTTGCTCTGGCCAAAGAATCGGCTTTAGAAGCTGCGGTTAATAAGGATCGAACGTTAGAAGTTGCCAGGGATCTCGGCCTTGGTATTCCCAAAGGGGTAGTTGTAAAGTCAGTCGACGAAGTTGCTGAGGCTATACGCGAGATTGGTCTACCTGCTGTCGTAAAGCCTATCGAAACATGGTTGTGGAGGGAGGGGGAGCAGCAAGGAGTGAGACTCATTGCTGCACTTGTTACCACTCCTGATGAGGCGCGTGCGGCTGTAGAACATTTGACACAGCATGGAGGAGAGACCCACTTCCAGCAGTTTCTTACTGGAAAGCGCGAAGCTGTAAGCCTGTTATATGCAAATGGTGAGATCTATGCGCGCTTTGCTCAATGGGCAAAACGTACGCAGCCGCCTTTGGGTGGGACTTCGGTCTTGCGTCAGAGTATAGCCGTTCCTGATGATATTGGTGATGAGGCGGAACGCCTGGTGCGTGAGATAGAGTTGGAAGGATACTCTGAGGTCGAGTTTCGTCGTGATCACCTGGGTAAGCCCTATCTGATGGAGATCAATCCACGCTTGTCTGCCTCGGTAGAGATTGCTGTGCGCTCTGGCGTTGATTTCCCCTATCTATTATATCAATGGGCTGTGGGGGAGCGTATTGATCGCATCGAGAATTATAAAACGGGTGGTTGGATGCGCTATCTTGAAGGCGATATCGTGACTACTGCGCAGGCAATTGCCGAACGTGGCCGGCCGGGTGTTGATGCCCCATCTCAAGCCATCTTAGATTTTTTTACAAGTTTTTTGATGCCATCTGGATATGATTATGTCGATTGGCGAGATCCTCTGCCTGCATTGACTGCTACGCTAGACTTTGTCTATCGCATGGGGCAAAAAGCGACAGGAAGATCCGCAAGGAGAAAAGAACAATGAGTATAGCTTTAGATAAAAAAAATACACTCGAAATTACCCCATCTGCAAAGTATGATGTTGTTGTGGTTGGTGCAGGCCCCTATGGTCTCTCGATCTCTGCCCATTTACTTGGAAAAGGTCTGAGGGTTGCTACTTTTGGCAAGCCGCTCTACTTCTGGAGCAATCATATGCCCAAAGGTATGCTGTTACGCTCATACTGGTGGGCAACGAGCTTGTCCGATCCAGAGGGAAGCCATTCAATCGCACGCTATTTTGAGGAAAAAGGTATAACTCCTGTCGATCCTCTGCCTGGGGCGACAATTGTTGATTATGGGAAATGGTTCCAAAAGCGTGCTGTTCCTGCCGTAGACGAGACGTATGTCACCAATATCACGCGTAAAAATGATCGCTACCTGGTAACTCTGGAGGATGGCCGTGTCGTCGAGGGTAAGGCCGTCGTGGTAGCTCCGGGCTTGCATTATTATGTTTACTCTCCCGAAGAGTACGCACATATGCCCGCTACACTGGTCTCCCATTCTTCTGATCATTACGATCTGAGCAAATTTGCCGGGCAAAAGGTTGCCGTCATTGGGGGAGGCCAGGGAGCCCTGGAGACCGCCGCTCTCCTGAACGAATGCGCGACACCTGATGTGCAGGTAATCATGCGCGACGCCCTCCACTGGTTGCGCTCTTCTAACTCGCAAATTCCGGCCTGGCTTCGTGCAATCCGAGCTCCGCAAGCTGGTATGGGCAATGGTTGGATGAATGTCTTGCTTGAGAAATTCCCATACGTTTTACATAGCATGTCACGTGCAAGAAAAGATATTATGTTTGACACGACGCATGGTCCTGCCGGTGCAGAATGGTTGAAGCCACGTATTCTAGGCAAAGTGGTGGTGAAAGAGCATGTGCGCGTTGAAAAAGTTGAGGCGGTCAATAACAAAGCTCGCCTGACGCTCTCCAATAGCGAAGTGTTGGATTTTGACCATGTCATCCTGGGCACGGGCTATCGTACAGATGTAAAGGGGCTGCCAATGCTTGATCAAGATCTGAAGGATTCCTTGCAGACCCATCGTGGCTCACCAGTGCTCAATAGTTGGTTTGAGAGTAATGTGCCCGGATTATACTTCGCTGGCTTTACCTCAGGTCGTAGCTTTGGCCCATTCTATCGTTTTGTTGTAGGTACTGATGCTGCTGCTCGCCGTGTTGCTGCTGCACTGGCTAAGCAGTTGGCTGGCGTGCGCTAATTCGACCGTATTGTGGTAGATAATACGGATTTGGGGGCATATGTTGCGGGGAGTGGTAAAGAAAGGGATGTTATGCGGAAGCGTATACTGGTAGTGATAGCAGGAATTTTCTACTACAGTGGCCTTGTGGCTCTAGCACGCTGGTTAACCCGGCGTGCTGGCCCACGCGTCGTGATACTTAATTATCATAGCGCGACAGGTGGGGATTTTCTGCGGCATATGCGTTATCTACGTCGCCATTATCGGATTATGCACGTGGAGGCTGCTCTAGAGGAGTTGTACGCAACGCGTAAAGATTCAACTCACAACAGTGGTAATCGTACTGCGTTAGTGGTAACTCTGGACGATGGTTATCTCGATAACTATACATATGCGAAGGAGGTCGCTCATGATCTCTGTACGCCAATTTCAATATATTTGATTCCAGGTTACATAGAGAGTGGTGCCCGTTTCTGGTGGTTAGAGGGGAAGAGTATGGCCCGGCGGGCTCAAGTATCAGATGTGACGATTGCTGGTCGCCCTTTTTCTCACCTCGATAATCCGGAGGAACGTGGTACTCTGGCCCAGTTTATAGATGATCGCGCTCGCTTTGCCTCTTCTGTGGCAGAACGCGAGGAGTTCTTAGCTTCTGCACAGGCCGCGTTGAGCCTGTCTCCGTTGCCTCATGAAAAGGATCGCGATGATGCAATGCTGCCGGTGAACTGGGAACAGGTTGGAGCAATGGATGAAGGTGGCTGGGTCTCGTTTGGTGCACATACCATGCACCATCCAATTTTGTCCTATCTTACTGATGCTGCTGAGATGCGTCAGGAAATCTCGGAATGTCGGCAGGTACTTGAACAGAAACTTGGTCATGCTGTACGCACCTTTGCCTATCCGGTTGGGCAAGCGCAGCATATCGGTTTAGATGTCGTGCAAGCTGTACGTGACGCAGGTTATGATTGGGCTTTAACGACAACTTATGGCATCAACACGCCTCAGACTGATCCGATGTTGCTAAAACGCATAGAGGCCGACGTTGATCAACATTGGCTCGTCGTTGCGGCAGAGGCAGCCGGGCTATGGGGCTTTATCTCACGTCTGCGCTGGCTCCCTTTTATTCGGAAAAACTTTACGAACGCGAGTCGTCAAAAGGGTATGTAATGCAAGATACACCATTCTATGTTCATCCTTCGGCAGAAGTTGAGCCAGGAGCTGAGATAGGAGTCGGGACACGTATATGGCGTCAAGCTCATATACGTGCCCATGCGCATATTGGCGAGATGTGCAATATTGGTAAAGGCGTTTATGTCGAGACAAGTGTCCACATCGGCTCACGTGTAAAGATCCAGAATAATGTCTCACTTTTTGAAGGCGTTACGATAGAAGACGGCGTCTTTATTGGCCCACATGTCTGTTTTACCAATGATATGTTTCCACGTGCAATTACGCCTGATGGTCAATTAAAAAGTGCTGATGACTGGACTGTTACTCCTACGCTGGTAAAATATGGAGCCTCAATTGGCGCTGGCTCTGTAATTGTCTGTGGGGTGACTATTGGGGAGTTCGCTCTTGTTGGCGCTGGTTCAGTGGTGACGAAAGATGTTGCACCGTACACGCTCGTCTTTGGGAATCCGGCACGTTTTCAGGGGTATGTGTGCAGATGTGCCCATCGAGTCCCGGAGGTCCGGGAACAGGATGGAAAGCTCGTTGGTTGGTGCGAATCATGTAAACAGTTACGCGTGCTACAATAGTACCCGAAGATCAGCAGACATTTTATGCTGCCCGCGTTCTCCCTTGCTTTCCTTGACATAAAAGGCACATCCTTTGTATGATGGTGCTGATGAAGATCTTCTCGTTTCTCTGTATCGTAGGTGTCTCTATCAGGGGTACTTTTGGTAAGAAAGTGGTAGTAATGTGTCGCAAGCTAGTCTTTATGGCACTGTATGGCAAGGCTCACTGAACGATCTGGCGGCTATAGTGCACCATATCAAGCGCTCTCATGCGTTTGGCCGTCTATCATTACGAAATTTAGAGCAACTTAGCATTGCCCATCTTTATTTTCGTGCAGGGAAGCTAATACATGTTGTTGGTCATCGAGGCGATGCACGTACTATCTTAATCGAGTTGCAAAACTGGAAGCGTGCTGTCGTTCGTTTTGAACGTGGCGTAGCCAGCGTCGATATTACGCTGAACGACGAGCATGAGCAATTGTTAATGGATGTGCTTGCAAATTTGCAGCAACGTGGCCTGGTGGTGATTCCTCAGCTTCCTTTGCCCACCCCTTCTCGTGTCATTGAGAGCGAGTTAATCGCAACTTCTGATGTAAAACAGTTGATCGCGCCCTGGGAATGGCATGTGCTTGTCGAGGGCACCCGTCGTGTGTCGCTCGCGGTCGCTCATCTTGTTGGGCCGAGAGAAGCGCTGGCGGTCTTAGAAGATATTTTGGAAGATTGTACATCCTCTTTCCCAGCTTTTGGAGGCCTGAGAATTGCCTCAAGTGGGTATCTCCATATTGCAGATCGGTCCCAACTAGATCATATGTCCCGTGAGGATCTTCTGGAAGGTTTTTCAGCCTTGCTTGCTATCTGCCAGCATTTTTGTAGCCCGATTGTTGGAGAGAAAGATGCGCATAAGCTTATGTTGCAGTCTCTCCAGGAACTTGGCCCTCCGCTTGTTAGTCTCGGTGTATTTCGCGTTGACAATCGCTTGCTTTTTAGTAATAATGGTGCATAATCCCTCTTGTCCCGTAAAAAGCAATGAATCGCGCTTTTCTATATATCTCAACAGCGTTGGCTGCTTGTCCTTATTGTAAGTAAGTCAGATAGGAGACAAGCAGCCAATAGCAGTTCGCTAAATTGCCGCATAACATACGAGCTATGCAGATCGGCTCGATTGACAACGTGCTATAGGCGTTCGGAGAGCCAAACGGGTAGCCGTTGCTGTTGGCATAGCACCTTGGCCATCTATTA
>Ga0302321_100002147_pt1 | contig 16926 bp, 17 predicted proteins | sample Fen_T0_1_FD_202505 | JGI IMG/M metagenome (GOLD analysis project Ga0302321, IMG submission 202505) | Peat permafrost microbial communities from Stordalen Mire near Abisko, Sweden - Fen_T0_1 | ecosystem: Environmental > Terrestrial > Soil > Wetlands > Permafrost | place: Sweden: Abisko...
TCGCAGAGGCCGCAGCGGTTCGGGTGCCGTTGATCGCCGTCACGGTAAAGGGGTAGATGCCGGGCGTCGTGGGAGTGCCGCTGATGGTGCCGTCTGAGTTGAGCGCGAGACCCGCGGGCAGATTCCCCGTCGTGGTGGCGTAGGTGGTGGGAATCCCCGGCGTGGTCTGCGTCAAGGTGGGAGTCTGGATGGCCATGGCCATGGCGGCCGGGAACACCAACGGCGTCGCATAACTCAGGGCCAGGGGTTGCGCTGGCAGCACGGTGATCTGAATGGTCTGGCTGGCGCTGTTGGCGGAGTTGGTTCCCCGGATCGTCAGGGAATAGACACCGGCGGCAGTCGGCGTGCCCGTGATTTGTCCGGTGGTGGGATCCAGGCTGAGACCGGGAGGGAGCGTTCCCGAGGCCAACTCATAAACCCTGGGCGTTCCCCCTGAGGGGTTCGGCGGATTGACGGGAATGGGCGTGCCCACGGAGTAGGTATTCGTGGGTTGGTAATTCAGACCAAGCAGGGTCGTCGCCTGGGCACAGTCGACACACCAGGATGAGCTGGTGCACCCGATGGGGCCCACCGCAAGAGCGGACAGAGCCATGGCAAGGGGCAAGATCAATCGATGACGCATTCGAACTCCCGATAACGACAGAGTGGCCAGCCGAACCCATGGATCGATGGACCTTGCAAGTATTAGGGACATCGATATCCCAAAATCCTCACACTTCCTCACAATCACTCGACTCTCGCCTCTGACCACCCGATAAGTGCGCCCATTCGGGGCCCTGGATCGGGGTGGCAGAGGCCTTCGTACAAGGATTGCGTGACAGAGTTCCATTCAGCTCATTGAAGAGCCATTCAAAAAATCGGCAACTCAACCATGCTTCCCCCAGTCTGTTGATAACCTTGTCCCAGAAGGTTGGCGTAGTCGGTACCCCCGTCGGCCCTTGTGGACTGTCAGGTCGGAATCAACCGTCGTTCATGGAAGGATGCGAACGCATGACCTCTCCCCAGGCTCATCAGGATGGGAAGACCGACTTGAGTCCGCTCAAGACCATTCGCGTCGTTGCATGCGAAGACCACGCCCTCATGCGTGAATACATCGTTTCGGGACTGTCGCTCTTCGGGATCGGGGTGGTCGGCGTAGCCGACGGAGCCGAGCTGAGCACGTACCTGAGCGCCCACCAGGTGGACATCGTCATCCTGGATATCGGCCTGCCGGGTGAAGACGGTTATTCCATCGCTGCCCGCCTGCGTCGGGAACGACCTCATCTCGGCATCATCATGCTCACTGCCAGGGATCAGACCGATGACCGGGTATTGGGGTTGGATTCCGGCGCGGATCTCTACTTCGCGAAACCCGCCGACCTCCGGGAGCTCGCCTCCGCCGTGGGCAGCCTTCACCGCCGACTCAGCCTGGTCCACCCCTCGGCGGCCCCTGCCCGCTGGCGACTCGACTCGCTCCGTTCCTTCCTGATCACTCCCACCCGGATCACCATCCCCTTGACCGACAACGAACTGCGCTTCCTGGCGCCGCTTCTCAGTCAGCCGGGCGAAGTCATCGATCGCGACGTCCTCTCACAGGCCCTGGACCAGGTTCCTGACAGCTACGCCATGCGCCGCATGGAGACCATGCTCAGCCGCCTCCGCACCAAGGTACATAAGGCGAGCCCGGATGAGCCGTTACCCGTGAGAGCGCGTCATGGAAGGGGCTATGCCTTCCTCAGCGGGGCCGAAGAACGGCCGAGGTCGCAGGGATGATCTTGTCCCCTACTTGGGAATGATGTCCGAGGACATCTCATCCCCACAATCCGGGCAGAGGCTATGGCTGAACTCGGCGTCAGAACGATCGCGCACAAACGTTTCGATCTGAACCCACTGGCCCCGGTCATCCCTGATTTTTTTGCAGGAGGCGCAAATCGGCAGGAGGCCCCGCAGGAGCTTGACCTTCGACATGGCCTCCCGGAGTTCCACGATGAGCGCTTCCCTCTGTTCCTCGGCCTTCAACCTGGAGGCGATCTCCTCGCGGAGCCGGAATTGTTCCTCCATGAGCCTGCCCTGTTCCGCTTCCATGCCCGTGCGGTAGTGCTGGCGGAGGAACTCGAACCAGTACCCGATGGCGGCGATGATGAGATAGGTCAACGAAAACCGTGTGGCGAATTCGACTTGGTACGGATAGACGCGGGGATCATGAACCAGGCCGGACACGAGGCCCACGGCGCCGAGATAAAGCATTGCGGACCACGCCAGTCCTTCCCTCGTACCGAAAAGAAAGAACACAATGAGAGGAAACACCAACAGCCAAAGGGCTTTTGAGCCACCCTCGCCCCCCACGGAAAGAATGTAGAGCAGCAACGCCGCAAACAGGAAGGCGTTGATCCGGTAGAGGACCAGGCCTGATTCCACTTTCCTCAGCAGAAGACGGGTGGCTCCGAGCAATCCCGCCATGCCACAAGCCAGCAGGCCCAGCAGGGGTCGGCCTGTCAGCAGGTGGTAGCTCCCGAACACCACCATGGTCGGGATGCCGGTAAGCAGGAACACTGAGAATTGGTGAAGGCGGATCCGTTCGGTCGTATCCAGAGGCAGGGGTTCCATCAGCCTGGATAGCCCTGCGCGCAGGTGTGATACGACCGCATTCCAACGCTTGGCCATGGCACGCCTCCGTGAGGTCAGGTTGGTCCTCACCGATTCGTCGGCTTCCGGTCCAATGCAGATGAGTGGGTCAAGATTATCATTTACGCGTCGATTTACAAGCTTCGTTCAGTCGTTGCATCGGCATTCCGCCCTCGCCACAACAGCGCCATTCCAAACAAAGTGGCTCAAGGGCCACCTCGGGATATCCTGGCCCGTCCTCCAGAAAGGTCATCCATGCGAAGTGTCATCACTGGAACCGGCATCGGCATACCTCGACATATCGTGACGAATGACGCGCTGTCGAAGCTCATGGATACCTCCGACGAGTGGATCCGGGTGCGCAGCGGCATCCAGGAACGGCGCTACGCCGACCCGGGCCAGGGCTCCACCGACCTCGGGGCCATCGCCTCCCGGAACGCCCTCGCCGATGCGGGATTGGCCCCCGGCGACATCGATGTCGTCATCTTCGCCACCATGACGCCGGACCATGTGCTGCCAGGCAATGGTCCCTTGCTCCAATTGGCCCTGGGCCTCCGGGACATTCCCACCTTCGACATCCGTCAGCAGTGCAGCGGCTTTCTCTACGGTCTGGAGCTCGCGGATCTGTTCATCCAGAGTGGTCGGTACCGGCGCGTTCTCCTGGTGGGCGCGGAGGTGCATACCCCGTTCATGCCCTGGCACCTGGGCTGGGACACCCTCATCGGCCAATCCACGCGTGAGATCACCGCGGCTGAGCGCACGGAGAACACCGCCAGTCGGGACCGGACGGTGCTGTTTGGAGATGGCGCCGGGGCCGTGGTGATCGAAGCCCGGGAAGGTGTTCAGGGCCTTGGGACGATCCGGCTCCACACGGACGGCCGGGGCGCGGGAGTGCTCACGATGATGGGCGCCAGTTTCAAGCGGCGACCGTTCGTGAGTCATGAACAGATTGAGGCCGGTGATACGCTCCCGATCATGCTCGGGAAGGAAGTCTTCAAATCCGCCGTGACCTTGATGCCCCTGGCTGTCCGTGAGGTCTGTGAAGCCTCCGGCGTGGCCGTGGAGGCCCTGGATCTGGTGCTGATCCACCAGGCCAACCTCCGCATCATCGAGGGCGTGCAGAAGGCCCTGGGGCTGCCACCCGAGAAAGTGCCACACAACATCGAACGCTACGGCAACACCACCGCCGCCACCTTGCCCATCTTGTTTCATGAATGCAGGATTCAGGGATTGATCCGACCCGGCATGAACCTCGTGTTCACCGCCCTGGGTTCCGGTCTGCATTGGGGTGCCGCACTCTACCGGACCTGATTGCGGGCCTTCAGCCGCCAAGGCTAGAATGCTGGCATTCCCTGGAGCAACCATGCGCACCACCTCCCTGGCCCTGGCCCTGTGTGTCCCTGCCCTCGTTTTATCGGCGGGAACCACCAAGCCCAAGAAGCACACCTCGGGCCCCATCAAGTCTTCCAAGGAAGCCAAGGCCATCGCGGAACAGGAAACGGGCGGCAAGGCTGTCACCGCCCGACGCATCCCCCTGAATGGCGCTTCCGGCGGATGGGAAGTGGAGATCCGGATGCCTCGAGAAACCCAGGGCTGGCGCTGCATCATCGACTCGGATACCCACATGGTCCACAGCAAGACCCGGATTGCCCAGCCCGGAGGCAAGAGCAAGACCGAAGGACCCGTGCGCATGATCAAGGGAACCCGCTAGGAACCGCTGCCCGATCAACACCGACCGTTCGCCGGTTTTTCCCACCAGAGGCCCCGCGCAGGTTGCCAACAGGCCTAGAATCGTACCCGTGGCCGATGCCACTAGGAGAACGACACATGGGTCTGATGGACTGGGGCAAAGCCCAATTCCTCGACATCCTCGAGTGGCTGGATGACTCCAACGACACACTGGCCTGGCGCTTCCCCATGCGGGGCCAGGAAATCCAGAACGGCGGCCAGTTGGTGGTGCGGGAAAGCCAGGAGGCGGTCTTCGTCAACGAAGGCCAGATGGCGGACGTGTTCAAGCCCGGCACCCACCGGCTGACCACCCAGAACCTGCCCATCCTCGCCACCCTCAAAGGCTGGAAATACGGCTTCGAAAGCCCCTTCAAGAGCGACGTCTATTTCATCTCCACCAAGCTCTACAACGACCTGAAGTGGGGCACCTCGAACCCCATCATGATGCGCGACGCCGACTTCGGCATGCTGCGCATCCGGGCCTTCGGCATCTACTCCATCAAGGTCGTCGACAGCGCCACCTTCCTGCGCCAGCTCGTGGGCACCAACGGTGTCTACACCGTGCCCGACATCTCCGAGCAGCTCCGCAAGACCATCATGAGCCGCTTCACGGATGTGCTGGGCGAGGCGAAGGTGCCGGCCCTGGATCTGGCCTCCAAGTACGACGAGCTGTCGGACCTGGTGAAGCAGAAGCTCGCCGAGGAATTCAAGACCATGGGCCTGGAGCTGTCCAAGTTCTTCGTGGAGAACATCAGCCTCCCCGAGGAAGTGGAAGCCATGATGGACAAACGCACGGGCGTGGGCATGATGGCCCCCGTCATGGGCGCCTACACGCAGATGCAGGTGGCCGACAGCATTCCGCTGGCCGCGCAGAACCAGGGCGGCGTCGCTGGCCTGGGTATGGGTATGGGCGTGGGGTTTGGCATGGGCAATATGATGGGCCAGCAGATGACCGGTGCTCAGCAGCAGATGGGCCAGCAGGGCTTTCCTGCCGGTGCCGCCGCCACCTCGCCAGCCCCCTCCAAGTCCCTCAAAGAGGAACTGACCGAGTTGAAGGATCTCTTCGACAGCCAGCTGATCAATCAGACCGAGTTCGACGCCCAGCGCGGCGCCATCATGAAGAAGCACGGCATGGGGAACTGATCACCCCCAACGATCACCCATCAAGCTGAGGCGGCGTGAGCCGCCTCAGTCATGTCCGTCGCAATCGTGATGGTCATGGGAGTCCACATCGTGCTCATGCACGAACCGATGCTGGTGTCGTTCGGCCATGGCCCGGGTTTCGAAGTGCAGGGTGAGATGGCGCACCCCGAATCGTTCCGATAACAGGTGCTCGATGCGGCGCTGGTGATCCTCCGTGTCTTCCAATCTTTCAGCTTCCACGATGATGTGGGCCGTACAGACGGTCAGGTGGCTGCAGACGCGCCAGGAGCGCAAGTCCTCGACACCATGGATACCTGGGAGTCCAAGCAACGCAACCTTGGCCTCCTCCTGATCGAAGGCGGCGCGGTGCATGAGGATGCCCACAGCATCCCGCAGCAGCAGGAAAGCGCCGCGAAGAATCACCGCCGCGATGCCGGCGGCCAGGAGGGGATCCACCCAGCGCCACCCCGTGAAGCGGATGATCACCATGCCAAGCACCACCGCCACATTGGCCAGGCTATCCCCCATGGCGTGAAGGTAGGCGCTGCGTAGATTGAGATCGCGCTCCTGGCCGGTGCCCTTGGCGGGAACGAGCACAAAGGTCGCCGCCAGATTCAACAGCAAACCCAGGATGGCGAAACCAATGGCCCAGCCCAGCTTGATGACGTGAGGGTGCGTGACACGATTCCAGGCCTCGAACAGCACGGCCCCGGCCAGCACCACCAACAGCAGGACCCCCAGCAGCGTGTTGAAGATCTCGATCCGATGCCAGCCGTAGGTCCAGCGATCGCATGGTTCGCGTCGATTCGCCAACCGGATGCTGCCCAAGGCGAGCAGGTTCACCACGGCATCGTTCAGGTTTTCGAGGCTGTCCGACACCAGCCCCAACGACCCGGTCCAGAGCCCCCCGATCCCCTGGACCAGGAAGTTCAAACCGAAGATCAGCGAGCTGAGGGCGAGTCGCCCCGTGGTCGTGGGGCCGTGGGAGTGGCCCATCACTCGCCCCGGTACTGGGGTTTACGCTTGTCGCGGAAGGCCGCGAGACCTTCCAGGCGGTCCTTGGTGGGGATCACCTGGGCATAACAGGCCTGCTCTAGAGCCAGACCGGAAGCCAGGTCCAGCTCCAGGCCTTGATTCACCGCCCGTTTCGCCATGCGCAAGGCGATGGGTCCGTTCGGAAGGATCTCCCGAGCCAGATCGAGCGCCGAGGCGAGCGCCTGCCCAGCGGCCACCACTCGATCCACAAGGCCCAGTCGACCGGCCTCTTCGGCGTCAATCCGCCGAGCCGTGAAGATGAGTTCCTTGGCCCGTGACGCACCGATGAGGCGGGGGAGTCGCTGGGTACCGCCGCCGCCCGGAATGATCGCCAGGGCCGTTTCGACCAGGCCCACCTTCGTGTCGCCACCCGCCACGCGCAGGTCCGCCGCCAAAGCCAATTCCAGCCCGCCGCCGAAGGCCACGCCTTCCAGAGCAGCGATGACGGGCATGGGCAGCGCCTCCAGTTCCGTGAACGCGGCACGGATGCCTTGTACGAAGGTCGCCGCCTCATCAGGCGACATCCCAGCCCTTTCCTTCAAGTCCGCCCCAGCGCAGAAGACGCCCGGCACCGTGCTGTGAACGATCACCACGCGCACGGCTGGATCGGTGCCAAGGAGCTTCAGCCCCTCGCGAAGCTCCGACAGCAGCTGCCGCCCCAGGGCATTTTTGGCAGAGGGCCGATCCAGGCCCAGCAGGACGATTCCCGCATCCGCGCCCTCCAAGTGCTCCATGCGGACTTCCATCAGCCCAGCTCGACGATGGGATCCCCCTCGTTCAGGAACTGGTCGGCGGCCACGAAGACCTTCTTGACCGTTCCCTCCTCGGGACTGCCCACAGGAATCTGCATCCTCTGGGTATCCCCTGCGGGGATACGCCAGGCCTCAGCACCAATCGTTTTGAACATGCGAAACCTCACGAAAGCTCGACGATGGGATCGCCTTCGTTCAGGAACTGGTCGGCGGCCACGAAGACCTTCTTGACCGTTCCCTCCTCGGGACTGCCCACAGGAATCTGCATCTTCTGGGCATCCCCTGCGACCAGGTCCTGGTCCTCGCCCACGGTTTCGCCCTCGGCGACGCAGACTTCCAGAACCTTCCCTGCCATCTCGGCTCGCACAACGACCATCTGTCACCTCATGAGGACGATGGCCCAGTGTAGCGGTCGGCTCGCTACTCGTCCCGGTCGGAATCCCCGATCACCACGAGGTCATCATCTTCGTAGGCGAAGTCACCCTCCTCGATGAGGACTTCCCGGACCTTCCCGCCTTCCGGGGCATTGATGTAGAACGACGTGCGGGATGAATCCGTACCTTCGAGGATCATCAAAGGCTCGTCCTCTTCCACTTCCTGGCCGGGGCGAACCAGTACATCCACCACGTAGCCCGGCCATTCCGCCCGCACGATCATGCCACCTCCCTTAAGTCCACCCGTGACCTTGGCGGGGAGAGTATGGCGCTACGGGGCCCCGCGCAAGTCCCGGAAGCAGTTCTTTTCGTCACATGTGCTCTCTGAGATACTGAAAGGCTTGGAGGATGGAATGGCTGTCGCTTGTGGCATCGTGGGTTTACCCAATGTGGGGAAATCCACCCTATTCAACGCTCTCACCCGTGCGGGCGCGGCTTCGGCCAACTATCCCTTCTGCACCATCGAGCCCAATACGGGGGTGGTGGATGTGCCGGACCCGCGTCTGGCGGCCCTGGCTGAGATCGTGAAACCCCACCGGGTCCTCCCTGCTGCTCAGGAATTCGTCGACATCGCAGGCCTGGTTCGCGGCGCCAGCAAGGGCGAAGGACTGGGCAACGCCTTCCTGGGGCATATCCGGGAGACGGACGCCATCGTCCAGGTGGTGCGCTGCTTCGAAGACGCCAACGTCACCCACGTGGAGGGCGGCGTGAACCCTGAGCGGGATCTGAGCATCATCGAAACCGAACTGGTCATCAAAGATCTGGATGGCGTCGAGAAGGGCCTGGAGCGCCACCGCAAGATCGCCAAGACCGGCAACAAGGAATCCATCGCCCTGGCGGCCGTGCTCGAGCGGATCTATGCCGTGCTGAACGACGGCAAGTGGGCCCGCACCGCCGGCCTGTCGGCCGACGACAAGGCCCTGGTGAAGTCTTACGGCCTGCTCACCCTCAAGCCCACACTCTTCGTGGGCAACATCGGGGAGGAGGACATCCGCAACCCCGAAGGCAATCCCCACTACGTCAAGCTGATGGCACTGGCCGCCGAACGTCATGCCCCTTGCATCCCCATCTGCTCCAAGCTGGAAGCCGAAATCCAGGATCTGCCCGAAGAAGATCGCCCCCTCTTCCTGGAGGAAGCCGGCCTGGCCGAACCGGGCCTGAATGTGCTCATCCACGCCAGCTACGACCTGCTGGGCCTGCAGACCTACTTCACCGCCGGGGTGAAGGAAGTCCGGGCCTGGACCATCCACAAGGGCGACACGGCCCCCCAGGCCGCGGGCGTCATCCACACGGACTTCGAAAAAGGCTTTATCCGGGCCCAGGTCATCGCTTACGAAGATTTCATCCAGTGCAAGGGCGAGCAGGGTGCCAAGGATGCCGGGAAGATGCGGACGGAAGGGAAGGAATATATCGTCAAAGACGGCGATCTGATGAACTTCCTGTTCAACGTCTAAGACTCATTCCAGGTGACCTCCCGCCCGATGCCTTGATCAAGGCGGGGCGATGAACCAGGCGAAATCCAGCGGATGGGCCGGGCGCGGGGCGCCGGTGGAGGATCCTGCGCTCATCCGCCAGGCCATGCAGGACCTTTTCCAACAGGAGTCCGAGTTCCCTATCAAAGTCGAGGGGACCCACACGCTTCCCTACACGGCCCGGATCCACCAGCTGGACCCCAGGAAAGAGCTCCTCCAGCTGAAGCTCATCCGGCCCCTTCCCCATGAATTGGCGGCCGGGGCCTCTTTCGAGATGGTTTTCTCCATCGGAGACCAGCGGTTCGAGGCCCCGACGATCTTCCATGGTCGGGAGGACTACCTGCTCTATCGGTTCACCATTCCCGTTCGAATGGCTCCTTCGGATCGGCGTCGACATAAGCGCTACCCATTCCGGCCAAGGGAAAAGACCTACGTGGTCGTCCAGGATGCCAGCATCCCGGGACATGGGATCTCTGGTCCCCTGGTGAATCTGTCCCTGGGGGGACTGGCCTTCCGCGTGGATCGCGTGATGCGGTTGGATGACCACATGCGGGTAACGCCCGGCTTGGGTTTCTTTGAGCGAGGCAAGTCCTTCCCCATGATCAAGATCCGGGACCTGCCCAACTTGCCGGTCTTCGATGCCCGCGGCGTCCTTGCCAATGCCTGGGAGCGGGGTGGAGAAATCATCCTTGGCGTCCAGTTCGGAGAGTTCAAGGAAACGGAGCTGAGGGAGCTCCAGACCGTCCTGGACATCCGGGACCTCAAGCAGCGTGCCGCCATGGTCACGGCAGGCGAGAGCCCGCGGGAGACCAGCCCCCGAAGTTCTGCGGAGCCCAAAGGAGCTGCGGCACGCGTTTCCCCCTCTGGCAATCAGACGCCCGACGCCCTCCGGCAGCTGGGCCGCCGGTGCACCCGGATCATCCTGGCCATGGAGCCTGGGCCCGAACGCGATCAAGTGCAGGGAACGCTCGGTGCGGCGGGTTTCCTCCGCTTCGAAACCGCTGACTCACCCGACCAGGCCTTCGCTGCGATCCGGGCCGACCGGAGCACCACTTCCCCCCTGCTGGTGCTGAAGAGCCAACCCGATGAGAGCCCCGTCATGGCCGGCCTCCGGGCCCTCCAGAATGACCTCGAAGACACCCGTGAGGTGTTGGTCGCCTGGCTCGTCCAGGGAGAGGCGGTCCCGGACTCTGAGGACCCCCTGATTCGGCCCATGCCTTGGCCATCGGCAGAGGATCCTTCCTGGCTTCCCCTGATGGATGAGCTGGCTGGACTCGAATAAAGCGATTAAATGGGCGCCACTTTCACCAGATTGCCACTCCCATCCACCCGAAGGAATCCATCCTCGATCCGATTCCCGCCGCGCAGGACCGGATCTGCAGCATCTTTGGCGAGGAGGATGCCGCCTCGGGCATTGCGATGCACCACGCACTCTTCCAGGGTCACCTGGGAATCCTCCAGCAGCAGCAGACCTGTGTCCCGCCCCTCCTTCAACGTGCAGCGGACCAGCAGGAGGCTGCCACCCGGTTCGACCTGAACCCCGGCCCCGGCATTGCCCGAGATCTCGCAGGCGTCCAGCACGCCCTGGCCGCCCTCGGAACAGTCCACGCCCAGGGAGCGTCCTTCGGAGAAGGTACAGCCCCGGGCCTGCACGGTGGCGCCGTGATGGATGAGCAAACCGGTCCCGCCGTTCGCCTGAACCAGGCAGCCCTCCATGGTCGCCAGGCCACGGTCCATGATCGACACCCCGAATCCCGCATTCCCGGTCAGGCGGCACTTGCGCATGACGACATTGGCTCCCGCCAGCACATGCACCCCGGAACAGGCATGATTCCCGAGGTCGCAGGACTCCATGACCGCCTGGCTATGCTCGAGGGCGAGCAAGCCGGCGAAGTGGCTATCCATCAATCGGCAATGGCTGAGTTGGACCCGGCCATCGCCATTCACTTCCACCGCACCGGCCTCTGCCGAGAGTGAACAGCCATCCAGGGTCGCCTGCCCGCGCAGGCCGATCTTCACACCCACGCCGGCCCCCGGCCCCACCAGTGTGCCCTGCATGGACACCTGAGCTCCGGATTCCACGGAAACCCCGGCAATCTGGAATTGCAGGATGCATCCACCCTCAATCCTGGTCAGGGTTCCGCTCCCCGCCCGGACCCCCATGGAGCCTTCCGCCTGGAAGGTACAGTCGCGGAAGACAGGGGAGGTCCCCGCACCTTCCAACTCGACACAAGGGGCAATTGATTTCAGGACGCACCCTACGATTTGAGGGTTGCCGCTGGTGACCAGCAAGGCCGGTGCATCACCCGTCGCCAAGAGGGTGAGGCCCTGCAGGCTGACCACCCGAGCCACCACTGTGAGGGCTGGGCCAGCGACACCTTCGATGACCACTTCGCCTGGCTCGCCCAGGGCCAGGATGGAGACATCCTTGTCCACCACCACCGATTCCCGGTAGATCCCTGGAAGCATCACGATCTCGGTACCGGCCCGCGCCTGCCGCAAGGCCACCTTCAGACTCAGGCACTGGCCCTGTCCGCCTTTGCCCACGCGAATCCGCTGTCCCGTGATCTCCTTTTCCGCCCGGATCGGAGGAGCGACAACGGCCACCTGGGCCGCCTCCACAGGTCCACGCATGGCCTCACGAATGGCCCCTCCCAACTCCTCCGCATCTGAGAAGCGGTCCTCCGGCTTCTTGGCCAGGGCCCGTTCCACCACCGCCTTCAGCTGCCTTGGAACATCCTGCAGATCCTCGGGGAGGATGGGTTCGTGCGGGTGCAGAAGGATGCGGTTCAGCACCGCGGTGGTGTTGTCACCCTGGAAGGGCTTCCTCCCCCCCGTGACGATTTCATAGAGAATCACGCCCAGCGCGAAGATATCCGAGCTGGCCGTGGCCTTCCCGGTATCCAGGTACTCGGGGGCCATGTAGCTCACGGTGCCCATCCAGGTCCCCGCCTGGGTCAGGCCGGAGGGCCCCATCTGCGCCACACCGAAATCCATGAGCTTGGCGCGGAGCCGCTTGCCATGCCGATTGACCAGGACGTTGGCGGGTTTGATGTCCCGGTGGATGACGCCATGCTCGTGGGCATAGGCCAGGCCTTCGCACACCTGGGCGAGCACCTCCAGGAGTTCCCCTTTGGGAGCCTTGCCGCCCCGGATGAGCGCTTCCAGCTCCTCACCCTGCACGTATTCCATGGCCAGGTAGTGGAGTCCCTCATCCTCGCCGAATTCGAAGACGGTGACGATGTGGGGATGGTTCAGCAGGGCCGCGGCACGGGCCTCCCGTTCGAAGCGCGCCTGGGCCTCGTCGCCAAAGGCCGACCCGGCGGTGATCACCTTCAGGGCCACCTCCCGACCCAGGCTCGGGTCGCGCCCCAGGTAGACCTCGCCCATGGCCCCCCTGCCCAGAAGGCGAACCACCTCGAATTTGCCGAGCCGTTCCCGCATGGGAACCCTATCGGCACATTCCTAGGGACCTTTCAGATCCGGTTAATCCTCTCCGGGGGTTCCGCGCTGCGCGCACACCCCCGGACCCCCGCGCCTCGCCCGGCAAAGCCGGCCTTCGGCTTGCTCTCACTGCCCCAGGGGTTCCGCGCTGCGCGCCTCCATGGGCGCAACGCTTTGCGTTGCTTCCACTCGCCAGGCTCGTGGCCATGGAGCCTCCCCCCGGACCCCCGCGCCTCGCTCGACGAACCCTGGCTGCGGGCTATCTCGCCTCAACGGGCATGCGCCGCAGGCGCTCCACCCGAACCGCCATGGGGGGATGGGTGGAAAAGAGGCCCATGAGGCCCCCACCGCTGAGCGGATTCACGATCATCATGTGGGCCGAGGCGGGCTCGGCGTGCTGCATGGGGAGCTGCCGATTGTAGCCCTCCAGGCGTTCCAGGGCCGAGGCCAGCATGTCGGGGCGGCCCGTCAGGTGGGCACTGTACTCATCCGCCATGTATTCCCGGGATCGGCTCACGGCCATCTGCAGCATGAAGGCGGCGATGGGACCGAGAATCATAATGGCGATGCTGGCGAGGGGGTTGGACCGCCCTTCTTCATCCCGCGCACCGAAGAACCCTGCGAACCGCGACAGGAACATGATGGCCTGGGCCAGCACGGCGGCCAGACTGCCGATGAGGATGTCCCGGTGTTTGACATGCCCCAGCTCGTGGCCGATGACGGCCTCCAGCTCAGGGCGGCTGAGGACCCGCATGATGCCCTCGGTCACAGCCACCACGGCATGCTCCGGGTTCCGCCCGGTGGCAAAGGCGTTCGGCGTGTCGTCGGGGATGATGGCGATCCTGGGCATCGGCAGGCCAGCCCGCTGGGCCAGGTTGGCCACGATGGCATGCAGTTCCGGCGCCTCGGTCTGGGTGACGGGCTGGGCGCCATAGCTGGCCAACACAATCTTGTCGGAGAAGAAATAACTCACGCCGTTCAGGACCAGGCCAAGCGCGAGCGCCATCACCATGCCGGACCGGCCTCCGACCATCCCGCCGATCCACACCAGCAGGCCAGTCATGGCAATGATGATGAAAAGGGTCTTCGTCTGGTTCATGGCTCAGTCTCCCCATTTCAAGATACGCATGGCGGTGCCACGCGTTCAGCCCATGCGCTTGATCACCACCAGGGTTACGTCATCCCGGAACTTGCCCTCCTCCAGATGCTGGAAGGCCTCCACCAGCAGGGCCTCGAACAGCTCGTCCGCCCCCGCGTCGGGGCGCCGCAGCACCACATCGGCGAGCCTGCCATCGCCCAGTTCCTCGCCGGCGGCATTCTCCGCCTCGACCACACCATCGGTGAAGATCACCAGGACATCGCCCATATCCATGTGCGCCCGCCCCTCGGAAAAGGTGACACCGGGCAGCAGACCCACCATGGGACCCGTGGGCGAGAGCCGCACGACCTCCCGGTTGGCCCGCACGATCAGGGGGGGGTTGTGGCCGCCATTCACGTAGCGGAGGTCGCCGTTCTGGGGGTTCAGGCTGCCCGCAAACAGAGTGGTGTAGCGGTTCCGGTCGCGCACATCATTCATCCGGCGGTTCACGCGTTCAGCCAGGCGACCCCAATCCTCCACCCGCCGGTCCGCCATGGCCCGCAGGAAGGCCGACAGCTGGGTCATCATCAACGACGCGGGGAGCCCCTTGCCGGAGATGTCCCCCACGGCGATGTGCAGGCGATCCCCCAGCCCCTCGTCCCGGGCCATCCAGAGGTCGTACAGATCGCCACCGACGGCCTGGTAGGGCAGGTTGGCGGCCGCGCACTGCCAGCCTGCGGGTTCAGGCAAGGTCTTGGGCAGCAGGCTGCGCTGGATGTTGCGCGCCAGATCGAGATCCTTCTCCATGCGATCGGCCTGGATCCGTGATTCCCGGAGCTCCAGGCTCGACAACTGGGAAGACGTCAGGTTCAGCAAGGTGCGAAGGAAGACCAGGTCATCTTCGGACAGCTGACCCACGGCCGGTTCAGCGGCATAAGCAAAGCCGTGGCTGTGGGTCTGGTCCACCAGTTCGATGGCGTGGACCAGTCCGCGGGCCTGCACCACATCGTGAAGTTGTTCCCCGACCAATGACTCCGGCAGCGTGCCCAAGCCCTTGGCGTGGAGGACCAGTCCCTGGGGATCGACCACCAGCAGCCGCATGATGCGGAACTCGCCCATGAGCGTATTGGCCATCAGCCGCACCAGATCGCGCCTGGTTTCCACCACACCCAGGTTGCGGGTCAGTTCGAAGACGGTGTTGAGGCGGGACAGCTGCAGGGCCAGCGCCTGGTTCTGAATGCTTCGCACGGCTTCCGCACGACGCCAAGCCAGGAGCGGCGCGCTGATGGAGAGCAGCAGCGGTACCGCGTCAGGCAGGGGCTCCGCCCGCAGGACCAAGTGCCCATACAGCTCGTCCCCGTACTGCCAGGATCGCACCTGCCAGCCCTCGCCGGGGTGGGTCGGGAAGGCCGGCGCTGCGCCCCGGAGGAACAACCATTTCCCCCCGTCCCAGATCCCGCCTTGCCCGGCCTTGGCAATGCCCATGGCTGTGATGCCGACCAGGTGAACCAGGTCCTCCTCGCTGCCCTGCTCCGGGAAAGTCTCCAGGAAGTCGATCAGCGGGAGCAGCTCCTGGGTCCCTTCGGGGATCTTCAGCGCCAGGTGGCGAAGGCGGTCGAAAGGATTGGTCGACATGGTCGGTGAACCCGAGCGGTTCAGCTGATCTTCTTGATCAGGCAGCACTCGTTTCGGCCGGAGACTTCGTCCGCTTTGAACTGCACCTCATCCATGAACCGGCTCATGAGCAGCAGCCCCAACCCGCCCTTGCGCGGGTGCTTGATGTATTCCTTGGGATCGGGCAGCACCAGCTGATCGCCCCGAATGCCGCGGCCCGAATGCCAGATGTGGATCTCCAGCGCCACTTCGGTAAAGCGGAGTTCCAGCTCGACACTGTGTTCACCCTCGCCACCGTAGGCATGGAGGATCACGTTGGTGACCGCCTCATCCACGGCGATGCTCACCTTGGCGGCCGTGGCGTCGTCCAGCCCCGCCACCAGGGAGGCGCGCTTGGCGAGCCCTGTCACCAGGTTCAGATAGCGAGTCTGGCTCGGAATGATGAGCCTGAACTGGGCATGGTCCATCTTCGCGGCCACCCTCAGTCCTTCCGCTCGGAGGCAGCCGCCGCCAGGGCCTGGTCTTCGTCGCTGAAAACCCGGTAGAGCTGGGTGAATCCGAGGGTGTCAAAGATGGCGAACACATTGTCCTGCAGGTTGGACAGCAGGATATCCCCGCCATGCTCCCGGACGGTTTCGATCAGGCCCATGATGGCGCCCAGACCCGCCGAGCTGATGTAGCTGAGGTCCTTGCAGTTGATCAGGATGGTGTAGCGGCCATCCTCGACCAGTCCCTCCAGGCCTTCCTCGAATTCCCGGACGGTGTGGGCATTGATGAAGCCAGCGGGCAATAGCACCGCCACATCTCCGACTTGCCTTACCGCAATGGAAAGATCCGCCATCCGACGACTCCAAGGAACCTGGGCCATCCTATCGGTTCCCTTGGATAAATACCAGCGAAGGGGAATCCAGGAGGAATGGGATACCCTTAAGTCCAACTTTCGGCGAGCCACTGATGAGCGACCCCCGCCCCGCGGATCAGCCCCAGAACGATGCCCTCCGGAGCCGGTTGGAGGCTTGGCTCAATCAGCAGAACCAGGCCCTGCTGGAAGAGGTCATGGCCAGTTGGCAGAAGGCCCTGGGCCATTTCCATCCCAGCGAAACCCTGCTGGCTCAGTTGCGGGAGGCCATGCCCGCCCCTGAGCCTTTTGGTCCGTCCGGCCCACAGGATCAGGACCTGGCAGCCGCCCTGGATCTGCTCGAAGGTGCCACCAGCCAGAGCGACCTCCTCAAGCGACTGTTGGATGCCCTCGCCCCCTTGGTGGAGCGCAGTGCCCTCTTCATCCTCAAACAGGGACTCGCTTCGCTGTATGCCCATCGCGGCTTTGAGGCAGAGGCTCCCGCAAAGGCGGGTGCCGTGGTGCCACCCCGTGAACTGGAGGCCCTGATCCAGGGCATCACGCGATCCCTTCGCCACAAAGGCTCCGCCTACACCGCCCTGATGGCTCCCGTCAGCGCCTTTGAGGCCACTGACATCGCCATCTTCCCCCTCCTGCATAAAAAACGGGCCGTGGCCCTGGTCCTGGTGGACAGCGGCCTCAGGCAGACGCTGGATCACCCCGAGCAGGCGCGGGCGCTGGTTCTGGTCGCTTCCGCCATGCTGGCCTCCCTGGCCGCCGGCAA
>Ga0302321_100002149_pt1 | contig 16909 bp, 9 predicted proteins | sample Fen_T0_1_FD_202505 | JGI IMG/M metagenome (GOLD analysis project Ga0302321, IMG submission 202505) | Peat permafrost microbial communities from Stordalen Mire near Abisko, Sweden - Fen_T0_1 | ecosystem: Environmental > Terrestrial > Soil > Wetlands > Permafrost | place: Sweden: Abisko...
TCATGTCGCACTTGTTCAGGTACACGACCATCGCGGGCACGTTCACCTGGCGCCCGAGCAGCACGTGCTCGCGCGTCTGCGGCATCGGCCCGTCCGGCGCCGACACCACCAGGATCGCGCCGTCCATCTGCGCCGCGCCCGTGATCATGTTCTTGATGTAGTCCGCGTGGCCCGGGCAGTCGACGTGGGCGTAGTGGCGCTTGTCGCTCTCGTACTCGACGTGCGCCGTCGAGATCGTGATGCCGCGTGCCTTCTCTTCCGGCGCCTTGTCGATCTGGTCAAACGCCGTGAACTTCGCGAGGCCCTTCCCTGCCTGCACCTTCGTGATCGCGGCGGTCAGGGTGGTCTTGCCGTGGTCGACGTGACCGATCGTTCCGATATTGACGTGCGGCTTGTTGCGAACGAACTTTTCTTTCGACACGGGCAGGTCTCCTCGTTGGTTCAGGCGCGAGCAGCAATCAGGTCGTCCCGGAGTTGCTGCGGGACTTCAGCGTAGTGGTCGAGTTCCATCGCGTAGGTCGCGCGGCCGCGGGTTCGGTTGCGGAGGTCGGTTGCATATCCAAACATCGAGGCCATCGGAACAAAACAGGCGACGGTCTGTACACCAGGTCGTGCGGTAATTCCAGCGACTTTTCCCCTTCTGGCATGCAAATCGCCAAGGACATCGCCGACGTGCTCGTCCGGGGTCACGACTTCCAGCGCCATCACGGGTTCGAGGACCGTGGGGGCCGCCTTGTTGGCCGCTTCGACAAACGCCCTGCCGCCCGCCACTTTGAACGCGTAATGGTTTGAATCTACTGGGTGATAGCTGCCGCCGACGACGCTGACCCGGAGGTCGACCATCGGGTGGCCAGCCAGGACGCCGCGCTCGACTGCCTCGGCGACGCCCGCCTCGACGGCGGGAGCGTGCTCCTGCGGGATCTCGCTCGTCGATGCGCGATTCTCGTAGACGTAGCCGCCCCCCCGATCGGTGGGTTCGACGACGAGCTGGACGTGGCCGTACTCGCCGCGCGGCGCCCCGCCGCGGGAGCTGGTGCGGACGAGCTTGTGCTCGCCCTCGCCGCGCCGCGTGATGGTCTCACGATACGCGACTTGAAGGTTGCCGACGCGAGCCTTGACGCCGAACTCGCGGCGCATGCGCTCGACGACGATCTCGAGGTGCAGCTCACCCATCCCCGAGATCACGATCTGCCCCGAGTCGGGATCCGCGGTGACGTGAAACGACGGATCTTCGATCGCGATCCGCTCGAGCGCCTGGGCGATCCTGGCGATGTCGGCCTCGGTCTCGGGCTCGATCACGACGCCGATCACCGGGCTCGGGACGCGCATCGCGTCGAGCAGGATCGGCGAGCGCGGATCGGCCAGCGTATCGCCGGTCGACAGCCGCGTGTTGCGCAGCGACGGGTGCGCGGTGACCGGCACCGGATCGTGGACCGCGCCGATCATGCCGGCCTCGATCTGCTTGATGTCCTCGCGGTGGTTCGCGAACATCCGGACCAGCCGGCCGATCTGCTCGAGGTGACCTTTCGTCGCGTTGAGCACCGCATCGCCCACGCGCAGGCAACCGGCGTACACGCGCACGAACGTGAGCGTTCCGCCGGCCTCATCGATCTGGACCTTGAAGGCGAGCGCGGCGAGCGGCTCGGCGTCGGCGAGCTCGCCGAGCTTGCGAACCAGGGTCGGTGAGCCGCCCGGATCCTGCGGATCGCGGCCGAGGACCTCGGCGAAGTCGGCGGGCGACGGCAGATAGTCGAGCACGGCGTCGAGCAGGTTGTGGATGCCGAGGTTGGCGAACGCCGCGCCGACCAGCGCCGGCACGCCGCGATTGCCGAGCGTGACGCGACGAAGCGCGGCGCGGATCTCGGCGGCCGAGAGCGCGCCACCGGTGACCCACGTGGACATCAGTTGATCGTCGAGCTCGGCGATCGCCTCGAGCATCGCCTCGCGCGCGCGGGCCGCGGCGGCAGCGACCTCTTCCGGGATCGGCCCGTCGGTGAACGCGACACCGAACGACGCGGCGTCCCAGGTCCGCGCGCGCATCGTGACGAGATCGACGACGCCCTCGAAGTCGGGGCCCAAGCCCAGCGGCAGCTGGATCGCGATCGGCGCCGCGCCGAGCCGCGCCTTGATCTCACCGAGCACGCGGTCGGGATCGGCGCCCTCGCGATCGCACTTGTTGAGAAAGGCGATCCGCGGGATGCGGTAGCGATCGGCCTGACGCCACACCGTCTCGCTCTGCGACTGGACGCCCTCGACCGCGTCGAACACGGCGATCGCGCCATCGAGGACGCGCAGCGAGCGCTCGACCTCCATCGTGAAGTCGACGTGGCCCGGCGTGTCGATCAGGTTGACGAGGTGGTTCTTCCAGCCGAAGGTCGTCGCGGCCGCGGTGATCGAGATCCCGCGCTCCTGCTCCTGCGCCATCCAGTCGGTGACCGTGGATCCATCGTCGACGCTGCCGAGCCGCGAGGTGACCCCCGCGTAGTAGAGGATGCGCTCGGTCGTCGTGGTCTTGCCGGCGTCGACGTGCGCCATGATCCCGATGTTGCGGGTGCGCGCGAGCGGCGTGGAGCGTAGGTCTGGTCTATGCACGGCGGTTCGAGAAGAACTGCGCCGCGGGGCACGAACGAGAGGAAGAGGTCTACACGGCCCCGGTGGGGGTCCACGTGTAGCGGTCGTCCTCATGAGCTCAGTGGTTTAGGCGACGCACGTCAGTGCGGCTACCTTCCGAGCCCCGCGTTGGAATTGCGCTTCGTTCGATCTCGCCTCCTGATGCCGTGTTTTACGGAAACCCGCTGCTTACCAGCGGTAGTGCGCGAACGCCTTGTTGGCGTCGGCCATCTTGTGAACGTCTTCGCGCTTCTTGACCGCGTTGCCGCGGTTCTGCGCGGCGTCGACGATCTCGTTCGCGAGGCGATCCATCATCGTCTTCTCGTTGCGGCCGCGCGCGTACTCGACCAGCCAGCGCATGCCGAGCGCGAGCGAGCGATCAGGGCGGACATCGACCGGCACCTGATAGGTCGAGCCACCGACGCGGCGGCTCTTGACCTCGACGCGCGGTCGAACGTTCGACAGCGCGCGGTCCCACACCTTCAACGGATCATCCTTGGCGCGCTCGGCGACCATATCGAGGGCGCCGTAGACGATGCCCTCGGCGACGGCCTTCTTGCCATCGCGCATGACGACGTTGACGAACTTCGTGATACGGCGGCGCACATCCGACGGCGCGTCGGTGAACTTCGGGTCCGGGAGGACCTTGCGCTTGGGGACTTCACCTTTACGGGGCATGTGGCTTCCTGACTACTTCGGGCGCTTCGCGCCGTACTTGGAGCGCGACTGCTTGCGGTTCTGCACGCCCGTGGTGTCTAGCGTGCCGCGGATGATGTGGTAGCGAACACCGGGCAGATCCTTGACGCGGCCGCCGCGAATCAGGACGACCGAGTGCTCCTGCAAGTTGTGACCTTCGCCGGGGATGTACGACGTCACTTCCATCCCGTTGGTGAGCCGCACGCGCGCGACCTTGCGGAGCGCGGAGTTCGGCTTCTTCGGAGTGGTGGTGTACACGCGGGTGCAAACGCCGCGCTTCTGCGGGCATTGCTTGAGGGCCGGCGACGCACTCTTCAGGCGCACCTTCTCGCGGCCCTTGCGGACGAGCTGATTAATCGTGGGCATCTACGAAGTCCTGATCCTGACCTGGTCCCGGGGGTCCAAAACGAGCGCGAACTCTTATGGATCCTGCCTCTTGTGTCAAGGGGTGTTCCGCGCGGTAGCCGCGTCGATCTGCTCGAATCTTCTCGCGGGCCGGCCGGGTCACATGTTCTTGGCGAGCCAGCCGGCCAGGCGCTTGACCTGGGGATTCGTGTCGTGCTGCGCGGCGTATTTCACGTACGGAAGCGCGGACTTACCCACGTTGTACTTGAGGAACGCCTGGGCTTTCCGCGCGGTCTTGTTGCTGGCCAGCATGCGGATGACGTTGCGGCTGAGCGTCGGGTTCGACCGGTACTGGGCGTTCTTTTTGATGGCGATCCCGTAGTGGTCGAGCGCGACCGACCACCAGCGCTGGTCGTAGTACAGGTTGCCCTGCAAGAACGGGATGTAGGCGCTGTTCGGGTTCTTCTTGGCGAGGCTGCTCAGGCTGGCGAGCGCGAGGTCGCGCTTACCATCGGCGATCAACTGAACCGCCCCGGGCAGCGTGGTCGCCAGCGCCGGGGTCGACGGCGCGTGGCGAATCGCCTCCTCGGCGGTCTTGGGCGCGTTGGCGGCCTCGTCCTCATCGAGCGAGGGCTTGGTCGACGCGGGCGCTGGATCCTCGGCGGTCGCCGGGTCCATCTCGATCTCGGCGCCCGCGGGCGCGGCCGCGCTGCCCGCCGGGGGGATCGCGGCTGGCGGGGCTGAAATGCCGGTCTCCGCGCTCCCACTGCCCGCGGCGGCGCTGCCCGCGCTGCCCGCCGGGTCCGGCGCCGCGCTCCCCGCAGCCGGCTCGCCAGGGCTGGGCGCGGCGGTGTCGCTGCCGCCGATCGTCGCGCTGCCGCCGGTGGCTGGGGCGCTCGAGCCAGGCTGCGGATCGGGCGCGCTTGGGGCGCCGGGCCGGGTGTCTGCCGGAGTTGCGGGCGTTGCCGGACTTGCCGGAGCGGCCGGAGTCGCCGGAGTCGCCGGAGTCTCCGCCTTGTTCTCGACGCGCAGGTTCGCTGGCGGGACGGCCTTGGTGCCGGCGCTGCGTTCCTTGATCCACACGACCGCCGCGGCGACGCCGCCGAGCAGGATCGCGAGGAGGACCAGCGAGCCGAGGAAGCCACCGCGCGTGCGGCGGGGGCGTGGCCGCGGCGGCGGGGATGGCGCGACCAGCTCGGACTCGTCGCCGATGTCGAGCATCGTCGGCGCCGTGCCGGTGACGGGCTTTGGGCCGACGCTGCGCCGCGCGATCGGCTCGCCGGCCTCGCTGCGTGCGCTGGCGAGCTCGTCGATCGCCTCGGCGAGCTCGATCGCGCTCTGGAACCGGTCGCCCGGCGACTTCGCCATCGCCTTGTCGATCACCTCCTGCAGGCCGCGCGGGAGCCGGAGGTCGCCGTGCACGCGATCGACGAGCTTGGGGATCGGCGCCGCGCGATGCATGCCGAGCAGCGCCAGGGTGTCCTCGGCCTGGAACGGCCGCTCGCCGCAGATCATCTCGAACAGCACGACGCCGACGGCGTAGATATCGGTGCGCGCGTCGATGAGACCGCCGCCGACCGTCTGCTCCGGCGCCATGTAGTTCGGCGTACCGACGACGACGTTGGACTGCGTGGCATCGCGGCCGACCGAGCCGCGCAGCCGCGCGAGGCCGAAATCGAGGATCCGCACGTGGTCCCCGGTGCCGATCTCCTCGCTGATCATGATGTTCGCCGGCTTGATGTCGCGGTGCACGACGCCCTGCGCGTGCGCGTGCGCGAGCCCGGCGGCGATCTGGCGAACCAGCGCGAGCGCCCGCTTGAACGGCAGCGCACCGTTGTCGATCAGCGCGCGCAGCGTCGTGCCCGAGACGTACTCCATCACGAGGTACGGCGCGCCCTCCCACACCCCGAAGTCGACGACCGAGACGCAGTTGGGATGGGCGAGCTTGCTCATCACCCGGGTCTCGCGCTCGAACCGCGCGAGAAATTCGGCGTCGTTCGCGAACGGCGCATGGAGGAACTTGATCGCGACGAGCTTGCCGACCGGGACGCGTTCGGCCTTGTAGACCGCGCCCATCGAGCCCGCCGCCATCGCCTCGAGGACCTTGTAGCGCTCGTCGACGAGACCGCCGATCCGCTCGTCGGTCATGATGGCAGAGGCGTCGTCCATGCAGCGCTACGAGCCTAGCACGGCGGTCAGGGCGACTGGCCGTGCCGGGAGTCACCCGCGTGCGTCGTATTTCCGCGGATCCCGCGGTTTCGCCGTCTCCGAAGTCTCAGGCTTCGCGGACCCGAGATCTGGGTTTCGCCGGGGCCGTCAGCTCCGTCGTCCGCCAGGTCGTCGGCTCAGTGCGTCCACTTTTCTTCGCGGCGGTGTTCGCCGTCTTCGTACTCGTGTGCCATCACGAAGTGATAGGCGACCTCGCGAGCCTTCTCGGTCTCGACGACGCACTCGAACAGCCACTCGCCCTCGCTGTCCGACGGCTCGACCTGGACGTAGGCGATCTCCGCGGGGAACACCAGGAGCTCGCCGACCAGATCCTTGGCGCGCGCCAGCTGGACGACCAGCGTGTGGTCGTCCTCGGTGATCAGCGTCCAGTGAAAGTCGTCGTGGTCGAGCAGCACGACCTCGGGGGTGCCTGCACGGACGATGCAGTTGGCATGACCGGCCAGCCAGGCCCAGAACTTGTCGAAGCTGAGCGTCGTCGCCACCGCGGCCAGTTTCTTTCCCGGGGAAGCCATCGCCGCGGAGGATAGCCAGGCGCAGAGCGAGTGCAAGGGTTAACCGGCCCGCTCACACGCTTTGCCGCCGCCCCCCGAAACGACAAAACGGCCGGGTTCCCGGCCGGTTCGAGCACGATGACGCGGAGCGCTACTCGGCGGCGGCGTCGGCGACTTCGTGGAGGTCGTCGCTATCTGCGTGCACCGAGCTGTAGCCCCCGCCCTCGTCCTCGGCCTGGACATCGACCGTCAGGCGCTTGTAGGCGCCCAGGCCGGTCCCCGCCGGGATGAGCCGGCCCATGATGACGTTCTCCTTGAGGCCGCGGAGGTAGTCGACGCGTCCGTTGATCGACGCCTCGGTCAGCACCTTCGTGGTCTCCTGGAACGACGACGCCGAGATGAACGACTCGGTCGACAGCGACGCCTTCGTGATGCCGAGCAAGAGCGCGTCGCCCTTGGCCGGCTGCCCCCCGGCGACGATCACGCGCTCGTTCTCTTCCTCGAAGATGTGCTTCTCGACCTGCTCGTCGAGCAGGAAGTTCGTATCGCCCGGGTCGGTCACGGTCACGCGGCGCAGCATCTGGCGCACGATCGCCTCGATGTGCTTGTCGTTGATCCGCACGCCCTGGAGGCGATAGACCTCCTGGATCTCGTCGACCAGGTACTTGGCGAGCGCGCGCTCGCCGAGCACCTTGAGGATGTCGTGCGGGTTGGCCGGACCGTCCATGAGCGCCTCACCGGCGCGGACGCGATCGCCCTCGCGCACCGAGAGGTGTTTGCCCTTGGGGATCAGGTACTCGCTCGGATCGCCGACCTCGGGGACCACGAGCACCTTGCGCTTGCCCTTGGTGTCCTTGCCGAAGTGCACGGTGCCGTCGATCTCGCAGATGACCGCGTGATCCTTGGGCTTGCGCGCCTCGAACAGCTCGGCCACGCGGGGCAGACCGCCGGTGATGTCCTTGGTCTTCGTGGTCTCGCGCGAGATCTTGGTGATCACGTCGCCGGCTTCGACGTAGTCGCCGTCGTTGACGTAGATCGTGGCGCCGACCGGCAGGAAGTACCGGGCCTCGCCCTCGTTACCACCCGAGGCGATGCCCGGCAGCTTGACGGTGTTGCCATCGGCGTCCTTCAGCGTGATCCGCGGGCGGCTGTCCGCGTCCTTGGACTCGATGATGGTCTTGCGCGACAGGCCGGTGATCTCGTCGAGCGTGTCCTGCATGGTCACGCCGTCGATGATGTCGCCGTACTTCACGTAGCCCGACACCTCGGTGACGATCGGCATCGCGAACGGGTCCCACTCGGCGAGCAGCTGGCTCGCCTTGACGCGCGCGCCCTCCGCCACCATGAGGCGGGCGCCGTACTGCAGGCCGTAGCGCTCGCGCTCGCGACCGATGTCGTCGACCAGGACGAGCTCGCCCTGGCGGTTCATCACGACCCAGTGGTCCTTCTTCTTGACCAGCTGGACCGTGTTGAGCTTGACGATGCCCTCGTTGCGCGCCTCGAGCGCCGACTGCTCGGTGCGGATCTGACCGACGCCGCCGATGTGGAACGTCCGCATCGTCAGCTGGGTGCCGGGCTCACCGATCGACTGCGCCGCGATCACGCCGACGGCCTCGCCGATGTTGACCATGTGACCGCGCGCCAGATCGCGGCCGTAGCACAGCGAGCAGATACCGCGCCGGGTCTCGCACGCGAGCACCGAGCGGATCTTCACCCGGTCGATGCCGGCGTTGTCGATGATCTTGACGTGATCCTCGGTGATCTCGCCGCCGGCCGGGCACAGCACCTCGCCGGTGTACGGATCGACGATGTCCTCGAGCACGACGCGGCCGAGGATCCGGTCGCCGAGCCGCTCGATGATCTCGCCGCCTTCGATCAGCGGCATCATCTCCATGCCCTGGCGGGTGCCGCAGTCGAACTCGCTGATGATCGTGTCCTGCGAGACGTCGACGAGCCGGCGCGTCAGGTACCCCGAGTTCGCCGTCTTCAGCGCCGTATCGGCGAGCCCCTTGCGGGCGCCGTGCGTCGAGATGAAGTACTGGTGAACCGACAGGCCCTCGCGGAAGTTCGTCGTGATCGGGGTCTCGATGATCTCGCCGGACGGCTTGGCCATCAGGCCGCGCATGCCGGCCAGCTGGCGCATCTGCTGCTGCGAACCGCGGGCGCCCGAGTCCGCCATGATGAAGATCGAGTTGAACGACGGCGCCTTCTTGTCGGGCCCACCCTCGGGGTCCTTGAAGATGTCCGTCGAGATCTCCTTCATCATGTCCTTGGCGATCGCCTCGGCGACCTGCGCCCAGATGTCGACCACCTTGTTGTAGCGCTCGCCGTCGGTGATGAGGCCCTCGGTGTACTGCTCCTCGATCTCGGCGACCTCCTTCTGGGCCTCGCCCAGGAGGACTTCCTTCGACGGTGGGATCACCATGTCGTCGAGGCAGATCGAGATGCCGGCGCGGGTCGCGTAGGTGTAGCCGGTCGTGCGCAGCGCGTCCGCCAGGAGCACCGTGGCCTTCTGGCCGGCCTCGCGATAGACGAGGTCGATCAGCTCGGCGAGCTGCTTCTTGCCCATCACCTTGTTGATCGCCTCGAACGGGATCTGGCGCGGGCAGATGTCGCGGAGCAGCGCGCGGCCGACCGTGGTCGACACCAGCTCGGTGCCATCGCCGTCCGGCTTGCGCATGCGCAGCTTGATCGCCGCCTGCAGGTGGACCTCGCCGTGGTCGTACGCCATGCGGACTTCGGACACCGAGCCGAACACGCCGCGCGCCTGCTGGCCGTCCTTGCCGTCCTTGTAGTCGCCCTTGGCGTACGGCCGCTCGCGGGTGAGGTTGTAGAGCCCGAGGACGATGTCCTGCGACGGCACGATGATCGGCTTGCCGCTCGCCGGCGACAGGATGTTGTTCGTGCTCATCATGAGCACGCGCGCTTCCATCTGCGCCTCGATCGACAGCGGCACGTGGACCGCCATCTGATCGCCGTCGAAGTCGGCGTTGAACGCCGCGCACACCAGCGGGTGGAGCTGGATCGCCTTGCCCTCGGTGAGCACCGGCTCGAACGCCTGGATGCCGAGGCGGTGGAGCGTCGGCGCGCGGTTGAGCAGCACCGGGTGCTCCTTGATCACCTCTTCGAGGATGTCCCACACCTCGGGACGCTCCTTCTCGACGAGCTTCTTGGCGGACTTGATCGTGGTGACCAGGTGCCGCTCTTCGAGCTTGTTGTAGATGAACGGCGTGAACAGCTCGAGCGCCATCTTCTTGGGCAGGCCGCACTGGTGCAGCTTGAGCTCGGGACCGATCACGATCACCGAACGCCCCGAGTAGTCGACGCGCTTGCCGAGCAGGTTCTGGCGGAACCGGCCCTGCTTGCCCTTGAGCATGTCCGACAGCGACTTGAGCGGCCGCTTGTTCGGACCCGTGATCGTCTTGCCGCGGCGGCCGTTGTCGAACAGCGCGTCGACCGCCTCCTGCAGCATCCGCTTCTCGTTGCGGATGATGATCTCGGGGGCGTTGAGCTCCTGGAGCCGGCGCAGACGGTTGTTCCGGTTGATGACGCGGCGATACAGATCGTTGAGATCCGACGTCGCGAACCGGCCACCGTCGAGCGGCACCAGCGGGCGCAGGTCGGGCGGGATCACCGGGATGATCGTCAGCATCATCCACTCGGGCTTGTTGCCGCTCTCGCGGAACGCCTCGACGACCTTGAGCCGCTTGGAGATCTTCTTGCGCTTGGCCTCGGAGGTGATCTCGCGCATCTCCTGGCGCAGCGTCTCGGCGAGCTCGACGATGTTGAGATCCTTGAGCAGCTGGAGGATCGCCTCGGCGCCCATGCCGGCGTCGAACGCGTCGAACCCCATCTCGTCGATGAGCTTGCCGTAGCGCTCCTCGGTCAAGAGCTCGGAGCCCGACAGGCCCGACTGCTTGGGGTTGGTGACGATGTACGCTTCGCAGTACAGCACCTTCTCGAGATCCTTGAGCGGGATGTCGAGCAGGTTGCCGATCCGCGACGGCAGGCTCTTCAGGAACCAGATGTGCGCGACCGGCGTGGCCAGCGAGATGTGGCCCATGCGCTCGCGCCGGACCTTGGCCTGGATGACCTCGACGCCGCACTTCTCACAGACGACGCCCCGGTGCTTCATGCGCTTGTACTTGCCGCAGTTGCACTCGTAGTCCTTCACCGGGCCGAAGATCTTCGCGCAGAACAAGCCATCGCGCTCCGGCTTGAACGTCCGGTAGTTGATCGTCTCGGGCTTCTTCACCTCACCATGCGACCACTCGCGGATCTTCTCCGGCGACGCGAGCATGATGCGGATCGCGCTGAACGAACGGGGATCCTTCGGCTTCTCGAAGAAGTTGAAGATGTCCTTCACTGATTTCTCCTATACGTGGGGGGTTCGTTCGTGGCGGATCAGCTTGCGCTGCCCATCTTGTCGGCGACTTCGCGGGCGAGCGCGGCCAGGCCGGCCGGGATGCCCGGGGCCTGCTGCTCCGCGCGCCGCGGCATCGTCGGATCCTCGACGAGCTCGACGTCCAGGCACAGCGCCTGGAGCTCCTTGAGCAGCACGTTGAACGACTCGGGCAGGCCGGCCTCGAGCACGTGCTCGCCCTTGACGATCGACTCGTACATCCGGGTCCGGCCGATCACGTCGTCGGACTTGACCGTCAGGAACTCCTGCAGCGCGTAGGCGGCGCCGTAGGCTTCCATCGCCCAGACTTCCATCTCGCCGAGCCGCTGGCCGCCGAACTGCGCCTTGCCGCCCAGCGGCTGCTGGGTGACGAGCGAGTACGGTCCGATGCTGCGAGCGTGGATCTTGTCGTCGACGAGGTGGTGGAGCTTGAGCATGTACATCACGCCCACGGTCACCTTGTTGTCGAACGGCTCGCCGCTCTTGCCGTCGATCAGCCGCGCCTGGCCGCTGTCCGGCAGGCCCGCCATCTTGAGCGCTGCCTTGATCTCGTGCTCGGTCGCACCGTCGAACACCGGGGTCGCAAGGTGGACGCCCGTGGTCAGCGTGCGCGCGAACCGCCCGGTGTCCTCGGGGGACAGCTTCTCGATCGTCGGCGTGTGGTCGGGGAACAGCTTCTTCAGCTTCTCCTTGAGCACGTCGGCGTTCCAGTTGGTGTCGAGGTAGGCCTGGATCTGGTTGCCCAGCGACTTCGCCGCCCAGCCGAGGTGGACCTCGAGGATCTGGCCGATGTTCATCCGGCTCGGCACGCCGAGCGGGTTCAGCACGATGTCGACCGGCGTGCCGTCCTCGAGGTACGGCATGTCCTCTTCGGGCAGCAGGCGCGACACCACGCCCTTGTTGCCGTGGCGTCCGGCCATCTTGTCGCCGACCGACAGCTTCCTCTTGATCGCGAGGTAGACCTTGACCAGCTTGATGACGCCGGGCGGCAGCTCGTCGCCCTTGGTCAGCTTGGAGATCTTCTCCGAGTACTGCGCCTCGATGTTGAAGACGTCCTCCTCGCGCTTGGCGGCGAGCTGCTCGAGCTGCTCCTCGATCTTGCCGTCGCCGGAGTCGAGCTGGATCTCGTGCCAGTAGCGGCTCGGGACCTCGTTCAGCATCTCGAGCGTGATCTTCTCGCCCTTGGGCAACAGGACCTTGCCCTTGTCGTCGACCAGGCGCGACACCGTCGTCTTGCCGACGAGCAGCTCGCGCATCTTGTTGTAGTAGGCCTCCGAGATGATCTTCACCTCGTCGCGCTTGTTGAGCATGAGGAGCTCTTTCTCAGCGTCCTCGATGGCCTGCGCGCGCTCGTCCTTCTCGGTGCCCTTGCGTGCGAACACGCGGGCGCCGATCACCACGCCGATCACGCCCGGCGGGACGCGCAGCGAGGTGTCGCGGACATCGCCGGCGCGCTCGCCGAAGATCGCGCGGAGCAGCTTCTCCTCGGGCGACAGCTGGGTCTCGCCCTTGGGCGTGATCTTGCCGACCAGGATGTCGCCGGCCTTGACCTCGGCGCCGATCCGCACGATGCCCGACTCGTCGAGGTCCTTGAGGGCCTCCTCGCCGACGTTCGGGATGTCGCGCGTGATCTCTTCCTTGCCGAGCTTGGTGTCGCGCGCGACGCACTCGAACTCCTCGATGTGGATCGAGGTGAACACGTCGTTCTTGACCAGCTTCTCGTTGATGAGGATCGAGTCCTCGAAGTTGTAGCCACCCCACGGCATGAACGCGACCACGACGTTCTGGCCGAGCGCGAGCTCGCCGGTCTCGGTCGCCGGGCCATCGGCGATCACGTCGCCGGCCTTGACCCGATCGCCCGGCTGGACGATCGGCTTCTGGTTCATGCAGGTGTTCTGGTTCGAGCGCTGGAACTTGACTAGCGTGTAGATGTCCGGGCGGACCGAGTTCGGATCCTTCGGATCGACCTTCGACGGCCGGACGACGACGCGGTTGGCGTCGACCCAGTCGACCACGCCGTCGCGCTTGGCGACGACCGTGACGCCGGAGTCGCGGGCGACGATGCCCTCCATGCCGGTGCCGATCAGCGGCGAGGTGGTGCGGACCAGCGGCACCGCCTGGCGCTGCATGTTCGAGCCCATGAGCGCGCGGTTGGCGTCGTCGTGCTCGAGGAACGGGATCAGCGAGGCCGCGACCGAGACCAGCTGGTTCGGCGACACCTCCATCAGCGTGACGTCCTCGGGGCGGCTCATCACGACGTCCGAGCCCTTGCGGCTCGACACGTAGTCCGCCGAGAGCTTGTTGGCCTTCTGCTCGGCGTTGGCGTGCGTGATGATCTGGCCCTCCTCCTGGAGCGCCGAGTAGAACTGGACCTCCTCGGAGATCTTGCCCTGCTCGACCGCGCGGTACGGGGTCTCGATGAAGCCGTACTCGTTGACCCGGGCGAACGTCGACAGCGAGGCGATGAGGCCGATGTTCGGACCTTCCGGCGTCTCGATCGGGCAGATCCGGCCGTAGTGCGTCGGGTGGACGTCGCGGACCTCGAAGCCCGCGCGCTCGCGGGTCAAGCCGCCCGGTCCAAGCGCCGACAGCCGGCGCTTGTGGGTGACCTCGGACAGCGGGTTGGTCTGATCCATGAACTGCGACAGCTGCGAGCTGCCGAAGTACTCCTTGACCACCGCGCTCACCGGCTTGGCGTTGATCAGGTCGTGCGGCATGAGCGTCTCGATCTCCTGAGACATGCTCATGCGCTCTTTGATCGCGCGCTCCATCCGAACCAGACCGATGCGGTACTGGTTCTCCATCAGCTCGCCGACCGCGCGCACGCGGCGGTTGCCGAGGTGGTCGATGTCGTCGATCACGCCGCGGCCGTTGCGCAGCTCGATCAGGTAGCGAACCGTCTCGAGAATGTCGCGCTTGGTCAGGATCTGGGTCTCGATGGCCTCGTCGATCCGGAACTTGTAGTTGAGCTTCAGGCGACCGACGCGCGACAGGTCGTAGCGCTCGGCGTTGAAGAACAGGTTCTGGAACAGCGTCTGGGCCGAATCGAGCGCGGGCTGATCACCCGGGCGCAGCCGGCGGTAGATCTCCATGACCGCTTCGTCGGGGCCCTGCAGCTTGTCGGTGAGCAGCGTGTTGCGCAGGTACGGGCCGACGTTCAGGTTGTCGATGAACAACACCTCGACCTTCTCGACGCCGCGCTCGCGGAGCTCGTCGAGCTTGGCCTCGGTGAGCTCCTCGTTGCACTGCAGCAGCACCTCGCCGGTCGAGTCGTCGATGACGTCCTTGGCCGAGACCTTGCCGACGAGCTCGTCGAGATCGATCGGCAGGACGTCGACGCCCTCCTCCTGGAGCTTGCGGATCGCACCCTTGGTGAACTTGCGGTTCTTCTTGACCAGGATGTCCTTGGTCTTGGGGTTGCGAATGTCGCGCGTGGCGCGCTGGCCGACGAGCAGCTCGTAGTTGACCTGGCGGCTGTACTTCTTGGCCGGCTCGAAGTGGATCGTCTCGGTGTCATAGAAGTAGTTGAGCAGCTCCTCGGTGGAGTACCCCAACGCGCGCAGCAGGACCGTCGCGTGCAGCTTGCGACGGCGGTCGATGCGAACGTAGAGGATGTCCTTGTGGTCGAACTCGAAGTCGAGCCACGAGCCACGGTACGGGATCACGCGGGCGCTGTAGAGCAGCTTGCCCGAGGAGTGGGTCTTGCCCTTGTCGTGATCGAAGAACACGCCAGGCGACCGGTGAAGCTGGCTGACGATGACGCGCTCGGTGCCGTTGATGATGAACGTGCCCGAGTCCGTCATCAGCGGAATCTCGCCGAAGTAGACCTCCTGCTCCTTGACGTCGCGGATCGACTGAACGCCGGTCTCCTCGTTCACGTCCCACACGACCAGGCGGATCACCACCTTGATCGGGGCCGCGAACGTCATGCCGCGGGCGCGGCACTCGTCGACGTCGTACTTGGGCTTCTCCAGGTTGTACGACACGAACTCGAGCGACGAGGTCTCCGAGAAGTCCTTGATCGGGAAGACGCTCTTGAACACGCCCTGAAGCCCGATGTCCTCACGCTTGTCGAGGGGGACATCGATCTGGAGGAACTTGTCGTAGCTGCGCTTCTGAATGTCGATCAGATTTGGGATCTCGATGACCTGCTTCAGCTTCGCGAAGGTCTTGCGTGCCCGGAAGTTCTTCTGGATCTGTGACGCCATGGTGCGTTGGGCCCCTTTTTGACCCCGGCTGCGACGAGGTCTGGGTATGTGTGGCGGTTGCCGCGTTCCGAAAAAAGAGCTGTGCCGATCCGCAACAGATCCCTCCTCAAAGGACCGGCTGCGGATTCGGCTCTAGTTGCTCACGTATGCGACGAGCGCGCGCCTTCTCGCCGACATACGCATGAATACAAACTGCGCAAACCGGGGCTGCGTATAGCACGACCACAGCGAATGGAAGCGAAAAGTGCGATGCAAGTTGACATGCCAAGATCTCCTTCCCCCAGAAATCTGATTCAGGGTGCCGTGCGACTCCGGGATATCCCGAGGACCAGGGGTCCACACCGCGGGCAGGAGACCTGGAGCTGCGCGTTCCGGTGGGATCTTGCCACCTTGCGCCAGCCCCGACGGGGCGCCGTGAGCGCCACGTCCTTTCAGTAGGTTAGACCTACTTGACTTCGACTTCGGCGCCAGCGTCCTTGAGCTTCTTCGCGATGTCGTCCGACTCGGCCTTGTTGATCCCGGCCTTGACGTCCTTGGGCGCGCCATCGACGAGATCCTTCGCATCCTTGAGGCCGAGACCGGTGACCTCGCGGACGACCTTGATGACGCCGATCTTGTTCGCGCCGCCGCTCTTGAGCACGACGGTGAACTCGGTCTTCTCCTCCACGGGGGCCGCGGCGGCGGCCGCGGGGCCAGCGGCCGCCGCGACGGCCACGGGGGCGGCCTTGACGCCCCACTTGTCCTCGAGCGCCTTCGTCAGGTTGACGAGGTCGATGACGGTGAGGTTCGAGAGGTAGGTGATGACTTCGTCTTGAGAGATCGACATGTGCTTGTCCTTGTAAAACCGCGAGATGGTTGAAAAACTTAGAGGTTGACGTGCCGCGCAAATGCGCAGCGGGATCTGGTTACTTGGTGCCTTCTTCGAGCTGGCGGCGGCGGGCGTCGAGGACGTACGCGAAGTTCTGCGGCCCTGCGATGACCTGCGCGACGAAGCTCTGCGGCGCCGCGAGGAACGTCATCAGCATCGAGGCGCGGATCTCATTCTTGCCCGGCATCCGGGCGAGGCTGCCGACGCCGGCGACATCGAGGAGCTGGCCCTCGTAGTAGCCGCCCTTGATGACGAACTTGGGCTCGTCCTTGGCCCACTTGAGCGCGATCTGCGCCGGGGTCTGCGGGACCTCGGTCGACCAGATCACGGCCGTGGTGCCGACCATGAGCTGCGACAGCGGCTCCATGCGGCTGCCCTTGACCGCGATCTTGACGAGCGAGTTCTTCAGCACGCGGTAGTGGCAACCCGCCTTGCGGAAGTCGTCGCGCATCGTCGTCACCGTCGGCACGCGGATGCCGCGGTAGTCCGCGATCACGATCGAGGCGACGTTCGCGAACGCTTCCTTGATCTCGCCGAGGACCTGTTCTTTAGCTGCTCGTTCCATCGTTTGCTCCTTGCTCGTGAAAGCAACGACCCCTTCGATAGGCAGATCGAGGGGGTCGCGCGCGACGACGTCGTCGCGTGGGAACCACTCGTCTCCGCAGGCTGCTTCGGACGGCTCACCGCGAGGTGGGACGTCGCCGACTTCTACGACGGGGGGTTGGTATCTGAAGATGCTGGGGTCGCTACGTGGCTCCTGGGCCGCGGTTGGTATCACATCTCGCGCGGCAGATCACTCTGCGGCGGCGGCGGCGAACGCGGTCGTATCGATCTTGACGCCGGGACCGTGCGTGGTCGAGAGCGTCACCGACCTCATGTACGTGCCCTTGGCCGTCGCCGGCTTGAGCTTCATGAGGATCTCGAGCAAGGCGGTCAGGTTCGCCGCGAGCTGCTCGGGCTTGAACGACGCCTTGCCGATCGGGGTCTGGATGATGCCCGCCTTCTCGACGCGGAACTCGACGCGGCCAGCCTTGAGCTCGCGCACGGCCTTGGCAACGTC
>Ga0302321_100002151_pt1 | contig 16905 bp, 15 predicted proteins | sample Fen_T0_1_FD_202505 | JGI IMG/M metagenome (GOLD analysis project Ga0302321, IMG submission 202505) | Peat permafrost microbial communities from Stordalen Mire near Abisko, Sweden - Fen_T0_1 | ecosystem: Environmental > Terrestrial > Soil > Wetlands > Permafrost | place: Sweden: Abisko...
TGTTTGAACGGTACACGGAAAAGGCCCGGCGCGTAATCTTCTTCGCACGTTATGAAGCCAGTCAGTTTGGTTCTCCGTACATCGAGACGGAGCACTTGCTGCTGGGTTTGCTACGCGAAGACAAGGCGCTCACCAACAGGTTCCTACGGTCGCACGCCTCGGTTGAGTCCATTCGTAAGCAGATAGAGGCGCACACCACTATCCGGGAGAAGGTTTCGACTTCGGTGGATCTGCCCCTAAGCAACGAGTGCAAGCGCGTGCTGGCCTACGCGGCGGAGGAAGCCGAGCGCCTCTCGCACAAGCACATCGGCACCGAGCATTTGCTGTTGGGACTGCTGCGCGAAGAGAAGTGCTTCGCCGCCGAAATTCTGCACGAGCGCGGACTGCGGCTGTCGAACATCCGCGAAGAGTTGTCTCGCACTTCGCAGGAGAAGGCGCAGCCCTCGCAACGCAACCGTGAATCTTCCCTACTCTCCGAGTTTTCGCGCGACCTGACGCAGTCCGCCATGGACAATCAACTCGATCCGCTGGTGGGCCGCGACGCCGAACTTGAGCGGGTCATCCAGATTCTGTGCCGCCGCACCAAGAACAATCCGGTGCTGATCGGCGAACCTGGCGTAGGCAAGACCGCTATTGTCGAAGGACTGGCGCAGCGCATCGCTGACGGTGAGGTGCCATCGTTCCTGGCAGACAAGCGCATCCTCGCCCTGGATCTATCGCTCATCGTGGCAGGAACGAAATATCGCGGACAGTTCGAAGAGCGGCTGAAGACCATCATGAAGGAACTGATGGAGTCGCAGAACTCCGTCATCTTCATTGACGAGCTGCACACGCTGGTGGGCGCCGGTTCGGCGGAAGGGTCGCTCGACGCGGCCAACATCCTGAAGCCGGCTCTGTCACGCGGCGAGATTCAGTGCATTGGCGCTACCACGCCAGCGGAATTCCGTAAGTCTATCGAGAAAGACCGCTCGCTGGAGCGCCGCTTCCAGGCGGTCAAGGTTCCACCGCCGACGGAAGAGGATGCGGTGAAGATTCTGTTCGGCATCAAGGAGCGCTACGAGAAGTTTCATGCCGTCACCTATACGGACGATGCGATCCATATTTCGGTATCGCACTCGAACCGTTATTTGCCAGATCGCTTCCTGCCCGACAAGGCCATTGATTTGCTCGATGAGGCGGGCGCGCGCGTGAAGCTGCGCCAGACTTCCCTGCCCGAGGACATCACCGAGGTGCAGAAGCGGATCAAGTTCATCGTGCACCGCATGGAAAGTGCGATCGCCAACCATGAATTCGAGAAGGCGCGTTTCTATTCAGACGAAGAGCGCAAGGAACGCGACAACCTTCGCACCCTGCGCGAGAAGTATCACCTTGACGAGTCCTCCACCGGTGTAGTGGGCCGCGAGGACATCGAAGATGTCGTTTCGCGCTGGACGGGCGTACCGGTCGCTTCCATCAAGGAAGAAGAGAGCCAGAAGCTGCTGCGTATCGAGGAAGAGCTGCACAAGCGGGTCATCTCGCAAGACCGCTCGATCTCGGCGCTGGCACGTGCCATTCGCCGCTCGCGCGCTGGACTCAAGAGTCCGAACCGTCCTATCGGTTCGTTCCTGTTCCTTGGCCCCACCGGCGTCGGAAAGACCGAAGCTGCGCGCACCCTGGCACAATTCATGTTCGGCAGTGAGAAGTCGCTGGTGCGTTTTGACATGTCGGAGTACATGGAGAAGCACTCGGTCTCCAAGCTTATCGGTTCGCCTCCGGGATACGTCGGCTATGAAGAGGGCGGCCAGCTGACAGAACGCGTTAAGCGGGCTCCGTACTCCGTAGTGCTGCTCGACGAAGTCGAGAAGGCACACCCTGACCTCTTCAACATCATGTTGCAGGTGTTCGAAGACGGCCAGTTGACCGACGGCCTCGGCAATACGGTGGACTTCAAGAACACCATCATCATCATGACGTCGAACATCGGGGCTCGGCACCTGCAGAAGCGCACCGGGCTCGGTTTCCAGTCCGACGCTGACGATATGGTCTCAGGCAAGGTCGAAGAAATGGTGCGGAGCGAGGTGAAGCGCACCTTCAATCCTGAGTTCCTGAACCGTCTCGACGAAGTCATCATCTTCAATGCGCTTAGCGAGGCTGACCTGATCCAGATTGTCGAGTTGATGGTGAATCAGCTCAACCAGAACCTGGCGCAACGGTCGATCACCGTCACGGTCACTGAGGATGCTCGCAAGTGGATCCTCAACAAGACAGTTGTCGATCGCAGCTACGGCGCGCGTCCGCTGCGGCGAGCGCTGCAGAAGTACATCGAAGATCCGTTGTCGGAGGCGCTTATCCAAGGATCATTCGAGCAGCGTCCGGCGTTCATCGAGGTATACCTCGACAACGACCAGCTCTTCTACCGTCCAGTAGGCGCAGAGAGTGTTGAAGGAACCCTGCTGTACAGCACGCCGCTGATTTAGTGGGCGTTCAGCGTTAATTCCGTGGGGAGCGGCAACGCTCCCCATCTTATTGTCAGCTTCAGGATAGTGATGAACAACGGCACGAAAAAGCGAATCGCCATCGATATGGATGAGGTCTTGGCTGATACGTTGGCGCAGTTTCTTTCGGAGTACAACCGCGAGTTCGGCGAGAGCCTCAGCAAAGGCCATTTAACCGAGCGGAAGCTGGCTGAGGTCATCCCTGCCGACCGTCGGGCCCGCCTTCGCCACTATGCACTTAGTCCCGGCTTCTTCCGCGCTATTCCGCCGATGGCCGGTGGCTCTGCCGTTTTGCAGGAGTTGCGCGAACGCTATGAAGTATTTATCGCTACGGCGGCGATGGAATTTCCCACTTCGTTCAATGAGAAATATGAGTGGATCAAGGCACACTTTCCGGACTTTCCGGACAGTCACATCGTTTTCTGCGGTGACAAGAGCATAGTCGCCACCGATTTTCTTATCGACGACAGTCCTCGCCATTTTGACCGCTTTGCCGGGCAGGGCTTCTTATTCACCGCGCCCCACAACCTCACCGAGAACCGCTATCCTCGGCTCAACGACTGGTTCGAGGTGCGGCGGCAGTTCCTCCAAGATTGAGTTTTCATGGACCTTCTTCTCTATTCTGCCAACTGGTGTCCGGACTGCCGCACCGCCAAGCGCTTTCTCGAAAAGCACGGCATTCCCTACACCGAGATCAACATTCAAACCACGCCCGGCGCGGCAGACGAAGTCATCCGTAACGCCGGTAAGCGCGCCATCCCGCAATTCGTTATCGATGGCAAGTGGATCCAACCCTACCGCCCCGGTGAAGGCTTTCTCTACGAAGAAATGAGTAAATTGCTGGGTGTGGTGGACGAAGGCTGAACGAAACGCCCGAATCCCCACCATTTACAATGAAGGGTTGTGCGCTGCGCAAGATTGCGGCCCGTAAAGGAGCGTCCCTTGATTGCACGTTACACCCGCCCTGAGATCGGTCATATCTGGAGCGACCAGAACAAGTTTCGCACCTGGCTGGAAGTCGAACTGGCGGCCACCGAGACCCTCGCCGAGGTTGGACTGGTGCCCCAGTCAGCGGCAATCGCCATCCGGGAAAAAGGTGACTTCGATCTCGACCGCATCAACGAAATCGAAGCCGAGGTGAAGCACGACGTCATCGCGTTCACTACAGCCGTTGCTGAAAAAGTCGGCCCCGAATCTCGCTGGCTGCATTACGGACTCACCTCCAACGACGTGGTCGACACAGCCCAGGCGCTGCTGATCAAGCAGGCGTCAGCGATCATTCGCGACGACCTGAAGAAGTTGCGCGACGTGCTGAAACGCCGCGCGTGGGAGTTCAAAGACACTCCGATGATCGGCCGCACCCACGGCGTGCATGCCGAGCCCATCACCTTCGGTCTGAAACTGGCCAACTGGTACTCAGAAATGTTGCGCAACATCGAGCGTTTCGAACTGGCCGCCGAACAAATGCGCGTGGGCAAGCTCTCAGGCGCAGTTGGGAATGGCGCCCATCTTGATCCCGAACATGAAGAGAAGATCTGTCAGCGCCTGGGCCTCAATGTTGCTGCTGTGTCGTCGCAGGTGATCCAACGCGACCGCCATGCGTTTTACGTTGCCACGCTGGCTGTTATCGCCTCCACCCTTGACAACATGGCGACCGAGATTCGCCACCTCCAGCGCACCGAAGTCCGCGAAGCCGAAGAATATTTCAGCGAGAAGCAGAAAGGCTCGTCGGCGATGCCGCACAAGCGTAACCCCATAACCTGCGAGCAAATCAGCGGACTGGCTCGCGTGGTTCGCGCGAACACCCAGGCGGCGCTGGAGAACGTCGCTCTTTGGCACGAGCGCGATATTTCGCACTCCTCGGTTGAGCGTGTCATCCTGCCCGACTCAACCATCCTCGTGGACTACCTGCTCAACAAGACCACCAACCTGATTTCCCAGTTGATGGTCTATCCGCAGCGCATGATGCGGAACCTGGAATCTACCGGCGGGCTGGTGTTCAGTGGACAACTATTACTCGACCTCGTCGAAGCTGGGGTGCTGCGCGAAGACGCCTATCGGCTTGTTCAAGCGAATGCCATGAAAGCGTGGAAGGAAGAGCTGAACTTCCACGATCTCATCATGAGCAACCCGGAGGTTACTTCGAAGGTAAAGCGCGAAACGCTGGAACACGCGTTTGACTTGAAGCGCCCGCTCCGCAACATCGACAAGATCTTCCAGCGGGTCTTTGGAACCACCAGCGGCGACTGGGGCGTTTAGCCGACTCACGCCAACCGGTTGATGATCGACGCCACATACCCCGCGCCGAACCCATTGTCGATGTTCACCACCGACACATTGGAGGCGCAGGAATTCAGCATCCCAAGCAACGCGCTCAACCCGTTGAACGAAGCTCCGTAGCCCACGCTGGTCGGCACCGCGATTACAGGGACTCCCACTAATCCGCCGACGACGCTGGGAAGCGCGCCTTCCATTCCTGCGCACACGATTACAACACGTGCGCCCGTCAGTACCTCTCGTTGCGCCAGCAGGCGATGAATGCCGGCGACGCCGACATCGTATACATGCTGCACCTCATTACCCATCACTTCTGCCGTGACCACGGCTTCTTCAGCAACCGAGATGTCACTGGTGCCGGCCGACACCACGACGATCTTTCCCTTTCCGTGCACAGTGGTGTCCTGCGAGAGAGTTATCGCCCGCGCCAACTCGTGATACTCAGCTTTGCGCAACTTGCTTTTCACCGCCTTGAACTGCTCAGGAGTGGCGCGAGTAGCCAGCACGTTGTTACCGTGTTTCGCCAGCCTAACAAAAATGGCGGCGAGGTTCGCTGGAGTCTTGCCCGGGCCAAAAATAACTTCGGCCATGCCAACGCGCAACGAACGGTGATGGTCCACATTCGCGAATCCCAGGTCTTCAAACGGAAGATGCTTGAGCTGCTGCATCGCCTCGTCGGGCGAGAGCTTGCCTTCGCGTACCTGCTGGAAGAGCGTCTTGATGGCTTCTGATTTCATTCGTGAGACCGGCGAATCAGCACCGCAATTGCGAGGTTACCATCTCTCGTCGGATCAGAGGCAACCCGTGCTGTACGTGCCATCGGCGGTGTTACGATAAATTCTGCCATGCGCACCTCCGCCAACCAAAATCTTCGCAGTCTCACCGTCGCGGTCACCGGCGCCAGCGGTTCGCTCTTCGTTCGGCACCTGCTCAACGCGCTCGATCACGACGACCGAGTCGGTGCGATCAATTTGATCCTCTCCGACAGCGGAATGCGGGTAATGGCAGAAGAGTTAGGCCTTAGCGGGCGCAATGAATTGGTTACCAAGCTGCTGGGGCGCGCATCTGCGAAGATTCAGCAGCAGAATAATGCCGACATCGGGGCTAACGTAGCCAGCGGATCCTACCCGGTCGATGCCATGATTGTTTTGCCGTGCAGCATGGGTACTCTCGCGCGTATCGCCAACGGTACGGCGAACCAGTTGATCGAGCGTGCGGCAGATGTATGCCTGAAGGAACGGCGGCCTCTGATCCTGTGCGTGCGCGAGACACCGTTCAACCGCATCCACCTGCGCAACATGACCCTTGCCGCCGAGGCTGGAGCGACGATCTTCCCGGTCATTCCGGCGTTCTACTTCAAGCCCGCCTCGACCGACGAAATCGCTCACGAGTATGTGAATCGCGTGCTCGCACACATAGGATTGCCGTCGGCCGACGCGTATCAATGGAAGACACAGTAGCCGACCTATTCAGGGGTTGTCCGACGCCTCTTCTGCCGCTCCCGCAACACCTCCAGAAATTGCCGCATCGTTTCCGGCGAATGCCCCGCAAAATGGTTATTCACATAGGTGTAGACCTTGAGGTTCCGTGACAGCAGCGCGTCGACTACAGCAGTCCATTCCGCAATTTCCCGACTGCGATCCACGACTGCCCTGTCCCATGTCTTCGTGACCTCTTCAATGGCGTACCGGTCGCCCAGAAGCCGCACATAGACAAAGTCGGACGTCACCACGTCGTTGCTCTTCATCAACTCGTCCGGGCGCGCCATCCACGGATGATCGATCAGCGCAAATGCAACGCCGTGCTCGCGCAGCAGGTTAAGCAGCTCAGGACCAACCCACGCCTTGTTGCGAATTTCTAGCGCGAACCGGAAACCTGACGGCAGCTTGGGAAGAAAGCCGCGTAGCTTGTCAAAAAAATCCTGCGGGCGCGGGCATGCCTTCTTGCTGAAGTATGGGAACTGGAACAGTATTGGCCCAAGCTTGTGCTCGAGCAACGACATCACGTTAACGAACTCATGGAACTGGCTGTCACAATCCACCAGGCAGAATTCGTGGGTGATCGCTTGCGGAACCTTGCACGCAAAGACGAAATCCTGCGGCGTCTGTGAGAACCATCCACGCACGGTCTTCTCCGCCGGAATGCGGTAAAAGGTAGCGTCCACCTCCACCGACTTAAACTCTCCAGCGTAGTAACCGAGATAATCCGGTTTCTTCAGACCTGGCGGGTAGAAAGTCCTCTCCCATCCCTGGGCAGTGAACGAGCAGCTTCCCAACAACAAGTGATCGAGATTCTCCACCACGACATTGTAGGAGAGCGGCCGCGACGAACCCAAGGCTGCAATGCGGCGCAACCGTATAATCAGCCGAAGCCGCGTAAACTGCCGTGCCAGACCATTTCCAATTCAATGACGAGATCCAGCGCCTGGCTCGCGAAGTCGGATTCGACCTCGCCGGAGTCGCCTCCGCAGCCGACACGGCAGAGCACCGTTTTTTCCCAGAGTGGATTTCCTCCGGTCACGCCGGCGACATGCGCTACCTCGAAGCCCGCAACGACTCCGGCGAGTTGAAACGTGCGTCCCTCGCGAACGCTGCACCTTGGGCCCGCTCGGTGGTCGTGTGCGCCATAAACTACAACAGCGCCCAACCCTACTCCACTCATGCGGGCCGCACGAGCCAGGGCTGGATCTCGCGTTACGCCTGGAGTGGGCGCGATTACCACGAAACTCTGCTGACGAAGCTGCGCCGGTTGGAGTCCGCATTCGTCTCGCTGTGCGAAACCAGGATCGCAGGAACTCCCCGCACATGGTGTTATGTTGATACTGGCCCGGTCATCGAGCGGATCGTCGCCAAGTATGCGGGTATCGGGTGGATCGGCAAGAATACCTGTGTCCTGAACGAAGATCTCGGCTCGTGGTTGTTCCTCGGCGTTATGCTGACGTCAGTTCCGCTCACGCCGGCAATTCCCGTTACCGATCGTTGCGGCACGTGCACCCGATGCCTCGATGCATGCCCCACGCACGCATTCCCTGCACCGTATCAACTTGATGCGACCCGATGTATTTCCTATCTCACCATCGAGAAGCGCGGTTCCATTCCTGAAGAACTTCGCGCCGGCATCGGCCGGCAGGTATTCGGTTGCGATATCTGCCAGGACGTGTGTCCGTGGAACCGCCAGGCCCCAGTGACGAGTGAGCCCGATTTCGCCGCGCGACCGACGCTCGTGAACCCAGAACTGGAGCAACTTGCAGAACTGGGTCTCGACGAATTTCGCCAGATGTTTCGCGGTACGCCCGTCAAGCGCGCCAAGCACGCTGGGTTACTGCGCAACGTCGCCATCGCCATGGGGAACAGTGGTGAAGCAAAGTTTATGAAGGCGCTTGCGAAGCTTGTTGAGCACGACGACCCAGCCGTTGCGGACGCGGCCGCATGGGCCATCCGACGACTCCAAAGCCCGGCGCAGCGCGACGCCGATGGGCCAGAATGCGAGAATTGTTGACCTCGCCAGCGAACCAGTGTGACAACACGCTGATTTCTGGCTATAACAGACTGGATGACCAAAGCGCTCAGTCGCCGTCTTAAGCAGCCTCGCTTCTCCAGCGCCCAACAAGAAGCTCTGTTGAGCGTCGTAGTGGCTGCCGGCACTATTAACGATCTCATGGACGTTGTCTGCGAAAGGCACGGCCTCACTCGTTCGCAATACAACGTGCTTCGCATCCTGCGAGGTGTTTATCCGGAGGGACATCCGCGCTGTGAGATCGCGCAGCGCATGGTCGAGCGCGCCCCCGATGTAACCCGGCTCGTGGACCGCCTCCAGGCTCAAGGGTTGGTGCGGCGAAGTCGGGGCAGCAACGACCAGCGGCAAGCCATTACACGAATTACAGCCAAGGGACTGAAGCTTCTGGAGAGTATTCATCCCGAGGTTGAGGCGAACGGAATCTCACTCCTGGGAAAGCTTAGCGACACGGAGTGCCACGAGTTGAGCCGCCTGAGTTCGCTGATCTTCGATAACCCCGAATTGCATCCGACGACCGACGCGCAACAGCAGTAATTCCCGCAGACCAGGGTGAATCTTTCGCCATTTTCCCCGCATCTTATGTGTTGTAACACGAATTGTGCTGAGGAATACATGAGTACGCTCCTGGTCGTGAACTCCAGTCCTCGCAGCAAGTCGATTTCGAGCAAGCTGACTAACCAGTTCGCCCTCGAGTGGAAGTCCAGAAACCCAGAAAATCCCGTGATTGAGCGCGACCTCTCAGACAGCGGACTTCCCTTCCTGGACGAAGCCTGGATTGAAGCCTCATACACTCCCGCGGCGCAGCGAACCGCGGCTCAATCACAGTTGCTGGCGCTATCGGACGAACTGATCGACGAAGTTCTCGCTGCCGACGTTATCGTGCTTGGTATTCCCATGCACAACTTCTCCGTCCCGGCGTCGTTCAAAGCTTGGATTGACCAGATTGCCCGCGCGGGCAAGACCTTCAGCTACACCAATAACGGGCCGAAAGGGTTGATTCCTTCGGACAAGAAAGTCGTGGCTCTGTTGTCGAGGGGCGGCGCATATTCCTCCGACGGCGCCTCGGGAGGCGGAGATTTGCAGGTCGCCTACCTCCGCCAGATCCTTACCTTTGTCGGGCTCACTGACATTTCGTTCGTGCATGCTGATCGGCAGGGTATGGGCGGCCAAGCCGCCACGCTCGCCGTGGAAAAGGCGGGCGAACAGTTAACTGCGATCTTGCAGAATTGCTCCGCGCAACAAGCGGCCTGATATGGTGTCGCGGTAGCGTTCCCCTAAAAGTTGAACCCTCCCATGCTGGGAGGGTTCAGTGGTTTGGGGCTCACGCCAGCTGGCTCTCTGAAATGGCGCTGCGAGCCAGAATGCCTTGGGCAACGTGGAAGTGCCTAGGCCCGAGCGACGTTAGCGGCCTGAAGTCCTTTGGGGCCCGTGGTGAGATCGAACTCGACGGTCTCGCCCTCGTTCAGGCTGCGGTATCCCGATTCCTGAATGGCTGAAAAATGTACGAATACATCTTCACCCGTTGAGCGCTGAATGAAACCGTAGCCCTTGGCTCCATTGAACCACTTGACTGTGCCTTTTTCTCTCACAACTACTCCTTTCGAATGTGCGTCCTGAGATGACCCTTGCTTCGCGGAAGTTCTGGGCGCAACCCTGACGCACGGCCAGATGACATCTCCACGTTGCCGGGAAACAGGGTTGCCGCTTAGATCGCAGCTCGATCGCAAAAAAAAGCTCACGACCCCGCAGGCGCGAGATAGTGCTACTTCGCCTTACCGTTGTGCAGCTTCTTGTAACGCCCGAGGTTTCACTGCTGACAAAAACATCAACCCAAATCCGAATCCGGCTTGCGCCGAAGCTCCCCGATTAACCATTCTTTCTGGGAGCTAGGAATGATTACAGGAACTATTAGTTTTGGCAAGTGTTTTAATCACAGCAGCTTGGAGGCAATTCACAGCGTCCGCATCCCATGAGAGCGACCCCTCCCGTGAGCATTCTCTTCCCTGATACGATTGCGTGAAGATGACCGACCCAACCAAACCGGAGGGACCCAGCCCGGGCTCCGATCGTCCGTCCGGCAGCCGGATCCACATCCCCAGTGGTCCGCTCAGTGATACGCCTCGGCCCAAGACTCGATTAGACGGTAGCCCGTTGAAGACGGGAGGCGCCGCAAGGTTGCTGCAAGCGCAAGTCGACGAACGTCACATGTTTCAGTACGAGTCGCAGCGGTTGGGCTTGTTCGGACGACTCCGCCGTTACGGTGGGTCCACGCTGCGCTACCTGACGCAAACCGAGGTACATACTTACGCCTTCTCGGTGGCAGCGAACTCACTCTTGTCGCTATGTCCGCTGATCGTCCTGATGTTGACGATCATCCGGCAAGTCTTGCATTCGCCTCAGATGTATAACGTAGTCCTGCAACTGCTGCATGACTTCCTCCCTAGCAACCAGGACTTTGTGATCCGCAATCTGCAGTTCCTCGCTAGCGTCCAAGGGCGCGGACAGGCGCTCTCGCTGGTGATGCTGCTGATTACATCAACCGGCATCTTCCTGCCTCTGGAAGTGGCCCTGAATAGCATCTGGGGATTCCCCAAGAACCGCTCGTACATCATGAATGCGCTCGTATCAGTGCTGCTAGCGCTGGCGTGCGCGTCGCTTGCCCTGCTGTCTGTCTATCTCATGTCACAGAACCTGAAATTTCTCGGACTCCCCATCAGCTACCAGAATTTCTTGTATCGCGGGGTTGGATTCGTCGTAATGAAGGCGTTCGCGATAGTGACTACAATTGCAATCTATTTCCTCATTTACTGGCTATTGCCGCACGGAAAGGTACCGGTGCGCGCAGTGCTTCCTGCTGCCATCGTCACCGGGTTGCTGTCGGAGGGTGCCAAGTACCTCTACATTTTCCTGCTGCCTTGGCTGAACTTCCAGGAAGTGTATGGACCCTTCGCCGTGTCGGTAACCCTGATCTTCTGGTCGTTCTGGAGCGGGATGCTGCTGCTCGGAGGAGCCTACCTGTCGGCTGCCGCTCACGCCGACCGGATGGGGGCCCAGAAGGCAACCAGCACTCAAGCTTGATGCTAGCTGGCACCTAAGTCGAGCCCGGCATTTTCCCACAGATATGCAACAAGTTGCACAGCCTGTCATGGCATGACTACTAGCGCATCGCAAAATCAGTAAGTTAGGAGTTGCGATTTGTGGAACTACACGTGCGCGGCACGTGCTTGATGTGGGTACTTCCCCGATCCAACCACGATTGGGGTTTCGAAAAATCAAAGACTTCGGAGATCCAATGAAACTTGCGCTAAAAACTCTGGCCTTGGCGTTGCTGGTGAGCAGCTGTTTGATGCTGAGCGCCACAACCGTCACCGTTGGCAATTATGACAGCGGCAACTGCTACCCGTTTATGTGCAACGACTCGGGCACCAGTTCCGGCGTCTCAATCGACTATCAGCAGGCGTATGCCGCCAGTTCCTTCAGCGGCCCCATCACCATCACCAGCATTAGCTGGGAGACTTGGACAGGAACCCCTGGCGATTACGTTCTCGGTGGCTCGTACGACTTTTACTGGGGATACTCGGCAGTCGGCCTGGCACTAGGGTCGAGCATGGCGAGCAACTACAACGGCTCTGCGACCTTCCTCGGCACGGGAATTGGTGGTTTCAATACCGGCTCGACTCTGACTCTCAGCTTGGGATCGGGCTTCACCTACAATCCCGGCCTGGGCGACTTGATCTTGGAGATTGTGGTCAGCAACCAGGATAACGTCCCCAACGGAACCGGTAACGGCTACAACTGGGCCGACTACACCGGCGCTGCCACCGTTCGCAGTTATTGCTTCGGCGGCTCAACGACCGGCTGCACCGGTGCCCTGCCGGGCGCCCTGGTGACCACCTTCAACGGCACGCCAGCTATTCCTGAGCCCGGTACGCTCGTGATGCTTGGCTCCGGAGTCCTGGGACTGGCGGGCCTGTTGCGCCGCAAGATCAACCTGTAAACCCCACCCCCGCAACTGACAGCCGGAGCGCTCGTGCTCCGGCTTTTCTTTTTCCCTATTGCACTGCCTCACTTTGCCTTCGTCCACTGGTCCACCCAGCCATTGACGGTCTGGTACCAGTAGCGACCGTTCTGTGGCTTGAGCACCCAGTGACCTTCGTCGGGGAAGTACAGCAGCTTCGACGGCACCTTGAGCCGCTGCAGCGTAGTGAACATCTGGAAGCCCTCGGAGACATCGAGGCGATAGTCGAGCTGGCCATGAACCACGAGCATCGGCGTTTTGAAATTCGTGGCGTAGAGGTGCGGCGACCACTTGCGATACATCTCGCGGTTCGTCCAGGGAGTGCCCTTGAACTCCCACTCGTTGAACCACAGCTCTTCGGTGGTGCCGTAGGCCGACTGGGTATTGAACATGCCGTCATGCGAGACCAGGCACTTGAAGCGGTCGGAGTGGCCCTCGATCCAGTTGATCATGTAGCCGCCGTAGCTGGCGCCCAGCGCGCACTCGCGGTCTTTGGCGATGAAAGGATAGGTCTTCTCGGCGTAATCGAGGCCGAGCATGAGGTCTTCGAAGGGGGCTCCGCCCCAGTTGCCGTTGATGGCGTCAATGAACTTCTGCCCGTAGCCGGTGGAGCCGTGGAAGTTGACCATCACCGCCACGTAGCCATTGGCCGCGAATAGTTGGGGGTTCCAGCGGTACGACCAGTCGTCGCCCCAGGCGCCCTGAGGGCCTCCGTGGATGAGGTACTTGAGCGGATACTTCTTGTTCTTGTCGAAGTTGGGCGGCCTGATGAGAAAGCCCTGGACTCTCTCCTTGCCGGAACCGGTGAACCAGAACGACTCCATCGGCTGCATGTCAACCTTCGAGAGCAAATCGTCGTTCAGGTGGGTCAGCGGCTTGGACTTCGACAACAGGCAGTCGGGCACGGAGTATGAATTCGGCGGCGGCATCATGCGGCACTGCGCGAATATCAATGGCGCGGTGTAGATTTCATTCGGCGCCGCAATTGACATCTGGTTGAACACCAGCGTCTTGCCATCAGGCGTGGGCGTGGGGCTGTCGTTGTAGCCGTCCACCAGCTCTTCGGGCCACGGATTCGCCTGACCGACATGCAGCGCGTAGATGGGGTTCTCTCCTTCGTTCCCGGAGGTGAGGTAGATCGTCTTGGAATCCGGCGACCATGCAATCGAGTCCACCCAGCGGTCGAAGTTTGGCGTCAGTTCGGTGATCTTCCCCGATGCACGGTCGTAGAGCATCAGGCGGAAGCGATCGCTCTCGTACCCTGCGCGAAGCTGCGAGCGGTAGGCAATGTACTTGCCATCCGGCGAATAAATCGGGGTGCCATCGCTGCCGGGATTGGTGGTGATGCGCTTGGCTGTCCCTCCGGCGGCGGGAACCAGAAAGAGGTCGCTGTTGGTGCTGGTGGCTTCGTTTTCGTCGGTGTTGCAGGCGTAGGCGATTTCCTTGCCGCCGGGAGAGAAGGCGTACTGGTCCTGGCCACCGAGGCTGAATGGCGGGACATCGAATTCGCCGGGTGTCAGGTCGCGCGCCACTCCTCCTTCGCTGGGAACGATGAACAAATGGCTGCGTTTGCCGTCGTAGAAGCGGTTCCAGTGGCGAAACATCAGCCGATCGTAGGTCTTGGCCTTCACCTTCGAGTTGGCGCGCTCTTCATCTTTCTGCTTATTGCAGGCATCGTCTTTGCATTCGGGATAGACCGAGGACGAGAAGATCAGGCTGTTGCCGTCGGGCGACCACGTGCCGCCGGAGGCCTCAGTCGAAATCGACGTGACCTTCTTCGGCTCGCCAGTCAGCGCGCCATTGGCGCTGTTGAACCCCTGCACCCAGATCTGCGTGCTGCCACCGTCGCGCGACGATTCAAAAATCACGCGCGTGCCGTCGGGCGAAAAGCGTAGGCGGTCTTCGCCGGGGCCGGTTGTGGGGGTTAGCCGCTTGGCCTCGCCACCAGCGACCGGAATGAGCCAAAGGTGGGGCGTTTTGGTGTTCGCGTCGAGATTGACGTCAACGGCGCTGAACGCTACCCACTTGCTGTCGGGTGAGACGGTGGGTTCGCCAACGCGCTTGAGCTGCATCATGTCTTCAAAGGTGAAGGGATGCTTGGCCTGGGCTTGGGCGAAGAAAGAGAACGCGAGCAGAAAGAATGCGATGCGACGTAACATGATGCCTCCGACGCGTGGTTGGGAGCCCCGCGCAAACTCTACAGTTTAAATCACGGGACAGCGAAACGAAGTGCGGCACGTCGCCATAGTGGTACAGAGATATCAGGATTTCCGCATTTGCAACGACCATACTGAAACCGAACAGGGTCTAGTCCACCTGACGGAGCCTGCTTTACCTCATCGGCGTGCGAGAATCCGACTCTGACGATGATGGCACTCACAGTGCGGGCGGCCGAATCGGCCGAGAGAGCGGTTTAAGAAGCACGAGATCGAAGACCCTTCACGCGCCTAAGGCCCGCGGCCCACAGCACCTATAGTGGGAAAAGAGAACCATAAAACCCACCAATGAGCAATTTTGCACGGACTTGTGCCGACTGGACGCCATAACCTTACGGTCAATCATCGGTGTGGAGTCTCCGGCAGTCGGCCCCTAAGAACAAAGTCTATTTCCAATTTTACTGCCCGGGACTCTGCCCAAACATGGTTCCCTGACTGCGAGGACAGCAATGCATTCACCGTGCGGAATGGAATTAGTTGAAGACTGTGTCTCCTGCAAGCTCAGTTCCGAGGGCTTTTTCTGCCGATTGCCTAAAGCAGACATGGAAGCTTTTCAAAAAATAAAGTTCACACTCTCGTATCCTGCTGGGGCAGTGCTGTTCGGCGAAGGCCAGACGTGCCGGGGAATCTACGTCCTTTGCAAAGGCAGGGTGAAATTGGCGACATCTTCGAACCAGGGACACACCCTCATTCTGAAGATCGCGCAGCCGGGCGAGGTGCTGGGGCTGAACACGACCGTGTCGGGAGGCCCCCACGAGTTGACAGCGGAAACCGGCCAGCCATGCCAGCTTAATTTTGTGAAACGGGACGACTTTCTCCGGTTTCTGAAAGAACACACTGAAGCAAACATGCAGGTGGCTCTCCATCTCAGCCGTGAGTGCCAGCATGCATACCAGCACCTTCGCTCCTTCGTCATGCGTTCTGCCCCACAACGAATCGCCCGCCTAATACTCGATTGGTCTCACGAGGATTCCCCGGTGGCGACTTCCAAGGGAATCAAAGTTGCCTTGACCCACGAAGAGATCGGCCAAATCATCGGTATGTCGCGGGAGACAGTAACGCGAACGCTCGCCGATTTTCGTAAGCAGGGCATCGCGAACTTTCATGGCTCCACACTGCTGATCCAAAACCCGCCCGCCCTCCACAAGCTGGCTGTCTAAAATAGCCAGTTGGTGCGAAATATCGTCGCACGGCGGCGGCCCGGCAACAAACGGCTTAACGTTGGGTTTCTACCCGTTGGCGGCTTTTGACACTACTGCGGGAATCGCGATCGCCATCCATTACAATGAAGACAGGTACCTGATGAATTTCCGTAAATCGCTTCGCTTTCTACTCGCATTTGGTCTGCTTACGCTGAACCTGGTTGGCAGCGCCGCCGCCCAGCGCGGTGAGAGAGAACTCGACACGTCGCCGCCGCAAGGCATCACCGAACAGGACATCATCCAGAAATTCGCCACCAAAGAAAAAGAGTTTAAGATTGCGCGTGACAACTACACCTACCGGCAGTCTCTGACGGTGCAGACGCTCGACGGCGACGCGGTAAACGGCGAATACAAGCAGGTGGAAGACGTGCTTTTCGACGACAAGGGCAAGCGCATGGAACACGTGGTGTTCGCGCCGCAGTCGTCGCTGATAGGCATCACCATGACGAAAGAGGACTTTGACGATATCCAGAACCGGATGCCGTTCGTGCTGACCAGCGATGAGATTCCGGACTACCAGATTCTGTACGTCGGCAAACAGCGCATCGACGAGATCGGCACCTACGTGTTCGACATTGCGCCCAAGCAGATCGAAAAGAATCGGCGCTACTTTCAGGGCCGCATCTGGGTGGACGATCGCGACTTCCAGATCGTGAAGACCTACGGCAAAAACGTGCCCGACCTCGGCGTCAAGAAGAGGGGCGGCCAGGAAAACTTGTTCCCCGCCTTCACCACTTGGCGCGATCAGGTGGACGGCAAGTACTGGTTCCCCGTTTACACTAAAGTCGATGACGTACTGCACTTCTCAAGCGGCGACATCCACATTAAGCAGATCGTCAAATACACCGACTATAAACGGTTCGGATCCAACGTGAAGATCACTTACGAAGGACAGGACATCGGCAAGGACGACAAACAACAGCCACCGGCGACAACTCCGCCGAAGCAATAGCCAGTTGCTCGTAAACCAGTCAAAAGCCCCGAAGGGATCCGGGGCTTTTCGCTTTTCGCCAAGTTACCAGTTACCAGTAACCCCAAGTGCTAACTGCCACGTGCCTTTCGCTAGTTGCTAGTCGCTAGTTGCTCGTAGCTCAACGCCCCTACGGCAAATGGCGAAGAGCGAACCGCGAATAGCGTCTCTTCAGTAATACAGGTACTTCTGCCACTTAGTATCAGAGCGTCCCATCAGCCGCATGATGTGG
>Ga0302321_100002152_pt1 | contig 16902 bp, 12 predicted proteins | sample Fen_T0_1_FD_202505 | JGI IMG/M metagenome (GOLD analysis project Ga0302321, IMG submission 202505) | Peat permafrost microbial communities from Stordalen Mire near Abisko, Sweden - Fen_T0_1 | ecosystem: Environmental > Terrestrial > Soil > Wetlands > Permafrost | place: Sweden: Abisko...
CGTCGTCGCTGCAAAGTTATCAGGAAACTGAAATCGCGCTTTTCCGGACGTTGCGCTCGCTGAAGGAGGTAACGGAATTTGACTATGCCGAACTGCGCTCTGCCACCAATCGGGCCTCGCGCGTGGTGCAGGCGAGCATTAATGTTTTGTTGGGTTCGCTGATCGGCGGTATTTTGCTTTCACTTTTTCTTTCGTACCGGTTGGCGCGTTCGATTCTCCGTCCAGTGCAGGCGCTCACCGCTTCGGCGGCGGCGCTTGGCGATGGTAATTGGGATCGGGAGGTGCCGGCGACGTCCAATGACGAACTCGGTGAACTCGCCCGCACGTTTAATACGATGGCGGCCAAGCTCCGGGCTTACCGTGATGCTACGACGGCCAAGGTCATGCGCGCTCAGCGCACGATGGAGGCGACGCTGACTTCGACGCCCGATCCGCTTTTTGTCGTTGCGCGCGATGGCACGCATGAAGTGCGCAACCCGGCGGCAGAAGCGCTGGCGGCGACGGCGGAGTTTGCTGGCGGATTTCCCGAGGAACTAGGCAAGCACCTCCAAGCCGTGCTCGCATCGGGGAACCATTACTTGCCGACAGGTTACGATCAGGTGGTCACGGCGCGGCTGGGCCGGGAAGAACGTCATTATTTGCCGCGTATTCTGGCGATTGGTGATGCGCTGACGGGTTTTGGCGGTGCGGCGATGATCTTGCAGGATGTGACAAAATTCCGGTTGTTGGATGACGCGAAGAGCAATCTCGTCGGCACGGTCAGCCACGAGTTGAAAACGCCGCTGACGAGTTTGCGGATGGCGGTTTACCTTTTGTTGGAGGAGCAGGTCGGTCCACTTTCGCCGAGGCAACGTGACCTATTGGAGACAGCGCGTGACGATGCGGACCGGTTGTTGAGAATTTTGAACGACCTGCTTGATATCGCGCGTCTTGAAAGTGGTGCCTCGCGGTTGAACCGGCGCGAGGTGTCGATTGAGGCGATGCTCGCCGACATGGCGCGCGAGATTAAACCGATCGTTGATGCCGAGGAGCAGAAGGTGGTGATCAAGGTGAGCGGCGTTTCGAATTTGATTCATGCCGATCCCGAGCGGCTACGGCACGTGTTCATTAATCTCCTGGCCAATGCGTCGAAGTATTCGCCGCCGGAAACCGAAATCACGCTCTACGCCCAACCGGGCACGGACGGTTTTGTGCGGTTCGGTGTGCGCGATAAGGGGCCGGGAATTTCCGAGGAAAACGCCACGCGTGTTTTTGAGAAGTTCTATCGCGTGCCCGGGCAGACGCGGAAAGGCGCAGGCTTGGGGCTGTCGATTGCGCGCGACATCGTGGTTGCGCACGGCGGTACGATTGCTTGCACGAGCAAGTTGGGCGAGGGGAGTGATTTCTATTTTTTGATTCCTGCCGGCACCGCTCAGGCCGAGGAAAGCGAGTCAGCGCGGTGACCCAGTCGCCGTCTCGTCGTCGTTCGTAGGGTTAAACCCCATTGGCGTTGATGGACGTTTCTGCGACAGTCTGCGATGGACAGCAGTAAGAATCATCTGAGCGCCAAGCAACGAAGTCGACCGACGGCTGACCCGCGCCCCGCAGCGTTAAAATCGCGCGGTATTCTGGTCGTGGACGACACGCCGACTGATGCGGAGCTGGCTTTGGAGACTTTCAAGCGCGCGAGATACACTCAACCGATCACGGTCGTTTCCAGCGGTGAGGCCGGCTTGGATTACTTATTTGGCACGGGGCTCTCGGCGGAGCACGGCCCTCAACGGCCTCAATTTATCCTGCTCGATCTCGGATTGCCGGGCATGCCGGGCGTCGAGTTCCTGAAGCGCGTGAAAAAAGATGAGCGCACTCGTGAGATCCCCATCGTGATTCACAGTACGGATGGGCGTGTTCGCAGTATCATTGAGTGTGAACAGCTGGGTGCGTCGGCTTTCGCCGTCAAACCGATTGATATCGAGAACTTCGTCCGGATAACCACCAAACTGGGGCTTTAGGTGCTCGCTCTACCTCCGCGTGGAAAATCACCTGACGCGTCGCCTCAGAAACCCGGCACGATTTTGCCGTCGGAGCATTTTGGCCGTTCGTCTCCTTCCTTGAAAACTAATCGAAAAATCGTCGCTGGGCTCGTGGGCGCAATCATTCTGGTGATCTTGGGCGTCGTTGCCGCTTTCTGGTCGTTTAGCCGAATCACACAGGCCATCGAAGCGCGAAAAAATGCCGTCACCTTGCTCATCCGCGCGGACGATTTGTTGGCTGCCTTGAGAGATGCCGAAACAGGCGCGCGTGGTTATGCTCTCACCGGGCAGGAGTCTTTCCTCGAGCCGTACTTGGCGGTGCGTGATGGTATCGGTGGTCAATTCGGCGAATTGCGTCAACTGACCGAGCTCAGTGCCGGTCATAAACACATCGATGCCTTGGCGCCCTTGATCGACGCCAGGTTGGCGGAACTGGCGAGTGTGATTGAGCTGCGTCGCAAGAATGACATGGCCGGCGTCTTGGCGACGGTCGGCGGCGGTCAAGGCAAACGGCTGATGGACGTGATCCGGGTGGAGATACGTGGCTTCATTCACCTGGAAGAAACCGTCTTGGCCGAACGCGAAGCACGGCTTCAATCGACTCTGCGCCGTCTCTTCGTGGTCCTCATTACGGGAAGCGTGTTCGCGCTGTTGTTGGCCCTCTCGCTGATCTTTTTGGCCGACCGCGAAGCGCGCCAGCGCTTGAAGAATCAGGTGCATCTTGAGACGGCGCGTTTGCTCGGGGTCCAGCAGGAGATGAGCAGCCAGCTGCGGCATTCCAACGCCACTTTGCTCGCTCGGGACAAGGAGCTCACGGCTTCGCTCAAGGACAACGGCGACCTGAAAGCTGCCCTCGACGAGCACGCCATCGTGGCTATGACCGATCCGAAGGGAAAAATCACTTTTGTGAACGACAAGTTTTGCGCGATCTCCAAATACACGCGTGCCGAACTCCTCGGCCAGGACCACCGCATCATTAGTTCGGGTTACCACTCGAAGACGTTTATCCGCGATTTGTGGGCCACCATTGCGAGCGGGCGCGTGTGGCGCGGTGAGCTCAAGAACAAGGCCAAAGATGGCACGTTCTATTGGCTGGACTCGACCATGGTACCGTTTTTCGACGAGCAAGGTAAGATCCGTCAGTATATCTCCATCCGCGCCGACATCACCGAGCGCAAACTGGCCGAGGCCGCCGTGCACGACAGCGAAGAGCGCTTTCGGACGATGGCCAACTCCATGTCTCAGCTCGCCTGGATCGCCCGGCCTGATGGCTTCATTTTTTGGTACAACCTTCGCTGGTATGAATACACCGGCAAGACGCCCGAGGAGATGGAGGGCTGGGGTTGGCAAAGCGTACATGACCCCGTGGCTCTGCCGACGGTCGTCGTAAACTGGACAGCCGCTATCACCGCCGGGACTTCCTTCGAAATGGAGTTCCCCCTGCGCGGTGCAGACGGCAGCTTCCGCAGCTTTTTGACGCGCGGTGAGCCGCTGAAGAATGCCGACGGCCAAGTCGTACAATGGTTCGGCACGAATACCGACGTGACCTCGCTCAAACAAGCCGAGGAAAAGGTCCAATTGCTCAACGCCGACCTCGAGCAGCGGGTTATTGACCGCACGGTCGAACTTGAAACCGCCAATAATGAACTGGAGGCCTTTTCCTATTCGGTCGCCCACGATCTGCGCAGCCCGCTGCGGTCCATCGACGGCTTTTCGCGCCTCGTGCTGGAGGATTTCAGCCAGACGCTGCCCGAACCAGGTCAACGCTTTTTAAAGAAGATCCGGGTCTCGGCCCAAACGATGGGAACGTTGATTGATGACTTGCTCTCACTCGCTCGGCTCAGCCGGCAGGAGTTAAACAAACAAGCGACCGACACCCACAAACTCGTTCGTAACGTTCTCACCGAGCTCGGCTCGCCCTGGTCCGACCGGGTGGTCAAAATTAGCATCGGAGCTTTGCCCGTCAGCTCCGGCGATCAGGCGCTGCTAAAACAGGTCTGGATCAACCTCCTTTCCAACGCGCTGAAATACACCCGCAAGCGGGAAACGGCGCAGATCGAAATCGGGAGCACCCAGCTCAACGGCGTCGACACATTTTTCATTCGTGACAACGGCACCGGCTTCGACATGGCCTACGCCGACAAACTTTTTGGCACCTTTCAGCGCTTGCACAGCGCCGACGACTTCGAAGGCACCGGCATCGGTCTCGCGATCGTGAAGCGGATCATCCTCCGCCATGGCGGCCGAGTCTGGGCCGAGGCAGCGGTTGATCGCGGCGCGACATTTTCATTTACCCTCGAAAAAGAAAACCAATCATGAACGACAACAACACCGTCGAGCTGCTGCTCGTCGAAGACAGCCCAGAGGATCTGGAGCTGGCTCTGTATGCCCTGAAGAAAGCTAATCTCGCGAACCACATTCACGTCGCCCGCGACGGAGTCGAGGCGCTGGAATTTATCTTTTGCGAAGGCAAATTCGCCGGTCGCCAGATCACCAATCATCCCAAGGTGATTCTGCTCGATTTGAAACTGCCGAAGGTGGACGGGCTCGCTGTGCTCAAGCGCCTCAAGGGCGACCCGCGCACGAAAATGATTCCCGTGGTCATGCTCACCTCGTCGAAGCAACAGAGCGATTTGGTCGCCACCTATCAACTCGGGGTAAACGCATACATTGTGAAGCCGGTGAACTTTGAGCGTTTCACGGAAGCCGTGCGTGAGCTCGGCCTCTTTTGGATGCTCCTGAACCAGGCGCCAGCGTCGGTGTGAGATCAGCGGAGGGAAACACGAACTACTCATTCCCGGTCATCCAGAGCGCAGCGAAGGATCCACCTGGAATCGGGCCACAAGGTCGCGGGGCGCACACTGGATCCTTCACTTCGTTCAGGATGACAGACGGGAATTGTTTCCTGTGCGGAGCGCGCGGTGCGCCCCAATCGCGGTCCGCACACGAGGTGCGACCCTACGATGAATCTATCAACCTTTCCGCTGGATCGTCTTCGCGGCGGTTTCGAGTTGGCCACGGGTGACGCCGAGTTGGTTGATGAATTTGAATTCGCGCCAGAGGTCGGCTCCACGGATCTCGCCGCGTAGGAGTTGCACGTAGCGGGCGGCGATGCGGGAAACTTCGTCGGGTGTTTCGTCGGCGAACTCTACGCGGAAGTGGCGCGCGCCTCGGGCGAGAAAGCGGTCGAGGAACTCGGCGCCGGTCTGAGCGCGGCTGTTGAAGACGGTGTTGCGGCAGCCGGCGTCGGCCTTAAGCGGTAGTTCGGCACCGACGCGGTCGCGGAGTTTGACCACGTGGGTGTCGCAGGGGCGGCCGCAATCGCGGTAGTCTTTGCCGTCGGAGAGGAAGGCGCAGAATACGCAGTGCTCCATGTGAAAAAGCGGCATGTGCTGGTGCAGCGTGAGGTCGAACCAAGCGGCAGGCGCAGAGGCGAGCAGGGCTTCGAGCTGGGCAACGTTCAGATCGTACGAGGCGGTGACGCGTTCGAGTCCGCAGTGGTTAATGAAGTACTCGGCGCTGAGGCCGTTGGCGACGTTGAGGGAGAAGTCGCCGCGCTTGCGGTCGGCGGCAAAGAAGGCGAGGTGATCGTAGTTGCGGATCAAATAGCCATCGGCTTCGGAGGAACGAACCTGCTTCAAGATCCATTCTTCGCCGGGCTTGAAGATGCGCGGGGGAACGACCCAGATCGTGCGGAGGGCGGCGGCGGCGGGATCGCGCAGGGCGTTGTCGGCGCGGAAGGCTTGGACGGCGTCGCGGTAATGCTTCGGGTTTTCGAATTCGCAGTAGAGCGTGTCGGCGCCTGCGCAGCGGAGGGCGGCTTCGAGCTGGGCGAGGCTGCGGACGACAAGGATGAGTTCGGGTTCGCCGGTCGCCGTGTAGGAGCCTGCTTGCAGGCGACCTGGAGACGGAATCGCCTGCAAGCAGGCTCCTACATCGGAGGCATTCAGCGTCCAACGTTTCGGAACGGCGCGCTGGCGTTCTAGCTCGACAGCGGCCTCACGGCGCAGGCGGTTGAGCTCGCTGACGGGAAGCATCACGTCGCCTTCGAGCTGCGAGGAGAAGGCACCGAGTTTGAACGGCGTGCCGCCGAGGCGCCCGAGCTGTTCGCGCAGGCGTTCTGGCGTGAGCGGATGGTTGTCGGCGGGCGTGAGCGGGAGTTGCGATTCGAGGCGGACGATGTGGCCCTCGTCGTCGGCGGCGATGACGGTGAGTGGCGTGCCAGCGTGGCCGTGGAGTTCGAGCGAGAGCGGGCGTTGGTGGCGGATTTTGTCGCCCTCGTAGGTCTGGCGGACGCGGCGGTCGAGCGCGGGATCGTTGGTTTTCCAGAGGAGCTGACCGGGTTTGACGCGGGCGAAGGCGATGTCGCCACGACCGAAGCCGAGCTTCGTTTCGGAGCCGTGCTGGTCGACGGAGTAAACGCGTCCACCTTCTTCGCGGGTCTCGGGATTGCCGGCGTCGAACACGATGCCATCGCCAGGTTTGATCGGTGCGGAGAGGCGCAGGGAAACGGTTTCGCCGTCGACGCGGGTGATCGCGCCGAGGAAAACGCCGCGTTTGGTGCCGAAGCGGGCGTGGACGAGTTCGCGGTTGTTGGTGCCGCCGAACCAACCGGTGGAGAGACCGCGCGAGAAACTCATTTCAAGTTCGTAGCGATCGGCGGAGGGCGTGGTAGGGAGCGGCGTGGCGGACTTGGCGGTTGAAGGTGTTACGTTGGTTTTGGCGAAGGCGTCCATCGCGCGGTCAACGGCCTGGCGGTAGACGCGGGTGATGCTGGCGACGTACTCGGGGCTTTTCAGGCGGCCTTCGATTTTGAGCGAGGCGATGCCGTTGTTGATTAGTTCGGGCAGGACATCGATGCCGGAAAGGTCGCGCGGGCTGAGGAGGTAGCGTCGGTCGCCGAGGTCAACTTTCTGGCCGTCGGAGACGAGGTCGTAGGGCAGACGGCAGGCTTGGGCGCATTCGCCGCGGTTGGCGGAGCGGCCGCCGAGGGCTTCGCTGGTCAGGCATTGGCCGGAGTAGGCGACGCAGAGGGCGCCATGGACGAAAACTTCGAGGGGCAGCGCGGTGTTGGCGCTGGCGGTGGTTTCCTGGATCTTGGCGATGTCGGCGACGGAGTTTTCGCGGGCGAGCACGACGAGGCTGGCACCGAGTTCGCGGGCAAAGGCCACGCCGACCGCGCTGGTGACGGTCATCTGCGTTGAAGCGTGGATCGGGAAATCGGGCGAGAGCTGACGAATCAGGCGGCAGATACCAACATCCTGAACGATCGCGGCGTCGACGCCAGCGGCGATGATCTGGCGGAGGTAATCGGTGGCGCCAGCGAGTTCGTCGGCGAAAACGAGGACGTTGAAAGTGACATAACCGCGAACGCCGCGCCGGTGGAGGAATTCCATGAGGGCGGGCAGATCGGCGACGGTGAAGTTGTGCGCGCGCATCCGGGCGTTGAAGCGCTCGAGGCCGAAGTAGATGGCGTCGGCACCGTTTTCTACAGCGGCACGCACGCAGTCCCAGTCGCCAGCGGGTGCCAGCACTTCGGGGCGGCGGAGCGTGGCGTGGGGCGTGGTGACAGATGTGTTGGTTGAGGAAGGCGGCATCAGGAGGCGGCGCAGAACATCGGGCAATGTGGGCGTGGGCGCCAGCGCGAGGTCACGGTTTCTTCACGTGTTCGCGGAGGAGGGTGATAAATTGTTCTGCGCCGAGGCTTTGGTAGCGCTGCATATGGCGAATAATGCCGATCTCGCGGGTGGCGGTGCGGTCGCCGAGGGATTTGACGATGATGCGAGAGCGATCTTCGGGCCCGAGAGTGACCTGGGGCAGAATCGAAATGCCGACGCCGAGGGCAACGAGAGCTTTGACGGTGGCAACTTGGGCGCAGCGGTAGCCGATTTTGGGTTCGAAGTTGTGGTCGCCGCAGAAACGCTGGATTTGGCTGAGGAGGCTGCTGCCGGTTCCGAGGAGGATGAATGTTTGGTCAACGAGATCTTCGATGGTGACTTCGGGTTTGCTGGCCAGCGGGTGAGGTTTGCCCACGACGAGCAGAAGTGTTTCGGAGAAAAGTGGCTCGACAGAGATGCGAGGGTCTTTCACGGGTAACGAGACGATCGCGAGATCGAGCTCACCGTCGATCACGGCTTTGGTGAGATCGGGGCGAAAGTCTTCGCGTAGATTAACTTGAAGATGTGGCAGGCGGGCGCGGGAGAGCGCGAGTAACTGCGGCATTAAGTACGGCGCGAGGGTGGTGATGGCGCCGACGGTGATTTTGCGTTCGAGAGCTGGACTGTCCTGAAGCTCGCGCGTGCTGTCGTCGACTTCGAAGAGAATGCGCCGGGCGCGTTCGAGGAAGACGGTGCCTGCCTCGCTGAGAACGGCTTTGCGGCCTAATCGGTGAAACAGTTTATGTTTCAACTCTTTCTCCAGGTTGATGATCTGCTGGCTGAGCGAGGGCTGGCTGACGTGGCAACGTTCGGAGGCGCGGGTGAAGTTGGAGGTCTCGGCAACGGCGACGAAGTAGCGGAGTTGGTGCAGTTCCATAGGCTACAACTATGAATACAATAGAAATCAATTATTTCAACTATTGAATGGATGGGTGTATTCTCTGCCCGTCCGAGTAATCGGACATTTAACAAAAAGGAAATAACATGAAAGCAAATCGTATCACCCTCGCCCTTGTCGCTGCTGGCCTTCTGGCCGTCGTCGCGGTGGTCGTTGGAGTTGAGTCTCCGGTAATCGGTGTGGAAGGTGTCCTCGGCTTCGCGGCCGTTCTCGCCGTCCTCGCCATCGGGGTCTCCGATTATCGATCCGCTGGCCGTTTGTTCAGCAAATAAGGGTTAGGTAGTATTAAATAGCAAATAAACGGGGCCCCGGAGAAATCCGGGGCCCTTTAATTTTAGGACCTGGAGGTGACTGGGCTACGTGGTCAGAGGCGGCATGGGGCAGTCGAGCATTGCGGCGAAGGCGCGTAAGAGTTCGCCCTCGGCGACACGGAATTCGCCGTCGGCGCTGGCAACGTGGGCGCAGGCGAGCAGGAGGCGTTGCTTGATCGGCCCAGCTGCCAGGGCAAGCCGGTCGAGCGCAGGATCGAGGTGCGTCGGGCCGCAAGAATCGGCGGCAAGCAGATCGAGCACGCCTTCCAACACCTTGAGTTGTTGCGTGCCTTTCGCGAAAGCCTGCTCGGCGGCACCAAGGTCGTCGGTCGAGGCGTGGGCGATGGCTGAGAGCACGACGATGATTTCTTCGCGGACGGCTTGAAACGAGTAGAGTTGCGCACCTGGCAGGAGTTTCGGCGAGTGGCTGAGAAAGAGCTGGCGTTGCAGGACTTTTTGCAGGGCAAATTCGAAGGTTGAGACGCGGCCGTCGGCGTCGATCAGGCCTTTAATGGTCACAAAGAAATCAGCCAGTGCGGTGTCGGAAATTTCGCGGAGTGCGGGTAGGGCCAGCTGGCAGAGAGGGAGTTTGTGCGCGGGTTTGAGCGCGGCGAGTGGTTCGGTGAGGTCGAAGAGCAAGCCTGTGGTAGCGGCGGGTAGCTGGGCGAGCTGGAGTTGGCGGACGGAGGGATTCGTGTCGAGCAACAGGCCGAAGATCAATGCGGTGGCCTCGCTGGTTGTGCGGGCGGCTTGGCGCAGGCGGACGGGAATCTCGTCGATCAGGGTTTGGGCGTTGGAGACTTGATCGGGGGTGAGCAAGCCGATCGAGGCGATCGCGGCGAGGGGGAGCGCGTCGGTGAGTGATGTTTTGGCGCGGGCGGCTCGCCAGGGTGGAGGAACGAGGCCGGCGCTGACGAAACTTTCGTGGCCGACGTCGATGGTTTCGAGTGGTGTGAAATATTTCCCGTCAAACTGCGGATCGATGGCGCGGATGCGGGTATCGAGCGCGGGGTGCGTGGCGAGGAGTCCGAAAAAATTTGAAATACCGCCGTCGGCGAAAAAGAAGTGGCCGATGGCGGCGGCTTTCTCGCTGCTGACGCGTCCGCCGAGGGCGTAGCCGCCGATTTTTTTGAGTGCGCCGGTAATGCCGCCGGGGTTGCGCGTGAATTGCACGGCGGAGGCGTCGGCCAGAAATTCGCGCTGGCGCGAGACGGCGGATTGGATGAGACGGCCGAAGAAATACCCGATATAACCAATGACTATCAGGACGAGGCCGATGGCGGCGATGACGTAGAGGATGTTGCCTTCGCGTTTGTTGCGGTTGCCTCCGGTGAATTGGATCGTTCGCACCAAGCCGCGGCCGACGATCGTGAGGAAAAAAATGCCGAACAGCACGGCGACGAGCCGGATGTTGAGGCGCATGTCGCCGTTGAGGATGTGGCTGAACTCGTGGGCGACGACGCCTTGGAGTTCGTCGCGGTTGAGTTTTTCGAGCGTGCCGCGGGTGACGGCCACGACGGCGTCGTTGGTGGTGAGGCCGGCGGCGAAGGCGTTGAGGCCGGATTCGTCGTCGAGTACGTAGACGGCGGGCACCGGAATGCCGGAGGCGATGGCCATTTCCTCGACGACGTTGACCAGGCGTTTTTCTTTTAGGTCGGTGGTGTTGGGTTCGACCTGGCGTCCGCCGACCATTTCAGCGATGGCGGGGCCACCTTGGCGGAGTTGGGCGGTTTTGAAAAGCGCGGCGCCGGCTACGAGGAGGACTGTGCCGCCGGCGACGATGGTGAAGAGTTGCGGGTCCCACCAGTCGGTTGGAAGTTGAACCGTGGAGCGTTCAATTTCGTAGCTGGCTCGATGGCGATTCCTCGAATTGGTTCGAGGCAGATTCCCAATGATCAGAAGCGCTGCGACGTAGGTGACTGCGATCGTGGCGATCACGGACAGCGTAAAAAGCACAACCAGCCATTTGGTTCGGCGCTGGGCGTGGGCTTGAGCTTGAAAAAAATCCATGACGGCGCCGCGCGGGTGAACGCCCGACAGCACGAGGTTATTTAATGAGCCTGATTGTGAACGGATAGCGGTAGCAGCCGTTGTCGGATGCTTTCATCGCAGCGATGATCGACAAGATGAGTGAGGCGATCCCCAATGCGATCAGCAGCGGGATTCCGATTAAAACGAAGAGGAGGGGAATGCAGCAGAGCGAATAAATGAGCACTGACAGGTGAAAGTTGAGCGCTTCTTTGGCGTTTTCCCTGACGTAGTCGGAGTCGCCTTTCATCGCGAGGTAGACGACGAGCGGAAGGATAAACCCAACGCCTAGAAATCCGGAAAGGTGACAAAGAATGCTCCAGATTTTATCATTTCCACGTGGGGTGCAGGAAACGAGTACCGGCTCAGAAGTGGCTGTCATGATATTTTGCGAGTTGGGTTTTTATCAGGTGAATTTCACTTGGGGCGCGTTACGTTCGGACGGATCGTCGATTTTGAACAGTTCGGCGGGAAGGAAGCCAAACATGCCGGCGAAAATGACGTTGGGGAAGGTTTCGCGCGTCGTGTTGTAGCCCATCACGGAGTCGTTGTAGGCCTGGCGGGCGAAGGAGATTTTGTTTTCCGTCGAGGTGAGCTCTTCGGTGAGCTGCATCATGTTTTGGTTGGCCTTTAGTTCGGGATAAGCCTCGGTGACGACCATCAGGCGGCTGAGCGCACCGGTGAGGCCGGACTCGGCGCCGGCGAGGTTGCGCATGGCGTTGGCGTCGGCGGGATTGGCGGCGGCGGTCTGGGCGGCGGAGGCGGCGATGTTGCGGGCTTTGATGACGGCTTCGAGGGTCGAGCTCTCGTGTTTGAGGTAGCCTTTGGCGATTTCGACTAGATTTGGAATCAGGTCGTAGCGTCGCTTGAGCTGGACGTCGATCTGAGCGAAGGCGTTTTTGAAACGGTTGCGGAGCGAGACGAGGGAGTTGTAGATACCCATGACCCAGAGGCCGAGGATAACAACGATGGCGGCGAGAACGCCGAGTGCGATTAGGAGTATGCTCATGGGAAAGGAGTGGAGTGTGCTCAACCTGAGCGTTGGTTCCAGAACGAAGTGATTACAAGGCGGAGCGATTTTTCCAGCCGGGCACGGGCTTGCCTCGCTAGCCAGACGTGCTCATGGTTTCGGAGCACATGCGCTATTTAACACGCCCAACTCTGCTTTTTTGGATACTGGCCTTGCTGTTGGCGGCGGGGCTCGGCCGCGCTCAGGAGATCACGTTGCCGCCGTTCATGACTGCAAAAGCCGAGTCGCTGCCGGGCAGCGGGCTTTCCCTGCAAATTTCCGCGCAACGGGCGCTTGAGATGGGTTTTCCTTCGATTGCGGCGGACTTTTACCAGCGTTTGCTGGACAACCCGGCTACGAAGTCGGAAGTGCGCAATCAATTGACCATCGATTTGGCCACGGCGTTGCTCGACGAGGATCGTACGGTCGAGGCGTCGGCGGCGTTGCAGAAATATATTGGTTTGCCGACGGCCGCGTATCGCCTGCGTCAGGCGTTGGTGGCGATGCGGGAGCGACGTTATGATGATGCGAGAAACGCCTCGGCCGGCATCACGGTGGAGGAGTTGCCAGCGGGCGACCGCAGCTGGTTGTATTTTTTGCAGGCTACGCTGGCGGACGTGGCGCGTGATGTAAACCGTTCGGTACCGCTTTATCAACAGGCGGTGGACGCGGCGGTCTCGGAGTCGCAGCGAATCCGGTTCGAGCTGGAAAACGAGCAGGCGCGATTGAAGGTTGGTGAGTTTTCAGAGCCGCGGGCGGCGGCGTTGCGTCAGAACGTCGAGCGGCTTCAGGGGCGTGCTTTATATATGGCGGTGAGTTCTTACGCGATCGTTTTGAACGGCCTTGGGAAAAAGTCCGAGGCGGTGTCCTTGTTGCAGCGTCATCTGCAGGCTTTGCCGCTAGAGGAGCGTTCGACCAGCGATGAATGGCGTTTGATGCTGGGTTTGATCGGCGGCCCGAACGATGGTGTTGGCCGCAATGCACTGGGTGCCTTGCTCGCGACCGGCTCGGATCGCACGAAGCAACGCGTGGCGTTGCAGTTGCTCGCGCGCAACTCGGCCAGCGGTACGGCGCGTGATGACTTTCGCCGCCGTCTTGATGAACTTTTTAACGCTCCGACGACGCATCCGTTGATCGAGGATTTGCTGTTGTTTCGCGCCCAGGTGGGCTTGAATGAAAAGAACTACCCCCGCGCCGATGCCGATGCCACGCGGTTGTTGGAGCAATTTCCTGGTTCTCAACTCAAGGGCCTGGCGTTGGGTGTATTGACGGGTGTTGCCTGGGAGCAGGGGCAATATCGTAAAGCCGCCAGTCAGGCCACGAAAGCACGTGAGGTTTTACCGGCGGGTGAAGTCCATGCGCAACTCGGTGTGCTGGTGGCCGAGGCGTATTTCCGGGCGAGAGATTTTCGCAACGCCGCTGATGCTTATGCCGCCGCTTTGGATGAGATTCCGGCCGGCGTGAAACCGGGTTTGTTGATGTTTCAGCGGTTGGTTTCGGAGGTGGAAGTCGCGGTGGCAGGCGAGGGGCGTGCCGACCGGTTCGACCAGGCGGAGGCGCTGCTCGATCAGATGGCGCGTGACGCACGGTTCGATACCGACAATCGATGGAAGGCAGAATGGAATCTGGCTCGCGCGCTCGAAGCGGCGGACGAAATCGCCAAGGCCTACGCTCGGCTCACGCGTTTGATGGCCGCCGAAGTCGCGGGGTTACCGCCGGATTTGCGGGCGCAACTTGGCTGGTTGCAGGCCAGTCTTGCCTATAAAGCAGGCGAATTCGCGCGGGCGCTCACGTTGTCAGATAAGTTGTTGGATTCGCTCGAAGGCGCCGAACCGTCGTTGAGGGCACAAGTTGCCAGCATGGCCATGCTCCTTCAGGCGCAGGCAAACTTTGCGCTTACTCCGCCGAAGGCTGACGCGGCGCTAGAGCGCCTGGGCAAGTTGCGCGAGGCTTACAAAAGCTCCGACGCTGCTGTGTACTCTTACATTGTGGAGGCTGACTACGCCGCTGCGCACGGTCAGCTCGTCGAGGCGCAGGGCAAGCTGCAAAACCTCGCCGACGAATATCCCTTAAATAGTTCCTACGCGCCGTACGCGCTGTATCAGGCTGCTGAATACGCCGTGCGCCGCGGCCAGAAGAAATATTTAGAAGACGCCTTTAGTATTCTCGAACGGCTAGTCAAAAAATATCCTGGCAGCGACTTGGTGTTTTATGCCCGTTTGAAACAGGGGAACCTTCTTCGTTTGACCACCGATAACCCTGGGGCGCAGACGATATTCGAGCAGCTGGTGAATGAGTTTTCCCAGCATCAGGATGTGCTGGCTGCGCGGCTGGCGTTGGCGGATTGCCATACCGCGCAGGCGACCGCCGATCCGTCGCACCGTGAAAGTGCCGCGACGATCTATCAAGGGCTCATGGACTTGCAGACGGCACCGCCCGATGTCCGCACCGAGGCCGGCTACAAATATGGCCTTAGCCTCGAAATGAGGGGAGACACCAGGCGCGCCATGGAGGTGTGGGGCCAGTTGGCCACCACTTTTCTTCCCGATGATGCCAAAGCCGCAGCCCTCGGCGCCAAAGGCCGTGTGTGGGTTTCGAGAACGCTGTTTAAGTTGGGCGATCTCTTCGAAAAACAGGCAAAACTGGAACAGGCACGCTTAGCCTATGATCTAATTGTGCGTAAGGATCTGCCGTATGCTGCGCAGGCGCAGGAACGTCTCGCTCGCTTTCGGCCCCAGAAAACACCTTGATGAGTGAACGTTAAACTAACTGATTAGCTATGGTTTTAATATTTACGACGCCAAGCTTTGCCGGTTTCATTCATTTCACCAAACTAGATGTCTGCTTTTGATTTCAGTCTTTTTGCCGATGGCGGCCCGATGATGATCGTGGTTTTGCTTGTCGCCGTGCTGGCGCTGGTGATTGGCTTGGAGCGCACGCTTTATCTGCATCGCGGTCAGATCCGATCGAAACAGTTCCTAGGAGGAATTAAGAACGCTCTCGCCAAGCGCCGTATCGTCGAAGCACTGACGTTGTGCGAAGAAGCTCCCGGCCCGGTCCCAGCCGTGGTAAAGGCCGCGTTGCTCAACGCCTCTGAAGATGCCGACACGATGCGTTTCGCCGTACAAGAGGCGGCCGTGGTCGAAATCCCGTCGCTCGAACGCCGTCTCGGTTCGCTCGCAGCGCTCGGGCAGATCGTCCCGCTGGTCGGCCTGCTCGGCACGCTGCTCGGCATGATCACGACGTTTCATTCCTTCATGCAAGGCGGCCAGTACGCCACGGCGCACGCGCTCGCGAGCGGCATGTGGCAGGCGCTGCTCACCACGGCGGCCAGCCTGATCGTTGTCATCCCGATTCATCTGGCCTACCATTTTCTCAGCGGCCGCGTCCGTGCGCTCGTTCGCGATGTCGAATGGTCCGGCAACGAGATCATGCAGTATCTACTTACTGAATACCGCAACGGCGGACTCGCGGGCAATGTTATCCAGCTGCCCGATCCACCCGCGGTTACGCCAGCACCTGCGGTAAATCCAAATCCCGCCTCGGTGCCGAAGCCGCCGCCGGCCAGCTCCGCCCGCTCGTCGTGATCACGCGCCCGCTCGATCTGCTTTCGAAATTGCGGCCACCGCCGCGGAATTTCGATTTTCTGTTCTTGGTGAACGGAGGCCTCATCGCGCTCTTTTTCACGCTCTTTAGTTCACATTTTGTATTGTCGCCGGGACTACGTGTCGGCGGAACCGACCTTAAACTGCATAAGAGTTCCGGCGCTCTGGATAACCCTATCGCCACGCCGGTATTGATCAGTATCGACGCGAACGGGCAGATCTCGGGTGATGCAGGCGTCATCCCGTCGTCTAAACTGAATGAATGGTTAACGACCCAGTCTAAACGCGAACCAGGCTCTATCTTACTGGTGATTGCAGACAGAAGTGCGACCACAGAAATGATTTTGAAGATCAACGATGCTGCTGGGGCTGCTGGCTTCAAAGGCATTCAGGTCGCTGAGCAAATGGATTCCGCCGCGCCGGCCTCCGCTCGATGAGCGCGAAACGAGGGCAGGGCGGGACACTTGGAATCGCCATCGCCATCGCGGCCGTTTTGGTGGTGTTATTGGTGTTGGCGGTGACTCAGGTGCGTTTGCCCAAGCCCGATGCGCCGAAACCGACCAAGCCCGTCACCTCGGTTGATCTTACCGGGCTGGATTCAAAAAACGGTGGCGCCGCGATGCGCGCCCAGTTCGAAATCTACGATAACAAACCCCTTTTCCGGCCCACGCCTATCAATAGTAGTGACCCCGCTATCCCGGCTGCCCTGCGCCGCGAACCAGGCAACGCCTTCAAAACCATTTTGCCCCAGCTAACCTTCGCCGAGTACGAGATGGCGATCGCATTACCCGAACCTATCTCTGTACCGAAGACTCTTGTCGAAGTCCTGAGCACCGGCGAAACGGCGAATCCTTTTTTTACCTTCGGCCGCATCAATTACCCCTACACGCCGCTTCGCAAGCGTCTCGCTTTCATCGAAGTCCTACAGGCGAAGACGGGGCGAATCGTACTTGCAGAACCTCTGGACGTGGGCTTAGACGCCCCGCCCGCTGCTGACTGGCAACCGCTTGAGATGATGATCGCCGTTGAACCCACTGGGCTGATCGGGGCTCCCACGGTAACCAAAGGTTCAGAATTCGAAGAAATAGATAATTATTTCCGTGCATTTATTGGGAAACAGGTTCGACTGGGCGCCCGTCTGCAGCCAGGTTTTTACATATTGCGCATAGGACAGTAGGTTTTTCAGAAGAAAGCGCATTATTACAGTTGACGGGCGAAAAACCGACCTTCACGTTCTTCGCTCTTTTTCGTGTTATTTGACCCAATTCCTTGGTCTGCCCAGATAGCTCAGTTGGCAGAGCACGTCCTTGGTAAGGACGAGGTCGCCGGTTCGAATCCGGTTCTGGGCTCCAGGGTCAGCGTCGGTGACTTCCCGACGATAA
>Ga0302321_100002154_pt1 | contig 16897 bp, 15 predicted proteins | sample Fen_T0_1_FD_202505 | JGI IMG/M metagenome (GOLD analysis project Ga0302321, IMG submission 202505) | Peat permafrost microbial communities from Stordalen Mire near Abisko, Sweden - Fen_T0_1 | ecosystem: Environmental > Terrestrial > Soil > Wetlands > Permafrost | place: Sweden: Abisko...
GCACAGTAATATCGGCCACGCCGCGCCCATACCGCCGCGACAAATCCGCAATCGCCCGCATCTGGCTCGCGCGCAGAATCCCATTCGGAATCCGTACCCGCACCATGAAGTAGGGAAGCGCCTTGCCCTCTCCATTTTTTCCGCCGACCACGCCCGCGCCGTCGCCCTGCGTATACACGCCCCACCACCGCAGGTACGTCCCCAGCCATTCCGGAGGAATCGACGGAAATCCCGTGCGGGCAAATCCGCGAATCTCTTCAAACGCTTCCCACGGATTCTTCTCGCGCTTCAACCGCTCGACGCGTTGCGCCTTCGTCTCCTTCAAAGTCTGTGTGGGGCGGGCATTCTTGCCCGCCAGCTCCAGATCCCCTGTGCCGCCAACCTCGCCCTTTATTTCGCCCGTTGCCATTTGTCCCCCAAAAGCAAAACCCATCGCCGTTTCTGGCGATGGGTTCGATAAGTGCCGATCTTTGAATTAAAAGATTAAGTCAGCAACTCCCCCGCGCCAGGACACACGTTGGCGCAACAACAACAGCACATCATGGAGTTGGACTTGTTCACGATCATTAGTTTGGTGATTCTAGGGTGACGCTCTCTCCGCGTCCAATCGAAAATTTGATTGCAACGCCTCAGGAAATTCGATGATGCCTTTCTCACCAGAGATTCGAAGAAGTTTTCTGACTCGAATCAACCTGACCCGCCGCTGAATTTTTCCACACCCGCCAAAAGTCAAGAGGCTCGATGGCGTAAATCAGGAGAAAGAATCAAAAGGTGTAACCCAACCCCTAGCGGTCATCGAATTGGTTAACCACAAGCCGTCGCGCTTTGCTCGGACCCTCCCGAAAGCGCGTCTCAACCTGAAACTTTCTTGTTGACAATAAACCAGTTAGGCGTAGGATGTGGACAAAAGTGGTTGAAAGTGGACCAAAGCATAGAGTTCGTGGGTCAGATTATTAATTTTCGAGGCGCCAGTGGTTTTTAAGGCTGACACCCCTAAATCGACACCAAACGAACCCCGGTCCGCCACTTTTTTGACTGCTTCTACTACCTCCCTCGTACTGATGGCTGTGGTAGCGGCCATCAATCAAAGTTGCTCAAGTACCGGTATCACCCATGTTTCGCGGAAATCACCCAACTCGCGTGGACGAAAAAGGACGGCTCAAAGTCCCCGCCGAATACAAACGGGTGATCGACGAGAAATACGCGCAGAAATTCTACATCACGAGCTTGGACGGCGTTGTTGCTCAAGTGTATCCCTTCGAGGAATGGGAACGGATCGAACAGAAACTGGCTTCTCTTTCGACCTTCAATCCCACCAAGAAGAAGTTTTTGACTCGCGCGAATTATTACGGGCAGGTCGTAGAGATGGACGGGCAGGGGCGCCTGCTGATTCCCCAGATCCTGCGTGAGTCTGCGCAGATTCGTGGGGAGGTGGCAGTGCTCGGCAATCTGACCTACCTGGAAGTTCGGAACATGGAAGCGCTCGATCGGGAGATCAAAGAGCAGCCATTTACGAATGACGATACAAAGACGCTCGACGACTTGGGCATCTAGTGGAACCGGAATCGGATTTTGGAAACAACACCCCCGAGTGGGGTGGGCATGGGCAGGCTGGCCATGTTCCCGTTCTTTTAAAAGAAGCGATCGATTTTCTAGCCGTACAGCGTGGCGGGACTTATCTGGATGCCACGGTGGGCCTGGGCGGGCACAGTTGCGAAATCGCAAAACGCCTCGGCGCACCGGGACATTTGATTGGCTTCGATAAGGATCCAGCAGCGCTGGAACGGGCTCGCGAAAGACTGGCAAATGCGGCGACAGCAAGTGTGGGGACAGCAAGTGTGGGGACGGGCGACCTCGCCCGTCCAGGCACAAGCCCCAGCGGCGAATGGCCGACAGTGACTTTCATTCATTCGTCCTTTGCCGAGATCGCCGAGCGCATAGCGCCGGCTTCTCTCGACGGTCTGATGGCGGATCTCGGAGTCAGCAGCATGCAACTCCAGGATCCAGCGCGGGGATTCAGCTTTCAGGCGGATGGGCCCTTAGACATGCGGATGAATCCGATGTCGGGCGAAACCGCCGAACAAGTGGTAAACCACATCGACGAGCGTGAGCTGGCCGATGTGATTTACGAATTCGGTGAGGAAAGGAGGTCGCGGAGAATCGCCAGAGCCATTGTCCGGTCGCGGCCGATACAGACGACGAGGCAACTCGTTAACGTAGTGTCAGCCGCGGCCCGGTCAATGAAATATGAGCGCATTCATCCAGCGACTAGAACCTTTCAGGCTCTCCGAATCTTCGTAAACCATGAACTGGACGATCTGAAAGCACTGCTGGTGGCGGCTCCCAGAGTGCTCAAGCCGGGCGGAAGGCTGGTGATCATCAGCTTTCACTCGCTCGAAGACAGAATCGTCAAAGATGCGATGCGTGAAGGCGCAAAGCAAGGCATGTACCGGCTCCTTACAAAAAAACCGGCGACAGCCACAGAAGAAGAGATAGACGGCAACCCGCGATCGCGCAGCGCAAAAATGCGCGCCGCGGAAAGAATCTAGTGTGGGGCGGGCATTCTTGCCCGCCAAACGAGGACCATGTAGCGCGGACACTCTTGTCCGCGAACGCGGCGGCAAAGAGTAGCGGCGGAACGCAGCAGCAAAAAGTAGCGCTGGCGTCCCGCCGGCAACGAGTTTGGGTTCGTCCGGAAAAACTGCCGGGCTCCCGGTGCGGTGATAGTAAGGCGCGCCGGGGAAACAGTTTGTGATTCTAGGGCAGTTTGTGATTCCGGTGGAAGAGCGGCCCTTTAGGGCCGCGTTAGCCGCCCGAGTCACAGGGGCTTTAGCCCCGGAAGTTCGCAACTCTGTGGTGGAGTTATTTCGGAGCGGCCAAGCAGAAACAAAACAAGGCCGTGTCCGAAAAAGAAGCTGAGCTAAATCGAATGATGTTTACCGGCACTTTGATCAACGATCTCATGGCGACCGTAGAGCGCGTGGAAGCGGCGCAGTTGGAAGACACACTGGTTCCTGATTCCGTAGTTCACGACGCCTGGTTCGCTTCGATCCAGGAACACGCGGACTACGATTTGAAACTCATTGCAGTGGCATAAATATTTTGGAGTCGCATAAATCATGAGCACCGCCGCAGCCTTGCACAATCCGGGTACAAGCCGCCGACAGTCCTGCTGGCTGGGAACGCCGGAAATCTATTTCCGCAAATCCATTGATAACTCGCGCCAGGTAAAGGTCGAGGATCCGCGCCGCGCTCGTGAGATGCGCGCCTTCGGTCTCACGCTCTGCTTCCTGTTCGTGCTGACCATGGGATACGCTCTCCAGCATTTCCGCGCCATCGAATACGGCTACAAAATCGAGTCGCTCCGCTCGCAGCGGGAGAGCCTCGCCGGACTCAATCAGGACCTGCGTCTTGAAGAAGCCTCGCTCCGCAGTCCCGAGCGCATTGATACCATGGCACGCCGCATGGGCCTCCAGGCACCCGATCCCGGCCAAGTCTTTCACATGGACGCTTCCGGCGATCTAGGTTCGCCAGTAATGGCCCGCATGACGCCAGTAGCAGTAGTGTCCGCAAGATAGTTCGTGCAGGGCGGACACTTTTGTCCGCCGCACTTGACTTCGGTGCTTGTAGTCGGTGTACCGATCGCCGCATCTTGTCAGCGCATTCGATCGCGTATCTGATGTTGCGCCGGGTGGGTGATAGCGACGGTGCTTGATTCGTATCAGGGCATCGCTTCAGCGATGCCGATCAACGGAAGTCAGTGCAGCCCCTTCAGGGGCTGATTGCGGCGGCTCTCCGGGGCCGCCGAAAGCTTCTAAGGGAAGTTTTTAAGGAAGAAGAGTGGCCAGCAGCACCTCAAACTCCACGCGCACCCGTCTCTACCTCCTCGCCGGCTTCCTCTGTCTCTGGCTCGTCGCCATTTGCTGCCGCCTCGTCTATCTTCAGATCTTCTGCTACGGAGACTTCGCCCGCCGCGCCCAACACCAGCAGCAGCGCACCTTTGAGCTCTCGTCGAAGCGCGGAGTCATCTACGATCGCGCCGGTCACGAACTTGCCATGTCGATCCAGGTCGACTCGGCTTTCGTCGTTCCCACCGAGACGCCCGACCTTGCCAACACTGTCAGCCTGATTTCCCGCATCACCAAAGACGATCCGAGAGCGATCCTTGCCGACTGCCACGCCCACAAAACCTTCTGCTGGGTCGCACGCAAGGCCGATGCCGAAACAGCAGAACGCATTCGCGCCCTCAATCTGCAAGGTGTGCATTTCCAGAAAGAGCCCAAGCGCTTCTATCCCAAGCGCGATCTGGCCGCCCAAGTTCTTGGCTACGTCGGTACGGACGATCAGGGTCTCAGCGGTTTGGAGCGTCAGTTCAACCAGCAACTTCAGGGCAAGCCCGGCAAGCTGATGATCTCGGTAGACGCGAAGAAGCGTTGGTTCGCTAGTGTCGAACAGGAATCCGAGCCCGGCAACAATCTCGTTCTCACCATCGACCAGAACATCCAGTACATCGCCGAGCGCGAACTGGAACGCGCCATGGACGAAACGAAAGCGATCGCGGGCACGGTCGTGGTCGAGAATCCCCGCACCGGCGAAATTCTCGCGCTCACCAATCGCCCTACCTTCAATCCAAACAATCGCAAGGAAATTAAGCCCGAGAACCTGAAAAACCACGCGGTCAGCGACATCTACGAGCCCGGCTCCACGTTCAAAATGGTTACCATCTCCGCCGCGCTCGAAGAAAAACTAACGAATCCCGACGAGATTTTCGACTGCCAGATGGGCGCAATCGTCATCAACGGCATGCGTATCCGTGACAGTCACAAAAACGGATTGCTGTCGGTGGCGGGAATCTTGGCCGAGTCAAGCGACGTGGGTGCTATCAAGATCGGCATGCGTCTCGGCAACGACCGCTTCTACAAATACATTCGCGCCTTCGGATTCGGCCAGCAAACCGGGATCGAACTTCCCGGCGAAACTCGTGGCATGACCAAGCCTGTCGATCGCTGGTCCAAAGTCTCCTTCGCCGCCATCTCCATGGGCCAGGAGATCGGAATCTCGGCAGTGCAGTTAGCTTCGCTGATCTCGACCATCGCGAACGACGGCGTCCGCGTGCCTCCGCGGATCGTTGCCGGAACCGTTACGCCCCAGAACACGCCGCAGACCGTGGCCTTCCAACCCGTCCAAGGTACTCGCGTGGTCTCTTCCATGACCGCTGCCCAGATGCGGCAGATGCTGCAAGGCGTCGTCTTGCACGGCACTGGACGCAAAGCCATTCTCGAGGGCTACACCTCCGCAGGCAAAACCGGCACCGGACAAAAGGCGGATCCCGCCACGCACGCGTATTCGAAAACAAAGTACGTCGCCTCATTTGCCGGGTTCGCTCCCATTAACGATCCCCAGCTTGCTGTTGCGGTAATTCTCGATTCCGCTGTCGGATTGCATCAGGGAGGCCAGATCTGCGCGCCTGTTTTTCAACGTATCGTGCAGCAGGTCCTCGAATACAAGCACGTCCCGCATGACGTTGAACTGCCCGCTAGCCGCCAACTTCTGCTGGCCCGCCGCAACGTGCCGCCGGCGGTTCTCGACGAAAGCTCGCCCGATCATCTCGGCACCAGTCTCGATCTGGCCGACGCTGTTTCCGACACCGTTGCCACCGGGTCTTCTATTCAGCCCGTGCAAGCCCGGTCCAATCCCGCACTAGCCAATCCTAGCTCGATCGCTTCGGACGTTGTAACCGCGGCACAAGTGCACCGAGAACCCAATCCGCAACCGGGCAGCGTCCCCAGTCCGCCAGCGACGAATTCGCCTCCCGTGACTGCTAGTACGACCGCGAACGCAAAACCGTCCAGCGGAACCGTCATGCTCAACGTAGAAGAAGGTGGAATCGAAGTCCCATCCTTCCTCGGCAAGAACGTCCGCGGCGCCCTGGAAATGGCGCAAGACGCAGGCCTCGATCTAGCCGCAGAAGGCAGCGGCGTAGCCCGCGAACAATCGCCCCAACCCGGCGCGCACGTAGCCGCAGGAGCGCGCGTGATAGTCCGATTTGGCCGATAATTGGTCGAACCATGGACGATGAAACTCGCGACGAAATTGCAGAGAGTCTTGAGACTTTGGCGGCACAATCAGCTTGGAGCGCTGCTGTTTGGCAGCGTTGTTTTGACCTAGCCGAAGCCAACGCGGACGATGAGCTGATAGCGTACTTCTATGACGACCTTATTCATTACACGGGAAGGTCGCTTTTCACGCGCGAGCCGCGACCGCAGGATATACAGAGTTACTCGCAGGAGCTCCGAGACATGGCACGGGCGGTCCGGTCGCGGATGACATTAAGCGACTTCAAGAGACTCTATCCTTGGTGAAGCTGCCCAGCCTACGGATGCAAGCCTGAAGGCTCACTTCTCAGGCCTTCCTCCTCCCGAAGCTTGCCTCAGGTCCCTCAGGTCGCTGGCGCGGCCGAGAGCCCGTTTGTTCGCCACGAGATCGTCGAAGGAAATGAAATGCACCGGGACACCAAAAAACGTACTCGCGACCTTTTTTCCCCAGGCCTCAGCAAACCTGACGCCAGTGATTTCCGTCAGGATATCAATGCGCACGGGAGCGATTCCTATCTGATAAACGACTTGGTTTTCGGCGAACGTCTCAGGCGTGATGCCATCCTGGGCCAGTGGCGCGCCGAAACGGGTGAGCGCCTCGACTACCTTTTGGGAGTTCTGCGCTGAATTGTCCACCCAAACGTCGAGGTCTTTCGTGTAGCGCGGTTCTCCATACTTCATAACCGCGAAGCCACCGACGATCAAGTATTCAACCTGAAATTCGTTGAAGAGTTGTAGCAGTTCTTTGTAGTGTGGGTTTTCTGCCATGGCTGATTTCCTCAGCGAGCTCCACCAATTCCCATGCCGCGGAGAAAATGGCTTCATCTCCCTGTTCCTGCCAGAACTCAACGTCGAACGAACGGTCTGGAAATCCCTGCTCGACCAGCCGCGTTTTCCACGACGAATTTTGAGGAACGCTCATATCCTCTCCTCGAGTTGGCGGTAAGCATTGTCAGCATATCAGGCTAAACGGCAGGCTGCCGACCACGACGGCTTCCCTCCAAGAGGTTCACTTCTGCAATCTGACTTCTGACTTCTGCAATCGTCTTTCACCTCTGCCCTATAATCATCGCAATGACCTTCCAACAGATCCTCGACGGCGCCGAGTTCCTCTCCCAGAGCGGAAACCCGCCCGTCACCGGCGTCGACTACGACTCCCGCCGTGTCCGCCCCGGCACGGTCTTCGTTGCCATGAAGGGAGAAACTAGCGACGGCAATCGCTTCATCGATCAAGCCATTGCCAACGGAGCGGTCGCCATCGTCACCGACTCGACTACAGAAACGCCCCGTCCCGGAGTTGCCTGGGCCCAAGTCCCGCACGGACGCCGCGCCCTCGCTCGCCTGAGTGCAAATTTCTACAAACGCCCCGCCGAACGCATCGCGAACACCGGCATCACCGGCACCAACGGAAAAAGCACGACGGCCTTCATCATTGAATCCATTCTCCAAGCCGCCGGACGCAAGACCGCGCTAGTCGGCACCATCGAATATCACGTAGCCGGAAAAATCCTGCCAGCGCCTCACACCACGCCCGAATCTCTAGAACTCAACCAACTCCTAGCCGAAGGCCTGGCGCAAGGCGTCACCGAATCCGTGATGGAAGTTTCCTCCCACGCTCTCGATCAGCAGCGCGTTTTCGGAATCCCCTTCGACGTAGCGGTATTCACCAATCTCACCCGCGACCACCTCGACTACCACGGCACCATGGACGAGTACTTCCAAGCCAAGCAAGTTTTGTTCGAAGGCTGTGGCACCGAGCCACCCCGCGCCGCCGTCCTGAACACCGACGACGAATACGGCCGCCAGTTGCTGAATCTCGCAAAGAAGAAGAGTTCGCTTGTGCTTTCCTACGGCCTCACCACCGGCGACTTCCATGCCGAGTCCATCGAGATGACGTCCCGCGGTACTCGCTTCCAAATGGCCAGCCCAGCAGGCAAACTCGCCATCTGGTCTCCGATGATCGGCACCGTAAACGTCTACAACGCGCTAGCCGCCGCCGCCGCCGGTTATGCCCGCTTGTGTGGGGCGGGCATTCCTGCCCGCCAACCGGAAGCGATCATAGAGGGCATCGCGAATCTAACCCACGTCCCCGGCCGCTTCCAGCGAGTCGATTGCGGCCAGCCCTTCACCGTAGTCGTGGACTACGCTCACACCGACGACGCCCTCCGTAACCTCACCGCAATCGCCCGCAACTTCATTAGCGGAGCAGCGAACACCAGTGTGGGGACGGGCGCCCCCGCCCGTCCAGCCTCAATCCCCGGCGCAAAAGTCATTACTCTCTTCGGTTGCGGCGGGGACCGCGATCGCGCTAAGCGTCCGCTCATGGGCGAGGCCGCCGGGAAGGGAAGCGACTTCGTAGTCCTCACCTCCGACAACCCGCGCTCCGAAGATCCCCTCGCGATCATGAATGACGCGCTCGTCGGCCTTCAGAAAACCGGCGTCAAATACACAACCGAGCCCGACCGCCGCAAAGCCATCGCGCTAGCCATCGGACAAGCCTCGCCCGGCGACATCGTCCTCCTCGCAGGCAAAGGTCACGAAAAAACGCAGACCACCAGAGAAGGCTCTATCCCCTTCGACGATGTGAATGTGGCCCGCGAAGTGCTCTCCTCGCTAGGGTACGAATGCAAAGAGACCAAGCACGGCGCCCTAGCGAGCCCGTTGGAAAGCCACACATGAAACTGACACGAACAGAGGGGGAGGTGCTCGGGTGTTGGTGTTGCAAGATAGTGTGGTCCACGCTAGAGCCGAATGATGCACCGTTCGTGGATACCGAGACGTTGGTGTTCGGGTTGTGCATTGCGATAGGTTGCAGCACAAGTTGGGAGTCTTCGACGAATCAGCCGCGAAGCGGCGCAAGAATGCAGCCCACGGCGTAAGCCGTGGGTATAGGTTAGAGGAATGACCGAGCCCCGGAGGGGCGGAAGAAACACGTTCTCGATCAAAACGACATGAAACTCCCACTCTCCCGCATCGCCGAATTCCTCGCCGCCCCAGGCCACTACGATCCTCAGACGCAAGCCCAGGGCTACTCCATCGACTCGCGCACCGTCCAACCGGGCGAACTTTTCTTCGCCGTTAAAGGCGACCGCTTCGACGGCCACGATTTCGTCGAGTCCGCCCTCAGTCGCGGCGCGATCGCCGCCGTAGTTCGCAAAGACAAAACCCAAAACAAAAAAGAAGATAGAAAAAGAGGCAATGTGGGGACGGGCGACTCGCCCGTCCACCCTGGCCAAGCGCCCCCGGTTCTAATCGCAGTTGACGACCCTCTAGTTGCCCTCCAAACCCTAGCCACCGCCGTCCGCAAACTCTGGGGCAAAACCGCCATCGGCATCACCGGCTCCATGGGCAAGACCACTACAAAAGAAGCGGTCGCCCATCTTCTCTCCATCAAACACCGTGTCCATCGCACCAAAGGCAATTTCAACAATCACTTCGGCTTGCCCCTCGGTCTCCTCACTCTCGAGCCCGAATACGATCTCGCCGTCGTTGAAATGGGCATGTCGCACGCCGGAGAAATTGCTGCCCTCACAAAAATCGCGCTGCCCAACCAAGGCGTAGTCACCAACGTCGCCCCCGTGCATCTAGAAAGTTTCGACTCCATCGCAGGCATCGCCCGCGCCAAGTACGAATTAATCGAGGCCCTTCCCGCCTCCGGCACCGCCTTCCTCAACACCGACGATGAATATGTCAGCCAGTTCGGCCGCGACTACAAAGGCAAAGTCGTCCTGTACGGCCTGAAATCGGTAGCCGACGTCCGCGCAGAAAAAATCGAAGTCCTTGGCGCGGAAGGCACCAGCTTCGACCTGGTCTGCAACGGAACGCGTCAACCCGTACACAGCCCGTTGCTCGGGCAACACAACGTGTACAACGTTCTCGCTGCCGCCGCAGTCGCCCTCGAGCACGGCATCACGCCTTCCGAGATCGCCGAATCCTTGCCCACCCTCTCCGCCGCCGATAAACGTGGGCAGGTCGTCCAACTGGGTAACATCTCCGTCCTTTACGATTGCTACAATTCCAGTCCGAGGGCCTTGATGGCTGCCGTGGACACGCTGGCCGCCATGCCCGCAAAACGCCGCATAGTTGTGGCAGGCGAAATGCTTGAACTAGGTACAACCGCAGAGCAGTTGCATCGCGACTGTGGCCGTTATATAGCGGGTAAGAAACCAGATTTCCTGCTAGGTGTGCGAGGCCTGGCAAAACCAATGGTAGAAGCCGCGAAGTCGGCTGGAATGAAAGCCGAATTCGTAGCGACACCAGAAGAAGCCGGCCAGTGGCTGGCCGGCAACACGCGAGAAGGTGACGTGGTTTTGTTGAAAGCCTCGCGAGGCGTAAAGCTGGAAAAAGCACTAGAAGTCTGGAAATCAGCAAGCGGATTGTAGCCTTGCGAACGACCAACGACAAACGACCGACGACTGATGTTGCCAACGACTAACGACCATCGACCATCGACCAAAGACTAGCTTTTAACGACCATCGACCATCGACCAACGACGAAGTCACGACGGGGTAAACTTTGCTCTACTGGCTCCTCTACGGAAAGCTCTTCCACTACTTCGCGCCCTTCCGCATCTTCCGTTATCTGACTTTCCGCACCGCATTCGCCAGTCTCACCGCGCTCTTCACCGGACTCATCGTCGGTCCGCTCGTCATCCAGCGTCTCCGCGATTTCCAGATTGGACAATACATCCGCGAAGAAGGCCCGCAAGCCCACCAGAAAAAAGCCGGCACTCCGACCATGGGTGGCCTGCTCATCGCCATCTCGATCCTCGTCCCCACGCTTCTTTGGGCCGACCTCAGCAACCCGTTCGTCTGGCTCGCCGTCTTCTCGACGCTGGCCTTCGGCGCCATCGGCTTCACCGACGATTACCTGAAGGTTATTCATCGCCGCAATCTCGGTCTGACCGCACGTGCCAAACTCGGCTATCAGATCGCCGCAAGCGTCCTGGTCGCCGTCGCGTTGATCATTCTGCAGCATCGCGGAGAGTACTCCACGCGGTTGCTAGTCCCGTTCTTTAAGCAGTTTCATCCCGACCTGGTCATCGAGCGCTGGGCGGCCCATCCGCAACTGTGGCCGATTGCGTTCCTGCCGTTCGTGGTTTTCGTGGTCATCGTCATCGTCGGATCGAGCAACGCCGTGAACCTCACCGACGGTCTCGACGGCTTGGCCATCGGTTGCACCGTAATCGCCGCCGGAGCGCTAGCCGTCCTCACATACTTGAGCGGCCACGCCACCTTCGCCACCTATCTGGAATTGCAGCGCATGCCGCAAGTCGGCGAACTCACCATTTTCTGCGGAGCCATGGTCGGCAGCGCCATCGGATTCCTCTGGTACAACGCGCATCCCGCCGAAGTCTTCATGGGCGACGTAGGCTCCCTGGCGCTAGGCGGCGCCATCGGCACGGTCGCCGTCATGATTAAGCAGGAACTCTTGCTCCCATTCATCGGCGGAATCTTCGTAATCGAAGCTCTTTCCGTGATCCTGCAAGTAGGCTCCTACAAATTACGCAAAAAAAGAATTTTCAAAATGGCGCCCATCCATCACCACTTCGAACTGCTAGGCTGGTCGGAGTCAAAAGTAATCGTGCGCTTCTGGATCGCATCACTAGTATTCGCGCTATTCGCGCTTACGACATTGAAATTGAGATAAGTTGTGGACGGCTCGTGCCGAAATTCGGGAGACCGAATGAATTTGTTCTTGGCGACAACGTTAATTCTAGCGTGGGCCTTAGTGGTGACCCTCAATGGAATACTTGTTCTGATGAAAGTCCGTGCGAACGCAAGCCTCGCGAAAGATCAAAAGCTGTCGCTCTGGCCTCGTATCGACTACGTGAAAGCTATCCAGATTTACCGTGAACATTATCCCGAGAGCAATCTGCCAAACATATTGAACGCCCTACAGTATTCGACGATTGCGCTGCTTGTAGGATTAGTCCCGGTCTTGATTTACCTGAGAATCGCTAAAATATGAGGATGATGGTGGACTTAAAAGACAAACGCGTGCTAGTAGTCGGCCTAGGCAAATCCGGCGTAGCCTCAGCCCTCTTCCTCAAATCCCGCGGCGCTCGCGTCACCGTCTCCGACTCCAAGCCCGAAGCCGAACTCCGCAACGAAATCCTGCTTCTCCTCGAACACGGCGTCACCGTAGAGACCGGAGGCCACGGCGACCGCACGTTCCGCGGCCAGGACCTGATCGTTGTCAGTCCCGGCGTCCCCTTCGATGCTCCCATGCTGGTCCAGGCCCGCAATCTCGGTGAAAAAGTCATCGGCGAAATCGAACTCGCCGCCCAATTTCTCCCCGGCCCCATCGCCGCCATCACCGGAGCCAACGGAAAGACCACGACCACCACGCTAGCCGGAGAAATCCTGGCCGCCTCCAAACTCCCCGTTCTAGTAGGCGGCAACATCGGCACCCCGGCCATCAGCTTCGTCGATCAAGCCACGCCCAAGACTTGGATCGTTCTCGAAGTGTCCAGCTTCCAACTCGAAACCATCGTCGACTTCCGCCCGCGCATCGCCGTGGTCCTCAACATCACTCCCGACCATCTCGACCGCCACAAAACTTTCGCCAACTACGTAAACGCCAAAGCCCGCATCTTCGAAAATCAGAAGCCAGAAGATTTCGCCGTCCTCAACACCGACGACAACACCACCGCATCCCTGGCCGATCGCACCAAAGCGCAGATATTCTTTTTCAGCCGCAAGAAAGAAGTAGAAAAAGGCGCATTCATTCGTGGCGCCAGCATCTTCTTCCGAAACCCCGAACGACCAACGACCACCGACCAACGACCGGCCCTCGAAATCATGCCCCTCTCCGAAATCCCCCTGAAAGGCGCGCACAATCTCGAAAACGTCCTAGCCGGAATTTGCGTAGGCATGTTATCCGGATGCCAGCCCGCCCAAATCCGCCAAGCTATCCAGAACTTCAAAGCCGTCGAGCACCGCCTCGAATTCGTAGCCAAAATCGCCGGCGTCGACTACTACAACGATTCCAAAGCCACCAACGTAGACGCCACCATCAAAGCCCTCGAATCTTTCCCCGCCAACATTCACCTGATTCTCGGCGGAAAAGACAAAGGCAGCGACTACACCGTCCTCAACGACCTCCTCCGCGCGAGAGTAAAGCGCGTGTACACCATCGGAGCTGCCGCCGCCAAAATCGAATCCCAAATTCAAGGCGCTGCCGAAATCGACCACTCCGAAACCTTGGAAACCGCCGTCCAGCGCGCCTCCACCTCCGCAGTCCCCGGAGACGTAGTCGTCCTAGCCCCAGCCTGTGCCAGCTTCGACCAATTTCAAAACTACGAACACCGCGGCCAAGTCTTCAAAGAAACCGTCCGTTCCCTAGCCGGGACCTCAACCTAGCGCTCAAAGCTTAAGCCTTCCTCCGTGACCTCTGTGTCCTCTGTGGTGAACAAACGCAGCCCGGAAGCGCCAATCCCTTGACGAAACTCTCCCGAACCACAACAGTTATCCCCGCCCAAAATTCCTCGCTCTAAACTCGTCTCAGTCTCCCCTCCCACGTGGTGAAATAAAACCATGGCCAAGCGCGTCAGTGTCGATCGCTGGATGTTCACCGTGACCACGATCCTGGTCTTCATCGGACTGGTCATGATCTTCAGCGCCTCCGCCGTCATGGCCAAAGAGCGCTACGGTTCCGCCTACGAATTCCTGCTCAAGCAACTGGTCTGGGCCGTCGCCGGAGTCGCCGTCATGGTTATCTTCATGATGGTTGACTACAAGCGCCTTCAGCACCCCGCGCTAATCTTCACCCAACTAGGCCTGACCACGCTCTGCCTGATCGCCGTCTTCTTTCTAGACCGCGCCCACGGCACGCACCGCTGGTTCCATCTCGGCCCAGTCTCTTTTCAACCCTCTGAATTCGCCAAGCCCGCAATCATCTTCTTCCTGGCGTGGTTTCTGCACGACAAGATCAAAGCCATGGACGACTGGCGGAACACGCTAATCCCCGCGATCGTGCCGACTACGGTTTTTCTGGCACTCATCGTTTTCCAGCCTGACCTTGGCACGTCCATCGCCTGCGCCGGCATCACCGCCTGCGTCCTCTTCGTAGCCGGAATCCGCCTCCGCTACTTCGGATACGCCATCGCCGCATCCATCCTCCCGCTCTACTTCCTGATCTTCCACGTGGCTTATAGAAAAGACCGCATCCTGGCCTTCCTGAATCCTTACTCCGATCCGCAAGGCCGCGGCTTCCACATGATCCAGTCCCTGATCGCCGTCTCCACCGGAGGAGTAACTGGCCTCGGCCTGATGGAAGGCAAGCAAAAACTCTTCTATCTCCCCGAGCCCCACACCGACTTCATCTTCGCAGTAACTGCCGAAGAATTAGGCTTAGTAGGAGCCCTGGCAGTTATCATCCTATTCGCCATCTTCCTCTGGAGAGGCACCCGCGCCGCCCTACGCACCCAAGACAACTTCGGACGCTTCCTCGCCGTAGGCATCACCAGCATGATCGTCCTCCAAGCCTTCATCAACATCAGCGTAGTCCTCGGCCTGATGCCCACCAAAGGCATTCCGCTGCCCTTCGTCTCCTACGGAGGCTCCTCCTTATTTGTCACTCTGGCTTGCGTAGGCGTGCTGTTGAACATCACGAAGCAGGTGGAGTAAGAGGACAATAGGCAAGGTCACGACTTACTCGTGCTGCGAAAGGCGACTGGAGATGCGGAGGCGGTTTTGGGTGCAGTCCCCAATTTTATACTTCAATTGTCGTTCTGAAATTGTAACAAGACAATCTCATATATTGACCCGCCGTTGACATTTGACCAACAGCGCAGCAACACTGATGACTTGTTTCTCAGCACAGCCTTACCCTCAAGCGCTCCAGGGCCCAAGTCATGAAGGAGATCATTACCATGAAGAGCATACTATCCTCAATTGTCGCACTGCTCATTGCACTGTGTCTGCGGAATGAAGCTGCCTCGGCGCAACAAGTTCATGCCATGAAGTTGCTGAGTTCGCAGAGTGGCTGGGTTCTTAGCGGGAAGCACCTGTATTGGACCGCTGACAACGGCGGCCATTGGACTGACATCACCCCCCGCGGGGAGGGCTTGACCGATGTTTTCTTCCGTGATGAATCGCGCGGGTGGGCGCTCCTCAGCTCGCCTACCGGAAACGCCAATCTCATCTCTTTCAGGCTCGCCTCCACGAGCGATTCCGGCAAGAATTGGTCGATTTCGCCGGTGAAAGTTTCCAGTCAGAAGCCGGAGGCACTCGATGGATCAGGCTGGCTAGAATTCGCGGACCCACTGCACGGTTGGGTGCTGTTGCCTGCTCAAAGCAGCTCCGCACTGAGCTGGGGTCTGCTGCTAGCAACCGACGATGGCGGCAAGAACTGGAAGGAACTCCCCCAGGCCCCAGTCGCAGCCCGCCCTGCGTTTGTCACCGCGCTGGAGGGCTGGCTCGCAGGGCCTGGTTGGGCCGGAATCTATCGTACGCGGGATGGGGGAAAGAGCTGGCAGAGCGGCGGCCCATCGTTAGAGGATCTTCCTGCGTCGCTGCCCACGCGAACATCATACGGAGACATGAAGTTTACAGATGCAAAGCACGCCTTCCTCCCGATCTGGCTCTCGCCGCAGACCGACGCAGAAAACCCCAGGGGTACGGCGTTAGTGCTGTACGTCACCAACGACGGCGGGTCAACCTGGATCCGCGAAATCACGCAAACCGACCGATCATTCACAAAGTCAGGCGCACCGCTTTGGCACTTCGGCCCTAGTTCCCTGACTCTTGATTCTTCCGGCACAGCCGTTCTAATCACGGTGACGGCCAGCGATGGCAGCCATCCGGATCGACTCTCCCTGACGCTTGCAACTCACGAGGGTGGGACTACCCACTCGAACGCCGAGAACGCCCTCCAAGGACACGGTTCTATTACCGATCTGAGTTTCGTTAGCAGTACCAACGGTTGGGCCTCGACGAGTTCCGGCAGTTTGCTGTCAACAACCGACGGGGGCCGGACGTGGAAAGACGTCAGCCCTTCGCCATCCCGTCGAGCATCCGACTCCGCCCCTTTTTTCGGGGCTAAATCACAGGTAAAACTGGAAACCTATTCAGGTGTGCTCGCGTCCCGACCAGTACGGACTCCGCGGTCCCTAGCGACGCACTTCACGGAAAGCTTGGGTTTTGACGAGCACAACGTCGCAACTGTGGCCGCAATGGGAACATGGATGGACCTGAGCCCATTTTTCGACGTCGGTTTCTACGTCGGTGGAGCGAACTACTGCGGCCAAAAGACCGGGGGAAAATGCTCCAGTCGCTTGGATCCCGGTCTCAATACGACATGGCTAACCCAGGCACTCTCTATCGGATGGGGTTTCATGCCGGTATGGGTAGGGCCGCAAGCTCCATGTGTAAACCAGTCTGGCTTAGCCACGTTTACCGCTGCAACTGCTCAAACCCAGGGCACGGCGGAAGCCGACAGCGCGGCCGCAGCGATGGTCGCGTTGGGGCTCTCCGATACCGTTGTTTTCTATGACATGGAAAACTACACCCCTGTGACTGGCGACTCCTGCGCCTCGGCAGTTCAAACCTTCCTAAAGGCCTGGGTGAATGAAATGAACGTCAATGGATTCCAGACTACCGCAGCTTACGGAAATCCGGGCCCGGCTCAGCGCGACTTTTCGCAAGTACTAGGTCTCAACCAAGTGTAGTGCACCCCTCATAATTGGACACATGGGGCCGTGTTTGAAGTAAGGGTTTGGGCAAAGAACTGAGCACGGGATTCGTGCGGCGTTCTGCCCCGGAGTCCGCGATGCGGACGGTCGTGATTGTACTCCTCG
>Ga0302321_100002155_pt1 | contig 16892 bp, 13 predicted proteins | sample Fen_T0_1_FD_202505 | JGI IMG/M metagenome (GOLD analysis project Ga0302321, IMG submission 202505) | Peat permafrost microbial communities from Stordalen Mire near Abisko, Sweden - Fen_T0_1 | ecosystem: Environmental > Terrestrial > Soil > Wetlands > Permafrost | place: Sweden: Abisko...
GCCAGAAGATGAAGGGCGCCGAAATCATCAGGCCGCCCACGATGGCCAGCTTCATGTACACCCAGAAGGGTTCGGTCAGGCTCTTGGCGTAGAAGTTCATCTCGTGGCCGGCAGCGCGCAAGCCACGCCGAACGGGCCGCGTGAGCCAGTCGAAGTAGTGCTGGACGAAGATGAACGAGCCGATCATGGCGGCCAGGAAGAACAACGTGGCGTTGCGCAGGCGCCCGCGCAGCTCAACCAAGTGTTCGAGGAAGGACATGCGCTTTTCCTCGGGCCGGCCCGGCTCGCTGACCGTGGCGCCGCTGAGCTGGGGCGGGCTGGCGGTACCGGCCAGGTAGGGATCTGGGCTCGGCTGTGCGTCGGTGACGGTCACATCATCTTGATCCGTCATGACCTAGTCCTTCTTGCCTTCCTGCGGGCGCTTGGTCAGCAGGATGGGTTGCGTGGTGGTCCGCTTGGGTGCCATCGCCTGGGCCGCGGCCGAGGCGTTGAGCTGTGCCTGCACGTCGATGACCGTGGCATCCGCTGGAACGACGGGCTTTGCCATGGGCGGATTCGGGCGGGGCAGCGGCAGCGGTGGCCGGGGTGGCGGTGGCAACCGGGGTGGTTGCGCGGTGAGCGCGGGCGGCGGAGAACGCAACTCGGGCAACGGGGTCAAGGTGCTGATAGCGTCCGACGGTGGCGGGTTGGCGATCATCGTTCCACCCGCGCTGACCACATCCGACTGCCCAGAAGGCCTGGGCAGGGCCGCGGCCGCCTTGGCCAGCTCCGCGTTGGCACGCGCCTGGCGTTGCGCCTCAGCCTCGGCCTCCTGCTGCTTGCGCCGGGCCTCGTCGGCCGCTTTGGCCTCCGCCTGCTTGCGCTTGGCCTCTTCTTCGGCTGCCTTTTGCAGCGCTGCCTTGGCTAGATCCCGCCGTTTGAGCTCCTCGGGTGGCAGGGTGGCGGCGTCGCGCAGCTCTTGTAGCGGCTTGCGAATCATGTCGTCCAGCTCGAAGTCCTGGCGGATGTCCGCGGTCGCCTTGCGGATCTCGCGGATGACCTTGCCCAGACCTGTGGCGATCTCGGGCAACATCTTGGGCCCGAGAAAGATAAGAGCGACGACCAATACGACAGCGATCTCGCCGAATCCTAGGTTGAACACGAGGACAGTCTTAGCCCCAAACGCGCGTCACTTCCAGCCTGACGACAGTTCCTCACTGGCCGCCCGGAAGCGTCATTTGCCGGGGCGGTCCCATGGCGTAGGCATCGAGGCCGCGTGCCCGCAGAGACGCGGCCAAGGGTTCGGCGCCGCCGTGGAAGAGCGCAACCTCCCTCGCCCCAGTCGCCTCGATAGCCGTGGTGATCTCCCTGGCGCTTGGCAGATTGGTCAAGGCAAACCCATGCTGCACGCGCATGCGTTCAAGCACCCCGGGCTCTGCCGCTGAACCCGACACCAGGGCGAAACGAAGGCTGTCGAGTAGGGCCAGATTGGACGCGTCCCGGGCCTCGGGTGGCCAAAGCAGCACCTCGCCCTTGGCGACCCGTCCGGCAAATCGCGCCGGCGCTGGCAAGCTCTCGCACACGCCACGCAGGCGCGACAGGACCGCGGCGATGCGCGGATGGGCCCGCAGGGCCAGCCCGGCCTGTGCCAGATCAAGCGTGACAGCGGGCAGGGCCCCAAAGGGAGACGCCAACAGCACCGGTGTCTGCCCGTCGCCAAGGGCGGTGTGGGCGAAGGCGCGTATCCCGGCGATGACTTCCTGGCGCGGCGGAAAGACCAACCTCGGGTCGCCGAAGGTGGCGTCCAGGCACACGGCATCCGCTCGCCGCACCTCGCTGGCCTCGATGCCCGGCACCAGCGGCTCGGGACAAAAGGCTCCCATGTAGAAAACCGGGCGCTCTCCGCTTTCACACAACAGTCCGGCCGCACCCGGCAAGTACCCGGTGGGCACGACCTCGATGCGATGGTCGCCGAGATTGAAGGGTCGACCGAAAGCGGCGGGCAAGGTGCGCGCGCGCAACTTTTCCCCCGCGTCGCCGAGCAAGCGCAAGGTTTGTTCGGTGGTGACGATCTGCCGCCGGCCCGCCCGGGCACCGGACAGGCCGGATGGACCACGGGGCGCCAGGGCGCGCGCATGGGAAAGAAAGATGAGGTCGCTGGCAAACCCAGCCGCGTCGCACGTGATGTGCGTTCCCACCAGGCCAATCCCGGCGCGGTAGACAAAGGCGTGCGGTGTTCGTCGCGGCTTCATGCTTGGCGGGCCGAACATACCCTAGCCAAGGCCTGTTCCACCGAAGCAACGTAGGCGCCGCCGAACAAATTCACGTGCACCATGAGGAAGTAGAGCTGGTACAGCGGCACACGCGCCTCGTGGCCGGGCGGCAGCGGAAAGGCCTCGTGGTAAGCCGCAAAGACGCGCGGGCCAAAGCCGCCAAAGAGCCGCATCATCGCGAGATCGATTTCACGATGACCGCCGTGGACCGCTGGATCGATGAGGCAGGGCATGCCTTGCTCGTCCACCATGGCGTTGCCGCCCCACAAGTCGCCGTGCACACGCGCGGGTGGCTCGGGTGGGCCGACAAGGTCTTCCAGACAGGCCAACAACCGGTCGAATTGGCGCCGCATGGTCGCGCTGGCGCGCTGTCCGTCCACGGCCATACGGAGTTGCGGCAGCAAGCGTCGCTCACGGTAGAATTCGGCCCAGGTGGCAAGTGGCTGGTTGGCCTGCGGCAGCCGCCCGATGAAGTTGTCGTGGTCGAGGCCAAAACTGGGCGCGCCCGCGCGATGGAGCGCGGCCAGGCCGCGGCCGAGCAACTCGTCGAAGTCGGGCCTGCGACGACCGGACCGAATGTGCTCAAGCACGAGAAAGTCCGGCCCCTGCGCGATGACCGCGGGCACGCGCAGCGCCTTGGCCTTCCCCAGCCAGCCGAGCCCGCGCGCCTCGGCCGCGAACATGCCGGCGGGCGGGTCGCGGTTGCTCTTGACGAATACACAGCGTCCATCGGCCAGGTGCGCCTCGTGGGCCTGGTTGATGTCGCCACCCGAAACACCCTCCCAGGCCACCACCGCGCTGCCCAGCGCCGCTTCCACCGCGGGGACGACGGGATCGCGGCTCATGGGGCGAGGTAGGTCTTCGGCAGGTGGTCGAGAAGTCCGCGGCAGGCTGCCAGGCAGATGTCGAAGACCAGGTCGAATCCCTCGGGCCCGCCGTAGTAGGGATCGGGAACCTCCGCGCCGGGCTCGGCGCCCTTCTCGAACTCGCGCAGGAGATGAATCTTCGCCCGCGCCTCGTCGGTCGTTGCCAGCCGGCGCAGCTCGCGTGCGTTGTCTTCGTCGAGCGCCAGCACCAAGTCGAAGCGATCGAAATCGCCGCGCACGAACTGGCGCGCCAGTCCCGTGATGGGCATGCCCCGCCGCTTGGCCACGGCCCGGCTGCGTCGGTCGCGCTCTTCGCCCACGTGCCACGCGCCGGTTCCCGCGCTGTCGAGGGTGATGGCGTCTTCCAACCCGGCTTCGCTGACCAGGTGGCGCATGACCGCTTCGGCCGTCGGCGAACGGCAGATGTTGCCCATGCACACGAAACTGACCGCGACGCGCTTGCCGTCTTTCATGGCATGGGTTCCTTGCCCAGCGGCCGCCCATAGAGCGTTGCGGGACCGGCCCGGTCGATGAGCACGTCGACCAGGTCGCCCACGGCAGCGCCGGCGCTGACGATGACCGGGCGGTAATTGTCGGTGCGTCCAAGCAGTTCCTTCGGCGTTCGGCGCGCGGGTGACTCGCACAGCACGCGCTCGCGATGGCCCACCAGGGACGCATAGATTTCGGAGGTGAGCTTGCGTTGCGCTTCGATGACAGTGGCCAAGCGTCGCTGTTTGACGTCGGCAGGCACATCGTCGGGCAACTTGCGCGCGGCCAGGGTTCCCTTGCGCTCTGAATAGGCGAACATGAAGGCGTTGTCGAAGCGCAGCTCGAGGATCGCGCGACAGGTGGCCTCGAAATCCGCCTCGGTTTCGCCGCAAAAGCCGACCAGGAGATCGGTGGTGATGGCGATGGTGGGCATGGCTTTGCGCAGGGCCCGCACCAGCGCCACGTATTCGCCGAAGTCATGGCCCCGTTTCATGCGGGCCAGCACCGCGTCCGAGGCCGATTGCAGCGGCAGGTGCACGTGCTTGCACACCTTGGGCAGCTCGGCCATGGCCGCGATAACCTCCGCGGTGAAGCCAAGCGGATAGGGCGAGACGAAGCGAACGCGCTCGATGCCGTCCACGGCCGCCACCTGGCGCAGGAGCTCGGCGAATCCGACCTCGCGCCCGCCCTCGGCGTAGCGGTACGAGCTCACGGTCTGGCCAAGCAGCTGCACCTCGCGAAAGCCACCGGTGGCCATGGCGCGCACTTGCCGGACCACCTCGTCGGGCGACGAGGCGTGCTCGCGGCCGCGCGTGAAGGGCACCACACAGAACGTGCAGAAGCGATCACAGCCGCGCTGGATGGCCACGTGCCCGATCACCGAGCCGGTCATGGCGCGCGAAGGGTCCAGCCCCGCGTAGGTTTCGTGCGGGTCGAGCGCGGTGTCTTGCACCACCTCGCCCGCGCGGGCCCGTTCGATGTGCTCGGGCAGGCGCCGGTAGCTGTCGGGGCCCACCACCAGATCCACATAGGGCGCCTGTTCACGCAGGTCGTCGCGCAGGTGCTCGGCCATGCAGCCCGTGATGCCCAAGACCACGCGCTTGCCGCGTCCCTTGAGCTGGGCCAGTATGCTGGCGCGGGCGCGCACCCGTTCGACCGCGCGTTCGCGCACGGCGCAGGTGTTGATGAGGATCACGTCGGCGCTGGACGGATCCTCGGTGCGTGCGTACCCGGCCTGGGCCAGTAGGCCGAGCACCATGTCGGTGTCGGCCACATTCATCTGGCAGCCATAGGTTTCGACATAAACCGTGGGCATCGCGCCTTCTTATAGCACCCGCGGCGTGGGGTGCCCGGGCGCCGGGAACTTTCTCGGGCCACGCGTTCGCTACCGCGGCATACCCATCCTTCCCAGAAGCCAGGGGCAGACCAAGTGGACGCTTTGAACTGTCCAATCATCGAGAAAGGGCGAACCCGCACGCGTCCAACGCAAGGCCTCGTTTCTCGAACCTGAATAGGCGAGCTTTGAGGAGGGACGGATGCCTCATTCTGCGCATCCACGAATCCTGGAGGCGAGACTGGTCCATCGTCGCGCCGTCCGCGTGGCCGCCCACTGTGTCGAGCGAAACCCATGACAGTCGTGGTGCCGTCGGGGCCAGTGCGAGCGCTACAACTTGATCGGCGGGTTCGGGACATGAGCCGCCGGGCGTACGCGCCGAAGGCATAGGATTCAGCGTGGCCCACCAGGCGCCCTCTGGCGTGCTGTGGACGCGAAGCCGATAGAGTGCCGAATTTGGACGGGGCCTGGTCTTGGTGAAGCTGCTATCGGGGTAGTTGGCAGGAATCACGCGCTTGCCTGAATGCTGGAGGAGAAAGGCCGAGTTCGCCCAGCCGAAGACGGGTTCGACGGCCAGCCGGTCACCATCCACCAATCCGTTGAGGATGCCGTTCTCAAGCGCACTCTCAAGGGCGATGCGTGGATCGCGAATTCCTCGATCTTGCTCGGTTTCAATTCCCAGGTTGATCGCGCAAGTCAAGGCAGTGCAGGTCGAGAGGAGCGCCGCGGTGATTGTTGCCCCGACGCCACTCCCGAGCCAGGCGCGGCAACGGGACAGGGAAGTCGTGAGAAACGCCGCGAGGCCGAAGGCCGAAAAGTACACGGGGAGATATCCAAGGCCCCACTTGAGTTCCTTCTGGTATCTCTGGGACGCGCCAACGATTGTCGCCGGGCCAACGATGAGCATGGAACTCACCACGAGGGCATCGCGCAGCGCGCGCGAAGAAAGTGGGTGCTCGACCGCGATTGCGCCCAGCAAGGGGCGCAGCAACAAGATCCCGAGTCCGAGAACCGCGACGGCGTTTGCACCAAAGTACGCCGTTTTGATCGATTCACGAAGATGGAAGGCAGTGTAGCTGAGCGGGACCGCCGCTGTAAGCTGCTTCAGGGTTGCAACAACGGCATCATTACTTGTACCGAACCCGATGCCTGTGTAGAGCGCAGGAGCGCGGGCACGAAGATAGGCAACGATCCCGATATACGCGACCAGGACAGCCAGAGCGGGAATGCCGAGCCCCAAGGCGCGGTGGAGGGAAGCTCGGGAAACGAGAAGGTAGAGATAGATTGGGACGAAGACGATCGCCACCTCATAGGTGAGCAACGACGCCGCGAAGGCAAGGTAGAAGAGGGTGCTACCCACGACAAGAGGCAGCCACGAACGTGCCTGCGCCGCCGAGAGGAGTCCCAGCGCGCACGTACAGAAGTAGATCCCCTCAACTTGAAGGAGGCCCCCGAAGCTTGCGATCGGGTCGTGGTAGTACCGCAGCTGGAAGAAGAGTGGCAGGAGAACAAACAGAACACGTCCGCTCGCTTGGCCGATTCCAAGCTTGCGGAATACCGCAACGAGAAGGGCCGCGTTCGCGACCAGAATCGTCATCTGATAGATCCTCAATACCTCCAGCGGACGAAAAGCAAAGAAGCTCCCGTAGACCGTAAGCCAGCTAAAGGGATAGAGGCGCCCGTCATGGAACATCCAGTTGTGGTTGATCTTGGCCATGAAGCCCCAGATGCTTGTTCCCGCGAGCGCTGCCTCGCCGCCGATCGAACTGTTGAGCGTATCGTCTACCCAGTAGCCGTTGGTCCAGTAGGGCGAAAGCGCCAGGATCCAGAAGGCCAGCGCAGCGAGCCACCACAGGGACGATTTCAGTCGGCTCGGCATGTCCCAATCCTAGTGAATTCTATACGCCACCATGTCGCTATCGGATGTTCCCGCGACCTTGCCCAGGCCGGCGGCCACGAGAGCCGTTTCCAGGGTGCGACCGCGATCCGAATAGCCGGCGCGGTGGATGAGCACGGCATGGAAATCCCTTTCGATGAGCTCGGCAAGCATGTCCGGGACCTTCTTGCGCGCACAAACCGATTGCCATCTTTCACGCGGGCGGCCACGGTGGGTGCCATAGGAAAATCGTAAGTTTTTGGACCAGAGGTAGGGCCGGAAGGGTTCGTAGTCGAGCATGGCGACAATCTTGTCGGACTCGGGAAAGCCCATGATTGGCAGCTGAAACACCGCCGCGCCGCGGGGAAGCTGGCCTTCGAGTTCACGGGCGAATGCGCGGTCGGCCTGCACCAGCTCTGTCATTGCGATCCGGCGATCCTTGGGCCACCAAGCCATGCGCGACTCGTAAATCGTGAAGGCAACCAACGCGGCGCAGAGAACACTTCCAAACCATGGCCAGCGGCGGACTCTGAATGCGCGGCCCCCCCAAAGCAGAACCGCGCTCAGAATGACGATGGAATAGCGGTTGCCTGCACGCAGCCATGAAACGCCAAGCGCTCCCATCAGGAGGGTTCCGCCACCGACAGCTCCGAAGAGATAGGCGGACAAGGCAATCCAGGCTTCCGAAGGCACGCGCATCGGCTCGCGTCGCATCCCGCGTGCGAAAGAAACCGCCACCAGGGCGAGCAGTCCAATGCATCCGACAAGTCCGAGGAACGCAGAAAGATTCTCGGAGACAAGTACGGGCTCCCAGTAGTTCTTTTGGGCGAATACCGACCAGGCTTTCAACGGGTGCTCCAAGGGCATGAGCAGGTCCGGTAGACGCAACCCCCATCGAAGATGTTCCACGAGTAAACGAGGTCGAATGATGGTGCTCGCGCCATGACGCCAGCTGTACAGCATGACGTTGGATTGGTTGGCCACGAATGCCAGGATCCCCAGCGCGACAAGGGTCCCCGGCACGGCGGCATCCCGCATCCTTCGGTTGACCAGAAGGCGCACAGCCGAAAGGGTCAACATCAGCAGCACGAACACGAAATAGTAGGGATTGAGAACGGCCGATGCGACGACGTAGAGACTTGCCCAAACCCGCGCGCGACGGCGATCGAGTCGACCGCGCTGAAACCAACGGCACAGATAAAATAGGATGGGAAGGTGTCCGGCATAGACAAGGAGAACATGCGGAGCGCCTCGGAAGAGCATGTACGTGGAAAACGCGTACAGAAGGGATCCCGCAAAGGCGCGCAGCGGGGGCGAGCCGAGGCGACGGGCGGCCCAGAAAAATCCGACGGCATTGAAGGCAAAGCCCAGCAGCAAAAACAGATTGGCGGCAACGGCCGGATCAAAGAGGCGGGCCAGGGTGCCGCCCAGGTAGTAGAGCAATTTCTCGGAGTGCGGGTAGTCGTTCCAGTCGGCGCCGAAGGGGGCATTCAGCCGGCCCACGTGGAGATTCCACGGCGCGGGGAATTCCGAGAATCCTTGCATCGCTCCCATCACGAAGAGAGCATCTCCCTGATACTCGACCGGAACGCGAAAACGTTCGGTGCCGAGCATCCGACCGTAGACCGTGCACCACAGCGCGATTACCGCAAGCATAAGAACGCCGTAGTGGAAAGCGCTGCTCCTGCGCATGCGCGCGCGCAACGGCAACAGGACTTTGAATAGCCTCAGCACCCGCTTCGACCTGGCCCTATCTCGCCAACGCTACTTCTTGCCGCCGCCCAGCCGAGCTACCTGTTGCGTCGCCTCGTGACGGGCTGGGGCTTCGGGGGGGGCGATTTCGAGGTATTTTTTGAAGTCGGCCAGGGCGAAGGCCTTGGCCCCGGTCAGCAGTTCGGCCTGCGCAAGTTGAAAGTAGAGATCGGCCCGCCATGGCGCCTGGTCGGGGGCCTTGGCCGCTGCCTTGCGGAAATGGTCGATGGCCGGCGCAGGCTTGGCCCGGTCGAGCTCCATGCGTCCCAAACGGTAGTGCGGCTCCGGGGCGGACGCATCGGCGCGTAGGGCCGCCCGCCACGCCTCCTCGGCCTTGGCCGCGTTGCCCATCTTGTCGTGACACAAGCCCTGAAGAATGATGGGCTCGGCATCCGTGGGGGTCATCTTTGCTGCCGATTGAAAATCGGCCAGTGCGCTCTCCAGGTCGCCGCTGCGGTAGTAGATACGTCCGCGCGCCATGCGGGCCTCGGGCAAAGACAGCGCGTTCGCGAACGATTGCAGGGCCTCGGGCTGTTTGCCCAGCTTGTCGAGCAGCTGGCCAAAGGCCAGGGCAAACTGGGGGGTGTTGCCCCACGTGGTGGCATGGCGGTAGTCCTGAATGGCCGTGCCGTTTTCGTTGCGCGCTTCGTGCACGCGCGCCATCAGATAGGCGGCTTCGGCATTGCGCGGAATTTCGTCGAAGACCTTCTTGGTTTCGCTTTGGACCAGTTCGAGTTTGCCGAGATCAAGTGCCAGCCGTGCCACGGCCAGGCGCAACGCCGGCGTGGCGTGGCCGGCTTGGATCTCCTCCTGGTAGCGCACCAGGGCCTCGTCCTTTTGGCCGAGTTTCAGGCACACCTGGGCTAAGCGCTCGCGCAGTCCCAGCGTTTCGGGCGACGACTTGAGGCTGCTTTCAAGCGATGCCTTGGCCTCGGCCAGTTTGCCTTGGGCTTCCAGGGCAGCCGCGATGCCGAGGCGGGCCGACATGGACTTTGGGTCGTTTTCAAGGGCCTTCTGGAAGACCTCTTCGGCCTTGCCCGGCTCCTTGGCCACGATCAGGGCTTCGCCCCAGGCCAGTTGCAGCACCGCGGGCGGTGCACCGGCTTCTTCGGCCGTTCGCAAAACCGTCAGCGAGTCCTCTGCCTTGTTCTGCTGTTGCAGCAGCGCCGCAAGCTTCAGCGACGCTGGCAGGTATTGGGAATCCCGCTTGAGGGCGTCGCGATAGCCCTGCTCGGCGGCGGCCAGATCGGGCGGGGATTTGAGCCCTGCGGCGAATCCCGTCCAGAACGGACCGCGCGGATCGTCGGCGCGCTCCTTGGCTGCCGTCGCGATGAGCGCAAGGCCAGAGGCGGCGTTGCCGGTGGCAATGAGAGCGCCGCCCATGTTGAATTTGCCAGCCGGGCTGAGCTCCAGCGCGGGGCCAGGAGCCTTGAGGCGCTCCAAGGCTTGGGGGTATCTCCCCTCGTAGAGCAACGATTCCCCGAGGGCAATGTGGGCGGCAATCAGGCGTTTGTCGCTGTTGATGGCACGCTGAAAGGCGTCGATGGCTTCGGGGGTGCGCCCCAGCGCCTGTGCCGATTGTCCAGCGAGGAGGTGCAATTCCGCAAGCTCGCTGGGCCCGGCGGCTGGCGATTTCTTCTCGGTGAGCGCCCGGGCGGCGGCCAGCCGTTTTTCTGGTGTTTCCTCCATGCGTGCCAAGCCGAGCATGGCACCGACATGGCTGGGGTTCTTGGCGAGCACGCCTTCGAACTCCTTGCGCGCATCCGGGCTGGTCGACGCCAGCAGCGCCTTGCCAAACAGGTAATGCCCAAGCACATCCGCGGGCTTGGCGGCGACGTAGCGGCGAAGCGAGTCCATGGCCGCCGGCAGCTTGTCGTCAGCTAGCCTGGCAAGACCGAGAATCAAATTGCTCTCGGCTGCCGCTCGGTCGGTGAGCAGGGTTTCGGCTTCGCGCGGCTTGCCCTTGGCCACGGCCAGAAGCGCCTTCGTGCGGCCCAGGGCCAAGGCCAGCTTGGATTGCGAAGCCGCGCCTTCTAGCAACTGTTCCGCCCGGGTCACGTCAGCCGGCTCCCCACCATGCACCGCGAACGCGGTCAGGATCAACTCTGCCGCCTTGAGGCGTAGGTTCGCACCGCCGTCTTTGAAATTGGCGGCGGTCTTGACCAGCTGATCGGCCGCTTTGGCGTAGGCTGGCAGACTGTCCTTGGCAAGCTCGGGCTGGAAGGGCTTGAGCACGGCGTCGGGACTGGGTGGTGCGTGGAGCAGGTGCAGGCCGACGAACACACCGACGAGTGCGAGGGCGACAGCGCCAGCGGCGAAGAACACCCAGCGCGGAAGGCCGCCTTTCTTGGCAACTGGGCGCAAGGCCCGCGCGGCCGAGGCACCTCGGCTGCTGGGCGGGGCCAGGGCTGGAATCTCCTCCTCGCCCGCAGCGGCGGCTTCCGCCATTCCCTCGCTCGCCACACGGGCATTCGGAAATGGAATGGCCACGGGACCACCGCTCGATGGTGCACGCGCGTCGCCTTCGAGCTCTAGGCTGAAGCCCAAGTCGAGGTTTTCGCCAGCGCCAGTCTTCTTGACCGCCCCTGCCGGCCGTGCCGGCCGCACATCCACCGGAACGGGATCGACGTGATCGAACTGCAAGGGGGCCTCGGACGGGTTGGACACCAAGGGCGCCAATGTCGGTTTTGCTGCCGGCCGCGATTTCGCCGCGGCCAATGGATCCAGGGGCGCGGTTGCGCCGCGCGGAACGGGCGGCGGCGCCGAGGCGCTGGCGCGAGGCGCGGTCGGCTTGAGCGGCGGCGGCTTTCTTGCCTCTGGCTTGGCCTCCTGCGTTTGCGGTAGGGGGATGGCCGACGCCTTGGTCGTCGTTGGTGGTGCCTTGGGCGGCGCCTTGACCGGCGGGGGTGGGGCAGGGGGCAGTCCCAGATCGAGCGAGTCCGCGAAGGGATCCCCCAGGCTGAGCGGATCCAGATTGAGCGGTTGGCTCCCGGTTTGCGGATCCTGGGCTTGCGCAAAGGACAGCTCCAAGGCCAGCCCCAGCGGCGGGGTCTTGCTGGGCGTGCGCTCGGACGAGGACACAGGCAAGTTGGGGCCAAAGGACGGCGCGCGTGCGACTGGCAAGTTGCTAGGACGGGGAACAGCATCACGGTCCATGGGCAGGTCGCCAGGGCGGGGAACGGCGTCGCGATCCGTGGGCAGGTCGCCAGGGCGTGGAACGGCGTCGCGATCCATGGGCAGGTCGCCAGGGCGTGGAACGGCGTCGCGATCCATGGGCAGGTCGCCAGGGCGTGGAACGGCGTCGCGATCCATGGGCAGGTCGCTCGGGCGAGGAACGGATTCTCGCGCAGCCGGCAGATCCCCCGGGCGTGGAATTGCCTCGCGCGCGGCGGGCAGGTCGCTCGGGCGGGGAACGGATTCTCGCGGGGCTGGCAGATCACTCGGGCGAGGAACCGCTTCGCGTGGGGCCGGCAGATCGGTGGGGCGCGGAACTGCCTCGCGCGCAGCCGGCAGATCGCTGGGGCGCGGAACCACCTCGCGCGCGGCGGGGAGATCGTCCGAGGAAGGCCGTGCGGGCGGTTTCACCCGGAAGGTGGTTTTGCAAAACAAGCAGACGTGGTCGATCCCACCCAGTGGGATGTCGACGACGACTTGTTGTCCCTTGAAGCACTTTGGGCAAATGACCTTGAGCGAAGCCACGGCAATGCCTTTCGACTCATTCTATCATCGCTGCACGTTCATCGTGCAGAGTCGGTTTTGGGTTTGTCCTGGCCCGTCGGCAGTGTCACCGAGAGCCGCCGTGCGATGGTCTGCTGGTAGCGGGTTTGGTAGAGCTGCACGAGGGTCAGGAAGAGGGTCATAATGAGCGGCCCGTAGATGAGGCCAGGCATCCCGAAGCCCATGATGCCGCCCAAAAGGCTGAGGAATACCAGCAGGTTGTTCATACGCATGGACGAGCCCATGAGGCGCGGCTTGAGGCCGTACTCGAAGAAGAAGGACTGGCCCATGCAGAAGACCATGAAGATCACGGCGGCCAGTGGCCGGCCCTCGATCCACAGGTAGATGGTGGCGGGAAGCACCACTGCGGCGATTCCCACCAGGGGCAGGAACGCGGCCACGGCCATGAGAATGCCCCATAGCACGGGCGACGGCAGGCCAACCACGACCCAGGCGATACCGGCAAAAAGACCCTGGAGCAAGCTGCTGGTGCCGCTGCCGACCAGAATGGCCCGGCCCACTTCGCCCAGCTTGTTGATGAAGATCTGATCTTCGTCGTGCTTGAGCGGAGACAAGCGATAGATGAAGGTGCGCAGCTTGTCGCCGTTGATGAAGAGATAAAAGATCGAAAACAGGGTGATGACAACGTGGAGCGTTGTGGAGAGCAAGCTGGACAGGAAGGCGTTGGCGCGCGTGGCCAGGTACTGGGTTAGGCTGCGTCCTGTGTCGAGCAGCGCTTGTTCGACCCATTCCGGCGCCAAGGTAATACCCATGCGTCCGGCGATGTTCGAGATGCCGCTCATGATGACGCCGTTGCGGCCGGCGATGGCTCGCAGGGCCAGCGAGCGGCCGGCGTTGCCCCAGGTCGTGGCGGCTTCGCTGATGTCTCGGAGCAGGGCCGACGCGATCAGAAAGATGGGCAGGGAGCCCACCACCACGAGGGCCATGACCATCAGCCCCGAGGCCAGAACCTCGCGTTTGCCGAGCGCACGGGTGAGGCGAGCGTAGAGCGGCGTCAGCATGATCACGAACAGGAAGGCGATGACCATGTCGCCGAAGAAGGGCAGGAGTACGTATCCCACCGCGAAGAATGCCAGCGCAAAGAGGGCGACGAAGAAGTACGGCGCGATGGCCTCGTTGCCAAATCGCGTCTTGGGGCTGGCGGGTTCGCTGCTGACGGATACCGGCGTCGGTGTTTCGGCGGTACCAGTCCGGTCGGGCTCGTTCATGCCGGGTAGCATAGCGCGGGTTACCTTTTTCGTCGCGTTATCGAAAAGTGCTCCGCAGGCACTCCTATTTCGGTAGAACTTGTCCAGAATTTCCGCGGCACTTGACCTTCTTGGTCCTAGCGTCTAGATAAGGGCGTCCCGAGGGCCCAGGCGGGCCACAGACAGAAGGTGTCCATGGGTTACCAATTCGGCGCAGTGCTCGCTTTCGCGGTCGTGGCGATCCTCTTCGCCCTGGTCATGCTGATCGTCGGTCGCCTGTTCCGGCCGCGCTTCCCCAGCGACGCCAAGCTTTCCATCTACGAGTGTGGCGAGCGGCCCATCGGCGCGGCCTGGTACAACTTCAATCCGCGCTTCTATCTCATCGCGCTGGTGTTCATTATCTTCGAGGTCGACATTGCGCTGACCTTTCCTGTGGTTGTGGTTTACGCGTCGTGGATCAAAAAAGGGACTGGCTGGGTCGCTTTTGTCGAGCTGATGCTTTTCACCGTGGTGCTGCTGGTGGGATTGGCCTGGGCGTGGGCGCACGGGGATCTGGAATGGATTAAGAAGTTGTCGCACAAGGCGCACACCGCCGAAGCGTCCACCCCCGAGAAGGCAACGCTTTCCGCCTGAGAGATGCCCATGACCCCCAAAGATCCACTTCAGGTCGAGCCTGGCACCGGCGTGTTGTTCACCAACACGAGCATGATCGACGACGCCATCAACCTGGCGCGCAAGAACTCGATCCACTATCTCCTCTTCGGCCTCGCCTGCTGCGGCATCGAGCTGATGCAGACTGGTGGCCCGCGCGCCGATCTCGACCGCTTTGCCGCCATTTTCCGCGCCAGCCCACGCCAGGCGGATCTGATGATTGTAGCCGGCACGCTGACCTACAAAATGGCGGTGCGCACCAAGCTGCTCTACGACCAAATGGCCGAGCCCAAGTACGTGCTGTCCATGGGCTCGTGCGCGAACTGCGGCGGGCTTTTCCAGACCTCGTATTCGGTGTGCAAGGGCGTGGACAAGATCATTCCCGTCGATGTGTACGTGCCGGGCTGTCCGCCCCGGCCCGAGGCGCTTACCGAGGGCCTTCTGCGCATTCAGGACATCATGATGTGCGAGCGCTGGAAGACCAAGATGCGGCCCGGGCGCGTGGATCCCAATGCGCCCATGATGATTTCTTCAAAGGGCAAGTGACCATGACCCAAGAAGAAGTGTGCGCTCAGCTCAAGGAAAAGTTCGGTGAGGCCGTGGGAGCCTTGTCCGAAACCAAGGGCGACCGCTTCGTGGTGGTGAAGAGCGAGAAGATCGTAGACGTCTGCCGCTTCCTGAAGACGACCCCAGGCCTTGACTTCGACTACTGCCAGGACATCACCGCCATCGACTGGCCGGCGCGCAAGGTCATCGAAGTCGTCTACCACGTGTATTCGCTGGAGCATCGGCATGGGCTGGTCGTGAAGGTGGAAACCGATCGCGACAAGCCCACCCTTGCCACGGTCGAAGGCGTGTGGAAGGCCGCAACCTGGCTAGAGCGCGAAATCTACGACCTCTTTGGTGTGAATTTCGAGGGCCACTCGGATCTGCGCCGCATCCTCATGCCCGACGATTGGGTGGGCCATCCGCTGCGCAAGGACTACCAAGAGGCGGGCGGGTACCACGGCATCGGCAACACGCGGCCCGATCCTCTGGTGCAGCTGTCCAAGACGACGGATGAGAAGCGCAAGGCCTTCGTGGCGGCAGCGACTGCGGCGGCTGCTGCGGCAGCACCACCGGTTGTGGAACCGGGCACGGCCACGACTACGGCCACGGCCATCCCGTCAGCGGCGGCCGATCCTGAAGGGAAGGTCTAGCCATGGCCATCGACATGGAGCTCGACCGGCACATCCTTCGCCGTACCGACGCCGGCGACGAGGAAATCGTCGTCAACTTCGGCCCCCAGCACCCGTCCACCCACGGGGTCATCAACTTCGTCACGCAGACCAACGGTGAGGTCATTCGCCGCTCGGTGCCGGACGTCGGCTATTTGCACCGCGGGCTGGAAAAGATCGGCGAGCAGGTGCCCTACCCAGGGTACATGCCGTTCACCGACCGCATCGACTACCTGGCCGCCATGTTCGCCAATGAAGGCTATGCCGTCGCCATCGAGCGCTTGCTCGGCGTCGAGGCACCGCCGCGCGCGAAGTACATCCGCGCCATCGCGGGCGAGCTGTGCCGTATTTCCAACCACTTCATCTCCGTTGGCACCATGGCCCAGGACATCGGCGCGGCCACGCCGCTCACCCATGCCCTGCGCGAGCGCGAGTCGATCAACGATCTCCTTGAAGAGCTGTGCGGCGCGCGCCTGACCTTCAACTACCACCGCATCGGTGGCGTGGCCTTCGACCTACCCGTGGGGTGGGGCGACAAGGTCCTGCGCTTCCTCGATCACCTGGACAGCTACATCCAGGAATGGGATCGCCTGATCACCTTCAACAAGATCTTCGTCAAGCGTCTGGCCAACGTCGGCATCATCACGCGCGAGAAAGCCATCGACTACGGCTTGGCCGGTCCCAACCTGCGCGGCTCGGGGGTGAACTGGGACATCCGGCGCGACATGCCCTACGGCGCCTATCCGGACTTCGAATTCAAGATTCCCGTCGGCACAGGCCGCGTCGGCACGATCGGCGACTGCTGGGATCGCTTCTTCGTGCGCGTGCAGGAGATGGTCGAATCCTCGAAGATTGTCCGCCAGGCCCTGGCCAAGCTGCCCGAGGGCGACATCCAGGCCAAGGTAGCGCGCAAGCTGAAGCCCGACGCGGGCGAGGCCGTGGGCCGCGTGGAATCCGCGCGCGGCGAGATGCTCTACTACGCTGTTTCCGACGGTTCGGAAAAGGCCTACCGCCTGCGCGTGCGCACCGGCAGTTTCATGGCCATGGGAATCATCGAGGAGCTTTCGCACGGGATCATGGTGGCCGACCTCATTGCCATCATCGCCTCCCTCGACGTCGTGGCTCCGGAGGTTGACCGGTGAAGATCACGCTCGGACTCGATTCCACTTCGCTCACCCGGCGCTACCCGAGGCTGGCCATCCTGGTCACGTTGTTCATGGCCTTCGGCGTACCGCTTTCGTTGTACGTAGCCGCCTTGGCCATCTTTCCTCTCAACACGCCGGAACGGCTGAACGCCATGGCCCAGCAGTGGCTGGGGTTCAACCTGGCGGGCTCGCCCTACCGCTATCTGGTCTACACCGGCTTCCTGCTTCTGGTCGCCTTCATCGCGGTCAACTACACCGCGGTCTTCGGCGGGGTTTCGACCTGGGTTGAACGTCGCGTCGCCGGCCGCATGCAGAGCCGCATCGGTCCCAACCGCACGGGCGCGGCAGGCTTTTTGGCCTGGGTGGCCGACGCGGTGAAGATGGTG
>Ga0302321_100002156_pt1 | contig 16890 bp, 9 predicted proteins | sample Fen_T0_1_FD_202505 | JGI IMG/M metagenome (GOLD analysis project Ga0302321, IMG submission 202505) | Peat permafrost microbial communities from Stordalen Mire near Abisko, Sweden - Fen_T0_1 | ecosystem: Environmental > Terrestrial > Soil > Wetlands > Permafrost | place: Sweden: Abisko...
GATGGCGGATGACTTCGCACGAGCGGGACAGGCGGGTGGGGATGGTGCCATGCAACCGGATTGGCCATGCGCTGCGAGTTGGGACAACTCGCGGTCCGGGGAATGAATTCGCCGAGCCACGGGCGGGTGCGACTGAAGACGGTCAGTGGTTTCATTCATCACAACCGAACGCAGTGTTTAAAGGCAAAGCATGAACAAGAAGCACCGCTCCCCAACCCTCTCCCCATTTTGCTATCGCAAAACGCGGAGAGGGAGAAACGCTCCTTGCGGCTTGTGAAATCATATCCCCGGCCATTCGTTACCAGGGTAAGGACAGTCGCAAGAGGCACCCGCAGGGCGGCGGTTATTCCGTTTTTGACAGTTCCTCGCCGCGCAAGGCCTCGACGAAGGGGGGCATGGGGCAATCGAGCGAATCGGCGATGGCGCGGAGCAATTCCGCCTCGCGCCCGGTGACCCGCTGGTTGGCGGCGACGGTTTTGCCGCAGGCCAGCAGGACGTTACGACGCACCGCCTCGGGACAGCGCGCCAGACGGGTCAGGGCGGCGTCCACTTTGACGAGATCCCAGTCGGCGCGGGCCAGGAATTGGAGGGGGGTATTCCGGGCATCAATGGAGCCGGCACCCACGTCGAAGAATGAGCGGGCTTCGGCTTCCGTTTCGGCACCGACATGCGCCAGCGCCGAGAGCAGCAGGGCGCATTCGGGCAGCACGGCGGACACGTTGCCATAGATGGTCCGGCCCGGGTCGACGCCGTTGAAATGCACCCGCAACTGGCGGGCGACCATTTTCATCAGGGCGAATTCAAACAGTTCGATGGCGCCATCGCATTCGATGAGCTGGCGCATGGTGTCGTGAAAGGCATCGTGTTCGTCGTCGTGGTATTCCCGGAGCGCGGGCACGGCGAATTCCGCCAGGGCGAGCTTATAGCGATCGCCCAGGACGGCAATGAGCGGAGCCAGCGCCACTGTTTGCTGGAATAATTCCGGCGCGAGATGGTCCCGCAACATTTCGATTTGTTTGTCCCGCACGGGGCCTTCCTCGCTCAGGAGCAGGGAATAGATCACGCCGGCCGCACCCGCCGGGGTGCGCAAGGCGAGCTTTACCTCGGCGGGCAGCCCCAGCCGCAGCAAGGAAACGTGCCGGAGATGATCGGCGGTGGCGTCCAAAGCCTGCACCTGCAAATTCTCCGGCAAGGAGCGCTGCAGTTCCAGCGTGCTGGCGGCGGCCTGTTCAAAGGCCTGGTCGCGCTCAAACTGGTTGGGGCGGAGCATTTTGACCTTGGGGAAAGTGCCGTCGAACCGCGGATCAATGGCGGTGATACGCTGCGGCAGCCGCGGGTGCGTGGCGAGAAAGCTGAACCAGGGCTCGTAAGTGAAATTCACGAAATACAAGTGGCTGGCCATTTCGGCATGGGGCGAATCCAGCCGGCCCTGCTTGAACAGGCCGCCGATCTTGGTCAGTGCGCCGGCGAGGCCGCAGGGATTGCGCGTGAATTGCACGGCGGCACTGTCAGCCAGCCATTCGCGCTGCCGGCAGATGGCGCTCTTGATCAGCCGCACGAACGGCAGGCTGATGGAGCCCAGGCCGATCAGGACGAATCCCAACGGGGCGGTGGGCAGCAGCCTGACCTGGTCGTCGTCGATCAGGAGGGAATCCGCCATGGGCGGGGCCTGCGTGCTGCCGTAAACCAGCACGCGGCCCAGGATGGTGGGCCAGAAAAAGCCGTGGGCGAGGCCGATCAGGCGCATGTTCAGCCGCGTATCGCCATTGAGAATATGACTGAAATCGTGGGCGACGACGCCTTGGAGTTCATCGCGCGTCAGCAGTTTCACACAGCCGCGCGTCACGCCGAGGGCGACGTCATCCCGCGTGTGGCCGGCGGCAAAGGTGTTAATGGCGCGCTCATTGTCCAGCACGTAAATCTCCGGGACGGTGGTGCCGGACGCCACCGCCATTTCTTCGACGACATGGCGCAGGCGCTGTTCGTCGGGGTCGGTGGTGCCGGATTCGATGCGCCGGCCGCCAAGCATTTCCGCCACGACGGGGCCACCGTCAGCGAGCTGGCGGATCTTGTAATAGCAGCCGGCCGCGATGGAGAGCAGGGTGCCAAAGGAAATCCAACCGACCACCGACGGCCGCAAAACGAGTTTTAGAAAGTGGCCCGGATATACCAGCGCCTCGCCGAAGAGATACAAGGCGGCGGCGATGATCCGGACGGGGCTCCACCAGAGCCCAAACGCGGCGCCCTCCTTGGCGGTGAAAATATAAACGACGGAACCGATCAGCAGATTGTTGACGACGAGCACGGCCAGTACGGCGAGGCCAAACAGCCAGAGCAGCCGCCGGGTTTGTTTTTTTGCGTGTTCCTGCCGGTCAAAAAAGTCCATGGGATTAACCGTAATTAGCAGAAACGCGGGCGGCCGCAAATCATTTTGCGACCATTGGGCTGCCGGAGGGGGGAGCGAAAACGCCTGGGGGCGGCAGTTGGCCATTTATTTTGCCCAAGACTCTGCGAGTGAATTGAAAGCGAGCAAGTTTTCGCTGAAACTCTTTGACAGAAATTCGCAAACGCGCTTTCATAAATTCATGTTAGCAAAATAACTACAACATTCCATGCACTTGGTCGTGCATGGAATGTTGTTCAATCACGGTTAAGCGGCTTGCATACTCATGAGCTACGACTACATAGTTTGGAAACGGTCGCCGACTACAAAGACAGCTATGCTTGCCGATGTCTATCAAATGACAGGCAGAGGAGAAGACCATCCCGCGATGGCACCTTTTGATACTGAGACGGTTGAACGCGACTTGAAAGGGATATTCGGAGATGTGAACAGTAATCCGGACAGCCCTTTCCTTTATAGTATTGACCATGGAGCCACATCACCATGGCTTTCATTTATGGTGAATCATTCGCAAGTCGGAGCAGTGACCGACAGGATCATAGGGCTGGCACTGCGGCACGGATTGATGGTTTATGATCCTCAGCGTGGCGCTGTGTACGGGAATCGACGCACATGACGCCGCCTAACAATTGTCTGGAGGCATCCGGCGTTAGCGCAATGAATTCAGCTGCGTGGTCATCGTCCCAAGTCGGCGTTGGCTCACTGCATCGTCGTTGAATGGCACTCACTATGCTGATTCCAAATTCATCAGATGGTGTTTTTGAAGGGGGCTTGCTTTTTGATGGTTGCGGTTATCGTGAGCCTTCGGAGATTATTGATTTCAGTTATTCGTCAGGACGACTAGGACTGGTCAAGGACAAGCGTGGTCATTATGTAGCTGAGTTTTTGATCAAACACGAGTCACCACAGTTTTCCTTGCCCATTTGGGATGCTATACGCGAGTCGTGCATTTGTGGCACCCTCGCCGAGGCAAAGGCGTTGACTGAAAAATTTGTGAGAGTGAACGACAATGATGAGGCTTACCCATTCCTCGGAGCCGCCGCCGATTGAAACTGCCAGTCCGCGTTCGCAGTTCACACCCCGAATCTGGCGTAACTCAGATCACGGCCATTAGACCACATGCCATGTCCTCCGTAAAAGACGAGATTCATGCGGCGCTTAGGAAACTGGGTTTGTCCGCCCAGATTTTTCGAGAGCTTCCCGATTGCGAGGGAGAGAGTGCCTATCGCAAAGCCTTGCGTCATTTCGTGCCAGTTGGTGAGCCACGTTGGTGGTGGGAGCACTTTATTTCCAGCGTTTCCGTTGATTTTCCCGCTGGTAATGGATGGGAACATATCACGGAGTTTGTCCCGGATGCCAGTGAGCACGTTTGGTTTATTGTTGAGGATGATTCGCTGGCTTTTTATCCGGTTTACGACGCCACACCCACAGCGCTTCGCGCCGTCATTGCGGAGTGTTATGGTTTTGAATATTACATCGTCCAACGAGAGTTGCAGTGGCTGCTCTGCGAAACACATCACAATAGGATGGTCGGCGTCGGCAGAGTTATTGAAGAAAGGTTACGAGAATATGTGGTCTAACAAATTTATGAAGCCATCACCGGGAGTCACGTTGGAGTCCAAGTGCGCGGGCGGCGGCGCTGGCCTGGCGCGCTCATTATTTGGCGCTAATCTATGCATCATGATTTTCCCAACGACGCGGACGGTGACGCTCTGCGCCGGTTTATCGACGGCGGTAGCGATCTGTCAAAGCCGATGCTCGTCAACTTTCAGGTTGCTGTTCCAGACGAGACTGCGGCCCAAGGGCTGTCGGAGGTTGCGTCGAAACTGGGCTATCGCGTGGACATTTACGCGAGCCCGGAGTGCTCGCTGCCATGGACGTGCGAATGCTCGACGCGGATGCTTGCCAGCTATGATGGGGTGATTGCGATTCAGGAAGAATTGGCCAAACTCGCGACACCGTTCAGAGGATATCCCAATGGATGGGGCAGCTTCGGAAACGATGCCAATACGACAAAAGCCACAGGCTAACAAAATTTTGGTGCCGTCACCGGTTGGCGTTCTTGGTTCCACATTCGCGGCTGACACCGCAGTTTCGCCTTGGCGGCGTTTGGGCTCATTGGACCGACAGTGCGCGTTTTTTATTATTAAGCCATCAAAGATTGCTCCTCACCCTCGCGCTTTCCCCGTTTGGGCGAGGGAAGGGAACCGATGGGGGCGCTGGGATTTATAGGAGGCGTGCGAGGCGGCGGACGATTTCGCGCGGGGCGAGATAGCCGGGTGGGGATGATGCCCGGCACCCGGATTGGCCACGCGCTGCGAGTTGAGACAAATCGCGGTCCGGGGAGGCGGCAGCAACAATCGGCTTCTCACCCTCGCCTTTTCGAGGGCTGAGAAAGAAGGTTTCGTGACAGTGGTGGTGGGTGGGGAAGTCACACCACGTTTCGGCGGTCGCGAAGCGACACGGGAAATTAGTCCGGCACTGCGTGCCAGGGATTGGTTTTAAAACCGGATCCGTCATGACGGCACGGCGGAAATCCGGCGTCCCTCCAGGACGCACAACTTCTTGGGCGCGCGCCCAGCCACTTCGTAGCTGGCTAATATCCTGTGTCGCTCTGCGACCAAATACTTTTACCGATGGCAAAACTTCAGGGACCATAAATCTTCAGGAACCATAATGCCCTGAAACGGATCAGGCTGGGGTTTGCGTGTTATTCGGGGGGCATCGGTCGGGAGGGAGTTGCTGCGCCCGGGACGGGCGCGCTCCGGGCTGGTTATTTCCCGCTGGGGGCGGCGGTGCCGTAGGCCAGCCGCGCGCGTTCGGCGTCGAGAGGGCTCAGGCCGTTGTCGGTCCATTGACCGATGACGCCGTCGTATTTTTTATCCACGGGCACGATCACGGCGCAGGGGCTACTGCCGACGCCGTCGGAGCATTCGCTCTCGCACTTGGACGCCCAGCAGATCCGGTAGTGCATGATGGAGCGGTAATCGTAGGGCTGGCTGGTGACGAGCCAGTTTGTGCGGGCAATCCAGTCGTAGTCATGCGCCCGGCCGGGCTTGATGTTTTCGTAGTGGATGGTGATGCACTGGTCGCGATCCCAGCGCTGGTGCTCGTGATGGAAGCCGAGCGCATGGCCGAGCTCGTGGACGGGCATCCATTCCAAATCGCGCCACCAGAAGGAGGTGATGTTGATATCGGTGCGCCGGTCGGGGAGGTAGCCAACGTGGCTGGTGTTGTTGCCCGCATTTGTCCGGCCGGTGAAGTTGACGTAGGCGGCTTCGGTGGTGCGCGGGATGAACCGGATTTTGGCGCCGGTATCCTGCCAGCGCTGCATGGCGCGCCGGGCGATGATCTGTTGCGGCGGGGTCAGCTTGGAAATGTCGTACGGGATCACGCCGTCCGGCCACGGCTGCGGCCGGGTTTCACCGGCAGATTGATGCTCGGGCGCGGAATCCGCCGCGCGCAGGGGCGGCAACGCGGCGAGCAGAACCAGCAACAGCATTTGGCGCAGCCGCCGGGCGGAATTTGAAAAGCGGGAGGGGTTCATGAAAATAATTTTCAAGGCTTACCAAGCCCGCAGGTATTGCGCGGGCGGAGTGAGCCGGTCCATCTGGCCCAGCGTGCGCGCGGCGTGCGCGGGCCAGTAGGGATCGCGGAGAAACTGGCGGGCCAGCAGCACCACATCCGCCTGACCATTGCGGATGATGTCATCCGCCTGTTTGGGCTCGGTGATAAAGCCGACGGCGGCGGTGGGGATGTCGGCGCCGTGCCGGATTTTTTCCGCAAACGGCACCTGGTAGCCGGGCACGGCGGTGATCTTCGCATCTGGCACGAGGCCGCCGGAACTGCAATCCATCAGATCCACGCCGGCCGGCTTCAGCAGTTTCGCGAGGGCAATGCTCTGCTCGATGTCCCAGCCACCGGGCATCCAGTCGATGGCGGAGAGGCGCACGGCAAGCGGCAAGCGGTCCGGCCAGACCTGACGGACGGCGCGGACGGTGTCGAGCAGCAGGCGGGCGCGATTTTCGAAGGTGCCGCCGTATTCGTCGGTGCGGTGGTTGGTGAGGGGCGAGAGGAATTCGTTGAAGAGGTAGCCGTGCGCGGCGTGCAGTTCCAGCCAGTCAAAGCCGGCCGCCAGCGCGCGCTGCGCGGTGGCGACGAAGTTGTTTTGGATCCGGACGATGTCCGCGGCGGTCATTGCTTGCGGCACCTTGGTCAGATTGCCGCCGAAGGCGAGGGCGCTGGGGGCCAGCGTGGGCCAGCCGCCTTCGGCCGCGGACAGGTGCGCGCCGCCCTGCCATGGCAACGCGGCGGAGGCCTTGCGGCCGGCGTGCGCGATCTGGATGCCGGCCACGGCGCCATGCTGCTTCACCACGCGGGCGACACGCGCCAGCGGTTCGACCTGTCTTTCTTCCCAGAGGCCGAGGCAACCCGGCGTGATGCGGCCTTCGGGGGCCACGCCCGTGGCTTCGACGATAACAAGTCCCGCCCCGCCGACGGCGCGCGAACCGTAATGAAGAAAGTGCCAGTCATTCGCGAGGCCAGCGGTGGCGGAGTACTGGCACATCGGCGACATGCCGATGCGGTTGCGCAGGGTGACGGAGCGGATGGTCAGCGGTTGAAACAGGTGCGGTTGATCCATAGGCGAAGTAAATAAGGCCGAATCAGGTAAAGTGCAAGCGGTGGGCGGCGGTGGGGCGGGGTGCATCTGAACACAGTCCTTGGTATCATTCGTCGTAACTGCACGCAGTGTTTTAAGGCAAAGTATGTCCAGGCAGCACCTCTCCCCGGCCCTCTCCCCATTTTGCTATCGCAAAACGCGGAGAGGGAGAAATGCTGCGAGCGTCTTGCTAAATCATATCGTCGGCCATTCGTTACCGGGCGCCCATGATGAATGACGAAAGGCCGAAATTTGTGGCGACAGCAATGGGCTGAATAACGAACCGCCCCGAAACGAAATGGAGCCGGCGCGAGGGATGGCAGATGACCTCGCGCGAGCGGGATAGGCGGGTTGGGAGGGTGCCATGCGCCCGGATTGGCGGGGCGCTGCGAGTTGAGACAACTCGCGGTCCGGGGAAAGGATTCGCCGAACCACGGGCGGGTGCGTGTGAACACGGTCAGTGGTTTAACGCTTCGCAACTGGACGCAGTGTTTAAAGGCAAAGTATGTCGACGAAACACCCCGGCGGGTCCCACAGCATGGGCCGGCCGGGGACTTGCCCGGGCTCAAAAACCGCGAATCTTGATATTGCGGAACGAGATGGCACCGTGGTCGCCTTGCAGGGCGAGGTAGCCGACGGGGGATTTCGCGAACAGCGGCATCTGGCCGAATTTGCTTTTGGCGACGCGCTCGTTGAAATCGGGGCTGCCAATGACGTATTCAAAATACTTCACGCCGTTGATTTCATGCACGCATTTTTCCGGCGTGATGAGCAGGCGGACGTGATTCCATTGCCCGGCGGGCTTGGTGGCGTCGAGAGTCTTGCCGGTCTGGGGATCCACCGGCGGCTGGTACAAGGCGTAGAGCCAGCCGCAGCGCTGCGTGTCGGCGGCCTTGGCGTTGTCTTCCAGTTGAAATTCCGGGCCGGTGGCCCACACGGCGCCACCTTCGTCGGTGACGTGAAAAATGATGCCGCTGTTGCCGCCTTCGGAAATATTGTAATCGAGCTCCAGCTCGAACGCGCCAAACTGGTCGGTGGTGACCAAGTCGCCGGCGTTATGCGGATCAACACAGACCAGCGCGCCATCCTTGATCTGCCAACCGGGGCGCACGCCCTCTTTCTTGAAATTATGCCAGCCGTTCAGGGTCTGGCCATCGAAGAGGAGTTTCCAGCCGGCGGCCTTTTCGGCCGACGACAGCGAATTGACGGGCAACGGCAAGGCAGGATGTTGACAACAGGAATAATGCCGGCAGGAAATGGTGGTCAGGGCGGCGAGGACCGCGCCGGTGAGCAGCAGGGAACGGGAAAGTTTCATCATGCTGAAAAACTACCCGTCCGGCGCGGCGGGAACAATCAAAAGTTCCGGTCGGGCAAATAAATAAAATTAGAGCATTTCCATCAATGCTCTAATTGCCGGGATTGGGCGTCTCCGGCGGAGGTGTCACGGGAGGCAGCACGGGGGGCATGACCGGCGGCAGCACGGGGGGCTGGACATTGACGGGCGGGGCGGGCTTGAGCGCGGGTTTCGCGGTGGGCGCGGTGTCGGCCCCGGCGAGTTCATCGGGCAGGATGGTGATGGCGATGCGGCGGTTTTTGGCGCGGCCCTCGGCGGTGGCGTTGTCGGCGATGGGCCGGAATTCGCCATAGCCAACGGCCCCGACGCGGCGGGGGTCCACGCCGGCCTTCTCAATGAGAAAATGCACGGCCGCCAGCGCGCGGGCGGCGGAGAGCTCCCAGTTGCTGGTGAAACGGCTGCGGATGGGGATGTTGTCGGTGTGGCCGATGACGTGGATCTTGAGCTCGGGATGCGTGGCGAGGATGGCCGCGATTTTGCGCATGACGACCTCGCCGCCAGGTTGCAGAATGGCCTCGCCGGAATTGAACATGATGCGGTCGAGAATGTTTACGGTGAGCTTGCCCTGGAGCTTGGAGATGGTGACATCCTTGGACTCGAGATCGGAGCGCATTTCATCCTCCAGGCCGCGGGCCATCTGGGCCGCCATGGCCTTTTCCTGTTCCAAGTCGGCGATTCTGGCCTGCAGGGCGGTGATTTGCTCCTTGTCCTTCTGGCTGGCGGCGATGGCCTCGGCGAGCCGGCCGTTGGCGTAATCCAGTTTGGTGCGGAGTGATTCCAAGCTGCGCTGCTTGCCGACCGCGGTGGCCCACATCAGCAGGGCGGTGATCAGCAGGACGCCCAGGACGCCCGCGACGATCCAAGCGGTCCTGGCTTGATCCATGCCGCGGTTGGCCTTGGTGACGTGATCGGTAAATGGACGGGGAACTTCACTCATACATGCTCTGCCCGGGGAGATTTTTACCAGACGAACGGGGGCATGTCCAAGGGAACAATGACCTTTGCAGGTGGCGGGAAGACCGGAACCAAGCTGCCGGAGAGGGACATCGGAACACTGTCCTTGGTTTAATTCATCTCAACAGTACGCAGTGTTTAAAGGCACAGTATGAAAAGGAAGCACCTCTCCCCGGCCCTTTCCATGAACCGCGGGAATTTTGGTGGTGAATTCATGGTTATGATGAAGGAAAATCTGGCATTAACTTTCCCGCGCCTGAAGTTCGGCCAGGCTGGGCAGGACCACGTGGCCCAACTGTTTGGCCAGCCGGCTCAGTGCGCGGCGTTTGGTTGCCAACACCTGTTCTTCATAGGCTTTGAGTCCGGCTTCGGCATAGTTGAGGCCTTTAACCATGACCCGCCAGAACAGCACCGCCAGCTTGTGGGCCAAGGCCATATTGGCCACGAGTCCGCCGCGCCGGCCGGCCATGCGCCGGTAAAATCCGCCCAAGGCGATGTTTTTGCTCCGGGCCAGCGACCGGGCCATGACGCAAAAGAGCCGGCCCGCCCGGTTGCGCTTGCGCCGAACGGAGCCTTTGCGCTTGCCGCTTTGATGACTGCCCGGGGCCAATCCCAGCCAGGCGGCAAAATGCTTCTCCGTCCGCCATTGATGGAGATCCAGCCCCACTTCGCCGATCAGTTGCAGGAGGCTGTAATCGGTGTGCGCCGGCAGCACGGTCAAATCTTTGCCGTCACACAGCTTGACCAGGAGTTGGTGCAGGTCATCAATTTGCGGAGCATTGACCCCGGCGCGTTTGGTGGCTGTGGCCTTGACCTGGGGTCCGCTGGAATCCTCCGGCCCGCTGATTTGACGCAAGACCGCTTCGATCTGTCGGTCGCAAGCGGCGATTTGCCCTTGATAGTGCTGCCAGTTTTCCACCGCTTGACGCAAGGCGAACAGATGCTCCTCGGCCCAAGTCCCGCGCAACGATTCCTTGACCTGTTGGGCCTTCTTTTTCTGGATTTGCACGTCACACAACGCCAGCAACCGATCCGGGTCGCGCTCGCCGGCCAGTATGGCTTCGATGACCTTGGTCCCACTGACTCCGACGAGACTGCTGATGACGTCATGCAGCTTGATATTCATCCGTTCCAGTGCCTTTTGCTGATGTTGCACATTGGCCGCCGCGCTGGTCAGATGATCCGCGCGCAACCGCAGGTAGTCCTGCAAACGCCGGATTTGGGCCGGCGGCACAAAACCCGCCTGCAACAACCCGTGCGCGTGCAGCGTGGCGCCCCACTGGCAATCTTTCATGTCGGTTTTGCGTCCGGGCAGATTGCGGGTCTGCTTGCCATTGACCATGCTGACTTGGAAGCGAGCCGCTTCCAACACGCCATAGAGCGGCAGCCAATACACACCAGTGGCCTCCATCGCCACCGATTTGACCCCGCGCTCCTGCAGCCAGTCGCGCAACCGGTGCAACTCGGTCGTGAAGGTGCCAAAGACCTCGGGCGGTCCACCGGCAATGGAGACGTGCATGTGTTCGCTGCCCACATCCACGAAGGCAGCCAAGGGATCCAGTACGGGAAGAGTGTTGGTCGTGGTCATATTTATCGGGAGTTTAACTGCGGCGTCTGAAGCCCGCTGGCGTTCTGGAAAAGACAAATCTTTCCAACGGGAAAACCCACTCGGGCCTCACCAAAATACGCAGGAGTCCGCCACCGGAACCAGTCTCCCCTCCGGGCACAAGGCGCCATAGGAAAAAACGGCCACACTGCTTCCGACGCCGCATGACACAAACTCTACCTAGTTCATGGCCCGTCAGCAGTTCCAATCGGAACAGGAAACTCCCCATGAACCTCAAAATCGACCAGTTGATTATCAATAGCTTGCGCATTTTGAGGTTGCAGGGGTTCAAAGCGCGAACTATTACGGTTGGGAGAATTCTCTCCCCATTTTGCTATCGCAAAACGCGGAGAGGGAGAAACGCTCCCAGCGGCTTGCAAAATCATATCCCCGGCCATTAGTTACCCTGGTAAAGACAGTCTCAAGCGGCACCCGGCCGGGGCGGCGGGGCAATTCCGCGATTGAGTCCGCCTTTTCTTCGCGTAGAATCTACCGCTCTATGGCAAGCAGTCGCAGACAATATCCGTTTCACCTGATCGAACCCAAGTGGCAGCAGACCTGGGAACAACAACAGGCTTTCCGCGCGTTTAATCCGGGCGAGGTCATTCCGGCCAACCATCCATTTGCCGAGCGGCACGGGGTGGACGCGATGGCGGCCGGGCGCAAGGCGCCGACGAAGTATTACATTCTGGACATGTTCCCCTACCCGTCCGGTGCGGGGCTGCATGTGGGGCATCCGGAAGGTTACACGGCCACGGATATTCTGGCCCGCTACCGCCGTGCGTGCGGCTACAACGTGCTGCATCCGATGGGCTGGGATTCGTTCGGCCTGCCGGCCGAGCAATACGCGGTCAAGACCGGCCAGCATCCGCGCAAGACGACGGAGGCCAACATCGCCAATTTCACGCGGCAGATCAAAAGCCTCGGTTTCAGCTACGACTGGACCCGCGAAATCGCCACGACGGACGTGGAGTATTTCAAATGGACGCAGTGGATTTTTCTGAAGCTGTACAATTCGTGGTTTAATGCGGCAACGAACAAGGCGGAACCGATCGAGACGCTGAAGTATCCGGCGGAATTGACAGGTGCGGCCGACAACACGCTGGAGGCAAAGCGTCGCGCTTATCGTGATGCCAAGCGGCTCGCCTATGTGAGCGAAGCGCCGGTGAACTGGTGCCCGGAACTTGGCACGGTGCTGGCCAATGAGGAAGTCATTGAGGGTAAGAGCCATGTCGGCGGCTTCCCGGTCATCCGCAAGCCGATGCGCCAATGGATGCTCCGCATCACGGCCTACGCCGAGAAACTGCTGGCTGATCTCGCCATGATTGACTGGAGCGATTCGCTCAAGGAAATGCAGCGGAACTGGATTGGCCGGAGTGAGGGCGCGGAAGTGGATTTTGCGATTGCCGATTGCCCGTTGCCGGCGGCCGATGCCAAAATCCGCGTGTTTACGACGCGGCCGGACACGCTGTTTGGCGCGACGTACATGGTGCTCTCGCCCGAACACCGCCTGGTGCCGCAAATCACCACGCCGGCGCAGAAACAAGCGGTTGAAGACTACAAGGCCTTTGCGGCCGGCAAATCCGATCTCGAACGCACGGAACTCGCCAAGGACAAGTCCGGGGTGTTCACCGGCGCGTATGCGATCAATCCGGTCAACGGAGAGAAGATCCCGATCTGGATTGCTGATTACGTGCTTGCCAGCTATGGCACGGGCGCGATCATGGCCGTGCCGGCGCATGACACGCGCGACTTCGAGTTTGCCCAGAAATTTAATCTGCCCGTCATCCAGGTGGTGCAACCGAACGATGCCAAAACCGAGTGGCAAGGTTTCACCGATGACGGCACGGCGGTCAATTCAGGTTTCCTGAACGGTCTGCCCACGGCCGAGGCCAAGGCGAAAATCTCCGCCTGGCTGCAAGAAAAAGGGCTCGGCCTGAAGACGATCAATTACAAGCTGCGCGACTGGCTTTTTAGCCGTCAGCGTTACTGGGGCGAGCCGTTTCCGATCATTTGGAAGACGGACGCGGCCGGGAATCTCTATCACGAGGCCTTGCCGGAAAGCGCGTTGCCGCTGTTGCCGCCGGTGCTGGAAGATTACAAGCCCACCGCGGGCGGTGAGCCACCACTGGCCCGCGCGAAGGATTGGTTGAACGAAATTCCCGGGGCGCAACGGGAGACGAACACCATGCCGCAATGGGCGGGCTCGTGCTGGTATTATCTCCGCTACACGGACGCCAGGAATGCGGCGTCCTTCGTGGGCAAGGACGCGGATAATTATTGGATGGCGTCGAACGGCAAAGCGGCGGGCGTGGACCTCTACGTCGGCGGCACGGAGCACGCGGTGTTGCATTTGCTGTATGCGCGCTTCTGGCACAAGGTGCTGTTTGATCTCGGCTACGTGGCGACGCCGGAACCGTTTTACAAGCTTGTCAATCAGGGGCTGATTCTGGGCGAAGACGGGCAGAAGATGTCGAAATCCCGCGGCAACGTGGTGAATCCTGACGACGTGCTGGTGGAATATGGGGCGGATGCGTTCCGGCTTTACGAGATGTTCATGGGGCCGTTGCAGGATACCAAGCCGTGGAACACCAAGGGTGTCGAGGGCGTGTATCGCTTCCTCGGCCGGGTTTGGCGCTTGTTCGTGGATGAAGCGAGCGAAACGGAATACGAGCAGGCGGAAGTGGTGGCTCAAAGCAGTGAATCGTTGCTGGGCCTGATCAAACTCAATCGGGCGATCAAAGACGTGGCGGCAACGCCCGCGCAGTTGAAAACGCTGCATACCTGCATCAAGAAAGTCACCGAAGACTTGGATGCAATGCGCTTTAACACGGCGATTTCGGCGATGATGGTGTTCGTGAACGATGCGATCACGTGGGAGACCCGCCCGGTCAGCGCGCTCAAAACGTTTCTGCAATTGCTTGCCCCCTTCTCGCCGCATCTGGCTGAGGAATTGTGGGCCAAATTGAATGCGGCCGGCAGCGCGCAGGTGCCGACCCTGCCCTATGCCGCGTGGCCCAAGTTCGATCCCGCGGTGCTGGTGGAGAGCGAAATGGAGCTGCCGGTGCAGGTGAATGGCAAGTTCCGCGACGTGATCAAGTTGGCGGTGGATGCCGACAACGCGACCATCGAAGCCGCCGCCAAGGCGGCGGAAAAGGCGCAGCCATTTCTCGTGGGCAAGACCATCAAGAAAGTGATCATCGTGCCGAAGAAGATGGTGAACTTGATCGTGGGCTGAGCGTATTTTGCAGAAGCTAACGTAAGGTAAATCACTTTCGCCGTCCGAAATCTGGCCGCATCACCGCAACGCCGGGTGAATGCGCCAGCGTTCGGGAGGGCGGCAGTCTCCCGCAGCCTTCCCATCGCCACGCATCGTCGACAGATCCCTGCCACAGCGCCGCTCTGGGCCACCTGTGACGGATGGATCGTCCGGCACCCGCCGCCAGTCCGAAGGCGGCGATAATCCGCACAACTTCAAATGCTTTTGCGCTACTTCTGATGTGCGCGAAACATTCGGACGCCCCTGAAAGTCGAATAAGATTTCTTCGTCCCGCGAAATTTTTGGGAACAAGTTTGCCGGTCAATCATCAAATGTTTCAAACAAACATTGAACTTTATGATCAAAAGCAACCGGGTGGCCACCTTGATAATTTTCTGTGCGTTGTCATTTTTGACATTAATGAATCAGCCAGCGCGCGCAGTGGAGCTGCAAACATTGTTTAACTTCCAGCTTGGTCCCGGCATAGTCGCGGGAAACTTGGTCCAGGGTCCGGATGGAAACTTTTACGGCACCACCACCCGCGGCGGGCCGGCCGGGAGTGGGACGGTGTTTCAGGTTACGCCGCAGGGCAGACTGACGATCCTGACAGCGGACGTGGCCAATCCGGCGGCGGGCCTCGTGGTTGGCAATGACGGCATGATTTATGGCATGACCGGTGCGGGCGGGGCATTCGGCTTTGGAACGGTGTTCCGCCTGAATCCCAACGGATTGCTGACCAACTTTGCCGTGCTCAACGGCGTGAACGGCGGTAATCCGCAATCCGGACTGGTGCTGGCGGGTGACGGCAATTTTTATGGCACGTCCCCTGAGGGCGGCACCAATAGCTTGGGCGCGGTGTTTCGCGTGACGCCCGCCGGGGTTGTGACGGCGCTGATCTCTTTTGATTTTTTCACCAATGGCAGCAGTCCTTCGGCCGGTTTAACCGTGGGACCGGACGGCAACCTATACGGCATGACCGCAGCCGGGGGCGAGGTCGGCAACGGGACCATTTTCAGGATTTCCACCAGCGGAACCTTCACCAGGCTCCATTCGTTTCAAGCAGGGGACGGCTTCACCCGTCAGGCCCGGATGACGCTGGGGGCGGACGGAAATTTTTACGGCACATCGCGCGATGGTGGCAGCGCCGATTTCGGAACGATATTTCGGATTACCCCCGGCGGGGTTTTCACGAATCTGGTTTCTTTCACGGGCACCAACGGCATGGTTCCCCTTGGGGAATTAACGGCCGGCACTGACGGCCAGCTTTATGGCACCACCCAACTGGGTGGCGGTGCAAATCTTGGAACCGTGTTCCGGGTGACCACGAACGGCGGGTTGACCACCCTCTTCACTTTTAACGACCGCACGGGCGGAGCGCCGCCGAACGGCCTCGTCCGGGCCGATGACGGAAATTTTTATGGCTGCACGCTGGGTTCGGTGTACAAGCTCACGCCCGACGGCGTCTTGACGACGCTGGTTTCCTTGCTGCCGCTCGATGGCGTTCATCCCCAGGCCGGCCTGCTCCTTGGGCCCGACGGGAATTTTTATGGAACGACGCGCGATGGCGGCACGAACAACCTCGGGACCCTGTTTCGTTTCACCCCCGCAGGCGGACTGACGTCGCTGGTCTCATTTAATGGCACGAACGGCTCGGCCCCCCAGGCCGGACTGGTCCCCGGACCGGACGGAAATTTTTATGGCACCACCAGCTTTGGAGGTGACGATCGTTTTTATGGCACCATCTTCCGGTTTTCGACCAATGGAACACTGACCCCGATGGTATCTTTCGCCAGCACCAACGGCGGCGGTCCCCAATGCGAACTGGTCATGGATGCCGGCGGGAATTTCTACGGCACCAGTTCCGAGGATGGCCCCAACTTTTCCGGCACGATTTTCCGCGTCGCGACGAACGGAGTACTCACCACGCTGGTTTCATTCGCCACCACCAACGGCGCTTTTCCGGAGGACGGATTGACGGCCGGCAAGGACGGAAACTTTTACGGGACGACCGCCAACGGAGGCAGCCATGGCTTTGGCACGATTTTCCGGATCACGCCTGCCGGCGACTTGGAGACCCTGTTCGCTTTTAACAACACCAACGGTGCCTATCCCCTGGGCGGACTGGTGCAAGCCAACGACGGAACGCTTTACGGCACGACGGGTTTCGGAGGCACCAATCTGGGCTTTGGCACCCTATTTAAGATCACCACCAACGGCAATCTGACCACGCTTTACACTTTTGCCTTCACCGATGGCGAAGCACCCGCCAACAAAATGATTTTCGGGCCGGACGGGAGCCTCTACGGAACCGCCGGCTTTGGCGGTTCTACTGCCGGCGATCCAGGCGGAACCGGACTGGGAACAGTCTTTCGCATCACGACGAATGGCACGTTCACGCTGCTCGCCCAATTTCAAGGAACCAATGGTGCCAATCCGCATGCCCCGCTTGTTTTTGGAAACGATGGGAATCTCTATGGCACGACCGTGCAGGGTGGGTCCGGCGGAGGCGGCACCATTTTTCGAATTGATCTGGCGCCCCGGTTCACCGGCATGGCCAGAACGGCAAATGGAAATATTTTGCTCTCAGGAACCGCGCCGTTCGGCGGTACGTACCGGCTTTGGAGCTCGACCAACCTCATGACGCCGGTCGCGG
>Ga0302321_100002157_pt1 | contig 16885 bp, 15 predicted proteins | sample Fen_T0_1_FD_202505 | JGI IMG/M metagenome (GOLD analysis project Ga0302321, IMG submission 202505) | Peat permafrost microbial communities from Stordalen Mire near Abisko, Sweden - Fen_T0_1 | ecosystem: Environmental > Terrestrial > Soil > Wetlands > Permafrost | place: Sweden: Abisko...
TCGACCGCTCGGCCAGCAGCGCTCGCAGCCGCTCGTTGGGGTAGCCCAGCAGATGACGGCCGAGCACCTGCGGCGCGTTCTCTCCCGTGAGCAGCGCGGTCTGCCCGGTGGCCGATTGGGGCCGGCCGGGCACGCCCAGCGCGGCGTCGGCCACCGAGGCGCGTCCCCCTCCGGGGAGCGTGGTCCCGGATCCGTCGGCGAAGCGCGAGAGGAGGAACGCTCCTCGGGAGAGCGGATTCCGGTCCGGGTCGTTCGCCCCCACTCCGACCCCGTCCACGAAAACGAAGATGACCGGCACGCCGGCGATTATACTCGCGCGCTCATGGCCCGCGTTCGCTCCATTCCGATCGCCCTCCTGGTCCTGCAGGTGGCCGCCAGCTGCGCCAGCTCGCGCTCGGCCTCGGCGCCGGGCCAGCTTGGACGCGGGTCAGCGGCGCTCGAATGCCCGACTGGCCACGCGCTCGAGCGCTCCGACCTGCTCCGCTGCTGGGGTCAGCCTTCCCGCGTGGAGCGGCAGCCCTCGTCCGCGACCGACCTGGGCTACGAGCGGTGGGTCTACGGGACCGGCGCCGGCGGACCGGTGCGCGAGGCCTGGCTGGCGGGCGGACGGGTCGTCGATGTCACCGTGAGCGACGGCCTCCCCTGACGCGCGATCCAGCGCAGGGCCGCACCCCGCCCCTGCGCCCCGCACGCGCGCCCCCTACGGCGAGGCCGCGCAGGTCTGGGTGCTGCACTGTCCGTTCACACAGACGTGGTGCGCGCAGGCGGAGGTCCCATCCGAGCAGACCTGGCAGTACATCGGCAGCGGACCGGTGCAGTCGGACGCGACCTTGCAGGCCGGAATCACCGGCGCCGCGGGACAGGTCTCCACCTTGCACTTCCCGCTCTCACAGGCGAAGTGCGCACAGGCGGTCTTGCCGTTGGCGCAGACCCGGCAGTACATCGGCAGCAGCCCCTTGCAGTCCGAGGCGACCTCGCAGACGGCCAGGCTCGAGCCGTCGGACAGAAGGTCCGAGCTGCCGTCGACGGCCTCGGCGCTCGGGTCTCCGCATCCAGCCAAGAACAGGGCAGAGCAGAACGCAGCCAGCGAGAGGAATCGTGTCATGGCGATGACCTCCGGTCGCCGGGCTGCGCGACCGCGCATGAGAACGGGGAGTCGAGGCTCCCACCTGCGCGCGGCTCGTTCAAGACCCCATCGGGGAATGAGGACGCGGCGAGAACTGCTGCCGCGGCGCCCCTCTTCGGCTAAGGTGGCGCCATGTCACTCGGAAAGACGATCGCCTTCCTCGGGGCGGGGAACATGGCCGAGGCGCTGGTCAAGGGGCTCCTGCGCTCCCACGTGGCCGAGCCGCGCGAGATCCTCTGCACCGACACCCGAGCCGCCCGCGGCCAGGAGCTGACCGGCCGCTACGCCATCCGCTTCACGCAGGACAACCGCGCCGCTGTCAAGGAGGCCGGGATCATCGTCCTCTCCGTGAAGCCGCAGGTGCTGGGGGCGGTGCTCGACGAGGTGGCGCCCGCCATGGACGGCTCCAAGCTGGTGATCTCGATCGCCGCGGGCGTCCCGCTCACCGCCATCCAGGGCCGGCTCGGCAAGGGCTGCCGCGTCATCCGGACCATGCCCAACGTGCCCGCGCTGGTCGGCGCCAGCGCCACCGCCCTGGTCCGCGGCGAGAGCGCCACCGAGCCCGACCTGGAGCAGGCACGGGCCCTGTTCGACGCGGTGGGCAAGACCGTGGTGGTGGAGGAGCACCTCCTCGACGCGGTGACCGGCCTCTCTGGCAGCGGCCCGGCCTACGCCTTCGTGATCATCGAGGCGCTGGCCGACGCGGGCGTCAACATGGGCCTGCCGCGGGCCGTGGCCCAGGAGCTGGCGGCCCAGACGCTGCTCGGCTCGGCGCAGCTCGTCCTCGAGAGCGGCGACCACCCCGGAAAGCTCAAGGACCAGGTGAGCAGCCCGGGCGGCACCACCATCGCCGGGCTCCAGCGGCTGGAGGCCGGCGGCCTGCGCGCCGCGCTCTACGACGCGGTCGAGGCGGCCACCCGCCGATCCCAGGAGCTGGGGCGCAAGTTCCTCGAAAGAGACAGAGAACGCTGAGCCCCATTCTCGCCTGTTGCCGATTCGCCTGACCTCGTCTAGCCTCCGCGCGTGCTCAAGAGAGGTCAGCGCCGTACGGTCGGCAGCGTTCTCGCCGAATCCCTCGCAGCCCGACGCGAAGCCCGCCTCCCGGCCACGGCCGCCGCCTTCGCCGAGGCCTGCGGATGGCGCCTGGGCAGGGAGGCCTCCATGCGCGGGGTCACCCACGATGGCCGGCTCATCGTGGTGGCGCGAACGCCCGAGTGGGCGCTCCAGCTCGACGCTCTCGCCGGAGAGATCTGCGAGCGGGTCAACGGCCGCATGGGCCGTTCGGTCGCGACCGGCCTCGAGGTCCGGGTCGGCCCGCTCTCTTCGTGAACGCCGCGCCGCGCATCCTCCTCGTCGCTGGCCTGCTCCTGGTCCTGAACCTGGCCGCCTGCGCGGGCCCGCCCGAGGCGCGACGCTCGCCATGGCCGCCCACCCAGCCTGAGCCACCCGCCTACGGCCCGGAGCCCACGGTCGAGCCCTCGCCCCTGGAGCGCGCCGCCATCGAGGCGGGCCAGCGCGCCCTGGCGCCCAGCGGACCGCGCCCCATCTCCTCGCCGAGCCTGCTCCTGGCGGCGCGCGAGCTGGCCGAGCGCGCCGCCGCCGGAGACGCTCAGCCGCTCGCCTCCTCGCGCATGCGGGGCGCCCTGGCCCGCGCGCTCGCCTTCGACCCCGCGCCCGCCGGACACTTCGCCGCGGCGCCGCCCACCCAGGTGGTGGCCACCTTGGCCTCCACGCTCGCTCCTGGCGCGGCCACGCACCTCGGCGCCGGCGTGGCGGTGCGCGGTGGCACGGCCTACGCGGTGCTGCTGACCTCCTCCCGCGCCGCCTCGCTCCACCCCTTCCCGCGCGACGTGGGTCTGGGCTCCAGCGTCCGGCTGGCCGGCGAGCTGCTCGGCCTGGGCACCCCGCGCGTCTTCCTGACCAGCCCCGAGGGCAGGGTGCGCGAGCTTCGGACCACGGGGCGCTGGCCGTTCCAGGCCGAGATCCCGTTCGAGGGACCGGGCCGGTACCTGCTGGAGGTGACCGGCACCTCCAAGGGTGGGCCCGAGGTGGCCGCTCTCCTCGCCATCTCGTGCGGTGGAGCCCCGCTCGACCCGCCGCCGGAGCCCGATCCATCCCCGGATCCCCTCCACGACCCATCGCTCATCGTGAATGCCATCAACGCCACCCGCGCCCGGCAGGGGCTCTCGCCGCTGGCGCCCAGCCCTTCGCTGGACGCGGCCGCGGGCCAGCAGAGCGCCGCCATGCTCGCGGCCAGGGCGGTGGCCCACGTGCTGCCGGGATCGGGCGACGTGGGGCAGCGGCTGCGCCGCGAACGGATCCCGTTCCGGCGCGCGCTGGAGAACGTCGCCAAGGGTCCGACCGCCCTGGCGGCCCACGCCGCGGTGGAGGAGAGCCCGGCGCACCTGGGGAACCTGCTCGACCCGAAGGTGCGCGAGATCGGCTGCGGCATCGCCCGAGGGGAGCTCTCCACAGGAGATCCGGTGGTCTACCTGACGGAGATCCTGGTCGAGCCGGTGGAGGACGCCGCGGGCGCTCGCGCTGGGCCGCGAATTCAGATCCTGGACGCCATCCGGCGCGCCCGGCTCCGGGTGGGACGGCCACCGCTCCTGCCGGATCCCGAGCTCGAGCGGATGGCGCAGGGAGCTGCCGAGGAGATGCTCCGGCGCGGCAAGCCGGGCGCCGGCGACCTGGCCCAGCAGGCCCTCGAGCGCGGCGGCAAGGTGAGCGCCGCCGATGCCTTCGTGACCGCCTCGGCGCACGACGCAACACGCTCGGCCAACCTCGCCGATCCTCGCTTCACGCGCGTGGGCGTCGGGGTCGTCGTCGGAGACCACCCTCGGTTCGGGGCGGGTCTCCTCTGGATCGCCGTTCTCTACGCGGATTGACAGCCTCGGACGCGGGCCCACCCTCGCCGCCCATGCCGGGCACACGAAAAAGCCCGCCGCGTCTCCGCGGCGGGCCGGACCAGCTGCTTCAGCAGTCAGACGCTACTTTCGATGGCTCTCCGGCGGGCCGAGGTCGCTGTCCCGCATCCCCCCCGTGTCCACCACCAGCTTCTGAACGATCATCGTCGGATCGACCATCCAGATCTTGAGCGTGTGCGGACCAGGCCCGGTCGCGAGGGCATGCTTGGTGAACGTCAAGTTGATGTTGTTGGCGACCTTGAACCCCCAGGTCGGGTTGCCGCCTCCGTCCAGGTTGTCGCCCTGATTGATGTCGACGACCTGCGGAGTCCCGTCGTCGATCGAGACCGCGTACTTGAAGGAGCGATCGAGCTGGTGCACCCCGTCCGCGCCGACCGGTCCGAGATCGGGCTTGTACAGCGTGCTCGTCCCCGGAGACATGTAGGCCAAGACGTTCACCTGGCTCACGTCGCTGAACAGGTAGAAGTCGTACTCCAGGCGCGGATTGGCGCCGTCCTTGTCCGGAGCGGCCAGCGGGGTGTAGCCACCCTTCGACGTCATGCCCGATCCCAGTCGACCAACCTCCGGGACCTCCGTCCAGGAGACCCCCGAGCTGGCCACGCTCCGGTTGAAGTGGTTCGCCTCCATCGAGACGACACCGTTCGCCTCGGCGAAGCCGGCCGTGAACTCGGCGGGCAACGTGCCGCCTTGGACGGTGAAGGGGACGCTCACGGTCTGGGTCACGGGCACGCTCGCGCCGCCGCTGGCATAGGCGTAGCTACCCGTAACGACGATTGCGCCGTCCGCGGCGGCGCTCCAGTCCTTCACCTGGAACGTCACCCGGACCTGCTTGTTGACCCCGTCGAGCGTCGCCACGTTCGGGGTGACGGTGACGTTCATCCAGGCCGGGACCTGGACGTTGAAGCTGAGGGTCCCCGCGCTCCGGTTGAAGATCTCGACATACTGATCGGCCTGCGTTTGATAGCGGCCGAAGGTGGGCAGCGTCGCCGTGCTTCCGTCCGTCCGGAACTCCGTCGAGCCCTCGACGGCCACTCCCATCGAGTTGGCCGCGGCGGAGTGGCCGGAGAGCGAGATCGGCTGCACGAAAGGATAGAGCTCGTCCGACATGGCCTTGTCGTACGACTCCGGCATCTGCCAGACGCAACGCTTCCCTAAGTTCCAGGTCGCGTCGTCGGCCGCGTAGGTGCCGCTGCCAGTGAATACGCCAGGCCGGAGGCAATCCCCCCAGCCGATGTACGGCTGGCTCGCCCACCCCAGCCACTTTCCGCCCGCGATCCCGTAGTTGTACTCGCCCTCGAACCCCTCGGCCGTGGCGAACAGGCTCTGCGCCAGCACGGCGGTGTCGTTGGTGGTGGCGCGCCCTTGCGCCGCGTAGAGGATGTTCCGGTACTCGGCCAGGCGGAGCGCGTAGAGGTTCGCCGTGGCCTTGACCTTGTAGCCGACCAGCTCGAAGAAGGCGTCCTTCTGCTCCGTCGGGATGAGCGCCTCCGCCTCGTCGCACCGAACCGCGAGCGCCGCCCAGTCATCGACGAGGCGCTCGAGCTCACGGTAATGGACGAGGCTGAACGGACTCTCGGTGGTGTAGGTGATCTCGCTGTCTTTGATCGGATGGTTGATCAGGTCGGTGTAGTAGTCGCCGAAGAGGCCGGGGTCGGTGAGGTGCGCCAGGCTGAACTTGACGTTGGTCGACTCCGGCTTGCGGATGGACGACAGCCGGCCATAGTCGTGGAGGACGCCGCCGATCGCGCCGGCCACGGCAGGGCCGAACTGCTGCTGCGCCCAGGCCGCCTCCCACGCTCCGATGTCGGTGGTCTGAGCAAACGCATTCGGGTTCCACGAATAGTCAAAGAAGAACTGGAGGGGCACCTCGTTGCCCTTCACGTCTCCGGCGTTGAGCATCCACATGCGGTCGGCGCCGCGGGCGTAGGCCATCCCGATCTGCTCCCACATCTTCGTGAGGAGCGTGGCGTCGGCCCATTTGTAGCTCCGGGGAGCGCCCACGTAGTCCAGGTGGTAGTAGATGCCATAGCCGGCCGCGGGGATGGCCTCGCCCGGCGGCGGCAGCTTGCGCAGGTTCCCGTAGTTGTCGTCCGAGAACATGACCGTGACGCCCGGCGGCGGGCGCATCCCGTCGTCCCAGAAGCGCTGGACCTCCTTGTAGAGGTCCCAGGACTGCGGCGTGTTGGGGATCCCCTGGTCGGCCAGGATCTGCTGCTGGGCAGCGATGACCGCCAGCTTGTCGGCGATGAGCTGGGCCTCCGTCTTGCTCGTCCCGGTGTCGGGATCCTTGCTGTCGTTCTGGCCTCGGATGCTCATGCAGGTGACGATCTCGTAGTCCTTGGAGCGCTGGATGGAGTCGGTCCAGAAGGCCTTCAGCTCCTCCGGGTGCTTCACCCAGCTCAGCGGCGACCCCTCGGTGATGCTGGGGTTGTAGTTCGTGGCGAACCAGCTGAAGTCGTTGGTCGCGCTCTGCATCGGGGCGTCGTGGGGCGTGCCCAGGACCACGCCGTACAGGTCGGCCAGGCCGGCGCTGGCGGGATCGTCGATCCAGAGCGACTCGCCCCACTCTGCTGGCCAGAGGTAGTTTCCTCGGAGTCGCAGCAGGACCTCGTACATCTTCTCGTAGTACGCATGGGTCAGGGCGTTCTTGTTGGCGTGCCCGACCGGCGTGGCGCCTCGGGCCTTGGCCTGCGCGGCGCCGGGGGCCTGATCGCCCGGCGTGCCGGACGCCGGACCGAAGGTGTTGTACGCCCAGGTGTCGGTCTGCGGCCGCTCGTCGTTGATGAAGAACCCGCGGTACTTGACGGCCGGGGTCCCCTGACTGAAGCGCCCGTACTTTGCGTAAAGCGCGCTCTGATGGGTGGGGGCGACGTCGTTCCACCAGTACCACGGGGAGACCCCGATGTTCTTCGAGAGGTCGTAGGCGCCGTAGATGGTCCCGCGCTTGTCGCTGCCGGCGATCACGAGCGCGCGATCCACTCCGGACGCGGGCTGCTCCACCGGCTGGATGAGGAACGTCTCCCACTTGCCCCTGATGGCCGATACATCGAGCTTCCCCGCGGAGATCAAGCCGTCAATGAGCGCGCTCTTCCCGATGGTCCCGACGATCACGGCGGTCCTGGTGCCGGCCGGGATGGCGTCCTCGAGGAGCGCCGGCGTGACGCCGGTGACGCGCCCGACATCGGCCTGGAGATCGCCGGCCACCCGGACGACGCCGGCGAAGTCGTTCGCGCTCACCACGATCGGGGCGGCCCTTCCGTCCGCCACCAGGGCGAGGCTCCAATCCGTTGGCTGCCTCGAGACGTATGGCTCGGAGGAGATCTCCGGAAGGGGAGGAGGTTTGACCGGGGTCGGCTTGGAGCCGTTGCATCCGGCCATGCTGAGCACCGCGGCCGAGAAGATCGCGGGCAAGCGGAACGACCCGAGACCGCGCCCGGGCCTGAAGCACGGAGGCGAGGCCGCCGACGCCCTGCGGGAGACGTGAGTCATGTGTTTTCCTTTTGTGAATGATGCGGCGAAACTCGGTACGCTCGACGCGCCCGAGGTGGCCGATAGACGATGCGCTGCTGATCCGTTGGCGCCCGTGACCGGGCGGGGCATCCTAACCGCACGGTGAGTGGGTCGGTCAATCGGTGAAACGGGCTGGTCTCCGGGGCCCCCGTGAGGGGCTCCCTGCACATGGCCTGGCCCGCCACGACGCCCCGACTGCTGAGCGACGACCCTCCGCGTTCGGTATCTGGGCTCGGGTCAGAAGGGAGAGCTGGCGCTCTCGACCTCGCTCATCGCCCGGGACGATTTGGCCGGTGCGCTGGGGAGCTCGCCGACTTGCCGCTGGCGTCCATCCGGTTCGGGACGGCGAGCGGTGCATACGCTCTGGCCGGTCGAGAACCGAACCGCCTTCTTCTCCGAGGCCTTCCACCGGGGGGCGTCGACCGCCGACTCCCCGTGCCGCGTCGCGGCTCAGGTCAGGCCACGACTCCGGCCGCTTGCCAGCGGCCAGCGGGGATCAGGCGAGCCGGCGCTGGGTCGCATAACTCTCGAGCCCAGCGTCGATCTCCGGCTGCATCGCGAAGAGCGGGCAGCGGGTACAGCTCCAGCTGTTCCAGCCCTTCTTGACCGCCTCGTCCAGGCAGTTGTCGTAGTGACCGCAGAAGAGGTTCCGGTGCCCCTCGACACCGCGGTCCGGATTGATCGGTGCAGTGAGCTCAGTGGGGCAAGTCTTTCCCAGCACAGGTCCTCCAATGTGGACGTATAATCCTCAACAACCGACAGCACCGATCCGCATTCCCCTCGGGGGGTGCGGCGTCCCTGACCTCATGGGATCCCGCTCGCGGGGCGCACGTCCAAACGCGCCCACGCCCCGATCGTGCTGCTTTTGTGCTACGTGATCTGTCCAGCGCGGGCGTTATATCGCGCGTTGCCACGAGCAGTGTCAAGCCCCCCTCCCGCCCAGAAGCCGGCCGAGCAAGTACCCAGTTGGATGCCATACCGGATGGCCTTTCATTACCCCAGACTTGTCGCGTATTTGCTCCTCTCGGTGGCGGCGGCGCACCCCGGTCATTCACTGGCAGGGGAACCACTGGCCGCCTGGATGGAGGGGCTCTCCACCGCCGCTCAGGCACAGTCCGACGGGGACTTCGCCTCGGCCGAGCAGGCCGCCAGATCCGCACTGACAGCGCGACCTCAGGCTGGCGCTGGGGCGCGGGCGGCGCTGGCGCTGGGGCTCGCCCTCCAGGCCCAGGGTCGCTTCGGCGAGGCGACCGCGACCCTCGGCGAGGCAGCGGACCGGCTCGACGATCACCGGCTCCGCTGGGCGGCCGCGGCGCACCGGGCCGACGCCCTCTTCTACTCGGGCCACCCGGGGGCGGCGGCGTTCCTCTTCGCGCAGGTGGCCCAGAGCGTCAAGGACACGACCCAGGGTGAACGGGCGCGCTGGCGAGAGGCCGATGCGCTGCTCGCGGCCGGCCAGCTGGAGGGCGCCGCGGTGGCCTATCGCCGGCTCCTGACGGCCTCGCCCGGACACCCGGCCGCGCCTGGCGCGCGGCTCTCGCTGGCGGCGACCTGCCAGGCTGCGGGCCGGCTCGGTGAGGCGGAGCAGCTCTACCGCCGGCTCTGGCTGGAGATCCCGTCCGATCCGGCCGCCAGCGCGGCGGGCGAGGCGCTCGATCGCATGCGGGCCGGCGGGCGGCCGGTGCCGCCGTTCACCTCCGGAGAACGTCTGGACCGCGCCGAGCGGCTGCTCGCGACCGCGCTCCCGACCGCCGCGCTCGCGGAGCTCGAGCTGGCCGCGGCCACGGGCCCCCTCCCGCCCCGCGCCGCCCTGCTGCGCGCGCTGGCGTTCCTGCAGCTCGGGCGACCCACCGAGGCGGCCCCCCTCGCCCTGCGGCTGGCCTCCGATCCCGACGCCGGGATCCGGGCGGGCGCGGCGCTGGTGCTGGCCCGCTCCGCGGCGCGCGCCGGCCAGCCCGACGAGGCGACCCGCTGGTACCGCGCCCTCGCCTCCAACCGCGCCGAGATCCCCGGGCTCCCGGCAGCGCAGCAGCGCGACGCCTCCAGCGAGGCCGCCTACCTGGCCGCCTGGACCCAGTACGACGCCGGCCGCTTCGCCGAGGCGGCGTCACTCCTGGATGACTACGTCCGATCCAATCCGCGGGCGCGCCGCGCCGACGACGCCCGCTGGTTCAAGGCCTGGTCCCTCTTCCGGCTGGGCCGGAGCGCCGAGGCGCGGGTGGCGCTGGCCAGCCTGGAGCGTGGACCGAAGCGGGAGAGCGCGCTTTACTGGCAGGCGAGGCTGGCGCCGGATCGCACCCGAGCCGTGGGGCTCTACCGGACGCTGGTGTCCGAAGCCCCGGAGAGCTGGTACGGGCTCCTGGCCGCGGCGCGCTTGGCCTCGCTCCAGGAACCGCCGTCCCGCCGGCCCGCGCTCGGCTCGGACCCCGAGCTGGAGCGCCCGATCCCCGCCGAGGCGCAGGCCGCCCTGGAGTCGGCCGGTGCGCTCTTCTCGGTGGGGCTGCGCGAGGAGGCGCTGGCCGAGCTCCGGGCCCAGCTGCACGCCGGGCACAACCGCGGACGCGCGGCGGCCCTTGCCGAGCTGGCGGCCTTCGCCGGGGACGCCGAGCTCCCGTACCGCGTGGCGCGCGATCGGCCGCCCGCTTCGATCCAGGCGGCGCGCTGGCGACACCCCCTCGCGTACCCGGCGCTGGTGCAGCAGTCGGCGGCCAGCGCCGGCGTCGATCCCTTCCTGGTGCTGGCGGTGATGCTGCGGGAGTCGGCCTTCCGGGAGGACGCGCGCAGCAACGCCGGGGCCGAGGGGCTGCTCCAGCTCCTTCCACGGACCGCGGACCGGCTGGCGGCGCTGATCGGACTGCCCGAGGAGGGCGCCGGCCCGCTGACCGACGCCCGCGTGGCCACGAACCTCGGCGCGCACTACCTGGGCCTGCTGGCGGCGCGCTTCGGCGATCCGGCGCTCACGGTGGCGGCTTACAACGCCGGCCCCCGGGCGGCCGCCGCCTGGGCCACCGAGCGGGCCGGGCTGCCTCTCGACGAGTGGGTCGAGGACATCCCCTACCGAGAGACGCGACAGTACGTGAAGGTGGTGGTGGCCGAGTACGCGCTCTACCGCCGGCTCTACGGCGGGGCCGCGGAACCATCGATCGACCCGGCCCGGAAGGTCGAGCCACCGCGGGAGGGGATCGCGTTCTGACCGCCGGTGGTCCAGCGCGCCGCCTTCAGCGCGTCAGCGAAGCAGCGCGTCACCGCTTGTCGGGCTCGGCCGCCTGGGCCAGCGCCCCCAGGATGGCGTCCCCGGCTCGGCGGAGGACGTTCTGCGTCACGCCGGCGATCTGCCCCAGCTCCTCTGTGGTCCGCGGGCCGCGGCGGGCGATCAGCATCATGGCGTCCTCGCCCAGGACCTTGAACGGCGGCCGATCCAGCTCGCTGGCGCGCGCCTCCCGCGCCAGCCACAGGGCCCGCAACAGCGCCTGTCCCCGCGCGTCGAGCTCCCGGCAGCCCTTGAGCCGCCGCCAGCCCTCCTGGTCGAACACCTTTGGCCGCGGCTTCACCGCCGCGATCCGGTCGAACTCCTTGCGCGCGGCGTCGAGCTGGCCGGCGGCGCTGAGCTCGGCGGAGAGCTGGTCGTAGAGCTCCAGCAGGTAGTGGGTGTCGAGGGCCGCGTACCGGAGCTGCTGGTCGTCGAGCGGTCGGTGCCCCCAGTTGGAGCGCTGGTACTCCTTGGACAGTCGGACCCCGAAACGCGCCTGCACCAGCCCCGAGAGCCCCAGGGTCGGGATCCCCAGGCGCCGCGCCGCGGTCATGGTGTCGAACAGCCGTGGGAGCGTCCAGCCCCATTCCCGCTTCATGCAGCGCACGTCGTAGTCGGCGCCGTGGAGCACCAGCTCGCGCCCCTGCACCAGGACCTGGCCCAGCGGACGCACGTCGACCGCCAGCGGATCGACCACGTAGTCGCGCATCCGTGTGGAGATCTGGAGGAGGCAGATTCGCTCACGGTAAACATGGAAGCTGTTCGACTCGGTGTCGAGCGCCACGGTCGGCTCACGCTCGATCGCTCGCACCAGCTCGTCCAGCGCGGCCGGATCCGCCACCAGGACGGGCTTGGCCGCGTTGACGGATTTGCTCGGAGACGGTTCTGAGTCCATCTGGAGCGACTCTATATCAAAGATTGGAGCGCGCTGCCCAATTGCCGCCCGCCGAAAGGCCGTCCCCCAGATCGCGCGGCGAGGTCTTGTAGCCTGGAGGAGGACGCGGTCGCGCCGCCCGGACAGCCGATCCACCAGGGGCCGGGATCCTGAACCCAGGACCTGGCTCAGCCCACGCCTCGCGATCCCACGCCGCGCGCTCCCACGTCCAGTGGAGCTTGTCTCCGCGTCCAGCACGAGGTTACGCTCTCCCCAGAATGGCCCCACCAGCCCCCCCAGAGCGGATCTCTCCGACGGCACTGCTCGGTCGCGCCAAGGAGCTGGGCAGCGATCTCGCCCACATGGGGACCGACCTGGCTCAGGAGGCCCGGCGCGCCAACCGCTATACCAAGATGCGGGTGGTCGTGATCGCCGGCTGGGCGATCCTGTCGCTGGTGACGTTCTGGGCCGCGTGCCCGTCCTCGGGGCCGTCCAACTCGCTGGGCGCCGACGTCCAGGTGGTGCGGGAGTCCCTGATAGGCGGATCGCAGCTCCTGGTGAGGAACGACTCGTCCGAGATGTGGACCGATGTCGTACTCACGCTCGACGACACCTGGCGCTACGAGCGGGCCACGGTGCGCCCCCACGATCAGTTCGTACTCTCGATGCCTCAGTTCCGGCACGACCACAAGCCAGCGCCGCGGGACTACCGCCCCCGGTCGCTCAGCTTCCAGTGCCGGGAGGGCAGCTTCGACATGGCGATCGAGCTCCGCTGACGCCTGAAAGCGCGCAGCAGAAGCCGGGCGCTGGAGACCGCGCCGCAACGGCGGTATCTTGGAGGGAGATGGCCGCAAAGGTGTTGCTCGTCGATGACGATCTCGAGATCCGCCAGTTCCTGACCACGTTGCTGGAGCTGGAGGGGTTCGAGCCAGTGCCGGCCACCCGCGCCCAGGACGCGCTGGCGCTGGTGCAGAAACAGGACATTGCCGCGATCCTGCTCGACGTGGCCATGCCGGACCTGGACGGCCTGGAGCTCTGCCGGAGGCTGCGCGCTCAGGGGGTACGAGCGCCCATCCTGGTAGTGTCGGCGCGCCCGGGGCCGGACCTCATCCACCGCGCCGCCGAAGCGGGCGCCGACGACTTCGTGCGCAAGCCCTTCGAGAACGCCGAGCTGATCGACCGGATCCGCTCCTGGATCAAGAAGAAGCCCTGCTGAGCCGGGCGGCCCGGACCGGTCCGACCTCGGTCGCCCCTGCTTCCGCGACCTCCGCGGCTCCCTCCAGCCGGCGCGCCCGCTCCAGCCGAAGCCGGGCCAGCAGGTCGTCCACTGCGCGGCGCTCCCCCTCGATCCGGGCGAGCGCGGCTCTGGCGCGGGCCACCGCCGCATGGGCCGCGACCGCGCGGAGCTCCTGCTGGGCGCTCCAGGCCTCCGCTCGCGACCGTAGGGCGAGGATCCGAGCCGCGCCCTGGCCCACAGACTGGAGCCGGTGCGCCGGACCGGCCTCGCCGATCCGCGCGCGCCAGCTCGCCTCGACCCGCCCCTGCTCCTCCCGGAGCGCGTTCAGTGCCTCCTCGCCCACGCGCCGGTCCGACTGGGCCTGAGCCAGGGACGCCACCTCGCGCGCGAGCTCGCTCGCAGCCCTGTTCGCGGCCAGGGAACGCACTTCCCGGAGGGCCGTCAGGGCCCGCTCGCGCCCGCCGTCGCTCCCTGCTCTCACGCCGCCAATTCCTGAAGTCGCGCCAGCGTCTCAGCCAGCTCGACGCGCTCCTGCGCCCCCTGGCGCAGGAAGCGTTCGATGGCGTCGATGCGCTGGATCGCCAGGTCGGTGCGGCGATCGCTCCCAGCCTGGTACGCGCCCAGAGCGATCAGGTCGCGCTGCCGCTCATAGTCCGCCAGCAGTGTCCGGACGCGGGCCGCGGCGGCGCGCTGCTCCGGCCCGGAGATGGCCGGCATGAGGCGGGAGACGCTCCCCAGGACGTCGATCGCTGGCCAGTGCGCGCGGTTGGCCAGGCGGCGATCGAGCACCAGGTGCCCATCGAGGATCCCGCGGACCTCGTCGGCGATCGGCTCGTCCAGGTCGCCGCCCGCCACCAGGACGGTGTAGAGGGCCGTGACTCCGCCCCGGGCGCGGTTGCCGGCCCGCTCCAGCAGGCTGGCGAGGAGCGCGAACACGCTGGGGGGATAGCCCTGGCGTCCGGGCGGCTCGCCGGCCGCGATCCCGATCTCGCGCTGCGCCCGGGCCAGTCGGGTCAAGCTGTCGAGCAGGAGCAGCACCTGCCGGCCCTCCACATCGGCGAACCACTCGGCCAGCGCCGTGGCCACCTGGGCCGCGGCCACCCGCAGGCGGGCCGGAGCGTCGCTGGTCGCGACGACCACCACGCTCCGTGCCAGCCCCTCCGCCCCGAGCGTCGCCTCGACGAACTCTCGGACCTCCCGGCCCCGCTCCCCCACCAGGCAGACCACGGCCGCGTCCGCCGCGCCGGCCCGCACCATCTGTCCCAGGAGCGTCGACTTGCCCACGCCCGATCCAGCGAAGATCCCCACGCGCTGCCCCTCTCCGATGGTCAGGAGACCGTCCACGGCCCGGATCCCGAGCGGGAGCGGCCGGGTGATCGGACGGCGCTGGAGCGGGTGCGGCGCGGGCCGATCCACGGGCCAGGGCTGGAGGCCCGCGGGCAGCGGCTTGCCGTCGAGGGGCCGGCCGAGCCCGTCGAGGACGCGGCCGAGGAGCTGGCGGCCCGCCTGGAGCTCGAAGGGGCGGCCGTGCGGCACCACCTGGCTGTCCGGTCCGATCCCGCGCAGTTCCCCGAGCGGCATCAACGTCGCCTGTTCACCATGAACGGCGATCACCTCGGCCAAGAGCCCAGGACGGCCCGGCGTTCGGAGCTCGACCCAGTCGCCGAGCCGCGCGCCCGCCAGCGCCGCCCGCGCCGCCAGACCGGTCACCTCGGTCACGCGCCCCACCAGCTGGAGCGGCCGGGCGCGATCCAGCGCCTCCAGGCGGCGGGCCAGCCGTTCACTCCGGTTCATTCTCCCCCTCCTTCAGGACCGTCTCCAGCACAGCGAGCTGGGCCTCGAGCTGAGCGTCAACGACCCCGGCCTCGGTCTCCACCACCACGCCCCCGGGCGCGACCGCGTCGTCCTCCCGGAGCTCCAGCCACGACGCGCGAACGAGCAGTTCTTGGAGGCGGCGCTGCTGACTCCGCAGCTCACCCGCGTCGCCGGGGTTGACCCGCAGGACCACCTCCCGTCGATCGCGGACCTCGGCCAGCGCCTGGGCCGCGATCTCGACCACGGCGGAGTGGTTCAGCTCCAGCTCGCGACCCAGGACCTTGCGGGCGATGGCGAGCGCCAGCGCGATCTGCTCCTGCCCTGCAGCCGCGCGCCTCCGTTCGCAGGCGGCCTGGGCCCGGGCGATCGTCTCGGTCGCCAGCGCCAGCCCGTCCTGCCTGCCCGCCTCTCGCGCCTCCAACAGGACCCGCGCGCTCTCCGCTCGAGCGTCCGCGCGGAGCTGCGCCACCTCAGCCCGGGCCGATTCCAGAAGTCGCTCCGCCCGAGCGTCCGAGCCGTGGACCTGGGCGTCCGCGCCGCGGACGGGGACGGCCAGGCTCGCTGGGCCAGCCTCTGCCGCCTTGATGATCTTGGCCATGTTCGTGCCGGTCCGTTCACTCCGGTCAGCGAGGGGAGGAGCTCCTCCGCTCATCATCCCAGCTGCCAAGCTGCCAAGCTGCAAGGATGAGACCGCGCGAAGCAGGACAGAGAGAGAGCTGCCCCGCAGGCCAAGGGTGGCGGGGCCGGCAAACCGGCTTGAACGACAGGGCTGCGCCAGAGCCGCTGGCTCAGGTGCAACGAGTCCGGGCGGCACGAGCGGCGTCAGGTGACCAGACGTCGACGGCCCGCCGCGCGTGTGCGGGGCGGGCCGTGCGAGGAAAATCGAGCGAAGCGACTGAGTGCTAGGCAGCGACCTCGGCCTCTTCGGACTCCTCGTCCTCTTCGGCGACCGGATGCAGGTACCGGTGCAGGAACTGCTTGGTCTTGAGCTCCACCTGGCGCACCCGCTCGCGCGACACGCCCCAGCGCTTGCCGATCTCCTCCAGCGTCTTGGGCGAGTCCTGCTCGAGGCGGTTGTGGACGATGTCCCAGCCGAGCTCGCCGATCCGCTTGCGGACCTTGCCCAGCGCCTCCCGCACGTCGCGATCCCCTTCGGCGTGAAGGTAGGTGTCCTCCGGGCCCGGCCCATCGTCCTCGATCCGCTCGAGGTGCGTCGCATCTCCCTCCTCGTCGATGGTGCTGTCGAGGGAGAGATCAGGTTGCGCCACCGTGCCGCTCTGCGGCCGGACGGTGCTGCGCGCTTCCTTGAGGTACTTGCCGATGTACGCCCGGATCCACCAGACCGCGTAGGTCGAGAACCGCGTCCCCGCGTGCGGGTCGAACTTCTCGACGGCGCGCATCAGGCCGACGTTCCCTTCCTGGATGAGGTCGTCCAGCCGCACGGTCCCTCGACGCTGCTTGCGCGCGATGGCGACCACGAAGGCCAGGTTGTGCCGGACGAGCCGCTGCTTGGCGACCACCTCGCCCTTGCGCGCGCGAAGGGCGAGCTCGTGCTCGTCGTCTCGCGTGAGCGGCGGGTAGTCCCGCACAGCCTTGAGGTAAGGAGCCAGCTCCTCGAATTCCTTGCTTCCGCGTTGTGTCGTCGCAGTCCTCATTGACGGCGCCTCTCCCAGGACCTGAAGGGGGGTCCTATTTCATCCCGGCCAGGTAACGTAACGTCATATTAGAAATATGGACCTTTGAAGTCAACTACTAAACACAAGGACTCGCCACAACTGGGCTTTCAGCCCCAAAAGGAGCTATTCGCTCCACTTTGCATGCTCTGACTTTCATCAGATTCAACAGGTCGCTCGGCGGCACATTTCCCTGCGTCCAGAAGGCCGTTCCCTCACCTGCCCGCTGCCCCTTCCTTCCGCAGAACTGCCGCCCTCCAGCCCAGCTTGCTGCTGGAAGAAACATTTGCTTTCAGGGGAGAGGTGGGGCCGGTGCGGCCAAAAGGAAAGGGCCCGGCCCAAAAAGGACCAGACCCTCTGTGATGGGCTCGGCTGGAAGGACGGCCGGACTAGTCGTCGCCGCTCGCCACTGCGAGCGCTTCCTCGGCCTGCTCCACTGCGTCCACCGGCGTCTCGACCTCGATGTCGAGGTG
>Ga0302321_100002158_pt1 | contig 16881 bp, 12 predicted proteins | sample Fen_T0_1_FD_202505 | JGI IMG/M metagenome (GOLD analysis project Ga0302321, IMG submission 202505) | Peat permafrost microbial communities from Stordalen Mire near Abisko, Sweden - Fen_T0_1 | ecosystem: Environmental > Terrestrial > Soil > Wetlands > Permafrost | place: Sweden: Abisko...
GGCCAAGTCGAGCGCAGGCTGATTCTGAGTGCCGGTGGTGGAACTTGAGCTGTCCTGGTAGCTTTGGACCTGGTGGTGATGGTGATGGCCAGAGGCACCTTGGTGCTGCCCCTTGGGTTGCAAGTCGGGCATCTGGCCCGTCTGCGCCGCCTGGCTGAACTTGTCAGCCAGGGCATTCAGACGCTGCGCCTGCGGGCCCGTCGCATTCTGGGCATCGGTCTTGAGCGTGTCGGCGATGCTCGACATCACGGACTTGAATTTGTCCGGATCGGTCTGTTGCAATTGCTGAAGCTGATTGAGCAGGCTGGCCATGGGCGAGAGCTGGGCTGAATCCGCGCTGACAACGCTGCTGGCAGCGGCCGATGGGGTCGCCGTCGACGGATTTGTAGTGAGTGGATCGAGACCGTAGCTACTACCGATACTGTTGATGGTCATTGTGATCTCCGAAAATGATTCCCCCGGGGCCCGATGGCCTGAGGGATTCATCGGTGTGACTCAAGCATTTCCTAAGCGGCCATTTTGGCACCCGCCGGCCGAATCACCGAACGGCGATTCTTGCAGCCACAAGCTGCAAGTTCCGCATCTTGCGCGCGGCAAATTGTCTAAATGGGACGCCTTGGGTCCGGTATGTGCCTTGCACGCGCTTGGGGCTGTCTCGTTGGAGGCGAGACTGCAATCTGTCAGTCCAGAAACAACCCAGAAATTCCAGCCGCATGGGGACGGCCGTGCTTCACGGTAACTCCCCCGGTCGCGCTATCCGCTGGCGCGGGCTTGGCCCAACCATGCGGTTGGAATTCCTTGTCGGCGAGTCTCCAGGGAAGAGTCAGGTGGCGATAACCACAAGCAGATCCAATAGGGGATATTCAGTTGCACAAATCCCTATTGGCAAGCAGCTTTCACGTTGCATCCGCCTTTGCGCCAGCTACGCTGCAATTCCAGAATGACTCGCATCCACCCAAGGCATCTGCTCGCCATCGTATTCGTCAGTGTGCTTTTCGCCCCGGTCGCGAGCACGGCGCAAGAATTGGCTCCAGCAACCGAGGAAACTCCGCAGGTGGGAACACCGGCGGTAAGTCCAGTGGGGGCGCAGCCTGCGATCACATTACCGGGCACATCACCGAGCCCTGTCCCGAGTGCCGCGCCTGCGCCTGCCCAATCCGACAAACCCGCTGGGCTCGATTTTCAGTTCTTCGAGCCCGACGATGCCACCTTGTCGGGTGCTGATTCTGCTGCCAGGAGCGCGAACATTTCCGAGCTGTCAAAGAAACGCCGGCATCGTCTGGAGACCCATCAATTCCTTGGCTTGACGACCTGGGCATTCATGGCTGCGAGTTGCATCATCGGCCAGCTCAACTACAACGATCTCTACGGCGGCGGCAGCGGCAGGGGCAGCTACCAGATGCCCCACCGTCTGCTCGTCTATTCTACGGCGGGCTTGTTCACCGCGACGGGGATCTACGCTCTTCTCGCGCCACAGCCCTACAAGAAGCCGCTCAAGTTCGACACCGGGCTTGTCCATCGCATGGCCGCGATTGGTGCCACGGCCGGCATGGTTGCCGAAGTCGTTCTGGGATTCCTCACGGCTCGCACCGCGGACTCGGGCAATTCGAGCGGCATCAAATCCATGGCGAAGGTTCACGATGCCATCGGATGGACGACCTTCGGATTTATGACCGTGGCTGGCACGGCCTGGCTATTTTGACCGGCGGGGAAGGACTTCAGCCATGTTGAAAAGAGATGTGACAGCTCGGGTTTTCTCCCTGTGCCCGCTTGCCATGGTCGCCTTGGCGCTGGCCATTCCCGCGTGCTCGCTTGGCAAGCCTGACATCGCCACGGTACCGGCCCATCCCACCTTCGAACGCGACGTCAAGCCGTTGCTCGCGGACCATTGCCTGCTTTGCCACGGCTATCCCGCCACGCGGGGCGCGCCGACCAGCTTCCGGCTCGATGTCTACGATCCACCCGTGGGAACCCCGACGCCCGCGGCCCATCAAGAAGCCAGCCGATTCATCCGCAGCATCGACGACGGCAAGATGCCGCCTTCGGCACTGTGGGGCGATGGTGTAGGCCCGAACGGCAAGGCGTTGCTGCAGAACTGGCAGACCGACGGCTATCCGGACTAGCCATTCTGTTTTTTAACGTAAGAGACGTGTCAAAGATCCTTGGTTGTGGAATTCGCAGCCGATATCTTCTTTGCAGCATATGACGACTTCAGTTGGTAGGTTGCAGCTATCCTGGTCCGTCGATGAGTTCCATGATTTCCTGCCCACTTCGTCAACTCACTAGTCCAGCGATGCGACGCGGCTGGAAGGCCGTGCTGGCTCTGCTGTGCACCAGCGCGGTGGCGACCTCGCCAGTTTGCGCGCAGACCTTGGCCGCCGAAAACACGATTCCGAAAAACACGCTGGACAGTCAGTTGGTGCTGGCGTTGCCGGCGGCGCTCCAAACTGGCATGAGCGCGGGTGTGGGCGCTGGCTTTTCCCGGCGAGCCACGGCGGACGGTTTGCTTTCCTGGGGCGTGCGCGCCTCGTGGTCGACGGCGACGGAATACACGCTCGTCGATACGGTTCGCAACGACGACATCCGCTTGCGCCTGTGCGGGCTCATTCAGCACAACACTGGCCGTGGTTCGTTCGGCCTGCGCCTGGGCGCGGGCGCGACGGCGGTCTACGAGAACGTCAAGGCGTCGCAAGGCAGCCGGGCGGGGTTGACTGGCAGTGCGCTTGAAAACAGCAAGTGGTACTTGCTGCCCGCCGCGGATCTGGAGGGCGTGGTGTTTCTGCGCGTCTGGCACGCCTGGGGCATGAGCCTGTCGGGTGGGCCGACCTTGCATCTGCTTGACGGCTCGGCTCGTTACGGGTGGTCGAGCGCCCTCGGGGTGTCATGGCAGCCATGAAAACAGCCATGAAGACATGGATTCGTATTGCCTGCGCCGGATTCGTGCTCACGGCCTGTGGCCGGCCCGTCGGGCTTGATGTTCCGGTCAAGCCGCTGCAGCAGATTCACGTTCTGGTCACGGGCAATGTTGCGCTGGCCGGACCCGTGGACGCGGGCCCGAGCGTGGATGCCGACGCCGTGGACGCGGACACGAGCGTGGACGCGGGTGGCGTCGAGGCGGGCAGTGGGCCGCCCCAGCTTCGCGCCGCGCTGGTGTGGGGGCTGCAGTGGCTGCCCGAGCCGTTCTGCGTGCTGCAGGGTGCGCAGCCCGAATCCCCCGAGGTCGCAGCCGTCGTCGCGGCCGGATGCCGCGACAGCTTCGGCTTCATCCCCAATCGCGCCGCCGCGGATATCCCCATCACGCTGGGCGTGCCCGCGACCTTCGCTCTCTACACCTTGCCGGCCGCCGACGTGATGGTGGGCGACATCACCGGGCGCATCGCCTACGCCAGCGTGATCGTCTACGACGACCGCAACGGCAACGGCGTGCTCGATTTTCGCCATCCCCAGCGGCAGCGCCGACGGGGCGAGCCCATCGACGATGCCGGGGGCGCGCCGGACGCGGTGTACGGCGCCAGCTTCATCTCGATGACCCTGCCCGACCGGCGGGTGGCGTTTCTCGAGGGTGATTTCAGTGCCCTGCGCGGCGTGGCCTTTTATCCCCGCGTGGGCTGCGCGGATCCGCCCAAGGGTTTCTCCATCCTGTCCGCGAGTGGGTTTTCCGCGGCCGCCGCCCTAGCGAGCGGGTTTGCCGGTGTGCTGCCGACTGAGGACGATCCCGCCGCTTGCGCCACCGCCACGCTGGACGACACCATTGTGGTTCCGATTCAGCCGCAGGCGCCAACCGCGCTCTCCCAGCTGGCCTGCACCACCAACGACGAGGGCGGCGTGACCTACTACCGCGTGGCCCCCAACGATCCCCCCTACGATCTGACCAAGTCTACCTGGGCCTGCGCAAGCTTCCCCCGCATAGGCACCGACGCCGGTGCTGGCTCCTCGGCCCAACAGCTCGTGGTTGCCAGCCCTCCGAACGATCCCTGCCGATCTACCCAGCACTACACCCTCCGAGGGTGCAACAACGATCCGTTCTGCGCCTCACCAAGCTGGGATCTTACGGTAACGCCCCCCTTCTGGTGGCCGTGCTCCACCTCGCCATGACACCCATTCTCCTCTTGTTCGGCAGCTTGCTCGCGGTATCTACCATCCCGCAGGCCGGCATCGCCGCACCGGCAGACGTGCAGTCCACTCCGGCGCCGGTCACGACGCCGGTTCCGGCTACGCCGGTTTTCGACGAGGATCCGCCGCCGCGCCTGTCGCTGCCCACCGAGAGCGATCGCGAGCTGTGGCGCAAGCCCGGCTTCCGCTTCGGGCTGGGCCTGGTGTACGGCCGCCTCTACGGCATCGGTGGACCACCCGACTACCAGACGATCGGCCCGACCATCCGCGGCGGCCTCCGCCTCGACGAGGCGTGGTCGCTCATGGGCTCGCTGCAATACCTGTACGCAACCGGCGCAGCCGGCGCCAAGGGCCTGCGCTTCGCCGGCACCATCGAGCCCACCTGGCACGCCACGAGCCACCTCTCGCTCGCCGCTGGCATCGGCTTTGGCGGCATCGTCGAGCAAGGCTCTTCGCGTCCCGATCCCGACCCCAAATCCGGCACCCTCGATTCTTCGTACACCTTCCCCGACGCCAGCCACCCACTGTCAACCTGCAACGGCGTGGGCGTGGCGGGCCTGCTGCGCGCGCAGTGGCTGTTCGTGATGGGGCCGCGTTCGTCGACCGGGCTGGCGCTGCAATTCGACGGCCAGTGGACGGCCTGCGTGGACGACACCGGCCGGCTTGAGCCCGACACCGCAACCTCCATCGTGCGGCGGCAATGGTGGCCGCACCTCGGCGGCTCGCTCACCTGGGAGATCCAGTGGCGCTAGCGCTAGCCCGCATTTCTCACAAGGGGCGGTTTGGTCTGGACATCGTGCGGGCTAGCGATCGCGTTGGCGAAGGCGGGCTTTGCCCGCCGGAGCCAGAGTGCGGGAGGGTTTGGGAACCCTCCCAGGGTTCCCATTACAGACGATATTTCGGCGTCGGTCTCGCTCTCTGGCTTGCGCTACCGGGGCTGGCGCGCGCGCAGGCGCCCGATGCAGGGGCGTCCGAGGACGGGGTGTCGGATGCCACACCCGTCTCGTCTCCCGAAACCAATCCCGTGGCCGAGCTGATTCCGCCGCAGCCCTTGCGCCCAGCCACCGTGCCCTATCCCGCGAACGCGCCCGCGCAAGATCGGCCCATCGTCGTGCGCATCAAGCTCTCGGTCGGCGCCGACGGGGCGGTCAACAAGGTCGAGCTGCTCAGCGAATCGCTGCCTGTGTTCGACGACGCGGTGGTGGCCGCAGCCAAGGAGTTCCAGTTCGAGCCCGCGCGCTACGGCGGCAAGCCGGTGCCAGTCGAGATCGCCTTCACCCATACCTTCCAACCGCCGCCCCCGCCGCCCCCGCCGGTCGAGGAAGGCCCGCCGATGGTTTCGGCTCTGCGCGGGCGCCTGGTCGAGCTGGGCACGCGCCTGCCGGTCACGGGCGGCACCGTGGTCGCGCAGATCGGCGAGCGCCGCTACTCGGTCGACGCCGACTTGAAGGGCCGCTTTCGCTTGCCCCTACCCGCGGGCGATGCGCGCGTGAACGTGTACGCCCCGAACTGCAACGCCTATCTCCAACAAGAGCACCTGGCCCCACAACAGGAGCTGGTGGTGACCTACGCCATCGAGCGCGAGCGCTACGATCCCTACGAGATCGTCATCGTGGGCGACAAGCGGCGCGAGGAGGTTTCGCGCATCACCCTGCGCGGCGCCGAGATCCAGCAGATCCCCGGCACCTTCGGCGATCCCTTCCGCGTGATCCAGACCCTGCCGGGCACGGCGTCCATCGTTTCGCTGCTGCCCTTCCCGGTCATCCGCGGCGCCAGCCCCAGCTCGACCGGCTTCTTGCTCGACGGCACGCGCATCCCGTATCTCTACCACCTGCTGGTCGCCTCGAGCGTGCTCCACCCCGAATTCATCGAGGAGATCAAGTTCTATCCGGGCGGTGCGCCCGTACTTTACGGCGGCTACACCGGCGGCATCATCGACGGCCTCACCCACCGCGCGCGCAGCGATGAGCACTTGATCGACCTCGACGCCAACCTCTTCCAAGCCGGTGGCTTCGTGCGCCAGCCGATTCCCAAGACCAACATCACCGCGACTGCCGCCGCGCGCATCGGAAACCCCGGCGTCATCCTCAGCCTGGCGACCAATCGTCTCTCGCTCTCCTACTGGGACTACCAGTTTCGGCTTGATGGCGGCAATCCGCGCAATGGCTGGACGGCCCTGTTCCTCGGCTCCAAGGACGAGCTCGACACGCGCGCGAACGGCAACTCGAATACGCCGCTGACGCCGGCGCTGATCCTCAACTTCCACCGTGGCGACCTACGCGCCTATCACGCCAGCGACCACTTCGACGGGCTGTACCGGGTGGTGCTGGGCTACGACCACACGGACAGCACGGGCACCGCCGTGGCTACCTGGTCGGTCGAGCCCCAGGCGCGCTGGACCTGGCAGCCGGGCGAGAAGCTGAAGCTGGTCGCGGGGCTGGAGGGCAGCTTTCGCGACTTCGTCGGGGGCCAGGCCGCCTCGAATGCGAACAACACCGTCAGCATCGCGACCTTCACGCAAGGGATGAGCTCACTCTACGTCGGCTCGGCCCTGGTTGAAGGGCACTACCGGCCCACCGCGCGCTGGCTGATTCGCCCCGGCGTGCGCGAAGATATCTACTACGATGACCACACCAGGAAGTCGGCGACAGATCCGCGCCTGACCGTGCGCTACAAGCTTGCCGAACGCCAACTGCCAGAGCTGGCCGCGGGCAGCGACGACAGCGCCATCTGGCTCAAGGGCGCGGTTGGCATCTACCACCAACCTCCGCGCTTCGTGCTGCCCCTGCCCGGCTTCGACATCATGCCGCTCCGCTATGGCTTGCTCGAATCGATTCAGACCAGCCTCGGCGTCGAGGCACCGCTAGCCGAGCATTTCAGCCTCTCCCTGGAGGGCTACTTCGCGTACATGAACCCGACCATCTTCGATCTCTCGGTCAATCAGCAGACCCTGAACACGACTGGCAACTCCTCGCTTGCGCCCCCGACCACGGCGCCGGGGCAGTCGACGGCCCAGGAGATTTTGAACCGCCTGGCCACGCCGACCACGGGCCGCGCCTATGGCGTGGAGGTGTTCATCCGCCGCGAGGTCAAGAGCGGGCTCTTTGGCTGGCTGTCCTATTCGTTGTCACGCTCCGAGCGTGATCGCAACGGCGCGTGGGTGGTCTACGACTTCGACCGCACCCACCTGCTCAATTTGGTAACTGGGATTCGATTGCCGCGCAACTGGGATCTGGGGCTGCGCTTCCAATATCAAAGTGGCAAACCTGCGACCACGACCTCCGGCTACAACACCGCCCGCACCGATGGCTACTACCGCGTCGACTTGCGCGTCGACAAGCGCGCCATCTACCGGGGCTGGATGCTCGACTTCTACATCGACCTGCTCAACGCCGCGCTTCTGCCCGAGGAAGTCACGCCCGGCACCAACATTCGCTACGTCCTACCCACCGCGGGTCTGCGCGCCCGTTTCTAGGGAGAAACTCATGAACCAATCGATTGATTCTCAAGCCCTTGACCTCATGTTGCGAGCTGGGTCGCGCTGGGTGCTGTGGTTGCTTATCGGCCTCAGCATCGCCGCCGCGGCCGTGGTGCTGGAGCGCCTGTGGTTCTTCGCCCGCTCGCGCCGCCAGCGCCAGCAGGTGGCCGACATGCTGGCGGCTTTGCGGAAATCCGGGCCCGAAGCGGCACGCAAGGCCCTGGGCGAGGCGCACTCGATGGAAGCCGCGGTGGCGCGCGCTTGCCTCGACCACATCGCCGACGGCGCCGCGGCCATCGAGGAGCACATCGCCGCGGTGGTGGAAACCGATCGCCTGCACTACGAGCGCGGCCTGGCCTTCTTGGGAACCCTGGGCAGCAACGCGCCCTTCGTTGGTCTCTTCGGCACCGTGCTTGGCATCGTCCGCGCCTTTCACGATCTCTCCACCAGCACGGCCATGGGCTCGCAAGCGGTGATGGCCGGCATCGCCGAGGCGTTGGTCGCCACCGCCATCGGCCTCTTGGTGGCGCTGCCCGCCGTGGCCACTTACAACGGGCTCATGCGCCACGTGGAAACCGCCATGGCGGCCGCCAATGCCGTGGGCCACCACATCCTTGCTTACGTCAAATCCCAGCCCACTTCATCTGGAACACGCGAGGCAAAGTAATGGCTGCGGCACGGCGGCGCGGGCTGATCACCGACATCAATGTCACGCCGCTGGTGGACATCATGTTGGTGTTGCTCATCATCTTCATGCTCACCGCGCACCTTATCGCCAAGCAAGCCATTGAAGTGCAATTGCCCAAGGCCGCGCAGTCGACCGCGGTGCCAACCACGACCTTGGCCGTGACCCTGACACGCGAGGGGCGTATGTACTTGAATGGCGCCGAAACCACGCCCGCGGAATTGCGCGCCACCGTGCAAGCCGCCGTGGCCAAGGATCCCAAGACCCAGACCATCATCGCGGGCGACAAGAACGTCTCACACGGCCGCGTGGTGTGGGTGCTGGACCTGGTGAAATCCCTTGGCGTCACCTCGTTTGCGATCCAAATCGATCCAGCGGGATTGACCGCACCCTTGGAAAAGGAATGACCTACGCCAAGCGCCTCGGAATCTGTGCAGTGGCCTCGCTTGCCAGCCACTTCCTGCTGGCGCGAGGCACGGCGCATTTGCCGGCGCGCGTGGAAGCCGCCCAGCCCGTGATCTTGAGCGTGAGTCTGCGCCAGCCCGCGCCTGAACCCGAGCCCGAGCCCGTCAAACCCCAGGGCGAAGAGCCCAGCAAGCAGCCCGTGCACGAGGCGCCCACGAAGAGGGTTCACAGGATTGCAGATAGCGCCAAGCAAGCGACGCCGACCAAGAACATCACGCCCACCGAAAGACCGGCTACGACCGATTCGAATAGCGACACACCTGTGTTCGGCATTTCCATGGAATCGACGTCAGCGGCCGGCACCGGACCCAGCATCCGCGTGGGCAACACGTTGCAAACCAAGCCGCGCGACCACGAGGGCACGGCGGAAGCCGGCGGTCTCCGGCCACTCGCGGCCCCGGTGCCAGCCTACCAGGTGACCAAGATGCCGCTGCCCAAGGGGGGCACTTGTCCCCCCGGTCCCTACACCAATGAGGCGCGCGAGGCCGGCCTGGAGGGTATTGTGATTCTGTCCTTCGTGGTCGACGAGAACGGACGGGTGCGTGACATCAAGGTGCTGCAAGGGCTCGGCATGGGGCTCACCGAGGCCGCCAAGCGCGCGGTGCAAGCCTGCGCCTTCTCGCCGGGCGAGCGCGACGGCAAGCCCGTCCCGACCCGGGTTTCATCCTTCAAGATCCGTTTCAACCTGCGCGAAGACGAGTAGAGGCCAATGCCTTGGGAACGCGGCCTGCGTCCATGGGACGGCGCGCTCGTGTAGACTCCACGCCATGTCGGCGTCACGATCCACGGGCTTCGATAGCGGCGAACGCAAGCAGGCAGAGCTGGCGTTGCAGGAAAGTGAGGAGCGCTTTCGCAAGATCGTGGAGCAGGCTCCCATCGCCATGGCGATCGTCGGCATGGATGGCACCATCGAGTTCATCAACCGCAAGGCCGTCGAGGTCTTCGGTTATGTGTCCGAGGATATCCCCACCATGGAAAGATGGTGGGCCCAGGCCTATCCAGACGAGCAGTATCGGAACGAAGTCGTCACCGGCTGGATGTCGCTCGTGAACAAGGCCATCCAGGAAGGCACGGAGATTCCAGGCCATGAATATCAAGTGACCTGCAAGGACGGCACCGTCAAGACCATGGTCATTTCTGGGGCCCACATTTCGGGCAAAGTTTTCGTGCTGTTCGATGACATGACCAAGCGCAAGCAGGCAGAGGTAGCGCTTCGCGAGAGCAACGAGAAATACTCAAATGTCTTCAGGACAAGCCCGGATGCCATCACGGTTACCCGGCTCTCCGACGGCATGTTCTTGGAAATCAATCAGAGCTTCACGGATACCACCGGCTATTCGCCCCAAGAGATCCTCGGCCGCACAACGCTCGCCTCCGGCCTCTCGCTTTGGCTCAACGAGGAAGATCGCCATCGGATGGTGGCCGGTCTGAAGGCGCATAGAAAGGTGGTCGGCCTGGAAGCACCCATGCGCATGAAGGACGGCGCCATTCGCACAGTCATGATCTCCGCCCGCATCCTAGAAATCAAGGGACAGGAATGCGTTCTGGCGGTCGCTCGCGATATCACCGAGCGCAAGCAGATGGAGCAGGCGCTGCAGGAGAGTGAACAGCACTACCGCATGGTATCGGAATTGGCGACGGACTACGTCTTCAAACTCGGCGTGGCCGCGGATGGCGCGGTCACCATGGATTTCGTGTCCGACAATTTCTATGCGCTCACGGGGCGGACCAAGGACGATGCCAAGACCGTCAACTTGTGGGGAAGCATCATCCATCCCGAAGATTTGGGAAAGACGATTGGACTTCTCCGCAAACTGGTGACCCATCCACAATCGACTGAGTTCGAGTGCCGCTCCTACATCCACGGCGGGAAGCTTCGCTGGGTGGGCATTGTCGCTAGGTCGGAATGGGATGAACGGCAACAGCGGGTGACCGCAATCGTTGGTGCGGTCAAGGACATCTCGGAACGCAAGTGGGCCGAAGCCGCCATCGCCGAGGAGAGAGAGCGGCTGGCGGTCACCCTGCGCAGCATTGGGGATGGCGTGATCACGACCGATACCAGCGGCGCCGTTGTCATCATGAACCGGGTTGCCGAAGAGCTCACCGGCTGGACACAGGGCGAGGCCGTGGGCCAGCTGCTCGATACCGTCTTCAATATTGTCAACGAGACGACGCGAGCGCCGTGCGAGAGCCCCGTGGAGAAGGTCCTTTCCACCGGTCGCATCGTCGAGTTGGCAAGCCATGCGTTGCTGGTCTCGCGCCATGGAACGGAAAAGCTGATCGCCGACAGTGGCGCACCCATCACCGATCGCGATGGCAAGACCATCGGGGTCGTCCTGGTGTTCCGGGACATGACCGAGAAACAACGGGCGCTTGAGGTCATGCAACGCGCGGCCAAGCTGGATTCGCTTGGCATTCTCGCCGGCGGCATTGCCCACGATTTCAACAATCTGCTCACGGGAATCTTCGGCTATGTGGAATTGGCGCGTGCCCGATCGACGGATGAACAGGCCCTCGAATACCTGGATGGCACGCTCGCCGCCATGAACCGCGCAAGGGCGCTGAGTATGCAATTGCTGACCTTTGCTAAAGGCGGAGCGCCAGCGCAGAAGCCAACCCAGGTGATTCCATTGATTCGCGAGGCCGTGCAATTCGCGCTGAGCGGGGCGAATGTTTCCTGCCAATTCTTCTTGCCGGACGATCTGTGGCTTTGTCACATCGACCGGAACCAAATCGCCCAGGTGATTGACAACATCGTGATCAATGCACAACAGGCGATGCCGGGCGGCGGGCTCATCGACGTAGCGGCCAAGAACATCTTTGTCGACGAGGGCCAGCTTCCCGCCCTGGCCAAGGGAAACTACGTCAAGCTATCCGTCAAGGATCGGGGTATTGGCATACCCAAGGATGTTTTGCCACACATCTTCGATCCGTTCTACACGACCAAGACCAAGGGGCATGGCCTCGGCCTGGCCACGTGCTACTCGATTGTCAGCCGCCACGGCGGATGCCTGGATGTGGAGTCCGAGCCGGGTAAGGGCAGCACCTTTTACATCTACTTGCCAGCAGCGGCGGATAGCGCCGCAGCGGATGCGGTGGCTGCGGTCAAGCGGAAGGGTAGGGGCAGGATTCTGCTTGTGAATAGGGATTAATCAGTTGGGTTCCATGGTCTCCGAGGCTTGTTCGAGAACAGCGCGCAGCTTGGCCACCAGTTTGCTTGGCGTGAAGGGTTTGGCCAGGAAGTACTCCCGGGCTTCCTCGATGCCATGGCGAAGCACGGTGTCGTCGGTGTGGCCGGACATGAAGACGATGGGCAGCGCGGGCCGAATTTGTCTCAAAGCATCGGCCAAGGCACGGCCACCCATGCCAGGCATGACCACGTCGGTGAGAACCAGATCGAAGGCATGGTCGGACTGGCGCGCGTAGGACAGTGCCGTGGCGCCGTCGGCGAAGGCCTGAACTTGAAAGCCAAAGTGCTTGAGCGAGCGGACCACCAGATCGCGAACCGTGGCTTGATCCTCCACGACCAGGATGGTTCCCGTTCGCTCATCCGCCGTCGCGATGGTCGTGGCGGCGGGGCTTGTCGCGGGTCCCTGTTCGCAGCACGGCAGGTGGACCTTGAAGGTCGTTCCCTTGCCGGGAGAGGTCTCGACGCCAATCCAACCCAAGGCCTGCGTGACGATTCCATGAACCGTGGCCAGCCCCAGACCGGTGCCTGCGCCTGCTGCCTTGGTGGTGAAGAAGGGTTCAAAAACCCTGGGCAAATCCGACTCGGAGATACCGGTTCCGGTGTCTGCCACGCTTAGAATGACGTAGGTGCCAGGGGCGGACAATCCCTGGGGCAGGTCGCGCGGCGTTTTGAGGTCGACGCAATCAAGGGTGACGTCCACGCGTCCGCCGCTGGGCATGGCATCGCGTGCGTTCACCACCAGGTTCATCACAATCTGCTCGAACTGCGAGGGATCCATGAACAGGCCACCTGGCTTGTCGGTCACGTTGACCGCGAGGGCGATGTCCTCGCCGACCACGCGGGGCAGGAGCTTGGTCAAGCCGCGCAGGCGTTCCGCCGGATCGAAAACGCGGGGTTCGATGATTTGCCGGCGGCTGAAGGTCAGCAATTGCCGGGTTAGTTCCGCGGCGCGCCTGGCCGCATCGATGGTTTCCTGGATGGCCTGCTGTTGTGCGCCTTCAATAGCGTCGGAAACTTGCATGAGCGACAAGTTGCCGGCGATCACGGTGAGCAGATTGTTGAAGTCGTGGGCCACGCCGCCCGCCAGCCGGCCCAGCGATTCGAGCTTCTGGGATTCATGCAACTGGGCGGTCAGGGACATACGCTCATGCTGGGACCGCTTGAGGTCGGTCATGTCCCGACCCTCGGGGATCATCATGACCACCTTGCCCCGTTCGTCTACGATCGGCTTCAGCGAAAAATCGATGATGCGCGTGGTTCCGTCCGCGGCGGCCAGTGTGGTCTCGAAGCGCACGAAGGTTCCCTGCGCGGCGGCGGCCAGACCCTTGCGTAGCTTGGCGGCCTCATCCGAAGAGTGCCGCCACCACGGCGTCTCCCAGAATGGCCGACCGACGATGTCTGACAATTGCGCGTCGATGAGGGCGAGTGCCGAACGGTTGGCGTCCAGGACCGTGCCGCTTGGATCGAGCAGTCCCACCAGTTGAAAGGATTGGTCGAAGATGGCGCGGAAGCGGCGCTCGCTTTTCGCCAGAGCTTTTTCGGTCTGCGTGCGCTGCGCGATTTCCGCCACCAGCGCCTTGGTGCGCGTCGTAACCATGGATTCCAGTTGGTCGTGTGCCGTCTGCAAATCATGTTCCCGGCGGTGGGATTCGCTCACGTCGTGAAGAACGAAAACGGTGCCGAGGCGCTGACCCGCGATGTCGATCACGGCGTGCTAGGTGGTTTCGATCCAGTGCCGGGTATTTGGGCCCAGCGTGATTTCGGAGACCGGCGCGGCGCTGCGCTCGTCGGGCAGGGTCAGTCGCGCCGTCGCGGCGACCTTCTGGACTGAATCCCCCAGAATGCTTTGCAAAGGTAAACCCACGATGGCGGAGGCTGCGGGATTGATATCGACGATGTGCGCCTGCGGATCGACGACGACCACACCGTCGGTCATGGATTCGAATACCACCGCCCGGGCCACGGGCATGATGTCAAAGAGGCGCGTCCGGAAGAGGCCCCAGGCATAGAAGAGGCCTCCAACCAGAAACAGCAGGGGTGCCGGATCCCGCTGGGGAAACGGGTCGTACCCGAAGACCAACGCATTGCCAACGACCAGCGGTGTGAGAAGACCGAGGAGGAGGGCCTTGGTCTGCCGGCGTACAAGCCGCGAACCCCGCCGCCCGTGCCGAAAGAGCAATGCCATGGCGTAGATGTTTGTGGCGTAGAGAAAGGCCAAGCCCAGGATGTCCACCCCGGTGAAGTCGTACCAAAGCGCACCGGCTGGCTCCCCCGGCACGATGTGGGCCGAGCGCCGCAGCAGATGGTGTACGGGTTCGCTAAGCGTCGCCCCCGTGACCAGAAGCGGGACGAACAACAAGAGCAGCCAGAACCGTCGTGAGAATGGGGGCCTCTTGCCGACATACTGCCGGGCCATGACCAGCACACCCAGGGCCGCGACGAAGAACCCGATGTATTGAAAGGAGTCCCAACCGATCTTCGCAGGCAGGGATTTCGACAAAAGCTCGAAGATATAGCCGAAGGCCCACAGGGCCTGTCCGACGAGAGAAACCGCAAAGGGCTGTGCCCCAGGCACCGAACGCCGGCGATAAGCGTACGCGGCCAGCGACAAGCTGACCGCCATGGACAGCACATACGGCAGCAGCGTGAGGAACCACGTCATGGTCGGCGGCCCAAGGACTCCCCGGTCGCGAAGCGATACAGGAATCCACCTGCTCCATACATGCCGGACCATGCACCGAGGTGATCCGGACCGTGGACAGGCCAGGTGCAGTAGCCGAAGAGATCCCAGTGGTTCGACAGCTGAATCCAGACATTGGGACCCATCCTGAAAACCAAGGAATCGTCTCGGCCAAGCAGTGAAAGATGTTCCGCCAACACGCCGACATAGATCTGGCCCGCACCAGAGAGATTGACCATGGGTCCGAGCTTCGATGTCACGACGCCGTCACGCGCGATGACTGCGCGCTGGATTTCCTCATACAGCAACATCGACGAGGACTGCCCAAGCGGACGCACGCAGGTCAATTCCCAAGTCAGCAGCCACCGGCCGTAGGGAAGAAAGCCCCACAGGCTGGCATCGATGACGGTCGACTTCGCGGTCGGCTGATTCGCTTGTTTGAGATCGTCCGACCCGACCGAGTCGGCCAGGGGAATCAAGGTGTGGTCAAAGGCGTAGGTGCGCCTCACCGTGATCATGAGATCCGCGACGACAGCGCTCAGATGCAAGCCAGCCTGCACCGCCGCGTACATGGGTGTAAGTGTCGCGAGCCCTTCCGCGCCTGCCCACATCCAGTGGGGTTTGCCGTAGCCCGTGGTCAGTGCGAAACGTCCGTAGCCAAACCCAGGGATCGCCCGACCAGAGATGAATGGCCGCGCTGGCCCCACACGCCAGTAGGGCGTGGGCGCATCCAGTTCGGCTGCGTCGCCCTGGGGTACGTCAGCGGCGAATGCCATCGATGCAGGAAGATAGACTAGGCAAGCAACCACCCAGCCACGGCACGAAAGGGACTTTCTTCCAAGTCGCGAGCGTCGCGAAAGTTGTGCACCACCCATGGTTTGATCACCGCTCCCCACGCGCTCTGGGGACTTCATTGTACCGCTGCCCGATTCCCCCCGCCAACCCACGATGTCGGATTACTTCAACGAAATGAGGTGTCGGTACTTACGGACCCTTTTTATCCTTTTCTACCTTCTGTTCTTCTGCGTTCTGTTCCGCCTTTTCCACCCAGACCTCGATGAGGTGCAGGCACACGCCTACGGCGGCAGCCATCCACTGCAGCGAGATCCACTCCAGCACGGAATGGGCGCTCTGTCCGCCGGTGAACAGATTGGGGGTGAGCAGTCCCAGGGCCGACAAGCGCGATCCATCGGTGCCACCGCGTACCGCGCGGCGAATGGGTTCAAGTCCTTGCCGCCGCACGGCTTCGAGGGCGTAGTCGAGGACCTTGGGATCCTTGGCGATGTGGTCGCCCATATTGCGATAGGAAGGCTTGATCTCCAGGGTCAGGCGCGCGCCGGGAAAACGTGTCTCGACTTGTCGAATGGTCTCGCGCAAAACCTCCTCGCGTTCGTACAATTCCCTTTCCGTGAAGGCGCGCACAAGCAGGCGAAGCTGCGCGCGGGCCACGTCACCGGTCAGTGCATGGGGATGCAGGTACGGCTCGCGTCCCGCCGTCGACTCGGGCAGCCGGTCGGCGGGTAATGCCTCGACCAGGGCTGCTGCCACGCGCACGGCATTGATCATCACGTTCTTGGCCTGGCCCGGGTGCACATCGTGCCCGACGATGGTGAGGGTGGCGGCGTCCGCGCTGAAGGTCTCGTCCTCGACCTCGCCCAGATCCGTACCATCCAGGGTGTAGGCGTAGTGCGCGCCGAACCCAGCCACATCGAACAGCTCGACGCCGCGGCCGATCTCCTCGTCGGGCGTGAAGGCCACGCGCAGCTTGCCGTGGGGAAATTCGGGGTGGCTCCCGAGCCAGTCCACCAGGGTCATGATCTCAGCGATGCCCGCCTTGTCGTCGGCGCCAAGCAGCGTGGTGCCGTCGGTGTGGATCAGGGTGTGTCCCACGCAGCGGGCGAGGTTGGGCTGGCTGTTTGGTGACAAACGCGCGCCGGTGGCTGGCAGAACGATGTCGCCGCCCGCGTAGGCATCGATGACTTGCGGCCGGACGCAGTCACCCGAGGTACCAGGGTAAGTGTCGAGGTGAGCAAGGAATCCCAACACCGGGACGGCTGCTGCGTGTTTGGGCGGCAGGTTCGACGGAACCGTGGCGACCACGTGCCCCGAGTCGGCCATCATCGCGTCCAGGCACCCCAGGGTCTTGAGCTCATCCACCAGCAAACGCGCCAGGTTCTTCTGTTTGTCAGTCGAAGGATGGGACAGCGAGCTCTCGTCGCTCTGGGTGTCTACCTGGACGTAGCGCAAGAAGCGCTCCAGCAGCGCGCGCT
>Ga0302321_100002160_pt1 | contig 16877 bp, 15 predicted proteins | sample Fen_T0_1_FD_202505 | JGI IMG/M metagenome (GOLD analysis project Ga0302321, IMG submission 202505) | Peat permafrost microbial communities from Stordalen Mire near Abisko, Sweden - Fen_T0_1 | ecosystem: Environmental > Terrestrial > Soil > Wetlands > Permafrost | place: Sweden: Abisko...
GGGCGCTGGCCCGACCGAACTCTCGACCTCTGGTGCGTCGCTCGCAGGAGCCGTGGTCACGCCCTGCTCCGCGGATGACGACGGCGGCGACGCACCTTGCGAAGAGCTGTCCTCCTGCGAGGCGCCGACCCCCGTGGCCAAGGAAAGACAGAGCAGACAGAACACGGGCGGCGTCATCTTGCGTGCAGATTACACAGCCCGTTCCGCTGGCGTCAAACGCGCGCTCTGACCTTGGCCGGCCGACTCCAGACGCCGGGGATAGCGCGTGCGCAGTCAGGGCAGCATCCCGTGACGAGGCGATTCCGCACGATTCGGAAGCCCTGGCGCTCAACCAGCAGCGCGCGACAACCTGGACAGTGGGTGTTCTCCCAACGCCCTGCTAGCCCCGGGAGGTTGCCGGCGTAGACAAAATGCAGTCCGGCCGCGGCGCCGATCTCGGCCGCGGCGAGCAACACAGAGGCTTCGGTGGCCGCATGGGCGTCCATCTGGTAGTCGCCATGGAACGCGGTGACGTGCCATGGGATGTTGGGCGAGACTGAGACCAGGAATCGCGCCATGTCGCGCAACTCCTCAGGCGAATCGTTGAGCCCGGGCACCACGAGCGTGACGACTTCGACCCAGATGCCGCGTTGGTGCAGCTCCTGGATCGTCCAGAGCACGGCCTCGAGCGTGCCGCCGAGCTCACGATAGCGCCGGTCCTGGAAGCTCTTCAGGTCGACCTTGAAGAGCGAGACATACGCTGCGAGGTAATCCAGCACTTCCGGCGTGGCGTGGCCGTTGGAAACGTAGGAGCACAGTAGGCCGAGGTTCTGCGCCTCGCGGAAGATGGCTACAGCCCACTCACTCGTAATCAGCGGCTCGTTGTAGGTCGCGGTCACGATCGGCGCGTCGTGGCGCTGTGCCAGGGTGACGACCTCCTGTGGCGTGATCTCCTCCACACCGGCGACCGCATTCGGGTCACGCAGGACCTGCGACGAGAGCCAGTTCTGGCAAAAGGCACAGTGAAAATCGCACCCGAGCATGCCGAACGAGAGGGCGCGCGCGCCAGGCAGCACGTGGAAGAAGGGCTTCTTCTCGATCGGGTCGACCGCCAGTCCGGCGACGTAGCCGAATGGCACCCGCAGCGCGCCGTCCTGGTTGAAGCGCACCTTACAGATCCCGCGCTGGCCAGGCGCGACTAGGCAGCGATGTGCGCAGGCCTGACAGCGCACCCGTTGATCTGGAAGACGCTCGTAGAGCTCACCCTCGCGGGCCATGCGGTCGAGCCAGTCGCCGAGAGTCGTGCCCAACTCGATCACACCTCTCTGTCAAGTATAGGCGCGGCGAGCGCCTGCGGACGTGTGGCCTCAAGCGCGACGGCGACGCACTCGGTGCACGAGCCAGAGCACAAGGACGACGGCCGCGGCAGCGGCCAGCCCGGCGAGCGTCGCGTCGGCGCGCGCCAGCAGGCGGCGCACGGCGGGCCACTCGAGACCGAACGCGCTGGCCACACTGACCAGGGCCGCATACCAGATCGCCGAAGCGGCCGCGGCAGGCACCAAGGTGCGGCCTGGCGACAGGCCTACGACGCCTGCGAAGGGTGTCACTCCGGCGCGCACACCCGGTAGAAAGCGAGAGAGGAAGATGCCGGCAACGCCGTACCGTTCGTACGCAGCGCGCAGCGCGTCGAGCGCCACTGCCGGCAGTAATTTGCGGCCGAGACCTTCTGTGAAGAAGGCCGGGCCGCGCGCGCGCGCAAAGGCATACATCCCGATGGACGACGCGGTGTTGGCCAGCCAGCAGAGCAGGCCCAGCAGCACCACCGAGTGACCCGCGCGCTGGGCGAAGAATGCGCCCAGCGCCACGGCTACGTCTGCGGGCACCGGAGGAAATACGTTCTCCAGGGCCGAGAGAACGATGAGCAGAGCGTAGGCCAGCAGCGTGGGCGCGCTGCCCAGCCAGGCGAGCAGCCACTCAGTCATCGAGACCGGTCCCGCCCAGCAACAACTCGACGCGCTGCTCGCGGCCGCCGGCAGCGACGCTCAGGCTCGTGGCCTGGGTCGTGGTCAGCGAATCGCGGGCGATGCCTCGAGCATCGGTGGTGAGGATCTTGCCTTGGGAGAAGAGCGTTCCGCTGGAGCTCGCGATGCGCACCTCCACGCCCGGTAGAGGCCGGCCGCCGCGCTTGAGAACGCGCACGATCACCTGCGCCTGACCCCCGCCCACCGGCAGACGGCGCGGCTCGGTCCAGACTGTGATCACGATGTCCCCCTCGACACGGGCGACCGGCCGCGACTCGCCTTCAGGCGAAGGCGCGGCCAGCGGTGAAGGGGTCGCGGCAGCGGGTGTGACTTGCGGTTGGCCCTCTGTCTGCGCCGGGGTAGGCGCCCCGATCACGACAGGGGGCCTTTGAGTGCCCGCGCAGCCGCCCATCAGCAGCACGGCAAGCCCTGCTACCGTCAGTGCCAGCGCCTCGCAGGCCTGTCTTCGTGTCCATCGCATGTTCATCGCTGGGATCCAACCTCCGCGAAGCTGATTCTAGCCCGTCTGCACGACAGCGACAGAGCGGCGAGCGGAAACCAACCGGGACCACGCCGCCGGTCTCCACACGGCTGATCGCCGCCATAGGGGCGATGTGGCACAATCGGCCGACCCGTGCGCGAAGAAGACGAGTCCGGCGCAAGCGAGGGGCGGGCGCATCGCCCGCTTGACCGAGCCGCCTCGCCGGCGTCGGTCACTCCGAAGACCTCCGGCATGGAGACCCAGCATCTGCGCACCGAGGCGGTCTACCGCACGCTGGTCGAGACCTCCCCGGACGCGCTCCTGTTAGTCGACGTCGAAGGTCGCGTCATCCTCTGCAACCGTCAGACGCTGCGCATGTACGGCGCAGATCACGACGGGCAGATCGAGGGGCACAGCATCCTCGATTTTGTCGCGCCGTGGGACCGAGACCGCGCGCAGGCCAATCACCGACGCGTGCTCGAGCTCGGCAGCCTCATGGGCATCGACTACACGCTGACGCGCGGGGACGGCAGCTACTTTCCCGCTGAGACCAGCGCATCGGTGATAGCCGACGCCTCTGGCCGGCCAGAGGCTCTGATCCTCGACGTCCGCGACGTCACGGAGCGGCATCGCACTCAGGAGGAGCAGGCCCGGCTGCACGTGGCGCTGCGTCAGTCCGCGCTGGAGTGGAGGCGGACGTTCGACTCGATCGAATCGCCGGTGCTAATGCTGGATGTCGATGGCAACGTCGTGCGCGTCAATGAAGCCACGCGTGGCCTGGTTGGCAAGAGCTTCCAGGAGATCGTCCGGCACCCACTCAGCGACCTCGGTCTGGCCCAGCCCTGGCGCGCAGTGGCTGAGCTACACGCGCGCATCGCCCGTGAGCGCGTACCGGCCGCATGCGAGGTGCTGGACGCGGAGCAGGGCCGGACCTGGGACCTGACGGGCAGCGTGACCGGTGGCGAGGAGGGCCTGCCGGCGCGCGTCATCGTCGTCGTACGCGATCTCACAGCCATGGTCGCGCTGCAAGCATCCTTGCGCCGCAACGAGACGATGTCCGTGATGGGCTCGCTGGTCGCAGGTGTGGCCCACGAGGTGCGCAACCCACTGCACGTGATCACGGCGACCTTGGACGCCTTCGAGGCCCGTTTCGGCGCCCGCGAGGAGTTCGCGCGCTATCTACGCACCATGCGGGGCGAGCTGCAGCGCATGACACGTCTGATGCAGGAACTATTGGCCTACGGCCGTCCCAGCACCCCGGAGCGCGCGCCGGTCTCGCTGGCCGCTGTCGTGGCTGAGGCCCTGCGCGCTTGCGCCCCCGTGGCTCGCCGGCACAAGGTCCGGCTCGTCAACCTTGTGAGCGAAGACCTGCCGCCTGCCCCGATGGACCGGGGCCGCATACTCGACGCGCTACGCAACCTGGTCGAGAACGCCGTGCAGCACTCGCACGCAGGCGGCAACGTCACCGTCGAGGGGCGCCACGTCGTCGAGGCTGAGCGCGCCTGGCTCGTGTGTGTGGTCGAAGACCAGGGGCCCGGATTCGAACCCGACGATCTCGCTCGCGTGTTCCAGCCGTTCTTCACGAGGCGGCGCGGCGGCACCGGGCTCGGCCTCTCGATCGTGCAGCGCATCGTCGAGCAGCACGGCGGATCGGTGCGGGCTCAAAACCGCGGTGCCGGCGGGGCCTGCGTGACGCTCACGCTGCCGCTCAACTAGCCTCCTCAGACGGTCACAATTATCATTGGCGTCGGGCGCCGGAATCATGTAATCTGTCGCGACTTTATGGCTGTCAGTGTGACAAAGTGGTCAAGGGGCACTCGCTGACGGTGCAAGCTGAGGAGTCCGCGCCCTGTTCCGTCAACCGTTTCCGAGGAAACGGTTGGTGCGACAGGGTGTGCGGTTGGTGACCAGCGAGACACATGTGCTGCCGAGTTTTCGAATACTCGGAGCGCGCCCGTTGGGGACGCCGGGCTGTCAGGTCGAGAACTCGATGCAGCGCATGCTGATCGTCGACGACGAAGAGCCGATCCTGATGGCGATGCAGGAGTACTTCCGCACCTTCGGCTACGAAGTCGACTGCGCGCGCGAGCTGGAAGAAGCCGAAGCCCTGCTGACAAAGGTCTGCTACTCTCTTGTCATCGCTGACCTGAGGCTCACGGGGATCTACGGGGTCGAGGGTCTTGAGCTGGTCGCGTACATCCGACAGCGCTGCCCGAACACACGCATGATTCTGCTGACGGCCTACGGGACGCCCGAGATCGAGACAGAGGCGCGCCGCCTCGGCGTGGATGCCTTTCTCTACAAGCCAAAGCCGCTGCCAGAGCTGGCGCAGATCGTGTTTGCGCTCTTGAACCGGGAGTCATGAGGGAGCGCAATCTCCTCGATCGCATTCTCGAGCCGGGCGAGCTATCCGTCGTCTTCCAGCCCATCTTCGAGATGGGAGCGCCGCGGCGCAAGCTGCACGCGATCGAGTGCCTGATCCGCGGCCCGCGCGGGACGAACCTTGAATCCGCGGACCTGCTGCTCGAGTACGTGCGCTGCAAGCGCGAGGAGAACCTCGTCGATCGCGTCTGCGTCGAGACTGCCCTGGCTGCGGCGCGTGCGCTCCCCGGTTGTCCACGACTATGCTTGAACGTGCACGCCTCGACTGTCGGCCGCGGCGAGTCCTTCGTGCAGAGTCTGGTCGACACGGCCCAGCGCAACGAGGTGGCGTTGGCACGCTTGACGATCGAAATCGTCGAGCACGCTCCGCCGTGGGACGAGGCCGGCTTCCTGCGCGCCATCGCCTTGCTGCGCGAGCTAGGCGTGCGCATCGCGCTGGACGACATCGGCCTGGGCCAGTCCAACTACAAGATGATCCTGGACACGCGCCCGGACTACTACAAAGTCGATCGCTACATCGTTCACGGCTGTCATGCCGACAGCTACCGTCAGGCCATACTCGAGTCGATCGCAGAGCTGGCCAGGAAATTCTCCGGTCAGGTGGTCGCGGAAGGCGTGGAGCAGCCGAGCGAGTTGGAGACGGTCCTGGGGGTCGGCATCGACCTGATACAGGGGTATCTGCTGTCGACAGCCCTGCCGCTGGCGCAAATCAGCTCTTCGCCCGAGTACGCGGCGAACTGACGCAGGACTTCTCCGCTAGCGCGCAGCGTCCGCTGCCCGCCGCCAGCGCCGATTGACGCGCAGCGCCGCCGGATCGTCGGTCGGGTAGTTGGCCACGAGCACGAGTTGGCTGGCGGCCTCTGCCCGCAGCAGGCTTTCAGCGCTGAGGGTGCTGGCCGGCAGATAGAGATAGCCTCTGACGACGCGCAACCGCCGGGCGTCGTTCAGTGCGAGCCACTCGTGCTGGCGCAGCAGGATCAAGAACGGCTCGCGTGACGCGACGAGGCTCCAGAGCTGACAGGTCTCCAGAGTATCGAGGGGTGTCTCGAAGATCAGATCGCGGTGCACGCGTGTCGGGTCCTCACACAAAGCCAGACGCACGTTAGGCTGCGCGGCGCGTTCGTGCTCCACGTCTCGGACGATGGCCACGTTCGGCTGGGAGGCGTGAAAGGCCGGTGCCCAGACATAGACGAAGAGGGCGAAGATCAGGCCTGCCGGCAGGGCCAGCGCTCCGGCCACCCGCGCCGGGCTGGGTCGCCAAGCTGCGGCCGCCAGAACCAGGGCGCAGGCAACGCAGGCACAGGCCGTGGCCACACGCCAGCTTACTGGCGGCAGCCAAGCCGCTGGCAGCGGCCGGCCCAAGACCGCGGTCGCGGCAAACGGGGCGCAGGCGACCAGCGCGCACACCGTGCGGATCCAGTGCACCGCAAGCCTGTCCCACTGCGATGCGAAGAAGACGCCCAACAGCACGCACGCGAGCGGGTACAGCGGCAGTAGATAGTAATCGACCTTGCCGCGGGAGAGACTGAGCGGCAGGACCATCAGAAGCAGGGCCAGCGGAATCCAGCGCGCGTTCGTGGCGGGCGCCCCGCCGCGCGGCTGCCGCAAGATGCTGATCAAGGCTACTGGCAGGAGCAACGACCAAGGCAGTCCCTGCGACAGATAGATCGCGAAGTAGTAGAGCGAGCTGCGCTCGACGTCGTACGTCGCACCGGCGAAGCGCTGGAGATTCTCTTGCAGGAAGAAGTAGCGCAGCGGCTCGCTGCCGAGGCGTAGGTAGATCGCCAAAAACCAACCGAACGCGAGCAAGGCGAAGGACAACCCGGCCAGGAGCAGCGGTCCGCGCGGGAGCGGCCATCGTTCACGACGTTTGTGCCAGGCCAGAGCCAGGATGGCGAGACCTGGCAGAAGCACCGCGATCGGTCCCTTGGCCGCGAAGCCCAAGCCCAGCACCGTCCCTAGCGCCACGAGGATGGCGGCGCGGCGCTCGGGAAATGTCCAGGCCGCTACGGCGAGGGTTATGGCCGAGGTCGAGCAGAAGACCATGGGCATGTCGGCCATGGCCGTGCGCCCGAAGTTGACGAAAGGCGCAGAGGTGGCCAGTGCGAGCCCTGCGAAGAGTCCAGCACGACGTCCAGCGACCAGAACGCCCAGCCCGATCGTGACGAGCAGCGTCAGGACAGCGAAGAGCGCGGGCCCAATGCGCGCCGCCTCGGCGGAGAAACCGAATAGCCGAAAGCAGAGCGCGATCAGCCAGTACCCCAGTATCGGCTTGTCAAAGAAGGGCTGGCCGCGGTAGTGCGGCACGAGCCAATCGCCCTGCTCCACCATGGCGCGTGCGGCGTCCATGAAGTAGGGCTCAGCTCGATCGAGCGAGCCCGGGCCACCGAAGGGTAACAACAGCGCCGCCAACGCCAGCGCCAGCAACACCACACGGGCGCCAAAGGACAGAGTCGGGGTCTTGCGAAGCATGGCAATCACCGGGGCAATGACCGGGACTTTTCCTTTTGGCTGAGATGCAATTGTCCGCAGGCAGCGAGCACGTCCTGGCCGCGCGGCTTGCGCACGGATACTGTCAGGCGCGCCTCCACCAGAACGCGGGCAAATGCGTCGACAGCTTCGTCCGTCGGCGGGTCGAAGGGGATGCCTGGGGCAGCATTCAACGGGATCAGATTCACCTTGGCGCGCAAGTCGCCCAGGCGGCTGACGACCGCGCGTGCGTCGCGCGGCGCGTCGTTGACGCCCCCAAGCAGGACGTACTCGAACGTGACGCGTCCGCCCGCCGGTGGAGAGTAGCGCCGCACCAGTTCGATGACTTTCTCAAGCGGATGCTTCGCTTCGCTGGGCACCAAGCGTCGCCGCAGCTCGGGCCGTGCCGCGTGCAGACTCACGGCCAGGTTGGGGCGCCGCGGTTCGGCGATCAGGCGCTCGAGCCCCGGCAAGATGCCGACGGTGGAGAGCGTCACGCGCTTGGGTGGGATACCGAATCCATCCACGCTCATGAGCAGTCGCAGCGCAGCCAGTGTGGCATCGACGTTGAGCAGCGGCTCACCCATTCCCATGAAGACGATGTTCCACGGCTTGTCGCTGGGCAGAGCGTCAGTCATCAGCAGCGCGGCCTGTCCGAGGATCTCCGCGCACGTCAGGTTGCGGCGATAGCCGGCCAGACCCGTGAGGCAGAACGCGCAACGCAGCGGGCAGCCGACCTGAGTGGACAGGCACAGTGTGCGCCGGCGCGATTCCGGAATCATCACGCATTCGATCGTGGCGCCGTCGTTGAGCGCGAGCAGGTACTTGACCGTGCCGTCGACTGAGGTCTGCTGCTCCACGACCCGCGGCCAGCGCAGCGACCAGCCGGTCGCCAAGCGTGCCCGCAAGCTCCGTCCCAGGTTCGTCATGACCTCGAAGGAGGACGCGCGCCGCTGGTAGAGCCATCTCGCGACCTGACGTGCACGATAGGGCGGCTCGCCCCAGTCGGCGCACAACGAGATCAACTGCTCGACGTCGAGACCGAAGAGATTCTCGAGGTGTTCGGGCAGCGCTGCAATTGGGGAGGCTTCGCGCGTCGGCGAGGCCGGGAAGATCGACCGCATCCGACGCAATCATAGCATCGCGGCGCTGCGGCCCTGCGACGCGGGTATAATGAAGCGTGGTCAGTAGCATTCGTGTCGACGGCGGCGGCCGAGCGGCTGCGCGCGCGTCTGGCGGACAGGCAGGACGCTAGGCATGCGCGACGGCGAACCCCGCGTCCTCCTGATTGACGACTCCCAGGTTGCGCGCCAAGTGCTGGCCATGACCTGTCGCCAAATACCGGCACTGCTCTACGCGCAGATCGACGAGGCCCCCGACGGCCTGGTCGCGCTCGAGCGTCTGCGCACACAGCGCTACGACTTGATCCTCACGGACATCCGCATGCCGAACGTGGACGGTCTCGAGCTGGTGCGCCGCGTGCGACAAGAGCTGGGCGACCGACAGACGCCTATCATTTTGATCAGCACACTAGGCACGCAGGAAGACGTCCAGCGCGGACTCGATTGCGGTGCGACTGCCTATCTGAGCAAGCCCCTCTCGCCCTACAGGATCAAGGCCCTCATCGAGCGCCTGCTCGCCGCGCGCGCGTAGCCGCCGGCCGGCTCGACGCCGCGACGCGCGAAGCGCGAAGCACTAGTGCCCCGTGGGCACCTTGAAGTGCGCCAGTGCGGCCGTCAACTGGTCGGCCATCGTGACAAGGTCCTGGACCGTATGGGCCGTTTCCTGCGCCCCGCTGCTGGACTCGACCGTGATGTTGGCAATCGTTTGCATGGCGCGCACCAACTCGCGCGTGACGTCGGCTTGTTCTCGCGAGGCGTTGGAGATGTCGCGGCTGAGCTCGGCCGAGCGCTGGGCCGCGCTGGCTATCTCCCGCAGCGTCTGACGCGCCTGCTCGGCCAGCGTTCGTCCCTGGCCGACCTCCTGGACCTCGCGCTCCATCGCAGCCAGGGCCTGGCCGATCTCGCCTTGGACTGCTTCGATCAGCGCGCTCACGTCTTTGGTGGCGCGCGCGGTGCGATCAGCGAGCTTGCGGATCTCTTCTGCGACCACGTTGAAGCCAAGTCCGGCCTCGCCAGCGTGGGCCGCCTCGATCGCCGCGTTCAGCGAGAGCAGCTTGGTCTGCGCTGCGACGTCGTCGATCAGCTCGATTACGTCGGAGATCTCGGTGCTGCGTCGCTCGAGCGTGCGCATCTTCTCGGCGCTGCTGCGCGCCGTCTCGTCGATGCGCGTCATGGCGCCGAAGGTGTCGCTCACCGCGCGATCCCCCTGCTCCACTTGGCCCTGCGCCCCTTGCGCCGCATTCGCCGAGTCTTCGGCGTTCTTAGAAACCTGCGACATGGAAGCGGCCATCTCCTCGACCGCCGTGGAAGTGGAGTTGACCTCGTCGGTCTGACGCTGCGCCCCTTGTGCGATCTGGCGCGCGGACGCCAGGATCTGGCCGGCCGCAGAGGCCACCGACAGCGCTGCGTCACGCGCACGCCTGAGCGCCGCGGCGAAGTTGTCGAGCATCGTGTTCATCGAACGGCCGATGCGGCCAAGCGTGTCGTCGCCCTCGGCGGCCCGACGCGTCAGATCCCCGGAGGCTACCTGGCGGGCGAGGTCGAGAAAGGTCGCAAGCCCACGATCGAGCGCCTCCTCAGCCAGCTTGCTCTCCGTGACGTCGCGCGCCATGCCGACCAGGCCCGTCACGTCTGAGCTCTGCCCTCGGATGGGTACCTTCGTCGTGAGCATCCAGCGTGTCGTGCCGTCAGGGGCGCTGGTGCGCTCGACATGGCTGACCAGCGGCACCCCGGTCCCGATGATGTCGGCCTCGTCCGGTTCGAGCTGTCCGCGACCAACGGCCTCTTCAGGCCTCACGAGGCCGAGCAGCTGCGCCTGGGCCAGGTTCACCCGCGTGTAGCGGCCGCTGGCGTTCTTGAAGAAGATCGGCTCGGGAATGTTGTCCATCAAGGCGCGCAGCAGGTCGCGCTCATGCATCAGCTCCTGCTCGGCGCGCTGGCGGGGCGTGACGTCCCAGAAGATGCCTTGCAGACCGACGATCTGCCGCGCAGCGTCATAGCGCGGCGTCTTGATCAAGTGCCGGTAATGGATCTGGCCGTCCATCCCGACCGCCTGCTCGATCGTTTCGAGCGTCTGGCCGGTGCGCATCACGCGCTCGTCTTCCTCACGGTACTTTTTGGCCAGCTCCGGTGTCGCAGCGATTTCAAAATCGGTCTTACCCAGCAGGTCGTCAAGTGAGCGTCTGCCCGTGTCACAGAACGCCCGGTTCCCGAAGGTGAAGCGCCCCTCCAAGTCCTTGCAGAAAATGTTCTGGGGTAGGCTGTTGATGAGCGAGTCAAAGAACGCCTCTGAGTCCGTGAGGGCTTGTTCGGCACGCTTGCGCGCCGTGATGTCCAGCGAGACGCCGAAGGTGCCCACGACGTTGCCTTGTTCGTCGCGCAGCGGAAGCTTCGAGCTCGAGGCCCACGCCACGCGGCCGTCGGTCCAGGTCTCCTTCTCCTCGAAGTTGAGCCGCGGCTTGCCCGTGCGCATGATCTCCTGCTCGTCTGCCATCGCCTGTCGAGCGTGCTCGCCGGCGAACATGTCAAAATCGGTCTTGCCGAGCGCCTCGGCCTCGTGCTTCAAGCCGAAATGCCGCGCCAGCGCAGTGCTGATGCGAATGAAACGCGATTCGCGATCCTTGAAGTACACGTGTCCAGGAAAGTGCGTCATGAGATTGCTGAGTAACACCCGCGCGAGATCCGCCGTCGAATCGGGAGGCGCAGCCTGACGGGCGAGTGCACGTGTCGAACGCAGCGCGAGAAAGACAACGGCCGCGGCGAGGATCGCGAGCGCGGCCAGTAGCGCCGTGGCCGCGGCATTCAGCGCGCCGGACCGGCCAGCGAGGAACAGCGCACAACCGGTCGCACCGAGAAGCGCAGCCAGAGCCCAGGTGGCGAGGTTCGATCGAAGCGCTGCCGCCAGCCGCCTAACGATCCACGAACGCCGCATACGGCCGAGGAACCCATCTGGCTGTCTTGCAGTCATCGCAAGTCCCGCTCCCCTCAGCGTCTCTTCGGGCCGATCGCCGGTGAGAACCTGGCCTCAAGCCCTCTGCTCCGCGCGCACGATCTCTGAGATACCTACGGCGTATCGTATGCTGCACGGTCAGCGGCGGTCAATGAACGGCAGCGCGGCCCCGGGCTCCTTGACAGATCTCGGGCAGGTTGCTAGAAGGGTGACGGCGCGTCTGTCCCTCATAGGCTAGAACGTGGACAGGTCACCGGCGCGATAGGGGCGGCACAGGGCCCGCACGAACGGAGGCAAGACATGGGAGCACTCGGCGATTTCGTCAAGAAAGGTGTGCGCCTGGTGGTGGCCGACAGCGAAGAGCCTCAGGCTGCTCCCATCTCCACGCCAAGGGAGATGCCGGCCGAGGCCCTGGGCGCTTCCCCACCACCGGCGGCCGTCACGTCGGATCTGCCGGCCGCGAGCAATTTCTCCGCGGTCTACAGCGAGGCAGGCATCGAGTTGCCGGCGCACGGCTACGGCATCGACAAGGTCGCCGAGATGCTCGAGAACAAGCGCCTGGCTTCGCTCGGCCGCGAGGTGCGCGCGACCGCAGTGCTGACCGCCCTTGAAGCGGCCGGTGTGACCTTGGCCGACGTCATCCAGGACGCACTGCGTCGCGACCACGCGCTCGACGCCTTCGAGGCCTCCAAGCGGCAAGAACTGGAAGAGCTGAAGAGCGGCAGTCAGACGCGCATCGCCGCGATCCAGCAGGCGATCGAGACGTTTCTGCGCGAAAAGAACGCCGAGATCGAAGCGCTCAAGCAGGGCACCGACAGTGCGATCGAGGCGTTTGCCCAACTCGAGGCACGCAAGCACCGCGAGGAAGAGCGCTTGCGTGACGTGGTCAGCCACTTCGTCGAGCCGGCCGAAAACCCGATCACGACCGGACCTGCTGCGACAGTCGCGTCCCCGGGAACGGAACGCCGCTGAGCTCCGCGTCGTAGTAGTATTCACAAGAATGGTTCAAGTGAGGAGAAGTCCATGGCGAAGCAACTGACCCCGTTTGGGCGCTTCATGATCGTGATCGCGGGCCTGGCGCTCGTGGGCTACGGGTTGCACCGCTACGGTGTGCTCGGCAAGGCGCTCAAGGTGCTCGCACCCGACAAGAAGGCCGAGGGCACGGTCTCGCGGGACGACTTCGGCGCCAGCGCGGTGCCGTCGGGTCCTGCCACAACTGCGCCGCTGGCCGCGCCTGGCGGCTCGCGGCTCAAGCGGCCCATCAAGGTGGCGATCGTCACCTGGGGCGGCTACGCAGGCGGGATCTACGCCAACAACGGCTTCCCTCCGAACAAGGAGTGCCTCTTCTCTCGCGATTTCGGCGTCGAGGTCGAGCTGATCGTCATTGACGACACAGGCAAATCCCGTGATGCATTCCGGGCCGGCGGGGATCATGGCGGCGTGGACATCATGTGGTCGACGGTCGATGCCTACTCGCTCGAGTACGGCGAGCTCGCGGTGCTAAAGCCCAAGACGATCCTCCAGTACGACTGGAGCCGCGGCGGCGATGCCATCGCTGTCGATGGCTCGATCCACAGCGTGGCCGACCTCAAGGGCAAGACCATTGCCTGCGCCAAGGAGACGCCATCGCACTACTTTGCGCTCTTCGTGCTCACGCAGGGAGGATTGACCAATCGTGACGTGGATTGGAAGTTCACCGACTCTGCCATCGACGCAGCCAACGTGTTCAAGGCCGGTCGCGTGGACGCCGCCGTCTCGTGGTCGCCGGACGTGTACACGGCTGCGAAGGAGCGGCCAGGCGCCCGCATCCTGGCCTCAACGCGTGAGGCGACGAACTTGATTGCGGACATCTTCGTGGCGCGCGGCGACTTCCTCGACAAGTATCCCGAAGACGCGCGGCGTTTTGTCGCTGGCTGGCTGCGCGGCGTCGACCTGGCCAATAAGAACCCGGACAAGGCAGCCGCGCTCATGGCGCGCTCCTTCTCTGGCGTCGACCTCGACGCGGCCAAGGGCATGCTGGCTGACGTGAAGCTGCCGAACTTCGCCGAGAACCGCGCCTTCTTTGATCCGAAGGGCTCGCTCGCCAACTACCACACGATCTACAAGACTGCTCAGGGCATCTGGCGCAAGATCGGCAGGCTGAACAACGTCTCTGAGCCGTATCAGACCGTCGACACGCGCTTCCTGGAAGGCGCCGCGGAGTACTTCCCGCAGGCGGCACAAGCGGCGGCACCCCAGCAGGAATTCCAGTTCGACACGCCTGCGCGGCCAAGCGCCTCGGCGATCCTTTCCAAGAAGGTGTCGATCTACTTCCCGACAGGATCGTCCACTCTCGACGAGAATGCCAAGGCCGTGCTCGACATTCAGGTCGTCGAGCTGGCCGCGACCTTTGGCAGCGCGTACTTGCGCGTCGCAGGCAACACCGACAACGTGGGCAGTCGCGATGCGAACATGCGCCTGTCGCGCGCTCGTGCTGACGCCGTGGCGCGCTATCTTGCGTCGCGAGGTTTTGAGCGCAACAAGTTCGACGTGGTGGGCAACGGGCCGGATCGCCCCGTAGCCTCCAACGACACAGACGACGGCCGCGCCAAGAACCGGCGCACCGACTTCGAAGTCATCCCGCGGTAGCGCGGCGATGAAGATCCGCGAGTCGGTGACACAGGCGACGGCCCGCCAGCTCGCGCTGGCAGGCGTCGCGACCTTTGTGGCTGTCTGGTGCGGCCTGACCTACGGCGGGCTCATGCCGCGCGTGATCCTGCCATCGCCGACGCAGGTGCTGCGCGCCTTTCCCTACCTGCACGAGGAGGAAGCGCTGGTACGCAGCGCCGGCTACAGCCTTTACCGCGTCACGATGGGCTTTGCGCTCTCGGGCCTCGTCGCTATTCCCCTGGGCCTGCTCATGGGCACATATCCGAAGGTGAAGCACTTCCTGTCGCCGCTGGTCGACCCGCTGCGCTTTCTGCCCATCTCGGCGCTCGTACCGCTGTTCCTTGTTTGGTTCGGCATCGAAGAGACGATGAAGATCATGTTGCTCTTCGTGGGCACGTTCGTCTATCTCTTGCCGCTCGTGGTCGAGGCGGTCGAGAACGTGGACGACGTGTATCTTCAGACCGCAGCGACGCTGGGCGCCTCGCGCTGGCAGATGGTCTATCACGTGCTCGTGCCTGGCAGCCTGCCGACGATCGGCGAGGCCCTGCGCGTCATGAACGGCATCGGCTGGACCTACGTCATCTTGGCCGAGCTGGTCAACCCCAAGTACGGCCTGGGCGCGCTCATCACCGTGGCTGGCAAGCGCGGCCACGTGGACTGGATCTTCGCCGGCATCATCGTCATCCTCGTGATCGGGGTCCTGACAGACCAGATCATTCGGATCGTCAACAAGCAGCTCTTCAAGTGGAGCGAGGGATGACCAACGCAGCCGCGGCTGCGCGCCCCAACGTGCTCGAGCTGCGCAAGGTCAGCAAGTCGTTCGTCAACCCTGACGGCAGGGTCGTCGAAGCAGTCAAGGACGTCAACCTCGTGGTCCAGGACAAGCCCGACGTCGGCGAGTTCCGGGTTTTCTTGGGTCCCTCTGGCTGCGGCAAGAGCACGATCCTCAGCATGGTCGCCGGGTTGTACGCGCCGACCGTCGGGGATGTGATCGTGCGCGGCGAGCCGGTCGTCGGGCCAGGGCCGGATCGCGGGATGGTCTTTCAGAGCTACAGCTCGTATCCCTGGTACACCGTGCTCGACAACGTCGCCTTTGGCCTGAGGCTGCGTGGCACGCCGCGTGCCGAGCGCGAGCAGATCGCGCACACCTGGATCAAGAAGGTGGGCCTGGCCGGCACTGAGAACAAGTACCCCAAACAGCTCTCGGGCGGCATGCGGCAGCGCGTCGCGATCGCGCGCACGCTGGCCTGTAAGCCGCGCATCATCCTCATGGACGAGCCGTTCGGCGCGCTCGACGTGGGCACACGCCTCGAGATGCAGAACCTGATCAACCAGCTCTGGGAGGAGATCGAAGGCACGATCCTCTTCGTGACCCACGACATCTCGGAGGCCGTCTATCTGGCCGACAATATTCACATCTTCTCGGCTGGACCCGGGACGATCGTCGATGAGATTGCCGTGGACTTGCCGCTCCACCGCACCGAGGATCTCAAGGAGACGCCGCGCTTCCGCGACCTCGAAGACACCGTACTGCACAAGGTGCAGAAGCAGGTGCGTGGCGGAAACGTACGCATCACGACGTAGGGTGCGTCGTGCGGGGCTGTGGGCGATCGCGTAGGATGTAGCAGCGATGGCGAGTGACGGCGAAGAACCCAACTATCTCTGGCACGCATTCAAGCTGCAGTACAACCTCATCGGGCTGGGCACAGCCCTGGGCTTCGCTCTCCTCTCGGGCAGCCTGCTACCGCTGATCGTCGCAGCCGGCGTGGAGATGGTCGTGCTGCCCATGCTGTCCGGCAATCCGCGCTTCCAGAACGTGGTCAAGGCCGAGCACATCACTGAGGTGCGCGCCGAGGAGCAGGGCAAGAAGCTGGTCGAGGCCTCCGAGATGCTGCGCGCCCTTCCGGATGGGGAGCGTCGCAAGTACCAGGAGATGGTGCGTCTGGCTGGCGAGATCCGACAGAACTATCGCGGGCTCGACCAGTCGTCCCAGGTCCTGCTCGAGGACCTCGTTGCCAAGCTCGACTCGCTGATGTCGTTCTACCTGCGTATGCGCTACTCGCTGGCGCGCTACGACACCTACTTCGCCAGCACTGATCGCGAGCGCATCGAGGAGCGCATCGCGATGATCGAGCACGAGATATCCAGTGGACCCGAGCGCCTTCAGCAGATCAAGGCCAAGACCAAGGAAGTGCTCGAGAAGCGCCTGGAACGCTACGACAAAGCGCTTGAGAACAAGCAGCTCATCGAGGCCCAAACCGAAGCGGTGCAAGAGGCACTGCAGCTCCTGCGCGACCAGAGCTTCTCCATCAAGGACCCGCGTTCGATCACGGGCCAGGTTGACGATCTCGTCTCCAAGGCCGAAATCACAGAGCGCGGCGTGCAAGACCTCGAGGCGCTCTTCGATGTCGAAGGCGATCCCACAAGTTGGAGTCCCAGCGCTGAGCCGCCGGTTGCGCCGACAGAAGCCTCGCATCGCGCGACCCCACCGATCATCACGAACAGCTCACCGAAGGGCAGCGCAGCGGCAGAGCGTTTCACAAAGATCTCGGCCCCACCCACCAATCGCACCGGCGGCGGCAAGGTCGCGCAGTAGCGAGGCCCGGGCTCACGCGGAAGCCCGCCACTCCATCGACAGCTTCCGCCGCCGAACAGCACACTCCCGCAGGTAGAGGTTGATCACGGTTTGGCGCGGGATGCCCGAAGCCTCTGAGAGCGCTAGCGCAGGTCGCGCCCGCCGTTGACGTCGAGGGTGGCGCCGTAGACGAAGCCGGCTGCCGGGCTGGCCAGAAACACGATCGCGCGCGCGATCTCGTCGGGCGCTG